>Ga0105240_10004924_pt1 | contig 20078 bp, 17 predicted proteins | sample KBSC54metaG_FD_80426 | JGI IMG/M metagenome (GOLD analysis project Ga0105240, IMG submission 80426) | Corn rhizosphere microbial communities from Kellogg Biological Station, Michigan, USA - KBS C5-4 metaG | ecosystem: Host-associated > Plants > Roots > Rhizosphere > Soil | place: Michigan, USA... | reverse complement strand
TCGCCGTCATGCGAAAACTCGTCGAGGCCGCCAACCTCATCCTCGCCAGAGCCACACCCTGGCAAACACAACCCGCTACCTAAACATGGTTGCTCCCGCCGCTTCGCGGGGGAGGTAGGCGCGTCGCCGAGGTAGGCGAGGCCTCAGGCCGGCGGCGGCACCTGGAAGAAGGGGGCGGGGTTGAGGATCTGGTTTTCCTGGGCGGTCACCAGGGGGCCGACCTCGGCCACATAGGCCAGCCATTCCGGGTCGGCCCACAGCGCCGCGCGGCGCTTCGCCCGGTCGTCGAGGCTGTCGTAGGCCCACAGGTGGACCACCTGGTTCAAGGCGCCGACCTCCACGCCGTAGTAGCCGACCAGGTGGCCGAGGATGCGCTTCTGCACCGCCAGGCCCTTCTCGCCATAGAGCTTGAAGTAGCGGCCCGTGGCGCCCAGGGCCAGGGTGTACGTCCGCATCTCGACAATCATCCGTACACGTCCTTCTTCAGCATTCCGCCAGGTTGACGGCCAGGCCGCCCAGCGAGGTTTCCTTGTAGATGTGGCTCATGTCCTCGCCGGTGCGCTTCATGGTGGCGATCACCTTGTCGAGGCTGACGGAGTGCTGGCCGTCGCCCAGCAGGGCCAGGCGCGAGGCGTCGATGGCCTTCACCGCGCCCATGGCGTTGCGCTCGATGCAGGGGATCTGGACGAGGCCGCCGATGGGATCGCAGGTGAGGCCGAGGTTGTGCTCCATGGCGATCTCGGCGGCGTTCTCGATCTGGGCGTTGGAGGCGCCGAGCGCCGCGGTCAGGCCGGCCGCGGCCATGGAGCAGGCGACGCCCACCTCGCCCTGGCAGCCCACCTCGGCCCCGGAGATCGAGGCGTTCTTCTTGTAGAGCGCGCCGATCGCCGCGGCGGTCAGGAGGAAGGTCCGGCGACCCTCCGCCGTCCCCTGGTGGAAGCGGTCGTAGTAGCGCAGCACCGCCGGCACCAGGCCCGCGGCGCCATTGGTCGGCGCCGTCACCACGCGCCCGCCCGCGGCGTTCTCCTCGTTCACGGCGAGCGCCCAGAGGTTCACCCAGTCCAGCGCCGCGAGCGGATCGGCGATGCGCTTGTCGGCGTCGGTGATCAGGCTCTGGCGCACCTGGAAGGCGCGGCGCTGGACCTTCAGGCCGCCGGGCAGGACGCCGTCGGTGCGCATGCCGCGCTCGATGCAGGCGTACATGGCGGCCTGCACCTCATCGAGGCCGGCGTCGATCTCGGCGTCGGAGCGCCGGGCCCGCTCGTTGGCGCGCATCAGCTCGGCGATGGTGAGGCCCGCGGCCGCGGCCATCTCCAGGAGCTCGGCGCCCGAATCGAAGGGGTAGGGGACCTCGACCAGGGCCGCGTCCTCCGGCGGGGTGTTCAGGCCCATCTCGCCCTCGTCGCGCACGAAGCCGCCGCCGATGGAGAAGTAGGTGCGCTCGGCGATCACCGCGCCGTCGGCGTCGAAGGCGGTGAACTTGAGCGCATTGGGATGCTGCGGCAGGCGGGTGCGGCCCTCCCAGAGGAGGTCGGTGGCCTCGTCGAAGGCTATGCCGTGGCGGCCGGCCAGGGTCAGCCAGTGGTTGGCCCGCACGTCGGCGATGACCTGGTCGGCCGCGTCGGGATCGAGGCCGCGCGGCTGGAAGCCGGCCAGGCCCAGGATCACCGCCCGGTCGGTGGCGTGGCCGCGGCCGGTGAGCGCCAGGGAGGCGTAGAGGGTGACGACCACGCGGGCCGTCCGCTCCACCCCCTCGCCCAGCCGGTCCAGGAACCGGCAGGCGGCGGTCATCGGGCCCATGGTGTGCGAGCTGGAGGGGCCGATCCCCAGCTTGAAGAGGTCGAAGGCGCTGACGTTCATGGGGGGTGTGTAGCCAGTTCCGGCGCCTAGAAACAGGGCAGGATTTTTGTAGCTACGGATATTGACTGTGAGATATTCCGTAGCTACATGAATAACGGTGCGCCTGACTTACGATCCTCAGAAGCGAGCCACGACGCTCGTCCGCCGAGGACTCGATTTCAAAGACGCGCAGAAGGTTTTCGCTGGCAGGACATTCGACCTTCAGGATGAGCGGCGCGACTATGGCGAGGTCCGCTTTCTGACGTTTGGCCGGTTGAACGATCGATTGGTCGCGGTGGTTTGGACGCAAAGGGATGGCGCCCGACACGTCATCTCGATGAGGAAGTGCAATGAGCGCGAAAAAAGGAAATATCTCGACAGACTGGGTTGATCCGGATGACGCGCCGGAATGGACGGACGAGATGTTCGACCGCGCCGCGATCCATGAGGGCGGCAAGCTCATCCGGCCCGCCACCGGCGCCCTCACCAAGCCCGGTCGCCCCAGGCTCATGAACCCGAAGCGCCAGGTGACGCTCCGCCTCGACGGGGACCTGCTCGATCGTCTGCGCGAAGGCGGTCCCGGGTGGCAGAGCCGGATCAACGAGATCCTGCGCGCGGCGGTGAAGCCCTAGCTCATCGGGTTCGCCGGGCCCGGCGGGTCGTCGGGCAAGGCGATGAACTCCTGGTCGTCGGCGTCGGGCAGCTTCATGCGGCCGGCGCGCCAATCGGCCTTGGCCTGGGCGATGCGGTCCCTGGACGAGGCGACGAAGTTCCACTCGATGAAGCGCTCGCCCACCGGCTCGCCGCCCAGCAGCATGACGATGGCGTCGGCGACGGCGGTGACCGTGACGCTCCCGCCGGGCGCGAAGACGGCCATCTGGCCTTCGTGGAGCTGGCGGCCGTCGATCTCGACGACGCCCTGCGCCACATAGGCCGCGCGCTCGGGATATTCGGCCGGCAGGCTGGCGGTGGCGCCGGCGTCGAGCCGCCAGTGGACGTAGAACATCGGCGAGTGGGTCTTCACGGCGGCTTCCGCGCCGAACGCCTTGCCGGCGATCAGCCGCGCCCACATCCCGCCCTCCTCGTAGGTCGGCAGGTCGGCGCCTTCGTGGTGGGCGAAGGCCGGGTCGGCCTCCTCGTGTTCGGCCGGCAGGGCGACCCAAGCCTGGATGCCGTGCATGGTCCCGCCGTTGGCCCGCAGGTCCTCGAAGCGCTCCGAATGGGTGATGCCTCGCCCGGCGGTCATCCAGTTGACCTCGCCCGGCCGGATCACCTCGGTGGAGCCCACGCTGTCGCGGTGGGTCATGGCGCCTTCGAACAGGTAGGAGACGGTGGAGAGCCCGATGTGCGGGTGCGGGCGCACGTCGACGGAGCGCGGGAAGCCGGCCTGGAACCGCGCCGGACCCATGTGGTCGAGGAAGATGAAGGGCCCGACCATCCGGCGCGAATGGAACGGCAGCACCCGGCCGACCTCGAACCCGCCGAGGTCCTTGCGGCGCTGGTCGATGACGAGGTCGATCATGCAAGGTCTCCTTTTCCTTTCCCGCGCAACGGGAGAGGGGGACCGCTCGCCGAAGCGCGAGGGGTGGAGAGGGCGGGCGGCGGCCGGTGCGTTTCGATCATCCTGAACTCCTGATGGGGCTTGCCCCCTCCACCATCGGCTCTTCCCCCGGCCTTCGCCGGGGTCGGCCGATGGTCCCCCTCCCGCCGCTGCGCGGGGGAGGTGCGGCTTTCAGCCTTGCGCGCTCACATAGGGGCTGATCAAGCCGAGCGGGGCGGCGGTGGTGTTCTTCACCGAGCGGATGACGATGCGGCTTTCGATGTTCGAGACCAGGCCCAGCGACAGGATGCGCTCGCGCAGGAAGTCGTCGAAGCCGTGCATGTCGCGGGTCACGACCCGCAGTTCGTAGTCGGCCGAGCCGGTGACGGTGGCGCACTGCACGACCTCGGGCAGCTTGGTGATGGCGGTCTCGAAGGCGTCGAGGTTCTCCCGCGTCGGCAGGCTGAGCTTGACGGTGCAGTAGACCTCGAAGCCCAGGCCGAGCTTCTCGCGGTCGAGGATGGTCACCCGGCGCTGGATGACGCCGGCGTCCTCCAGCCGCTTGATCCGCCGCCAGCAGGGGCTGGAGGACAGGCCGACGCGCTCGGCGATCTCGGCGACCGACAGGCCCGCGTCGTGCTGGATGAGGTCGAGTATCTTGGCATCGACGGCGTCCAGGACCTCAGACAAGTTTTCCTCCCCCTTCGGCGCCTTATGAGCGTCGTTCGTGCCCCGGACGCGACGGGCGGGGGCACGCTTTTGGCAAACAATTGCGACATACTTATAGGATCTTCCAAGCGGCGCGCGAGGGGCGGAAGGAAGAAAATTGCGATGTGGCGCCCGGAAGTGACGCTGGACGACATGTTTCTGCTCCCCGATGGCCCGGTTTCCGTCGCCGCCTTGCCGCGACGGACGCACCGCGCGGCTCGGCGCGGGCCGCCGTCCGGGGCGCCTGCGGATTCTCGGTGCAGGGTCAAACCAACCCTGATATTTAAGGGTTATGGAACGAGTTCACGCCACAGCTACCGGCCGCGCAAGGACATTGCTCGATTTCAGCTGAAGTGAACGCCCACGTGCGGCCGGATCGAAACGGGCCGCGCCGCACTGAACTCCATGACCACCCGGATACCGATTTCCGCATCTCGCAAGGACCGGCCATGACGACGCTGAAGAACAGTCGGCCTCTCAGCCTCCGCATTCCCGAGCCGCGCTTCCGGCCCGGCGAGACGGCGGACTTCTCCAACCTGACGATCCCCGAGGCGGGCGCCACGCCGCGTCCGGAGGTCGACACCGAGCCGAAGGACATGCGCGAGCTGGCTTACGGCCTGGTGCGGGTGCTGACCAAGGACGGCCAGGCGGTGGGGCCGTGGGCCCCCAAGGTCGACGTCGAGGTGCTGAGGCGCGGCCTTCGGACCATGATGCTGACCCGCGTCTACGACGACCGGATGTACCGCGCCCAGCGCCAGGGCAAGACCAGCTTCTATATAAAGTGCACCGGCGAGGAGGCGGTCTCGATCGCCCAGGCCATGGTGCTGAACCACGACGACATGTGCTTCCCGACCTATCGCCAGCAGGGGATCCTGCTGGCCCGCGGCTACCCCATCGTCCAGATGATGAACCAGGTCTATTCCAACAGCCAGGACCCGGTGAAGGGCCGCCAGCTGCCGGTGATGTACTCGTCCAAGGCGAACGGCTTCTTCACGGTCTCGGGCAACCTCGGGACGCAGTTCACCCAAGGGGTCGGCTGGGCCATGGCCTCGGCGTTCAAGGGCGACGACCGCATCGCGTCGGCCTACATCGGGGACGGCTCGACGGCGGAGGGCGACTTCCACCACGCGCTGACCTTCGCCTCGGTCTACCGCGCGCCGGTGATCCTCAACATCGTCAACAACCAGTGGGCCATCTCGTCCTTCCAGGGGATCGCGGGCGGCGAGGACGCGCCGTTCGCCTCGCGGGCCATCGGCTACAACCTGCCCTCGCTCCGGGTCGACGGGAACGACTTCCTGGCGGTCTACGCCGCGACCCAGTGGGCGGCCGAGCGGGCGCGGGCCAACCTGGGCGCGACCGTGATCGAGCACTTCACCTATCGCGCCGAGGGCCACTCCACCTCCGACGACCCGGGCCGCTACCGGCCTTCGGACGAGGCCAAACTCTGGCCGCTGGGCGACCCCATCGAGCGGCTGAAGGACCACCTGATCGCGCTGGGCGTCTGGTCGGACGCCCAGCAGCAGGCGCTGCACGAGGAGCTGGTCGAGCTGGTCCGCGCGGCGGCCAAGGAGTCGGAGGCCCACGGCACCCTGCACGACGGCGACCGGCCCAGCGTCAAGACCATGTTCGAAGACGTCTATAAGGAGATGGACTGGCGCCTGATCCGGCAACGGCAGGAGCTGGGGGTCTGACCATGAACAAGCCGATCGCCAAGCCCACCGCCGCCGACCCTGCGACGCCGCCCGAGACCGCGAAGATGAACATGATCCAGGCCATCAACTCGGCCATGGACGTGATGCTGGGTCGCGACCCCAACGTGCTGATCTTCGGCGAGGACGTGGGCTATTTCGGCGGCGTGTTCCGCGCCACCGAGGGCCTGCAGAAGAAGTACGGCCTGAACCGCTGCTTCGACACCCCGATCACCGAGGCCGGCCTGATCGGCACGGCGGTGGGCATGGCCGCCTACGGCCTTCGGCCCTGCGTCGAGATCCAGTTCGCCGACTACATCTATCCGGGCTTCGACCAGATCGTCTCGGAGGCCGCGCGCCTGCGCTACCGCTCGGCCGGCGACTTCTGGTGCCCGCTGACCATCCGCAGCCCCTATGGCGGCGGCATCTTCGGCGGCCAGACGCACAGCCAGAGCCCCGAGGCGCTGTTCACCCACATCGCGGGGATCAAGACCGTGATCCCGTCCACCCCCTATGACGCCAAGGGCCTGCTGATCGCCGCCATCGAGGACGACGACCCGGTGGTGATCTTCGAGCCCAAGCGGCTCTACAACGGGCCCTTCGACGGCAACCCGGACAATCCCGTCACGCCCTGGCAGAAGGTCGAGGGCAATGACGTGCCGGTCGGCCACTACACCGTGCCGCTGGGCAAGGCCCGCATCGCCCGCGAGGGCTCCGAGGTGACCGTGCTGGCCTATGGCACCATGGTGCATGTGGCGGTGGCCGCCGCCGAGCTGGTGGGCGTCGACGCCGAGGTGGTCGACCTGCGCACGCTGGCGCCGGTGGACATCGAGGCGATCACCGCCTCGGTGACGAAGACCGGCCGCTGCGTCATCGCCCACGAGGCGACGCGCACCTCCGGCTTCGGCGCGGAGCTCTCGGCCCTGGTGCAGGAAGCCTGCTTCTATCACCTGGAGGCGCCCATCGAGCGGGTCACCGGCTGGGACACGCCCTATCCCCACGCCTTCGAATGGGAGTACTTCCCCGGCCAGAAGCGGGTCGGCGCGGCCCTCAAGCGCGTGATGGAGGCTTAAGCGACCGTGGGACGTTTCGTCTTCAAACTGCCCGACCTCGGCGAAGGCACCGCCGAGGCCGAGATCGTCGCCTGGCACGTCAAGGTGGGCGACACGGTCGCCGAGGACGCGCCGCTGGTCGACATGCTGACCGACAAGGCCACCGTCGAGATGACCTCGCCGGTGGCCGGCAAGCTGATCGAGATCGCCGGCGCGCCGGGCGAGATGGCCGCCGTCGGCGGGCCGATCGCGGTGTTCGAGGTCGAAGGCGCCGGCAACGCCGCCGGAGCCGCCGCGCCCGCCGCCGCCAAGCCGGCCGCGCCGCCGCCGGAGCCTGTGGAAGCGCCGGTCGCCGCCGCGCCGCCGCCTCCGCCGCCCGCTGCGCCCGTGCGCGCCGAGGCCGGGCCCGCGCCCGCCGCCGTGGCCCGCGCCGAGGGCGCAAAGCCGCTGGCCTCGCCGGCCGTCCGCCGCCGGGCGGAGGACCTCGGGATCAAGCTCGGCCACGTGGCCGCCAGCGGCCCCGCCGGCCGGATCACCCACGACGACCTGGACCGCTTCATCGCCGGCGGCCGCACGGCGCCCGCGTCCTCGACGCTGGCCAGGCGCACGGCGGTCGAGGAGGTGAAGGTCATCGGCATGCGCCGGGCGATCGCCCGGCAGATGCAGGAATCCAAGCGCCGCATCCCGCACTTCGCCTATGTCGAGGAAGTCGACATGACGGAGCTCGAGGAGCTGCGCGTCCACCTGAACGCCACCAAGCGCGCCGACCAGCCGAAGCTGACCATGCTGCCGTTCCTGATGCGCGCCCTGGTCCGCGTGCTGCCGGCCTATCCGCAGATCAACGCGCGCTTCGACGACGAGGCCGGCGTCGTGCACCGCCACGCCGGCGTCCACATCGGCGTGGCCACCCAGACCTCGCAAGGCCTGGTCGTGCCGGTGGTCAAGCACGCCGAGAGCCTCGACGTCTGGGCCGCGGCCAGCGAGGTGGCGCGGGTCGCCGAGATCGCGCGGTCCGGCAAGGGCTCGAAGGAGGACCTCTCCGGCTCGACCATCACCATCACCTCGCTGGGCCCGCTGGGCGGCATCGCCACCACGCCGGTGATCAACCACCCGGAGGTGGCGATCATCGGCCCCAACAAGATCGTCGACCGCCCCGTCGTCCGCCACGGCCAGATCGCCGTGCGCAAGATGATGAACCTGTCGTCGTCCTTCGATCACCGGGTGGTCGACGGCTACGACGCCGCGGAGTTCATCCAGCGGGTCAAGGCCATGCTGGAACACCCCGCCACCTTGTTCATGGACTGATGTCGTGGCTGAGACGATCACCACCCGCCTCTTGATCCTGGGCGGCGGACCCGGCGGCTATGTGGCCGCGATCCGCGCCGGCCAGCTCGGCGTCGATTCCGTGCTCGTGGAGGGCGATCGCCTCGGCGGCACCTGCCTGATCCGCGGCTGCATCCCGTCCAAGGCGCTGATCCACGTGGCCTCGAAGTTCGAGGGGATGGCGCACGCGGCTGCCCATGGAAGCAAAGGCGGCGCCAAGGACGGCATCTCGCTGAAGTCCGCCCCGGTGCTGGACATGGCCCAGACCGTCGCCTGGAAGGAGACGGTGGTCGACAAGCTGAACGGCGGGGTCACGGCGCTGCTGAAGCGCGCCAAGACCCGGGTCGTGGGCGGCTGGGGCCGCTTCACGGACGCCAAGACCTGCGTCGTGGAGACCAAGGACGGGCCGGTCACCATCAGGTGCGAGACCGTGATCCTGGCGGCCGGTTCGGTGGCCACCGCCCTGCCGCACATCCCGTTTGGCGGCGACGTGATCTCGTCCACCGAGGCGCTTGCGCTCGGCGAACTGCCAAAGCGCCTGGTGGTGATCGGCGCGGGCTACATCGGCCTCGAGCTCGGCTCGGCCTTCGCCAAGTTCGGTTGCGAGGTGACGGTGGTCGAGGCGCAAGACCGCATCCTGCCGCTCTACGATGACGCGCTCACCAAGCCGGTGAAGGCCTGGCTGGAGAAGGCCGGCGTCACCGTCCACCTCTCGGCCAAGGCGACCGGCTGGGAAAAGGGCGAGCTGGTGGTGGAGAAGGCCGGCGAGACCCTGCGCCTGCCCGCCGACAAGCTGCTGGTCACGGTCGGCCGCCGGCCCAACACCGAGGGCTGGGGCCTGGAGGAGATGGGCGTCGACCTGGCCGGCGGCTTCGTCAAGGTCAACGACCGGATGCAGACGTCGATGGCCGGGGTCTACGCCATCGGCGACCTGGTGGGCGAGCCGATGCTGGAGCACAAGGCCGCCGCCCAGGCGCACGTGGCCGTGGAAGTCATCGCCGGCCAGAACCGCCGGTTCGATCCGGCCTCCATCGCCGCGGTCTGCTTCACCGAGCCGGAGATCGTCTCGGCGGGCCTGCTGCCCAAGGAGGCCGAGGCCGCCGGCCACGACCCGGTGAGCGCGGTCTTCCCGTTCCAGGCCAACGGCCGGGCGCTGTCCATGGAGGCCGGCGACACCGGCGGCTTCGTCCGGGTGGTGGCGCGCAAGTCCGACCATCGGGTGGTGGGCCTGCAGGCGGTCGGCGCCCACGTCTCGGAGCTCTCCGGCGAATTCGCCATGTCGATCGAGATGGGCGCGCGGCTCGAGGACCTGGCGGGGACCATCCACGTCCACCCGACGCTCTCCGAGGCGGTCCACGAGGCGGCGCTCCGGGCGCTGGGCCACGCCATCCACATCTGAGCGGGTCGGGCGGCGACGGGCGAGGGCCCGCGACGGCGCAGCGCCCTATCCCTCGATACGGAGATCATGGGTGGCCCGGACAAGCCGGGCCATGACGTTCTTTAATAAAGTCAATTATCTGGTTGAGCCTTCAGCCTAGGTTTCCGATCCCGCGCTCGGGGGGCCGCGCTGCCCCAGGCGGGGTTCGGTCCGCGCCAGGAGGCGGCGGATGTTGGCGCGGTGGCGGAGGATCACGTAGAGGCCGCCGGCGATCACCAGCAGGCGGTAGGGCAAGGGTTGCGGCAGGCCGCAGACGAGCGCGATCGCCGCCAGCGCCCCCAGCATCGAGCTCAGGGACACGATCCGGGAGACGGCCAGCACGGCGCCGAAGACCGCCGCGGCGCCCAGGCCGACCGGCCAGGACATGGCCAGCAGGACGCCCAGGCCGGTCGCGGCGGACTTGCCGCCGGCGAAGTTCAGCCAGACCGGACGGGCGTGCCCCAGCAGGACCGCGAGCCCGGCGACGGCGACGGCCCAGGGCGTCCAGGCCTGCGGATCGGCCGCGGCCGGCGGCGTGACGGCCGGCCAGGCCCAGAGCCAGGGATAGGCCGCACGGACGAGCAGGATCGCGGCCGCGCCCTTCAGCAGGTCCACCAGGAGCACCACGGCCGCCGGGCCTTTTCCCAGGGTCCGCAGGACGTTGGTCGCCCCGGTGGATCCGGAGCCGTGCTCGCGGATGTCGAGGCCCTTGAGCCATTTCCCCGCCAGGTAGCCGGTCGGCATGGCGCCGATGAGATAGGCGAGCGCCAGGCCCGCAAGGCTCGCGATCCAGAAGACCATGGGAGCCACCGCCAGCGTTACCTCGATCGCCGGCGCACCTCGGCCTCCAGGGCGGCGTAGTCGGCGAAGCCGGTGGCGGGCGTGACCACCTCGCGCCACCTGGCGTCGAGGGCCGCGGAGATCGCGGGCGAGAGCTCGGCGCGATGGCCGCCGGAGCCGCCCTTGCGGACCTTGGCCGAGTCGCTGCCCGGCGGCAGGTTGCAGCGGCGCTCCGAGGCGGCGCGCATCAGGGCGTCGTCGAAGCGGTCCTTGTTCGCCAGCATGAAGTCGAAGGACGAGCGCTCCAGCGCCAGGGCCAGGAGGTCGTCGTCGAGGGCGATGCCGCTGAACGCCGCGACCTGGCGGATCGCCGCGGCCGGCTCGGCGGTCATGCCCTCGTAGGAGAGCATCAGCACGTCGGGATTGTCGCGCTCGGCCCACCAGCTCAGGAGGTGGGTCCAGTAGTCGGTGGCGGTGGCCCCGCGGGCGATCCAGTGCTCGGCGAAATCGGTCATCGAGACGGCGCCGGGCTCCAGGAACCAGCCCTCCATGAACCGGTACATGGAGACCAGCGCGTCCTTCGGGTCGCGCACGGCCACGATGTAGCGCGCGCCCTTGGGGACCATGTGGAAGGGCAGGTGGCTCTTGAAGCCCCGCGGTTCGGCCCGCTGCGGCGCCTCCAGGTCGAGGCCGACGATGGCCGCGGTCTCCAGCCAGGGCACGACGCGGGAGATGTCGTCGAAATCGAAGTCGCCGCGGGTGCGCAGGGTGTGGAAGATCTGCTGCAGCCAGGTGGTGCCGCACTTGCCGTAGGGGGTGATCACCACGTCGCTGGGCCGCGGCCGATAGGACATCAGGCCGGCGCCGATGTCGGCGGGCGCGAACATCACCCCGCCCATCTCGGTGAATTCCGTCAGGCTGCGCGCGCGGTGCGGTGCGATCTGATCCATCTGCAGGTCCCCCCAAGGACGCCGGTCCTGGCCGGCCGGCGTGAGGCTACACAGTTTTCGCGGGATTGCGGAAATTGCGAGATCCGCGTTCGGCGGGCGAAGATCCGTCCACGAACCACACGAACCACACGAACGGGGCCACGTTCTGAAAGGCCCGCGCAGCGGGCGCCTTCCAATTCTGGAACCGCGGAAAACGCGGAAGGGCGCGGAAGGGCGCGGAACGGCCCAGGCGCTTTCTTTGCTCTTTCCGCGTCTTCCGCGCTTTCCGCGGTCAAGATGACTGAGCCTCCGCTTCGCGGAGTCTCGGAAGCGCGCACCTGTTCGTGGGGTTCGTGTGGTTCGTGGACAACTCGAGGATGGCCGCCAACTAGGCGTCCAGCGGGGCGGTCCAGCGGTCGCGGGGGACGGTGACGCCGCCGCGGGCGCCGGGGGTCACCGAGCCGAAGCGTTCGGCGAAGACCTCGGGCAGGGCCTGGGCCTCGGGCGGCGCGAGCCAGAGGCGCAGCAGGTGGCGCCGCCGCGCGGGTTCGGGCCAGTCCTCGAAGGCGGTGCGGTCGTGGAAGAGGACGTGGTTGTTGACCAGCTGGATGTCGCCTGGCCGGAACTCCAGCTCCAGGTGGAAGGCCGGGTCCTCGGCCAGCCGGTCCATCAGGTCGAGGGCCTCGACCTGGGCGGCGGTGAGCGGCGCCACGCCTTCGAAGCGGCGGGCGGAGACGATGTACTGGCGCTGGTACATGGCGGCGAAGCGGCCCGCATGCCAGTTGAACACCGGCACGTTGAACCAGGGCGGCTGGCCCGGCGCCGCCTCGCCGCGGCGGTCGGTCTCGATGGGGTTGAACAGCGTCTGCGCCAGGTCGGGCCGCAGGCGCCGCATGGCGTTGTGCAGCGCCGCCGAACTCACCAGGCTGGAGCGCCCCCCGCGCCTCGCCGGCTGCAGGCACATGAGCGCCACCACGTCGCAGGAATCGGTGTGGTAGGTCTGCCGCTCGTGGGTCTGGTAGAGCCGCGCGGTCGGGTCGTCGCTGGACCGGCCGAGGTCCTTCACGTGGCCGAGCACATGGCCCTGGGCGTTCTGCGGCCGAAGCGCGCCCAGGTGCGCGCCGATCCCGAGGAAGGCCGCGGCGCGTTCGCGGGGGCTCAGGGTCGCGGGGTCGAGCCCGCGGATCACCGCGAAGCCCCGGCCGCCCAGCACCTCGGCGAGCAGGATGGCGCGCAGGCGAGGGGCCGTGCGGGGCAGCGGGAAATTGGCCGGTCCGGTGGCGGCCAGGTCGGCGTCGCGCGCCGCCAGCGCCCGCGCGGCGGCCTCGATCTCGGCGGCCTCGGCGGGGGCGAGGACGTGCAGCCATTCGTCGGGGACGAGGTCGCCGGAGCGCCAGGCGGCGGGGCCTTCGATGACGGCGGGCGGGGGGTCGGGGGGCATGGGTGGGGGCGGCCTCATACGAACATGCGGCGGCCGACGTCCATGTCGACCGGCATTCCTTCTGGAATGCTGGAAACCCTTAAACCCCATGGCGAGATCGGAGCTATGGCCCTCAAGCTGCGTCAAGGACGAGGGCGAAGCCCTCGCCGCGGCGCGGCGGCCCCGGAGGGGCCGTCCTTGACCCAGCTCAGGGCCATAGCAAACTGGCCGGCATGGACTTAAGGGGCAGGGTGGGCAGCGTACGACCGGCTGGTGCGGGGGCCCGATGAGAACGACAAGAAGAGCGATTGCTGTGGTGGTGTTCGCGTCCCTCACACTCGCGGCCTGCGCGGCGCAACCATATGTCGACGTCGATGGCGCGCCGGGTTTCTTCCATGGATTGCTCCACGGATTCATCGCGTGGTTTGCTCTGGTAGGCCATGTTTTCAATCACGACATTCGGGTCTACGCCTACCCAAACACCGGCGGTTGGTACGACTTCGGTTTTCTGATCGGACTGAGTGTTTGGGGAGGCGGCGCTGCAGCGGCCTCTCAATCATAGCCTTGTGCGGCTTTCCGCGCTTCTTGCTTCCCCCTTACTTCACCGCCGCCCTGACCGCCTCGATCATCGCATTGCGCGCCGCGCTCAGCTCCGGGCCCGTGGCCGCGGGCCAGGCGGCGTTCTGGACGACGATCAGGCGGTCCTTGGGGAAGGTGGTGATCGACTGGCCGAAGATGCCGACGGCCTCGTAGGCGCCGTTGGGGCGGATCCACCAGAAGTAGCCGTAACCGCCGGGGGCCGGGGTCCCGTTGTCGATCTCGCGCCTGGTGGCGTCAGCGACCCACCACTTGGGGACCGCGGGCTTGCCGTTCGCGACGCCGCCGCCTGCGATGAACAGGCCCAGGCGGGCGTAGTCGCGCAGCGTCATGGAGATGCCGGTGCCGCCGCGTTCCTGGCCGCCCGGATCGGTCATCCAGACGGCGTCGCGCTCCATGCCGTATGGCCGCCAGATCTTCTCCGAGGCGTATTGCGCGAGGCTCTCGCCGGTCGCCTTGGAGACCAGCACGCCCACCAGGTCGGTCTCGCCGGTGTTGTAGTTGAACGTCGCGCCCGGCGGGTGGGCGCGCGGCAGCTTGCGCAGGTAGGAGACCATCGGGTTGACGCCGGGCTCGGTGACCGAGCCGCCGGCCTTGGCCACGTCGGAGTTGGGGTCGACGTAGTTCTCGTTCCACTTCACGCCCGAGCTCATCATCAGCATCTGGCGGACGCTGACGCCCTCGTAGGCCGAGCCCTTGAGCTCGGGAACGTAAGTCGTGACGGGATCGTCGATGGACCTGATCCGGCCGTCCTGGATCGCGGCGCCGACCAGGGTGGAGGTCACCGACTTGGCGACGGAGAAGGAGGTCCAGCGGTCCGCGGGCTTGCGGCCCAGCGCGTATTTTTCCAGGACGATCCGGCCGTCCTTCAGCACCAGCAGGCCGGAGACCCGGTAGGCGGCCATGTAGCCGTCGATGGTCCAGGTCTTGCCGCCATAGGCGAAGGTGGGCGCGATCTGCTGGGCCGCGACGGGCAGGGGATGCACGGTCCTGCCGCGCCGGATCGTGTGGGTCTTGAAGATGTGCTCGATGTCGCGGAAGCCCTTGGCCTGCGCCTCGCCCCGCCAGTCCAGGATCCAGGCGATCGGCCGGGGCCTGGCGGGGTCGACGGAGACCTGGGCGTGGGCAAGGGGCGCGCCGAGCGCCAGGGCCGCGGCCAAACTCAATGCAGTGAACCTGCGCATGTACGGGATTTCCTGCGACGCTCAGGCCGCTGGCATACGGCGGCGAGTCTTCCTTGCCTAGTCGCCTGCTCGGCGCACGCCAAATTCCCGCTCGTTCCCGCAAAGGCGGGAATCCATGCTGAATCCCGCCCTGGCGAACCGCCACAGGGCGAGGCTCAACGCCGCTTGGGTCCCCGCCTTCGCGGGGATGAGCGGAGTAGGAGGTTCCGTTCCGGCGCATGACGCGTTAGGCGAGGTCCATGGCCGATTTCGATTTCGACGCGGTGGTTGTGGGGGCGGGCGCCGTGGGGCTGGCCTGCGGCCATGCGCTGAGCCGGCGCGGGCTGACGGTGGCGGTGCTGGAGGCCGAAGCCGCCATCGGCCAGGGCGTGTCCTCGCGCAATTCCGAGGTGATCCACGGCGGGCTCTACTATCCGACCGGCTCGCTGAAGGCCCGGCTGTGCGTGGCCGGGCGGCGCGCGCTCTATGGGTTCCTGGAGAGCCACCACGTGGACTTCGACCGCTGCGGCAAGCTGGTGGTGGCGACGAGCGCCGACGAGGTCGGCCGGCTGGACGACATCTGGGCGCAGGCGCGGACCAACGGCGTCGAGGGCATGGATCGCCTGACCAGGGCCCAGGCCCTGGCGCTGGAGCCGGAACTGGCGTGCGAAGGGGCGCTGATCTCGCCCAACAGCGGGGTGTTCGACAGCCACGGCTACATGCTGGCCCTGCAGGGCGAGATCGAGGCGGCCGGCGGGGCGGTGGTGCTCTCGACGCCCTTCGAGGGTGCGGCGCCGATCGAAGGCGGCGGCTTTGCGGTGCGGGCCGGCGGGGCGGAGCCGGCGCGGCTCACCTGCCGCTATCTGGTCACCGCCCCGGGGCTGTCGGCCCAGGCCGTGGCGGCGTCGATCGAGGGCTTCCCGGCCGGCGAGATCCCCAAGGGCCACTACGGCAAGGGGATGTACTTCCGCCTGGCCGGCAAGGCGCCGTTCCGCAGGCTGATCTATCCGCCGCCGATCCACGGGGCGCTCGGCACCCACTACCGCCGCGACCTGGGCGGCCAGGCGGTGTTCGGGCCCGACCTGCACTATGTGGAGACGCTCGACTACAGCGTCGATCCCGGCATGCGCGGCGCCTTCGCCGCCTACATCCGCAAGTTCTGGCCGGCGGTGCCGGAGGACGCGCTCACCCCCGACTACGCCGGCATCCGCCCCAAGCTGCACGGCCCGGACGAGCCGCAGCCGGACTTCCGGCTGGACGGCGCGGACCTGCACGGACTTGCGGGCCTGGTCGCCCTGTTCGGCATCGAGAGCCCGGGGCTGACGTCCTCGCTGGCGATCGGCGAAGAGGTGGCGGCGCGGCTGGGGGTCTGACTTCCCTTCCCGCAACGCGGGAAGGGGGGACCGCTCGCCGCAGAGCGAGCGGTGGGAAGGGCGAGCGGCCGCGCCGCGCCTGTTTCAGCCGCCATAGCTCAGCGCTTGAAGCATGCCCTCTCCACCACCCGCTCTTCGGCGGGCGGTCCCCCTCTCCCGCTTCGCGGGAAAGGAAGGCCCTCTCCCTCTCGCTTCGCGGGGGAGAGGAGGCTAATCCTGCGGTGCTCAAGCTCCTCGGGGGATTCCTTTGCGATCGATCTTACTGCTGGCCGCTTTTGTGCTGGCCGCCGCCGCGTCCGCCCAGGCCCAGACCGCGCCCTATGACCCGCTGAAGACCTTCGCGCCCCTGACCCTGCCGGCGCCGGCCTCGACGATCCGCTCGGGGTCCGGGGCGCCGGGGCCGGCCTATTGGCAGAACCGCGTCGACTTCAACATCGCCGCCAAGATCGACACCGCCGCCCACGTGCTGAGCGGCGAGGAAACGATCACCTACACCAACAACAGCCCCGAGGCGCTGGACGTCCTGTGGTTCCAGATGGACCAGAACCTCTATCGCCGCGACAGCCGCGGCTACGCCATGTCGGGCGGCCGGCGCGTCGATCCCAAGCAGTCGACCGAGGGCTTCATCGTCGATGCGGTGACCGTGGGCGGCAGGAGCGTCGGCACGCTGATCTCCGACACCCGCATGCGCGTCGACCTGCCGGCGGCGGTGAAGGCGTCCGGCGGCAAGGTGCAGGTCCATGTCACCTACCACTTCACCATCCCCGGCCTGTTCGGCGGGCGGATGGCCTGGAACACCAACAAGAGCGGCGACATCTATGACCTGGCGCAGTGGTACCCGCGCCTGCAGGTGTTCGACGACGTGCGCGGCTGGGACACGCTGCCGTACCTGGCCAACGAGTTCTATCTGGAATACGGCGCCTTCGACTATGCGGTGACCGTGCCGGCCGACATGATCGTGGCCGGCTCCGGGGCGCTGACCAATCCGGGCGAGGTGCTGAGCGCCGAGCAGCGGGCGCGGCTCGACCGCGCCAGGGGCAGCGACAAGACGGTGCTGATCCGCACGCCGGAGGAGGTCGCCGCCACGCCGCCGGCGAAGGGCGCGACCAAGACCTGGCGCTTCCACATGGACTCGACCCGCGACGTGGCCTTCACCGCCAGCCGGGCGTTCGTCTGGGACGCGGCCCGGATCAACCTGCCGGAGGGCAAGACGGCGATGGCCCAGTCGGTCTATCCGCCGGAGAGCGTCGGCGAGAACGGCTGGAGCCGGTCCACCGAATATATGAAGGACGCCGTCGAGCGGTTCTCCAAGCGCTGGTTCCCCTATCCCTGGCCGAACGCGATCAATGTGGCGGGGCCGGCGACCGGCATGGAATATCCGGGGATCGTCTTCGACGGCATCGACGACAAGGCCAAGACGCTGTTCTTCATCTCGGCCCACGAGATCGGCCACTCCTGGTTCCCGATGATCGTCGGCTCCGACGAGCGCCGCGACGCCTGGATGGACGAGGGGATCAACACCTTCATCGACGTCTATGAGTCCGACGACTTCGCCGGTGGCCTCTACGGCCCCAAGCGGGACAGCGAATATGCGCCGGCCGCGGCGGGGACGCCGGCCGACCAGATCGCCGCGGTCATCGCCGATCGCGAGGCGCCGCCGATCCTGAGCCGCGCCGACACGGTGCGCGAGAAGTACCGCCACCCGGTGACCTACTTCAAAGCCGCCTTCGGGCTGACCCTGCTGCGCGAGGACATCCTGGGGCCGCAGCGGTTCGACTACGCCTTCCGCAAGTACGTCGCCGACTGGGCCTTCAAGCACCCCAAGCCCAGCGACTTCTTCCGCGAGATGGAGAGCGCCGGCGGCGAGGACCTGTCCTACTTCTGGCGCGGCTATTTCCTCAACAACTGGAGCCACGACATGGCGGTGACCGGCGTGGCCTACGTCGACGGCGATCCCGGCAAGGGGGCGCAGGTGACGGTGGCGAACCTCGGCCAGCTGGTGCTGCCGGCGACGCTGCGCATCACCTACAAGAACGGCGAAAAGCGCGAGCTGCGCGTGCCGGTGGAGACCTGGATGCAGGGCGGCAGCCACGTCTTCGGCCTGGAGGGCGCAGGCGCCATCGCCGAGGCGACCATCGACCCCGACCACCGCCTGCCCGACGCCGACCGGTCCAACAACAGCTTCAAGCCGCAGTGACTCCGCCGATGAAGAACCGCATCACCGACCTGCTGGGCGTGAAATATCCGATCGTGCAGGCGCCCATGGGCTGGATCGCCCGCGCCCAGCTCGCCTCGGCGGTGTCGAACGCCGGGGGCCTGGGCGTCATCGAGACCTCCTCCGGCCGCCTCGACGAGGTGCGCGAGGAGGTGGGGAAGATGAAGACGCTCACCGACAAGCCGTGGGGCATCAACGTCGCCCAGGCCTTCGTGCGCGACCCCGACATCGTCAGGTTCGTGGCCGACCAGGGGGTCAAATTCGTCACCACCTCGGCGGGCGACCCGAACAAATACTGCGAGGCGCTGAAGGCCGAGGGGCTGACGGTGTTCCACGTGGTCCCGTCGCTGGCCGCGGCCATGAAGGCCATCGAGGCCGGCGTCGACGGCCTGGTGGTCGAAGGCGGCGAGGGCGGCGGGTTCAAGAACGGCCGCGACGTCTCGACCATGGTGCTCCTGCCGCTGGTCTGCTCGAAGGTCTCCGTGCCGGTGATCGCGGCGGGCGGCATCACCGACGGGCGCACCATGGCCGCGGCCTTCGCCCTGGGGGCCGAGGGCGTGCAGATGGGCACCCGCATGGTCTCGTCGGCCGAAAGCCCGGTGCACCAGAACTGGAAGGACGCGATCCTCGCCGCCAAGGAGACCGACACGGTGTTCCTGAACCGCTTCGGCCCGGGGCCGGCGCTCAGGGCGCTGCGCACCGAGAAGACCACGGCCTACGAGAAGGCGCCGCCTGCGAACATCATGGCCGAGTTCGGCAACGCGCTCGATCTCTACTTCGGCGGCGACATGGAGGCCTCGATCGCGCTCTCCGGCCAGGTCGCCGGGCGGATCGATGAGGTGAAGCCGGTGGCGCAGATCATCGCCGAGACGGTCGCGGAGTTCGAGGCGGTGATGGCGGAGCTGGGGGCGAAGTACGGGAAGGTGGGCGCCCACACCTAACTCCGCTCATCCCCGCGAAGGCGGGGACCCATCGGGTGTTTCGGTTTTCACCATCGCGGTCCCGGACCTGACTCAGCTTGGGTCCCCGCCTTCGCGGGGATGAGCGGGGTTCAGATGGCGCCCACCACGCTCTCCAGGGCCTCGGCGGAGCTGGCGCCTTCCAGGTGGATGCGGCACCAGAGCGCGAAGAACAGCAGCGGCCAGCGGACGCCTTCGGCGCCGGCGGTGAAGGCGGCCGAGGCGTCGGGCTGGATGCGGCGGAGCGCCTCGACCTGGCCCAGGCGCTGGGCGACGTCGGCGGCGCGCGGGGCGATCCAGGCCTCGACGGGGACGGTGAAGCCCTGCTTGCGGGCCCAGGGCTCGGCGGCCGGGCAGGCCTTTTCCAGCCATTTGCGCAGCAGCCATTTGCCATAGCGGCCCTGCACCTTGAAGCGGTCCTCCAGCGGGAAGGCGAAGGCCGCGACGGCCGGGTCGAGGAACGGCGTGCGCCCCTCCAGGCCGTGGGCCATCAGGCAGCGGTCGAGCTTGAGCAGCAGGTCGCCCGGCAGCCAGGTGGCGACGTCGGCCCACTGGGCCTGCTGCAGGGGCGTGAGGCCAGGCGGGCTCTGGGCCTCGGTCCGCCAGCGGGCAAGCGCGGCGGCGTCGGCGCCCCTGGGCTCGGCGGGGCGGCCGCCCAGCCAGCCGGGCCGGAGCGCGCGGCGGTAGCGGCCGTAGCCGCCGAACAGTTCGTCGCCGCCCTCGCCGGTCAGCACGACGGTGAGCGCGCCCTTGGCGGCCTCGGCGAGCTTCCAGGTGGGGAGCGTCGCATAGTCGGCGGTGGGATCGTCCAGCGCCCAGGCGACCTGCGGCGCGATCCGCCAGAAGTCGGCCTCGCCGAAGCTGGTCTCGCGCCAGTCGAGGTCGAGCGCGCGGGCGACGCGCTCGGCCTGGGCGCGTTCGTCTTTCGCGCCGGGCGCATCGAAGCCGCAGGTGAAGGCGGTGACCGGGCGTTCGTTCAGGCGCGCCATCAGGGTGGCGATGGCTGCGGAGTCGATGCCGCCGGAGAGGAACAGGCCGTAGGGCACGTCCGAACGCTGGTGGACGCGGACGGAGT
>Ga0105240_10004923_pt1 | contig 20079 bp, 14 predicted proteins | sample KBSC54metaG_FD_80426 | JGI IMG/M metagenome (GOLD analysis project Ga0105240, IMG submission 80426) | Corn rhizosphere microbial communities from Kellogg Biological Station, Michigan, USA - KBS C5-4 metaG | ecosystem: Host-associated > Plants > Roots > Rhizosphere > Soil | place: Michigan, USA... | reverse complement strand
CCGCTGGCACTGGTTGACACGTCGGGCATGGTACCCGCGGCCGACGAAAAGGCTCAGGTCACCTACGCTGACAAGGACGATGAGCCTGCGGAAGACCTCACCTGCTCTGCACCAGATCTAGAGCCCGAAACGTTCGGGCCGACCGTCTCGAGCACATCGGTCGTGGCGCCCGCGACCAAGAATCTCGCCAACCAAGAGGATCTGGAGAAGTTACAGGTGGACGTGTTCTTGTTAGCCCATCCGGAATTCCAGCTTAAGGCTGCCAGCGCGAACCCGACGGAAGGCCTCCAAGTTCCGTCTGTTCATCCCACCATTGATGCCAGTGACACTCGGTCGGCGGTAGACGACGTTCTGATGGTTGGGCAATGCGATACCGGAGTAGGCATCGCATGTCATGGTGGACTGGTGTATGCCGACACTAAGGACCTTTCATACAAAATGCTCTCAGGAGAACTGTCTATGGGCTCTTTCGATGTGGCGGACGCGAGCGGAGAGCCCTCCGATCACCGTCGCGGCGTAAAGGCGGACTTTAATTCCCTGTTCATGCGATTGGGCGACCCACACGCAAACAGCGTTTCGTGGTACGGTCCGCGCGCCACGGCGGAGGCCTCGATAGGAACGGATGGCGCATCGCTTGGTGTTGGCGCAGCGTATATCGGCGCCGACCTAACGCTGGGCTCGCTGGATCCCCATTCTTCGACAGACGTGAATCTGCACTTAGGCGCCAGTCTCGGCGTCGCTGGGGGAGGGCGGTTGCATTGGGCAGACCAAGATCACGACGGCGCCCGTGAATATGGCGTAGGGGCAGATTTCCTGTTCGTGAGTGCCGATGTCACAGTTGAAACCGCAGTGCCCGACGATGCGGCAGCCACGGTAACACGTGGCCTGAGTCAGATATATACGGGGGGATTGTGGCACTGAAGGGGTCAATGGCGCTCGTCTGACCCGTGTGTGCGGCCGTATGATTTGGAAGGGATAAGAAATGGCCAATGAAAAGAAGTCCGCAGGCAAGACAAAAAAAGGAAGCGGAGTTTTGCGCCCCACTGCCAACACCGCTGCGTCGGCAACGGCCCCGAAGCCATCTCGGGCGGCGAAGCCGCCGGTTGCGTCAACACTGTCCCCCGCAGGCGATGCGCCCCAGGGCACAGTCCACGGCAAGGTAGTCGACGGCGACGGCAACGGCCTCGCGGCAACCATCACGTTGGTTTCCCAACTATTGCGCGACCGAACATCGCTGGCCAACACCAAGACCGACGGGCAGGGACAATACAGCCTGACCTACGCACGACCGGCGCCGCTCAACCTGGTCGTGCAGGCGAGCCTTCCTGGCATAAAGGACCCGTTCGAGTCAGCAGTGGCGTTTGCTGCTCCGGTCGACGTGGAAATCGATCTGACCACAGCGCCAGATGGCGTCGTGAGGTCACTGTCGACATACGCCACTCTCCAGGCCGGAGTGCAGGCGCAACTCGCGACCACGCCGTTCGAGAGCCTGCTGGAAGACAAGAACCATCACGACCTGGGCTTCCTCGCGAATACTCTCGGAGTGCCGTTCGCGAATGTCGCCGAACTCTATATCGCGCACCGGCTCGCAGCGAAGAACAAGCTGAGCGACCCCACGCTGTTCGGCATTTTCAGCCAGAATATTCCGGCGACGCTGGGCGCCACCCTGGCCGATCTGCCCGATACGGGCATCGACGACGCCTTCCTCGCCCAGGTACTGGCGGGCGTGCTCTCCCATTCCCACGACATGCTGGCAGGGGCGCTGACCGCGGCCATCACTGCCAACATACTGCCTGCGTCTTATGCTTCGAAGCAGGATGCGGAGCTTACGCAACTCGATGCGCTGCGCATCCAGGGGGTGGGGTCGTCGCCCTACCTCAACGGCACCGCCTCCCTCAACGACCTCCTCACGGCGGGCAAAGTCGACCCGGTAACACACACAGCGTTCGCTCAGGCCTACTCGGCATCGGGCGGAAATTTGGCCGCCACCTGGGACACGCTGCATCAGAATCCCAACTTGACCCAGGCGCAGCTCACTGCTCTCGACAACACGCTGCAAGCGAGCGAACTGCTCGGCGGCAACCTGCCGCTGGTCACCGACGCCCTGACGCGACTCAGCCAGGGCACTCTGGCCAGCCCGCGGGATCTGGCTCTGCTCGGCCAGGCCGACTGGGTGACACGAATTCAACAGCTCGATCCCAAGGCGCAGAGCATTCCGCCGCTCGATGCTAACGAGACAGCCGCTCATCGCATCACACGATTTGCCGGCGCGCTCGCCGACAATCTTGCGTCCCGCTATCCCACCACGGCCTTTCTGGGTGGACTCTCCAGGGCGCCGAATTCATCGTTCAGCGCCAAGGCGGAGCTGGTCTCGATACTCACGGCGCATCCCGATCTCGATCTGCGGCAAACCAGCCTCGATTCGTACCTCGCCAAGAATGCGCTCAAACTTTCGACCGCCGCTCTGGCCGATCTGAAGTCCGCGCAGCGGCTGCTGCGGCTGGCGCCGCAATATGCGGGAGTGGATGCGCTGAAGGCGGGCGGCTACTCATCGGCACAGGCAGTCTACTTCGCGGGTCGCGCCTCCTTCATCACCCAAATGACACCTGTGCTCGGCAGCGCGGACATCGCCAGCACGGTCTGGGCGCGTGCGCAGACCACCTACGTCACCGCACTGGCCACGTTCGGGCGTTACAACCTGGCGCTGAATGGCACGGGTCTGGCAGTGTTGGCCTCCGCGGAACCCTCCGTCGATATGACGCAGCTCCCGGATTTGCAGATGTTGTTCGGATCGCTCGATTACTGTCAGTGCAGCGACTGCCGATCGGTGCTGAGCCCGGCCGCATACCTGGTCGACCTTCTCCAGTTTTTGAAGCAATTTCCAGCCGGCAATGGGTTTTCGAACGCGCGCGATGCGCTGCTCGGACGCCGCCCCGATCTGCAGTACATCGCTCTGGGCTGTCAGAACACCAATGTCACTCTTCCCTACATCGATGTCGTAAACGAATTGCTGGAAGCCGCCATCGTGCCGCCGTCACCCGCAGTGACGGTCTATGAAACCACGGGGACATCGGCCGAGCGACGCGCACTGCCGCAGCAGGTGTCTCAGCCGGCTTATCAGAAGACCGTGACAGCCGTGTTTCCGCTGAGTCTGCCGTTCGATGAAAACTTCGCGCGGACTTCAGCCTATCTGGAAGCACTGGGTACTTCGCTCGAGGCGCTGATGAGTCTGTGCGGGACGGGGACTGCGGGCGCACGAGCGGCCGCACGTCTCGGACTCAACCCGGCCATGCAAGCGGTAGTCAACAGCATTGACACCAGCGACCCTTGGAAACGCTGGGGCTTTACATCGGCCCATCCCACCATCGATCCAACTACCGGACAGCCTTTCAATCCGGCACCGACCGACTGGACTGCGGCGCTGTCGGGTGTGCCATTGTTCATGAATCGGGCCGAAGTTGATTTTGCCCACTTGTGCCAACTGCTCGAGGTCCACTGGGTCACCGCGGGTTCCGTCACGCTGAACCTGGGCACGACAACCCTGCCGCCTCCGGCCTCGGTAACCGTCGCAAGCTGCGATACGGCGGCCATGACGCTGTCTGGGCTCAATTCCGATGTGCTGGATCGGGCCAACCGCTTCCTGCGACTGTTGAGTGCAACAGGCTTGCAGATGTGGGAGCTGGACTGGGCGTTGGCAACACAGGGGAGCTCGATGGATGAGGCTTTCCTGGTGTTCCTGGCCGACGCCCTGGCCCTGCGGGGCCGCCTGGGCTTGCCACTGCAGGAAATGTTGTGTTTCTGGGGGCCGATGCCGACCCTCGATGTGACCAACCATCTGGGCGACGCCGATTCGGTCGTGCCTTCCACCTACGCCCGAGTGTTCCGGAGCCCAACGCTGCTGGAATCATGGTCCACCGTGTTCGTCGATGCGGGTGCCCTGTCGGGCGGGCCCATCACCGTCCCCGCGGATCCGCCACCGACACCCGCACAACTCGGCAATCTGAACGCCATCAAGGCCGCGCTGGGGCTGAGCGCCGATGACATTGCCGCGATTCTGGCCGCCACCGGGACAGCCAACACGTTATCGATCGATACCCTCAATGTGCTTTTACGCCATGCCCGGCTCGCCTCGTGCCTGGCGCTCTCAATATCCGATCTGCTGCTGTGGACTGTGCTGACGGATGCGAAGCCATTTGGGGGCGCACCCGCCGACACGGCGGAGTTCCTGCGACGCCTGGCATTTCTGCAGGGTACTGCTGTCAGCCCGCAGGATCTGGATTACCTGCTGCGCGCCGGGTCGCCCTCTGAGAGCGAGCTCACTTTCACGCCGGCGCGCGCGAAAGCCCTGTTGCAAACCGTGCGCGACGCGATCGCAAAGTGTGCCCCTGCAGCCCAGGCTGACGCGGCGACGGTGGCAACGATCTTCAACAGTACTCTTGCCACGGCAACCGGTGCGCCCGCAAATGTCGTCTCTGCGGTGCTGGATCAAACCGGCATATTGCCCCTGGCTGCCGCGACGGTCGCGCAACTCCTGGCGCAAACCACGGGCGTAGATCCGGCCCAATTTCCGCAACTCATCGATGCCTTCACCCGGGTGGCCAAGGGTGTTGCCCTATTTGACGCTCTGGCCCTGCGTGCCGACGAATTCGTGTTTCTGGTACTGAACGCCCGCCACTTCAACTGGCTGGATCCCTCCGCACTGCCTCGATCCACTCCGGCCGCCAGTCTGTTTGAGCCGTTCGAGCGTTTGATCCAGGCCGCGCAGCTCAATCGGCGCCAGGGCGCTCGCTCGCCCAAGCTATTCGACGTATTAGGCGGGTGGGTCACGGCACTGCCCAGTGACTGGACCAACGCCATCTCCGCTAATGGCGGCGCGCTCGCGCTGGCCCTGGGTGCGAGCGTTCCAGACTTCACCACATTGGCCAAGGCACTCGGCGCGATGACGCCAAGTTTGAACGCGGCCACCCAAACTGGCTCACTCGCCGATGTCGGTATGCTGACCGCCTTGGCCAATGCCCTCGACTCGGCAACACGGTTCGGAATCGGCACCGGCACGCTGTTGCAACTGGCAACCGCGCCACCCACCGATGATTCGGCTACGGCGGCGATGGGTGTGTATCAGAGTAAGTACGACACCGGCGCATGGTATGGCGCCGTACAGCCGATCGAGGACGGCCTGCGCGAGGCGAGGCGCGATGCCCTGGTGGCCTATGTGCTGGGGCAGGGCGCTGCGATAACGGTCTTTCCGCCGATGCTGAGCCGCGACGACATTTTCAACCGTTTTCTGATCGACCCCGGGATGTGCGCCTGCATGCTCACCACGCGGCTGCTGGAAGCTTCGCTCGCGATCCAGCAGTTCGTGCAGCAATGTTACCTCGGGCTGGTGCCGGAGGTGTTGATTGACACAACGGCACATCCGGCCTGGAACGACTGGTCATGGATGAAAGAATTCCGTCTCTGGCAAGCCAACCGCCAGGTGTTTCTCTATCCCGAGAATTATCTGCTGCCCGAATTGCGCACCGACAAATCGCCGTTTTTCGCGGACCTGGAAAACGATCTCAAACAGGGCAACTGCGATGCCGATGCGGCCAATGCGGCCTTTGAGAACTACCTGCGCAAGCTGGTGGAAGTAGCCAATCTCGTGGTCGCGGCTCACTACCTCCAGACCAGGGCAGACGGCTCGCGCGTGCTGCATGTATTCGCGCGCACCCGCGCCACCCCGCCCAAGTGGTACTATCGAACACGGGAAGTGACGGGCCTGGCCTCGGGCATCTGGACGCCGTGGCAGCCGCTGAGCCTGGATATCCCCGCAGGCCAGGTGATGCCTGTGGTCTGGGATCAGCGGTTACACCTGGTATGGCCCATTTTCAAACAGATTGCGGAAAGGGCCGCGGACCAACCCGTACCCACCAGCTCCGCCCCCCCTGCGACCGTGCCCACCGCTCGGAAATTCTGGACTGTCGAGTTCGCCATGAGTGAATTGACAGCCGGACAGTGGCAGGCGAAGCGGACTTACACCCAGAAGAGCTTCTTCGGAACCGATCCGTCCGCCCCTGGATCGTCCCTGGAGCCTTCGCTCTCGTTCACCTTCCGTGCTTACGAGGACTCGTCTTTCAATCTGCAATTGGCCGTTTATTACAACGATTTGAACCTCGTCTTCGGGCAGGACCAACCTCTGAGCTGGCAGGCGCGTAATCGGCTGGTTGGCACTGGCACGCTGCCCAGTCCCGACTCCCCGCTGAGCGTGAGCGAATCGATCCTTCTGCCAGACCCCGCGAAGATCGACCCGACACAGGAGCCCAGTATTGCGCAGGTGACCGCACTGTGGCAGACGGACTCGCTGCCGCAGCCTGCTTCTTACCGCTACTCCGGGCAGGACCTGGTGTGGTTCAACACCAACTTCCGTGTTGTTTGGCGCGGATCCCGCTTGCCGAATCCGGTGGGCCAGGTTGCCCTCAATGCACTCTCGCAGACGTTCTGGGGTATTCCTACCAGCATCGAATTATTAGGGACTATTGCCAATCCCAGCATGGTCGTCCCCCATCATCACCCGCAGTCCGGGCAGGATATTGCCGATCCGCTTTTCGTGGCGGAGCCGTCGCGGACGTACCTCGTGTCACCACGCAACCCTCCCATCATTTTCCCCGGCCCGATGCCGGTCTCCACGGGAGGCGTCAACGTCGCCGCTCGTATCGCACCCCGTACCGCCACCTACACCTTCGAGCCGTTCTATCACCCGTTCGCGCGCACCTGCCTGCGGGAGCTCGAAATCGGCGGTATCGACCGGATGATGGAACGTGGTCTCCAGATCGATCCGCAGGGTGTCCGTGGCCAGGGTACGTACGACTTCCAGAGCCTCTACAACCCGCAGCCGCCGGTGACCCAACCGTACCCGATCGAGGACCTGGATTTCTCGGTGAATGGCGCCTACGCCCTCTATAACTGGGAGATCTTCTATCACGCGCCCATGTTCGTGGCCGCGCAACTCATGCGCAACCAGCAATATCAGGCCGCGATGCAGTGGCTGGAATACGTCTTCAATCCCACCGATCCTGACTCCGGCCCGGTGCCTGGGCACTTCTGGCGCACACTGCCGTTCTACCAGATGAATGCGTCCGACTGGCTGGCGCAGCAGATTCAGAACATCCTGACCACCCTGGCGGCCGATGCCCAACAGGGTATCTCCGATCCCGACACGGCGGCGGCGATCCTGGACTGGATGGCGCACCCGTTCGACCCACACCGCGTCGCTCGGCTGCGCATTGGCGCTTACGCCAAAGCGACGGTCATGAAGTTTCTGGACAACCTGATCGCCTGGGGCGACTCGCTGTATGCCCAATACACCATGGAGAGGGTGGCCCAGGCCGAGCAGCTCTATGTGTTTGCCAACCTGATTCTTGGGCCGCGGCCGGAGCAGGTGCGTCTGCGCGATACCGATCTTGCGACCCGCCCCGACGCCACCACCTACGCAATGATCGGAACGCAGTGGGACCCGTTCTCGGATACCCTGGTGGCCATAGAGAACCTGATTGCGGCACCGACTCCACCCCAACAGGCAGCCGATGCTCCGGTGCTGCCACAGATTTCAACCCTGTTCTTCTGTATTCCGCCCAACGCCCAACTGCTGGCCTACTGGGATACGGTCTCCGACCGCCTCTACAAGATCCGACACTGCCTCAACCTCCAGGGCGTGGCACAGCCGCTGCCTTTGTATGCCCCGCCGATCAACCCTCTGCAACTGGTCGAACAAGCGGCCTCCGGCCCGGGCGGTGTCGGCGCACTGACGTTCACACCGGTGTACCGCTTTGCCGTGTACCTGGAGCGCGCCCTGGAAGTGACCAACGACGTACGCGCCTACGGCGCGCTGGTGCTGGCGGCGCTGGAGAAGAAAGACGCCGAAGCGCTGGCCGCTCTGCGCGCCAACCAGGACGTCGACATCCAGACCCGGCTGCTGGACAGCAAGACCCAGGCGGTCACTGAGGCGCAACAGCAGATCACGGCGCTGCAGAATCAAAAAGCGGCGGTACAAATCCGCTACGACTTCTACGCCAACATCGCATTCATGAATGATTGGGAAACCACCGCGCTGGGGCTACAGAGCAGGGCGTTGATTTCCAGCGGCCTGGCCGTCATTCTCGACTTGACGGCAGCCGCGACCTACCCGTTGCCCCAGGCGACAGCCGGTGGCGCCGGTTTCGGCGGCAGTCCCACCTTTACGATAACAGAGGGCGGCCAGCAGGCCGGTAACACCGCGACGGCGGTGGCGAGCCAACTTCGCGAAGTCGCCGGCATTCTCAGCACATCCAGCGGCCTTGCCGCCACCATGGGCGGCTACCAACGCCGGCAGGACGATTGGACTCTGCAGAAGAACCTCGCGGCGGCGGAGCTCACACAACTCGACAGCCAGATCGCCGCGGCCACTGAGCGCTTGAACATCGCCAACAACGAGGTCGCCCTCCAACAGCGCCAGATCAGCAACGCGCAGGCGGTGAGCGACTTCCTTACCAACAAATACACCAGTGCTCAGCTTTATGACTGGATGCTGACCCAGCTCACGACCACACACACCCAGGCCTACCAGCTTGCTTTCAGCCTGGCGCAACAGGCCGAGGCGACCTATCGCTACGAGCTGGGGACGCAGGACAACTTCCTCCAGTTCGGCTACTGGGACAGTCAACACAAGGGCCTGAGCGCAGGCGAGAGCCTGCTGTTCGACCTGCGCCGCATGCAGGCGCAATACCTGGCGGCGAACAGCCGCGAGCTCGAGTTGGTAAAGCACATTTCCCTGGCCTTGACCCAGCCGATGGCCTTGGTTCAGTTGCTTCAGACGGGTACCTGCCGCATCGCGTTGGACGAAGCACTGTTCGACCTCGACCATCCAGGCAACTATTTCCGCCGCCTGCGCTCGACGGCGATCTCGGTGTTCTGTGTGACCGGCCCATATACTTGCGTAAACGCAACCCTGGTCCTCGATAGTGCCACGGTCCGAGTGACACCGCCGATCGCGCCCTACACGCCCGCCTCAGCCGCGTCGCCACCAGCGAGTCCGAGCTTTGTGACCTCGCCGGCGCCGGCCACCGCAACCATTGTGACCAGCCACGGGCAGAATGATGCCGGGCTATTCGATGTGAACCTGCGTGACGAGCGTTGGTTGCCCTTCGAAGGCCAGGGCGCCATCAGTACCTGGACGCTCACGCTCGATCCTCGCGACAATAGCTTCGACCTCTCCACCATCACCGATGTGATTCTGCACGTACGCTACACCGCGCGCTCGGCGGGCGGTAACGCGGAAGCCGTACGGCAGGGCTTGAAGCAGCACGTCGGAGACCGCCAGGTCATGTTAAGCGCGAAGAGCTGTTTCAGCAACGCGTACTACGCCTTTTTCCAACCGTCCGACACGGCCGCCAGCCAACAGTCATTGCTACTGCCACTTGCTGCGAACGTCCTGCCATTTTCCAACCTGGGCGCGCCTGCCATTACCGCTATCGCGACTTATTTCCCTCTGAAGCAGGTGCCGCCAACCGGTACCACGATTGCGGCCACCTTCGGACCGGTCGGAGGGACGGCCAATCCAATCTCGATCACACAGGTACCGGGGAGCACAGGTGGCGGCATTCCGATCGCAGCCCTTGGCGCCGACGCGGGCCTGACCGGTCCGTCGCCCCCCGGATCCTATGCACTTACGATTCCCGAAAGCAGCGTCCCGCCTGCATTAGGCATCACGAGTAACGGGCACCTGCGCCTGGACGCGGACAGGTTCCAGGACATTGTGCTTGTCATCAGTTACACGGTCACATGATCTGTGGGCACCACGGCGGTGCGATGCTCCGGCCAACAGAGGCAGTCGGTCGTGCGCGCGCTCCATCAACAACTTTCTGACGGCTGGGCTCGCTGTGGGTGGAAAGAGCTGCTGGTGCCGAATGAACGCACTTTCACGAGGCACCGGTTTGAAAATACCGCATGAAGGTGACGAGACTCCGATGGCCGGTCAAGCCCATGGCTTCTTTGATCGGCACGTTCTGCCGGCCGGCTTCCGTCACTTATCCGGACCGCAGGGAGTGCGCGCCGAAGTCTCCTTCTAACCCGCGAGCTGCGCCCGCCGTTTCACGATGAGCCCCACGGCCTGTCCCGAGAGCGGCTCGACCGCTTTCGTCTTGCGGACCCGTCGGAAGATCGGTCCCGTGGTGACACCGGATGCCTGTAGCCAGTCCGTCAGGGCTTCGGCCGCCACGCCCGTGATCGGTTTATCGGCATCCATGTTGTGCTCAGTCCCGGCCTGATCGGTTTTGGAGTGTGTCAGGCGATAGAGATAGGTTTGATCGTCGACCTTGACCAGATTCTCCAACACCGCGCTCGCGATCTCCGAGCGGCGCCGGCCACCGCTGGCAAAACCGAAGAGGAGCAGGGCGCGATCACGGACGCCCACTAAACCATCCGTGCAAGTGTCGAGCGTTGATTCCAGCGGATCCCGCGTAAGGGCGGTCTTGCGCTCCGGCCGCTCGCCCCGCGCGGCATAGGCCCGTCGCACGCGGCGCACGAGCTCCTGCACGGTGGGATCACGTGTCGGATTGCTCACATCGCGCATCTGATGCGCCTTGGACAGGACCGACAACCGATGCAGGACGGTGTTGAGCGCTGGGGCGCCGCCGGCGCCTTTAAATCCTCCCGCCACCAGTCATCGCCGTCGTTTTGACCGCGCTTGGGGCAGTCTGCGTGATGTATGGAGCGATGGTGAACTCGAGCGGCGGTACGAAGTCGCTGGATGTGTCCCGCATTCCGATCTGCATTGCACTACTCGCCGTGCTGCCATTCTCTGCCGCAATCCTTCCAAAGCTTCCGGTGCTGTCTGCCGTTTCCTCCAGCGTTTGGAGCGCGGATAAGCCGATTTTCGGGATGGTTTTTTGGGGCGGTCTCGTACCACTCTACAACGCGGTGCTCGACTATCTGTCAGTCGCAATCACACGGACTTGCATATCCTCTTACCTCTCAGGCTCGATGGGATGGGTGAAATTCTGGATATTGGATCTGGGCTCGACGATCCTGCTCGCGGTGTTGGCCTGTGCAGGGACCATCAAGTTGCTGTTCATCATGCAGGGTTTAGGTTGGGCTGTGAATGCGGTTCTCGTAGAAGGCCAATTTATACGAGATCCATGGGGCACTCAAACCTTATGGATCACGCTTTCCGCCGTGACGAATTTGCTTCCCGTGCTGCTGCACATTGTATTGCTGCTGTGGGGGTTGTTGACCGCTCACTTCTTGCGCGACCGAAGTGTCGTGGATTCCCTGTTGGAAAGGCTTGCGGCGCGCAAGCCACTGAACCTCGTCGACGCCCGTGTCATCGTGCGGTACGTGCTCGTAGATCGATATTTGGCCCTAGCAGTCGTGCTAATATGCACCTGTTGCGTGGTCTACGCCGCCGTACCTTGGTTGATGAGTTATTTGGTATAGAGAGCATTCGGTGAGCGAGCATTTTTTGGCTATTTGGCGCCGCGCATTGAATCAACCGCATCTCGATACGTTGACACCCGAACTCATAACCTCTTGGGCATCGAGCAAGGGTCTCGTGGCGGAGCACGTAGAAGCGCGTGACGTCGGAGCCTTTCGCCCAACTCCCTGCATTGTTGTGACCATCGGCGGTGAGCGTGCTTGCTTCCCAACAATCTCACCAAACGGGGATTCGAAGTGGGAGTACAGGCGGGCAAAGGCAGACACTCGGGCGGCCCTTTGGGAAAAGGTGGAATGGTTCTCGCCCCTATGGATACCGCGAAACAACATTGATGCCCTTCTCTCCGACGTCACTTATCGTACGAGAGAGGAAGCCATCTCACTGTTTGATTATCACACGTCAACTCTATATACCCTCACATTTCAAGCAACTTGCATTGTGCAGATCATGCCCTTGGCGCCAAGCGTCAGCGAATTCTGCGCCATCGCACGTGAAGCGTATCTTGCTTTCTACAGCGGGTATAGAGCCGCGAGTATTGCCGCGCTGATTCCGGCGATTGAAGGATCGCTCACTCGCATGGCTTCGAACCTCCCATGCGGACCGTCGTTGGCCGACAAGATAGATGCGGTCTTCACTCGCGCTCTTAGCGCATTAGCACAACTGCATTTTAGGGGAATGTGGGTTCCTCGCGAATATCTGACTTGCGATTACCTGCTGGGGCAAGATGACCGAGTGTTCGTCCTCGAAACATTTCGGCGATGGCTGCACACGTCATTCTTTTGCCATACGGGGGACTATCAGGGACAGACGTGGCTCAATCGACACCTCTTTGCCCACGGAACATCTCCTTCCTGGCAGGAGGCCGGGAACTTCAGAAGGTTGCTGGTGGCATTGGCTACGTTGGCGAAGATTGAGACCTGGCAAGGGACTTTGGATCAGGAGATGCCTTTTTTTCCGGAGATGAATGAGGACAGCCAACTTCTTTGGCGCCAATCCGTTTTTCATACCCAGGGCCAAATGCTGACCAAGCTGATCGAGGAAAAGCATTTTCACGAGCATGGCCGTCTCGTTCCTGGGGTACCGAGTGACGACGGGGTTTTGTTGCGAAAAAATATGCTTTCCGAGGATTGCATAAAGGATCTCGTCCGTCCGTTGAGAGACGCAGGCTGGGATGTGACGGTGGAAGAGCCAGATGAGCAGGCGCTCTTGATGAGAGTTGTTGCCCGTGCTGATGGCGAAGAGTTTGGCGCGGCGTTGTTGTACACCTGCGCGACGGACAACGCCATTTACAAGAAGTTGGCTGAAGATTGCAAAGCAATCTTATATCGCGGGGCACCGTTTCTTCAGAACCAATATGCCCATGGTATCAATGTGCACGTAGGGCCGGTCGCGGGATGGCAACCTCCGTTGGCGCCTCGCCTGAGGACGGGTTGAAATAATCGGCGATTCGATATCCCGTGGCTCGCCGGTTGGACTTCGGATACGACGCTGCGTAGCGCGCACCGCTTTATATAGTTCGTCTTGCTTTCAATGCGTCGTGACGCCATCGTCGTTCGCGAGAATCCTATTTATGAGAGGGCAAGAAAGTGAGCGATGACAGGATTACGAGAATACGGAACCACCTTGCACATCCAGAGGGCAGAGGGACTGATACTTGGGAATATCTGGCGATCGTGCAACGAGAGCTCTCACGCCCCGACCTGGCGAACTCCACGCGAGAAGAGTGGCGCACGATGGCCTCTGCGCTGTGGGCCCTAGTACACCGCAAGATGCCAATGCCGCTCGGCCTGAGCACCTGCTAAAGCAACGAGGCCTAATTTGGCGTCAACGAGCACCGGTCCGCGTACAATACGATGTACCCGTTCAACCTCGGGGACTCCAGGCACCCCCCACGGCGGCCAGTTGACATAAACGTTCGCGCCAGACCCGCCAACAATCTGCAAGAGGACTGCTCGTGAAGATCGTATATGTCGGGAAGGACCAAAAACGGCGAAACGCCATCCTAGAGCAAGCTTACGATGTCATCCTGTTGACATTCGACAAGTGGGACGACCATTCCTATAAAACGACCTTTCCCACGATCTGTCGCATCAAGGGAGAATTCGTCGAGGCCGGACCCATAAGGATCCTAATAGAGAACCAGAAGATCTCCTTCCTGTATCTGGATCAATTGGTGAATCTTGGGTGGGACGGCGTTCTCCCCAGCCCGTCCACCCACTATGTCTCCACTCCGAATGCCCTGTCCTTCTACGAACAGATTGAAGGCTGGCTCGGCTTGCCAGCGGCCGTTGGAATCGCAGAAGTGCTGCGTGATGCCAGCTATCTGTCAAGAATTAAAGAAGATCCGGATACCCTGCGTTTAATCCAGACCGAAGGCTTTCAGGTTTCTCTACAGCGCGAGCCCGCATCCGTTGCAGCGTTCCTCGATGCTTGGAAGTTCCTGGGCGGAGAGCGAATTGTCATTGGCAACCAAACCGTGATTTTCTCCGCCCACGACGATCCATTCGCTCACACTCCAGTTCTCTTCTGAGGGCCCTTTGCCACATGATATCAATGTCATCGTCGGCTCAAACGGCACCGGAAAGTCGCAGATGCTACAACAGATAGTCAGTAGCTGGCTTCGTCCGGATGCGAACAAGCTCGGACCTATCGGCTTTCAAAACCGGCCGAATCTCAATCAGATCGTGATGGTGTCGTACAGCCCGTTCGAGTTGTTCCCGTCGATTCGCGCGAGGGAGAGCGATCGTGTCCCACTGAGTGGTGTATGAGTCCGTGATTTCCGGTTCGGTTGGACTCGCTCAGCTCACCACTGCGGGTAGCCGAGTAGCCTGATTGTCGGCGAGAGCCTGCAGCCCTTCAAGGGGCAGATACCGACGCTGCAGTTGCCATTCGTCATTCTGCTCAAGCAGCAGGGCGCCCGCCAGACGTGTTATGGCCGCGCTTTCAGCTCTCTGAGCTCGTGATCGAAGGCACCCCCTCGAGCTGATATGTAGCGCGCTGCAAAGTCGTATACCCTCGTCCCACGAGCATCCCTTGGATCCGCGGTCCGCGACGACAACCCCGAAGAGTGCGCGCACGTCGTTGGCAGTAACAAGACGCCCAGGTTTGTATGCCTTGATCTGATCAAACACCCAATGTTTGATAGCGATGACGTCCCGCCCACGGTCGCCGCTTCGGGGCGTCAAGAAGACTTGGTCGAATCCGGCGCGCTCGTAAGCACCGGCAATGAGCTCCTCCCATTGTCGCGGCGTAAGCTGGAAGGCAACTTCGCGATCCTTCTGCAAGGCACGAACGATATCGAACCACGGCAATGTGACGCTGAATGATCTGACCATCATCAGTGCTTGCGCCGAACTCGACAACGCTCAGTAGGGTCAGGCTGGTGTCGAGCAAATCAATGGTGCGTGAGGCCTCGTTCCCTGGATTGGACTCAGCGCTGGGTGCCGATTTGGACTGCCGGACCCGCTTAAAACGCCAGGCCGTGAAACCCTCGGCGCCCTTTTTCATGCCAGAAGCCATCTATGCCATACAGCCCGTCGTAACGGTACCCCTTTGCCGGTGCGTAGGGAGAACTGTGAGTCGCCCTTCGCACGACTCTGATGGGCAGGCCTTGCTGCATATTTATCGCAAGCGCCTCGGTTTGACGGGTTTGACTTCTCACCCTCCTCGAGGCGGCCACAATGTTGAAGCGTGTCTAACGACGCCTACCCTGTCCGCAGTATACGTATCGATGCGAAGGAATGATTGCTGCCTGAAAACCGTCAATCCTCGCTCACCGAGGCGACAGCGTTGCCGAGAACCGAAGCGGTGGCATGCCTATCAGTCAAAAACCCTAAACACAAAAACCAAAAGTAACCCAACGGCAGCCAAACCGATGAAAATCCAGTCCAAGGTAGCATTCGTCCATGGCCAGGCAAAACGCCACACCACGGCACCGATAAAACACAGTACGACCAGTCCCTTGCCGATATTGCGAAGCCACGCCTTCAGAGGGATTTGTTGCATTGGCATTCATCTCCAAGTACTACGACGCCTATCGGAAGCATCGCCAAAGTGGCCTCCAAACCCAGTGTTTTCTCCGTCAACGCTGCAAGGCCTCCCCAGAATCCCGAAGTCCTCCCCGCAACATAACCCGCACCTTTGGCCACGCCTTCAAGTGCAATACCCCCGGTCGCCTTAACTCCAATGATCGTTTTGATAAGACAATCTTTGGAGTAATAGCTGGTATGAGGCGTATACGGTCCTGGTATACCGGCGGACTGCATCGCCAGAAAACAGTTCATATCGGTGGCGGCGCACACCGTAGTACCTACGTGTATCGCAAGCTTGTCGCCACCCTGACACCTCTCACAGGGCGAAAAGGGTGGCGGCTCGGAATACCCCTGGACACCTCGTCGTAGAAGAAAAGCGTGACCGAGGTTCCGGACTTTTTCACTCGTTGCCCGAGCGCTCCGCCCTCTTCTCTATTAAAATTGATAATTTCAGTTATCCATTCTAATATAGGGTCCATGAGCCCCACCCCCACCCGTGCCAAACCCTCCTCCTCCCCCAGCGCCCAATCCCGCTGGCTCGCCCCCACAGCCACTCCCGACACCTGGCCCGTCGCAACCGCCTCCCCCGAGCTCGCCCAGGTGAGAGCCGACGCGGTCCCCAACCCCACGCGCCTGTTCGACTTCCTCCACAACACCCACTTCCGCGGCCTCGAGGCCCTCGCACCCAACACCCAACGCGCCTACGCCAGCGACTGGCGCGGCTTCGTCCGATTCTGCGAGCACACCGGCTTCCACGCGCTTCCCGCAACCCCACCCGCGCTCGAAGCCTTCATCGAATATTCACTCCCGTACCAGGCCCACATCCCCTACAAATATCTCGTCCCCGAAGCCCCCCGCCGCAAGTGCAGAGTCTCCACCCTGGAGCGAGCGATCGCAGCGATCAGCGCCGTCCACGAGTGGCTCCAATACCCCAATCCAACCAACCACCCCGACGTAACGCACACCCTACGAATCAACACCCGGCGCCGCTCCGCCAGAACCCCCAAGGCCCCACTGCCCCATTCCGCGATCGAGCGCGCCTTACCGACCTACGGGCACAGCCTGCCGGACCTGCGCGCCAAGGCGCTCGTGACGCTGGCCTTCTCCACCATGCTTCGCCGCAGTGAGCTGGTCGCGTTGGAAGTAGCGGACTTCAAACCCACACCCGACGCCCAGGACGGCACCATCCGCCTCCGCAGCAGCAAGGCCGACCAGGCCGGCCACGGTGCCGAGCGCTATGTCAGTCCCGAAGCCCGCCGCCATCTCGAAGCCTGGCTCGATGCCGCAGCCCTCCACGAAGGCCCCGTGTTTGTCCGTTTGAACCGCAACGGCCAGCCGCTTACGAAGGCCCTCCACCCCAACCAGGTCGCCCTCATCGTCAAGGACCTGGCCCATCGCGCCGGCTATCGCAAGCGCGAGATCAACACCATCGCCGCCCACTCCACCCGGATCGGCGCGACCCATGCCCTCGCGGAGGCCGGTACTGACGTACTCCAGGTCCAACAGGACGGCGGCTGGAAATCCCCGCAGATGCCCGCCACCTATCTGCGCGGCCAGCGCGCCCGATCGGGAGGCATGGCGCAGTGGTTCCGAGTGCGCTCCACCCGCAGCGCTGCGAAGTAGTCGGGCTCCCTATCCCGGATCACCATGCGCGAACTCTAACAGAGACTCGATGACACTGAGCGGCGTTTCCTACTTTCGCTCGTCAGCGGCGCGCCCGAATGGCCTCTGCTCGGCATGGAGCATCTTGAGCATCTGCCTGGGATTCGCTGGAAACTGCGCAACTTGGCACAATTGCAGAAGGCCAACGCCAGGAGGTTTCGCCGAGCAAACCGAAATGTTGTCAAACCGATTAGCATCTACAACAGTCCACGGGCTGACGCCGGATGATGCTCCAACCTTCAGGAGACGTTCCCTGTGCACACGAGAGCTTGGACGCTGACCTACTGGCTCATCTGGGTCTGCGCCGGCGCCTACGGACTGCATTTGCCCAATCAGACCCTACTCAGCTTGTGGTGGCTCGTTCTGGTTGGCTTGTGGCTGACGGCAGATCTCGTCAGGCCCATCGACGAGCGGACTGGGCCGATCCGGTGGGTGGCATTGCTGTTGATCACGGTGGCCGCGTCCTTGCTGATGTATTGGAGCGCCGCCTGGTTTCTGAAACTGGTCAGCGGTGTGCAGCTCGGAGGAGTCCAGGTCTGGAAGTTCACCTCCTATGCCCTACAAGGATTCCTGGTGGCGTGCCTAACGGCACTGGCGGTGGTTTCACCATTGCAGCGTGCTCTGGGCCGGGCGTCACCACCGATCCTGTTAGTCGCCGCAGCATTTGCCGCCTTCAGGCTATTTGGGCACTGGCTATTCTCGCTTCGACCGTGGATGCAACATGGCAAGGGAATTGCGGTCGCCGCCTTTGAGCTCCTGGCGCTCTGCCTCATCCCACCAGCGCTAGCGGCTCTCAGGCAAGCGACCTGGAAGTCGAAGCCTGCTGCCAGTCACCTGCTCGCACGACTTTGGCGTGGTGAGCTACCCGCGCGTGCCGTCGTTCTCGGCGTCTACCCGATGACTCTAGCCGTCATGATCCTGGCTTTCATAGGCTCATTCTGGAAGCTCGCCGACACCATTCCTCGATGGCACCAAAGCTACTACAGTGCCATTGCCTGGATCTCAACATGGATCCTCGTCCTGACCGGCTCCGTCATGACCCTGCGAACGCTGCACCGGGCACGAACCCGGCGACCCTGGGGAGCCCTGTCCGCACAACTCTGCGTCGTCCTGGTGAGCGGCTGCTTTCTAAACCTGACAATGTACTTTTACGCATTACAGCCGGCTCGGTTTTCCTCCAGTCCACGGCTGCGTTCCTCGGCCAACCCTACCGGTTTCGTCTCAGTGCGGACGGCGTGGAACTCACGCTTGCGGGAGACATTGACCCTGGATTGACCGATGCACTGACGCAGAGCCTGTCGAAACACCCCGCTGTGCGACGGATCCGGCTCGATAGCGGCGGAGGGCTGCTGGACGAAGCCGAGGACGCAGCAAGACTGATCCATACCCATCACCTCGATACCATAGTGAACGCCAACTGCTCGAGTGCATGCACAGTGATTTTCGTTGCCGGAATTCACAGGCAGCTCGATGCGAACGGAAAGTTGGGATTTCACGCCCTTCAATCCGCACACCCCGACGCCAACGGCTACTTTGAGCAGTCATGTGCCTACGCCCCTTACGGCATCGACCAGAACTTCGTGCGGCGCGTTGCGAAGGTGCCCCCGAACTCTATGTGGTACCCAACGCGGGCGGAGCTCATCGATGCTCATGTAGTGATGCGGTGAGCGCTGAGAGTGTAGCCGAACCTGTGCATCACTTCCGCGTGGCTCATTTCTATAGCCGACACTTGCGCGGAAGTCAGTGCCGCCCGCCATGATTCGGGATGGCCCTGGTGAAAGAACCTGTGCATGCCGCCGGGTTTCTCGCGAAATCCGAATGCCGCCTCCTTTTGCTGCAGAAACCGACATTTTCGTCGCCGCGACAGCCAAGGATATGCGACCCGCAGGCAGCGCCAGATTTCGGCTCCGGCCGCGGCGGCGCCTTTGTGGACGTGCTCGGCAACGCGGCGGGTATGGCCGTAGCCGGAGTGAAATACGATGGCGATTGGGTTCATGTTGGAAGACCTGGTGGGTAGTGGATAGAGACAATGTCTAGGAAAGGTGTGCACCAACGCCGCGGACGACGATCTTTCCGCGCGCCTTGCGGGAAATCAGACGGGTCCATGCCTCGTTGAACGATTCGAAAGCCACATCGCGATCGATGACGACCCGTGTCCCTCCGCTGGCGATGGCAGTGACCAGTTCGCCCAGGCGAGCGGCATAAGGCTTGGCATAGAACATGGCGGCGGTAATGCCGCGCTCCTTCGCGATGGCCTGGTCCGGCGGCATGGCGGTGGAAACCAGCCGGCCGCCGGCTCGTAACACCGCGTATGAACGGGCCTGGGTGTCGCCGCCGACCAGATCCAACACGACGTCCACTCCGGACACGGCAGCCGTGAAGTACTGCGTCGTGTGGTCGATGATCTCGTCCGCTCCCAGGCCGCGCACCAGTTCCAGGCCCTTACCCGAGGCGGTGGCAATCACGCGTGCTCCGGCCTTGTGCGCAAACTGGATAGCAAAACTGCCAACACCACCGGCGCCGGCATGGATCAGCACAGTCTCGCCGGACTTCACGTGAGCCACCGAGAACAACGCGTGCCACGCCGTGATGCCGGCGGTCGGAATTGCGGCGCCTTCAATAGCCGACAGGCCAGGCGGTAGCGGCACGCAAGCGCTCGCAGGGACCACCGCGAACTCGGCGAGGCCGCCGCCAGTGCCCGCATCGGCCCAGCCAATGACCGGGTCGCCCGCCTTCCACCGGGTCACGTCCGCGCCCACGCGCTCGACAATGCCGGCGAAGTCGGTAGCCAGTGTGATCGGTAGCGCGATCTCGAAGAAATGCCGGGCGACTCCGGACACGACCAGCGCATCGAGGGGATTGAGCGCCGCGGCCTGCACACGCACCAGCACCTGGTCGCGGCCAAGGGTAGGCACGGGCGCGTCTACGATTTTGGGAGTG
>Ga0105240_10004922_pt1 | contig 20080 bp, 30 predicted proteins | sample KBSC54metaG_FD_80426 | JGI IMG/M metagenome (GOLD analysis project Ga0105240, IMG submission 80426) | Corn rhizosphere microbial communities from Kellogg Biological Station, Michigan, USA - KBS C5-4 metaG | ecosystem: Host-associated > Plants > Roots > Rhizosphere > Soil | place: Michigan, USA... | reverse complement strand
GGCCATGTATATGAGCTAACCATAAAGAAACCTGCTGCAGTGTACATGCTACTATACCAAACAGGCGGGCTATGGAAGCAGGTGGACTGGAATAAGAAGAATGCCGAGCAATACTAAAAATAGAAATCCACAAACGATAAGTTTACTTCAACACTAATACTATAGGTGTTTTAAGGAATGTGGACTATTCCTGTTGATATGATATTTTCCGGCAAAAGAATAGCTGCAGTAGTTTTGGGCTCAACCAATACCTATCAAACCATGCGGGGAGCGAATTCTTTTAAAAATGTGACTGAAAATGGCGCGGGCAATAAGCAAAAAATAAAGGGCCGCAGCAGTAAACTGCTGGCCCGCAGAAACGAGTGCATGACAGATCGCTACTATTACTACGGAGCTTACACCGAAAAACGCTATGATGCCATAATAGAACAGCTAAGCAATGAATTTTTTCTTTCACCTGTTACAGTACCCGATATCATTCAAAATCAAATGGACTACCTGCAGGAACTAAAAAAACAAAAAATATCCGTTTACCATTTCCAGCAGAAGTGGCCGCATTTGAAATGGTAATATTATTCCGTCACTATCTCAGGCTCTATTACCGCCGCTGCCGGCACATACTGTATCACATTAGCAGTACTATAATCTTCAAAAGCTATGCGGTAGCGTATTTCGCGCACACGTATGGCATCGCTGCGTTTTTCGGTGATGCTGGTGCTACGGCTTAGGTAGCCGTAATCATCGCCTGGTGTCCAGCCTTGCATGGCCTTGTTCAGGTTCCATTCTATATCATAGTATTCTATGGCTTTTTCTTTATAAGTAGTGGGCGTAGCTTGTCCGCTGCTGCTGAAGGGCGCAAAGCCCAGCTTTAGCACTACAGTACCCTCCACTGTCTGTACATTCTCTGATAAGTTTTGAAAGCTGAAATCATCAAAATCTATCAGCACACAAGGCCATGATACTGCCGGGCGAAAGGAGGGTTTGTCATTATTTTTCAACTGCCCCAGGTCCTGGTCTATATAAATAATAGCCGGGACAGTATCCTGTATGCGCTGCTGTACAGCCAGGAAAAGGTTGGCAAAGGGAGAATTCATAGAATAGGGTGGTTAAAAACTCCCAAACGGCTTAGAGTTTGGGAGTTTATTGATGATAGGGATTGTTATAGATGAATATAGATATCGTAATTGATGGGGATAAACTATAAGACAGATAGTAATTAATAAAACGTTGGGTATTAACTTTTTGGAATGCCATAGGTATTATACCAGTAGTCCTCGGGTACAGGTACTATGCCGGATATTTCCTTGTCTATGTCCAGGCGCGCCTTCAGTTTTTCCAGGTCTATATCTTTACTAAAGCAGAAATGACCGCCATCTACAGGGTAACCATAACTGCGTAGTATAGCCAAAAATTTAGGGTCATTCAGCATGTTGATGGTATACACCATATCGCTGCGATGTATTTCGCGCTGCTGTTCTTCATGCACCCTACTCTGCGCATAGCCGCTGCCGCTGTCTGTAGTAGTAGTACCCGTATTACCGAGTATGATGATAGACATCTCTTCATTCATGGCCCTGAGGAAAGACAGTTGCAACCTGCCATCACCGCTTACATTTTTTCCGTCCTTCATTTCGAAGTCTGCCTGCTTGGGTATCATCAGCGCAAGCGAGCTGCCGCTTTCATCCAGCACTTTTTTCAGCTCCTGTTTTGTCTGCTCGTCATAAGCATCGTATTTTATTACACGCACAGGCTGGCCAAACAATTCAATATACTGCGACCAGTCCGAGATGTTGCCCTTTTTGTACAGGGCATAGGGTGCACACTTTAGCAGAAGGCCCAGGTCTTCTTCTTCACCCATTACCCATATATTAGGTACATCAGTATAAGAGACACCATCTGTACCACTCTGCTCGTATGCTATGATACCTATATTAGGCTTTATATGCTTGCGCGGAATTTTAAGGAAGGCCAGCTCCTTACCCGGCAGAAACTCAATACCTGATACACCCCACAGCAATGTCTGCATAATAGTGCGCATAATATCACGAAACTGCAGGCTGTTTATCAGGCCATCCAGCTCGCATATACGCTTGCCAGCTTTTTCGAAATACAGTTGTTTGTTGAGCACCGCATCTATGCGCTTGGCTATAATGCCGCTGAGATGACCATCCAGTATTACATCATCATACAGGTCGTACAGGCGGCTGCGGTTTGGGTAATAAACAGACTCAGCGCTGATGTGGGCATTGCGCCAGGTGCCAATATCTTTACGGCTGCGGTCTGCAGAGCGTATATTCAGCTCATGCACTACAACCTCTATCTTCTGATCTTTATCAGGCTGGGTAACGGTAACGAGTGACATAGGTTTTTAGGGTTTATGTATAGTGCCGGATGCTATTGCCGCACCAGCACCACTTTTTGAAGTAATAAATAATTGTCGCGGTAGGGAATAAGTTTATAGCGCCTTATGCGAGCATTTATGAGTTTCCTGGGATCATTGCCTTTTACCGTCAGGTAATAATCGTCGCGGGTTTTATCTGTTATCTTCCATTTCTCTACAGGAAAGATAGGCTCAAGCCCCGGTGTAGGATTATGCATTACCAGCGGTGCATAAGTATCGTTGCCTGAATACTGCCATACTATTAACGGCTTGCTGTCATCACGTGCCGGTTCGTTTGGTACTAACGTAATAGTATCTACCATATCAAACTCCAGGCGCGGCAACTGTGCGTACCAGTTCCTGCGCATATCTATATATATGTTTTGCGAGAATGCCTGGCTGCAGGTGATAAGCAGTATAAACGTGAACAGCTTCTTCATAAAGCTAAAGTTAATTCAATCCTACAAAAAAAGTATGTGGCATATATATGCTCAGCATCATCTTAAATACATAATCATTTATCTGGAAGTACACGATATGCCCGTGATCTGCGAAGGTGAAAATCATAAGACAGGGTTTTAGAAGTAATTTTCGCGCTTGGGATTGCTGCTCCAGCTCACATCGTCCCCATCAGGAAAGGAATCTGCACTGGTATCGCGGTAAGGCCAGCCGGCAGGGTTTGCATCGCCGCACATAATGCTCTTCAGCGCTGCAATGGCATCCTGGTAGGCAATGCGAAAAGCATTATAATCTACATTAGCATTTGCCAGCCTTATTATATGCCAGCAGGCAATATCCTTCAGCAGGCTTTTCAGGTATTCATCCTGAATGGTAGCTGGTGTGGTATCATTGCCAAATAACTGTAGCAGATCGTAGCGGGCCAGGTACATCTTGGCTTCCTGTATGGCAGTATCAATAGCTTTGCTAACGATGGTATCGTCGGCACGGGTTATCTCGCTCAGCACATCTGCATAGAGATGTGTGCCGAGATCGGCCTGGGTAATGAGTGGCATAGGGATATAGGGTTAAAGGTTATTTGGAATATAGTATTGTCTATTTGTCATCGCCGGTGGAAACGTCTACTCCATCCAGGTCATTTTTTACAGCAATTATTTTTTGCGTAGTGCGATCAAATTGTATTTCATAGGCAGTAACGCTCATGTCGCCCAGGTCTTCTTTTATATAGCCGTTTATGGTCATGTTCCCGGATGCTGCATCTTCTGCAGCTGCAGAATCTATCTCTACCAGTATCTTAGCAGGGTGTCCATTTTCTTTGCTTAGTGCAGGCAGCTTTTTCAGTTCGTCTTTATACTCTTTCAACAGCTTTATCTGTTTGCCAAATGCGGCATTATCAGATCTTGCCTTTAGTCTTGCAGCCTTATCTTCTTTGTCTTCCTGTGCAAATGAATGTACGCTTGTCAGCAGGAATGCAGATGCTATAAATATACCTTTCAATGTCATGTCAGGGTGTTTTACCAAAAGTATAATTTTTAAGTTCAAAATGCCTGTCTGCTTTGCGGCTTTTTTATAATGGTAATATTACCACTTGCCCTTGCAGCTTCTTTGTTATTTATTATCCACACAGCGCCTTCCACCGCATCCGGCCCATCATCGTGCGCGCGGCTCTTTGGGGCAAGTGCTAAAAATTGTTCCTGCAGCCGCTGCATGTGCGGGTTGTGCTTTTCGTTTTCGTTTAGAAATAGCTTGCCATTCCTGTTCAGCGGCTCCAGCAGGCTTTCAATGCGCATAAACTTTTCTGGTTTGCTGCGCCTGTCACCACAGATGGGTATTACCTTGCCGCTTCGTTTTCCTGCAGCATAAAACTCTTTCAGCAATATATCCTGCAGAAAAACTTCTTCCATAAAATAATAGCAACTGCTTTCACCAATTATTTGCATCATGGTGTAGTGCCATTCTATCATGCGGGCAGTAGTAGTTTGCTCCAGGTAACATTTTAATACATGAAATTCATCCTGCCATCTGCCTACAAGTACGGTAGCCTTGAAATCATTTTTCTTCGTGTCTCTAAAAGAAGGGTCGGTGTAGCATACCAGTAATGAGTAGTCGGTGATAGGCCTTGCAGGCTTGTATGCCATTTCTTTAAACACCGACCCTTCTGTAACAGGATTATTAAAATATTCTTTTTGTGCCGCTGCATAGCTCTTCTGGCTGAGCACGCGGTCTATATCCAGCTCGTTATTTTTTTGCGGCCACGATGAGCGGCCATCCGCATCGCGTATGTTTATTTCATCTACATGGTCGGCAAGCTTTGCGGCGTGCTCTATACAGCAATCATTAGCTATACGGTTGCCGCAAAAGATGATAAGTGTGGCGGCAGATATAGAACGTGTACTAATGGCAGCCTCTTCTATCCATTTCCATTTCTTCGCTACTATCTCAGGGTTATGACAATCAGCGTCCGTGTCTATATCATCAAACAATAACACATCTGGCCTTACTTCTTCATTGCGCGTGCCACGTGGGCTTTGTCCTGCACCCAGTGCACGAAAGGCTACACCCTTGTTGGTAATAAATTCTTCTGCTTTCCATTTGCCGCTCTGCTCCTGCAGGCCGTAGTCGTGAATGATGCGTTGGTTATACTCCAGGTTGGCCCGATAAGGCATAAAGAGTCGCACTGCATTGTCAAGACTATTACTTATCAGCAGTACATATCTTTTCTTAGCAGTAAGGCATAGGTAAAGGACCTCCATCATGGTACGCGTGCTCTTTGCCAGCTCGCGGCTCCATATACGCACCTCAAACCATTCAGGGTTTTCCAGCACTCTCCTGGTTGCCTCTATATGAAATGCGGCCGGTACGGCAAACGTGTATTTAGGAAAATAGTAATTGAACCATGCTTCCGCATCAGCCTCCAGCCTTGCAATACGGTTGTGTTGCTGTTCTGTCGTTTCCAGCAAGTCTATAGGTGTAGAGTCTATTATGTTCTTCACATATTCCTTCCATGCGTCCAATTCCTGTTTCTCTGTTCTCGCCATGCTATACCTTTCTTAGTTCCTCTTTTATAAATGCATCAAAACGCAACGTCACTGTTTTTGCCAGTTCTATATTTATAGTTTGCAGCCAGTTAATAAATTTCTTGGCTACCTCTATTATCTGTGTTACGCTGCTTTCAGTTTCCAGGTTCTTTATTGCCGTGGTGTATTTTATTACCAGGTCGGCATCTTTAGTATTGTCCGCGCCATTTTCTTTTATGCGTGTAGTTATAGATTCCAGTATATCATAAAGTATGTTTAGTTGCACTTCCTTTGATGTAAGCAGGGAACGGCGAATGCCTTCCCAGTTACCTTCCTGTATCCACAGTCGTAGCTCTTCTTCGCTTGCACCGGTCTTTAGGGCAATCTCTTTTATAGACAGGTCGAAACGGGTAAACAACAGTTGCGCCCATTCCTTTTTTTGCCCGTCTGTTAAACCATCCTTCATAGCACAAAGGTCATTTGAAACACACCTAATGAACAAATTGAAAAAGTATGGTACCGCACTTACTGTAGTACCATACCGCAATAACTGCGGTACCATAAAAGAAAGTTTTCAGTATTGACAATGCTTTGAGCCTGTTTTCAGAAAAAAATAAAAAGGCCGTTTTGTTATGCAGGATTTTATTGATGCGTGTTGAACAGCATGTGGCAGCAAAAAGTATGTTACAAGCAATTTATTCTATGAACAACAGGAAGAATTGCTGCCTAAAATGGCCATAAAACAGCCCATTTCACTTTGAAAATTTCCTCGGGTTACAGCGCTATGTATAATGTGTTCATTACCAATGCGTCATCTTCGAAAAAAAATCTATGGTACTACAGCCAGTGCGGTAGCATACCGCATTTACTGCGGTACCATAGATTCCTGATTTTGCAGCCGTCAGTATCCGATTCATCTTTGTGTCAGAAATAACGGTTTACCTATGACCCCCCAGGAAAAGTTCAAAAAGATAAACAAAGAATATGTGCTGTCGGACAGTACAGTAAATGAGTATGGCTTTCGCTTACTGACAGAAGGCTACCAGCTCGATGAGTTTCGCAAAAACCCTATTGGCTATTATATGCACCGCCGTGAAGCCGGTGTGGCGCTGAAATGGGATGAGCTGCGCGTGGACAATGATAAGGTAATAGGCGTGCCGGTCATCAACCTTTCTAATGAGCGCGGTGAGCAAACCTATGATGAAGCAGAAAATGGTTTTTTAAATGCAGCATCTGTAGGCCATATAGTAGTGCTGGAATATTCTACCGACCCGCAACTGATGCTTCCCGGGCAAACTGGCCCTACCATTACCAAGTGGTATAACAAAGAATGCAGCCTGGTAGATATACCCGGCAACTGCAACTCCCTTACCAAACTATATGATGCACAGGAAAATGAAATAAACCTGGTGGACCTGAATATAAATCCTATAGTGATGAAGAAACCATGCGCTGCCGTATTACCTGATCTCTATAGTGTATTAAAACTTGCTGACAATGCAGACGAACAAGCTATGCTGGCTGCAGTAAAGCACATAGTGCTGAAGGCCGAAGAACTGGAGCTGGATAATAACATGCTGCGCAACGACAGGAATAACCTACTGCAAAAAATAGACGATATAAACTGGACGCATACAAAATACGAAGTAGCTGCACTGCTGGACAAAGCACTGGAAGATAAAAAAGTGACCCGCGAGCTGAAAGACAAACTGGCAATAGACTATGCCGATAATCCTGAAGGACTCAAAAATTTAATAAGCGCAATGCCGGCCTACCGCTCTATAGTAGAAAACCTGAAAGCTACGGAAAGGGATAAAGCAGAACTGCAATGGAACTGGGATGCTTTTGAAGCCAATGACCCAAGCGGCAGAAAGCTGCGTGAGCTAAAAGCAAATAATCCTGAGCGCTACCAGGAAATCTTTAAAGAAAAATTTGGTGGATAATGTGATGTGACCGGGAGCCGGAGCGAGTTTTTCCTTGTTCTGATAGTGGGTAAGCGTTTGTTCTCAAACGCCTGGAGACGGGTTTGTTTTTTTTCTCCTCCGGCTACCCGGTTTCTCTTCTTCTCTTGTTAAAATCTTATTGGCCTTACAGGCTGCAAATCCTTAAATCATAAATCCTAAAAACCCTATGGCAATTCAAAAAGAAATATGGGAAGACCATATAGAGGGGAACCTCTTTAAAAACAATGAATTTCTCCTCGCATCTACAGACGCCAGCCAGTATGTGCTGAATGGTAAAGTGGTGCACATACCGCAGGCAGGTGCTACACCTACTGTAGTAATGAACAGGTCCTCTTTACCGGCTACTGTAGTACAGCGTGTGGATACTGATGTGACTTATGTGCTGAACGAGTTCTCTACCGACCCGATACTGATACCGCAGGCAGATGCGCTGGAACTGAGCTATAACAAACGTGAAAGCGTGCTGAATGAATATGAATCGTCTCTGCGCCAGCTTACTGCTGACAATCTCCTGGTATCATGGTCGCCATCTACCACTGCGGGTATCATTCGTACCACAGGTGCATCAGTAGCATCGCACCTGGATAGCACTACCGGCACCCGTAAGAAATTCACTACTACTGATCTTAAGTATGCACAGCTTACGCTGAACAAACAAAACGTACCGCTGGAAGAACGCTATGCCTTGTTGAGCGCTGACATGTTTCAGCAACTGACAGATGACATGAGCCAGACACAGTATCGTGACTTCAGTGCAGCATTCGATGCAAAGAATGGCGTGCTTGGCCAGCTCTTTGGCTTCAAAATCATGATGCGCAGCAATGTGGTAGTTTATGACAACAGCACTACCCCTGTAGTAAAAGCGACTGGTGCCGCTGCAGCAGCAGATGATAACGATGCAGTGCTTTGCTGGCAGATGAATGCCATAGAACGCGCACTGGGCGATATCACTTTCTTCGAAAAGATTGGTGACCCGCAGTACTATGGCGATATCTACAGCGTATCGGTACGCATGGGTGGCCGCAAGCGCCGCGCTGATGAAAAAGGCATTGTTGCAATTGTACAGTCTGCTTAGTCTTCAAAGCGTACCTAAAACTGTGAGCTATGATATCTGAAGTGAAAATATGGATACTGGTTGCTGTTGTAAGTGTGCTTGCCGCAATACTGGGCTTTGTGATAAAAACAGTGATGGACCAGGTGATAAAAAAACTGGACGAGATAGTAAGCGAGCTAAAGCAACTGACAAAGACCAGCGCCATACAGGAGCAACAGATACGTGAGCTGCAGGAGCAGGATAAAATGATACACCACAGGCTAAATGATGTTGCCGGCAGACTGCGCGTACTGGAGATGAACACAAATAAAAATTAAACAACCTTAAACCCTATCAACATGTTCTGCACTAATGCGAACGCAGAAATAAAATCTGCCCTCAAACAATTTGACCAGTATGTAAATACGCATGTGGAAACAGCATTGCAAATAACTACTGCGCTGAAAAATATGCTCAACTCTCCCGCTGCTGATATTATCACGGCTATAATACCAGGCACTGTAGATGATGTGCTGCGCACACAGTTGCTGAATGCACTGAATAAAATAACAGAAGCGCTGAGCATAGTAGATAGCTGTAAACAATACACCGATCTGAATGATAAACTGAAATGCTTTGTACAGCAGCTAAGCCAGCGCGACCCGCAACTGCAGGATGCCGTACTGCTGAAACTATCGAGCCTGCTGGCCGCAGAGCTGGATGGGCAAAAGCTAAAGCAATCATTGTATGATCTGTACACACAGGCCAAATATGTTACAGCAAGCAAATAAGCCAATCATATTACTAATAGCAGGCCATAAGGCAGTCATCATTTCTTTTCTATCCTATTGCCCCCAAACAGCACAGGATAATATGGCCCTCTATAAACCCTCATAGAATGATGTTGCTAACCTGTGCCACTCGTTACCACGGTTCTGTAGCAATACAGGACCGCTGGGAACAGTGCCCGGACAACCTGCCCAATTAACTAAACCATTATGAACGAAAACATACAATCCTATTTCGATAATCATCCCAATGTAGATGAATTCCATTTCACCTCAGATGGCTTTGCCTTCTTCAGGGAACATGATGCCCGCAACCTGGACAATGACGAAGTGCTAACCATAACCCGCGAAGAGCTGGATGATATAGATGCGGAATAATAAAACACACAAATAAATTACTAAACGAAAAATAAAATTTAAATGCCATTACCTAACGTAAATATAACCCTTGCCAACGGCGCACTTGGTGGCGTAATACAAACAGCCGATGGTGTAGCTGGTGCAGTGCTTACCGGTGTAAGTGCAAGTCCTTTGGTTGCAGGCACACCATTTCTCGTTACCAGTCTTAGCGATGCAGCAACACAAGGTCTTGTAGCAGCTACCAATCCATTTGCCTACAGGCAGGTAAAAGAGTTTTATGATGAAGCCGGTGACGGTGCACAGCTCTACCTGATGCTGGTGCCATCTACTATGAAAGTCAAAGACATAGCAGATAAAACAAATACTTCAGGCGCCATTAAGCTATTGAACTTTGCCGCAGGTAAGATAAAAGTACTTGGCATACTTACAGATGATACTGCTGTTTATCCCGGTGGTACAGGGCTTACAACCACAAACGGTATAAATGCTGACGTATATTTAGCTGCTGCAAACATGCAATTGCTTGCTGCACAATTCTTCGCTCAGCAAACCCCCTTCCGTGCTATAATAGGCGGTACATCCTACACCGGCACTGCTACCTCGCTTACTGATATGACCACAACTGCCTATAACCGTGTAGCGGTATTGATAGGCGATACTGTGAGCGGAGCAGCAGCAGCAATAGGCCTGTTACTTGGTCGCCTGGCAGTAATACCTGTGCAACGTAAAGCGTCGCGCGTAAAGACAGGTGCGCTTACTAACACTATAGCGTATATAGGCAGCACTACTGCAGATAAATATGTTGATACCAGTGTGCTGAATGATAAAGCATTTATCACCTTCCGCACCTTCCCCAACAAGAGCGGCTTCTACTTCACTGGTGACCCTACCTGCACAGCCACTACTGATGATTTTGATACAATAGCCCGTGGTCGTGTAATAGACAAAGCACATATACTCGCCTACGCCACATATGTGGAAGAAGTGGATAATGAAGTGCCCGTAAACGCTGATGGTACCCTGAATGCCGGCTACTGCAGATACCTGGAGCAGCAGATCATCAACCAGATCAATCTCACTATGACTGCCAATAATGAAGTAAGCGCCGTAGACTGCTTTGTGGACCCAGCCCAGAATGTACTGGCAACCAACACCGTGAACGTGGTGCTGAAAATAACACCCGTAGGCTATAGCTCGCAGATAAATGTAACACTTGGTTTCAGCAATCCTGCCAACGGATAAGAACACATTAAATCACAAAATCTAAATAATAAGAAATGGATTTTTTCAATAGTAAAGAATGCGAATGGGCTGATATGGAGGTGCTGCTGGCAGGCGCCATAGTTACCAAAATAAGGAGCATAAAATATAAGGCGTCTAAAGATAAAGAGTCGCTTTATGCTGCAGGCGATCAGCCAATAGCCATACAATCAGGCAACCGCTCTTATGAAGGTGAAATAAAAATACTAAAAGGTTGCCTGGATGATCTGCATACTGCAGCACTTTCAGCAGGCGTGCAGGATATACTTGACCTGGAGTTTGATGTACACGTTACCTATAAAGCAAAATCGAACAGGACACTACAGCAGGATGTGCTGGTAGGAGTACAGGTAAAAGATTTTGAACTGGGATGGGAGCAGGGCGCGAAGCATATGGAAATAACCCTGCCTATCATTTTCCTTCGTCTAAACCCAACAAAAAATTAAAAATTTAAATAGCACAGTATGGCAACAACAGAGCAACAACTAACGGGAAAACAAAGCGATGAACAGGTACAAGCCTGGAAGCAACAGTATAAACAAGGCATTTATGCTATAGTAGTGGACGATAACATAGGGTATTTTAAAAATCCCAGCCGCCACGAAATGAATTGCGCCATGAGTAAAGCATCATCAGATGCAGCACTTGATATGTATGAAGAACTGGCAAGACTCACGTTTATAGGTGGCAATGAAGAAGTAATAAATGATGACCAGATGTTCTTTGGCCTGGTGCAACAGATAAAAGTGAAGATGGATGGCAAAAAGGCTAAACTGGTAAACTTATAGAGGAGGCGCGTGGCGGCCCGGCGCACGACTTCCTCGGATACTTCGAAACACTGCTTGAATATTACCTACCGGGCCTTGATCATAAAAACCTTAGCGACGAAGCCTTTGCCCAAAAAATAGCGCAGCTCGCATTTATACGTAAACACAAATGAATAACAGACTATGAATGACCTTAATGATTTGCTACAACAAATAATAGGTATGAACACTGCCTGGCTTCAGATAGCGGTTACTGCACAGTCTGCATTCGATACTATAGATGCGGCTGCGCTTAAAACACAGAAAGTATTAAGAGATACTCTTGCTGATGTGGAAGAGATGAGTAAGAATTTTTTACGAATTGAAAACACAAAGATTAATATCAAAATTGGATCTGTAGAAATCGGGAAGGATACGTTACAACAAATAAATACGCAAATAACACACAGGATTGAAGTCGCAACTCAAAAACAGGAGATAGGAAATTCTGAATCTTTTTACCAGGCAGATAATACCGAAAGTGAAAAACCTAAAATTTATCAGAAGTTAGCTAAAGGTTTATTTAAGGGTATTGCAAAGACTGGTATCCAGACTTTACTTAAACGTAGCTCTTTAAAAAAAATCTTACCCAAAAAGGTGCTTGAGGAGAGTGCGAAGTCTCTATTGAAGAGCAATTTAATGGAGGAAGGCGCAAGTACGATGAGTGAAATTGCAGGAGATAGTGTAGCCGCTACATTGGGGGAAGCTGGCTTTGGTGAGATACTGGCTGGTATAGGAGGTTTGGGTGCTGAGGCTGGATTGCTTGCTGTGGCGCCTGAAGTTGCTCTAGCGATAGGAGGTATTTACGTGCTAAAGAAGATTTTTTCAGACAGCAATTCTCAGAAAACATATCCACTGCCTGCAATGCCTTATTATGATAATTCCATACTTCCAATAGCGAAAAATAATTTCGAAGTAATATCAATAGATCCGAAAACTGGCAAAGAATTAAAAGGAAAAGCAGCACGTGACTCAAAGTATGCCAGTTTTAAATTTAAGCCTGAAAGAACACCCACGTTTGTACCGGATTACAATTCAATACCTAAACTTCAAAAAGATGTAGATAATACATCGAATTATGCAGAAAGCCAGACTAGGGGAGGTATACTTGCCGCAAAAAAAAGAGCTGATGAGCTTCAAAATCAATCAAAATTTGTTCCGAACTACAAATTGATAGATGGGTCAATTCCTTATGCAGTTGATCACACAAGCAATTTCGCGGAAACACAAATTAAAGGGTTTGAGCATTTCGCAGAAGAACGCGCGCTAAAAGAACAGGCTCAAAAAGTAGGTATAAATAATTCCGATGGAAATGAGGAGTTAACTTATTCACGTCAATATGATGTTCCATCAATAGGTACAACGGGGGCTAAAGTTATCAATATCAATATCAACAAAGCCTTCATAGAAAATTTCAGTATCCACGCACAAAACATTCAACAAGGTTATGATGGTCTTAAGCAGAAAGTGGAAGAGATTTTTCTGGAGATTCTTAATAGCGCAAACGCAATACACGACTAACGATGGCAGAAGTATCATTTAGTATAGCGCAGCTTTTTGAAAAGCAGTTCGGATATAAGAGCGAAGCGTTTAAATTCGATAAGGCGCCAAACAAAAAACTAAAGGCAGATGGTGGTAGCCCTTTGTATAGTTTAGACTCTTTCGGCAGGGAGTATTTTATGCCGGTTTGGCTTGGAGAAACGCTTGATACGCTTACAGAGCTACCTTACCCGGTTATTCGTATGGAGTGCCGTAAAACAATAGTTGAAACCCCTCTTACCGAAAGAAATGGTACTGTTAAAGAACTTATATATACACAGGATTATAGGATCACCATAAGGGGACTGATTATTAATGATACTCCAGATTGGCCGGAACAGAATATTAAGATAATAAATAGCCTTTTTAATGTTAATGCTCCTATATATATTCAATCAGCACTCACAGACATTTTCCTAATATCAACAGTGGGTAATAGTGATGCCCAGGCGGTGATCACATCTATTTCTTTCCCCGAGAATAAAGGAGTGAAAAATGTATGTCCCTACGAAATAGAATTGCTAAGCAATAATATTTTCAGCTTAAACGAAATATAATGTTTGTCTTAAAAAGTGCTATTTCAATCGGAGTCCCAGGGAAGCAGTTGCAGTTTACTGGTGTGCACCAGGTAACAATAAGAAAAAGTATACATAACTATATAGATACCGCAACTATTATACTTCCATCTATAGCTTATTTGCGTACAAAAATAAATAGTTCTAATCCCAAACAGGTTATTACTGGCAATCAATTTAATGATGGTGATCCTGTTAGCATTAGCCTGGGGTACAACAATGACCTTAAAGAGGAATTTAGTGGCTTTATCAAAAGAAGAAATCTTAATATGCCACTTGAGATAGAATGCGAAGGGTACAGCTACAAGTTGAGACGAAACAATATCTCTGGTTCCTGGTCTTCTGTATCGATAAAAAGTCTTTTAGAGAAAGCAGTTGATGGTTTGGGCATTACCCTGCAGGTAAATACAGACATTAGTCTTAGCAATGTAGTAATCTCTAACTGGACAGCTGCCGAGGTTATAGATTTTATTTTGAAGGAAACGGATGGCTGTATTTCTATCTTTTTTATTCAACCGAGTGTTCTTTGGGCAGGCTTGGTGTACACACCTTATACTAACGGAACAGATACATTTAATATGTCTGCGGTTAATTACCGACTGGGTTATAATGTTGTAAAAGATAATAGCCTTAAGGTACGCGTACCTGATGACAATCCTGTGAAGGTAAACTTTAGTAAAAAGCTTTCCACGGGCGAAAAGCTTAGCGAATCCTCTGATGCGATAGAAAAGACAATCATAAGAAATTACAGGAAGTTGCTCAATCATATTGCCTCGTCACCTGTGTTGAAAATGCTGGCACAGGAAAAGCAAAAGCGCTTTAACTATACCGGATATGAGGGAAGAATAAATGCTTTTCTGCAACCCTATGCACTTCCCGGGTACAAGGCATATATACAAGACACACAGTATAAAGAAAGAAATGGGACTTATCTGGTAGAAGGGATTGAAGTAATATATGGTACGGGAGGAGCAAGAAGAATTATTGAGATAGGCCCGCAAATAGCAATTAAATAATGAGCAAGAACGCAGCAAAGATAAAAAACGGGTTACAGCATCTAAGTAATCGCCCACATGAAATAATGTCCGGTACTGTAGTTAGCGTAAATGAAGATGCAGCGACAATGAGCGTATTGCTTACAGATTATGACGCGAATGTAGACAACGTACTACTCAATGGCGTAAGCGATAACTTGAACGGATTATTACTCATACCCAGTGTAAACAGTAATGTAGTAATAGCAAGTATTGATGGTCCAGGTGAATACACACTAGTGCGCGCCAGCAACATAGATAAAGCTCTGATAAATATAGGCACTACAAAACTTACGATCGATAGTAATGGCTATAATGTATCACATAATGGAGAGAGCCTAACTAAAATAATGAGCGATTTACTCAGCGCCTTGATAGGGCAAACCTTTTCAAATGGGGCAGGTACCACAACGCCATCAAGCAAACTCTCTGATCTGCAGGAATTAAAAACACGATTAAACAACCTTTTAATATAATGGGACTTGATACAAATATTTTGATCGACGCAATGCTAAAAAATATATCCAATCCTTCCGAGCAACAAAAGGCAGAAATTGGCGCCTTTGCTGATGCCGTGAAACAGTTTGTGCAAAGCGCAGACATCATATATCAGCCAAACCTTACAAGCGCAACAGGCGGAGCTGTAAGTGCAGTAGTATCTACAGACACAATAGCTAAACTACAATAGTATGCCGACACAGATGATAGATATTAACCTTGTTGACGATGATATTGATATATCCACCGGTGACTTTTTAAATGTAGAAAGTACTTATCAACACCAGCGACAATTATTAATAAATGATAAGGGGACATTCAAGGAAAATCCGACGATATGCGTAGGAATATTCAGCTACCTGGATAATGATAATGCTCAGGATCTCTTAAGAGCTACCAACGTTGAATACACGCGCGATGGTATGAATGTAAAAAGTGTACAATTAACAGCAAACGGAAATATAAATATAGATGCGTATTACCCCTAATCAAACAATGATGGACGTGGCCATAATGGCAACTGGTACGGTCGAGTCAGTATTCCAGGTGCTTGCTGCTAATGGAAAAGGAATAACAGATGCACCACATATTAACGATGATTACGTTATACCGGTAGATGCAATAATTGACCAGGCGCAGCTTAATTATATAAAGCAAAATGCTGTGGTAATAGGCACAGGCGACGACCCTAATTTATATATAGGCATTGGCTACTGGCAGGTAGAAGTAGATTTTAAAGTATCATAAACAACATGGCAAGAACGATAGCACAAATACAACAGGCAATAATAGACGCTAAGAATGCAGACGCAAACCTGAGTGGCCTTAGCAGTACCAGCAATGTGGCTATATGGCGGCTGTGGACGTACATAGTAGCATTTTGCCAATGGACGATAGAAACATTTTTTGACTTGCATGTAGCTGAGGTGAAAGGCATAATAGCCACACAGAAGCCACATACCTTGCAATGGTATGCAACTATGGCGAAGGCTTTTCAGTATGGGGATGCGCTGGCAGTGGATAGCGATACCTACGCCGTAATAGACACTACAAAACAGATAGTAAACTATGCTGCTGCTATAGAATACACCAACGGAATAAAAGGATTGCGCATAAAGGTAGCAACACTAAGCGGCGGCAGCCTTGCGCCGCTTAACTCACCGCAGCTTACTGCATTCACTGCCTATATGCAGACCATAAAAGATGCAGGGGTGCGCCTTACCATGACAACGGCAAACCCTGATAGCCTAAAGCTGAACCTGAACATATACTATAATGCCCTGGTACTGGAGGGCACAGGGGCAAGGCTTGACGGTACGGCCAGTACACCCGTTCAGGACGCTATTGACAACTATCTTGAAAATCTTCCTTTCAATGGCCTGTATATAAATTTTGAACTGCTGGAAGCACTAAAGGCGGTGGACGGTGTGATAATCCCTGAGCTGGTAAGTGCGCAATACTATTACACAGGCATTGCAGGTGGCGGCTATACGGCGATAGCTACAGAATGTTCACCCGACGCAGGATATATAAGAGTGCTAAACCGCACTACAGACCTTACGCTAAACTTTATACCGCATGGCCTTATTTGATGTTGACTATAACGCGCTGGTAAAGCTGCTGATACCAACGCAGCTACGCAATGCCAAAATGGTAAGCTGGCTCACTGTGCTTATAAACCCGGTACAGTATGTATATAATGCCTTTATGGAGCAACGCTATGATAACCTATATATACTGAACCATAGCAGCCAGGTAGTTTACTTGCAGGCAGTGCTTAACGATATGTTTGATAACACGCTAAAGCGCATACGTGTAACAGACCCGGTGTATAAAGACCCTTTGTATATCTACAGGGAGGCAGGGGGTAAGCCCGTGTATATATACAGGAATAGTGAGAACCTGCCGCAATATTTATATACTGATGCTGAAACGGTGGCGGGCTATGACTTTATAGTGCAGGTGCCTGCAATAGTAACCTATGATCCTGTGTATATGAAAGCGCTTATTGACCGCTTTCGCCTTCCTTCAAAATATAATTATTCAATAGTAACAGTATAAGATATGAACACATTAGACTTAACAAAAACTGGTGGCTTCCCCTTTACACAGGATATGCTCGACTGGATACAGCAAAACAGTCTTGCCGTAATGAATATGCTTGGTGCAAAGCTGCTGCCTGATAGCCTGGCAAATACGCCAAACACACCTGTAGCACTAACAGGCATAAACCCGGGCACTGGCAGTATATATAAAGCTGGCTGGCTGTGGTATAATAACGAGATACTGCGCTTCCCGACGGATATAGATGTGAGCGGATTACCTACCTTAACGGGTGGGCTTGTCTATGGTTTTTCCATACAGGAAGTAGATACACCTGTAGCTTATTTTGACGGCAGCAGCCATAATACTAAAATATCTCGTACTGTTACTATTGCTTCAGGAGCTAACACGCTTACCGCCACATTTATACCGCTCACTACAAAGATTTACTACTATGATAATGGCCTGCGCGAAACTACAGAAACGCACGTTTCTTTACCTGTAGGCGGTGGCGTGGCTGGCGGCGATTTATACTACAGAAAGAACTTTTTAAACAATACCCTTGAATTGCGTATATCTGTTAGTATAGATTCATCTGTGGCCATTGACCCGCCGCAATATCTCACAATGGTAACACTACCTGTTGGTTATTATCCCGTATCGCAGACAGTGCCTTTTGCGATATTGGTGCGATATCATAGCGTTTTTAATTATATCCTTGATACAACAGGCAAAGACTACATTAAGCAAATAAATGGGGAGGTAGCAACTGACGGAACTATAAATATTGGTCCAATAAAAGGTGCTTCAAATTATAGTGCTAAAGCTTACGTTACTATTCCCCTTGATTAATCAATATTTAAACAGCAATTAAAATGGCTATAAAAGACAGAACTACGCTCAAAGGGTACTTCCCTACAGGCGGCCAGCCAACGCAGCAGCAGTTTGCCGACGTGCTGGATAGTGCCTTCCTGAAAAATGAAACGATACCCGTAGCAAACATAACATTCGGTGTAAATACACTCACCTTTGGCACTATTACTAATTGGGACGTGACAGCAGGTCAGCAGGCAAAGCTTACCCTTACAGGCAATACAACACTAAGCATAAGCAACATGCAGGCCGGGCAGTTTTATCTTTTAGAGGTAATGCAGGACGCTACAGGCAGCCGCACTATAACGCTGGCAGGCTGCAAAGCTGTAAATAGCGGCGGCGGCATGGTAGGGCTATCAGGTGCGGCCAATAGCACAGACCTTGTAAGTATCTACTACAACGGTACTACCTTTTACGTAATGGTAAACAAATCATTTACATGATAACGACCTACTTTAAAGTGCCTACAGATATGCCACTTGATTTAGTGGGCAGTGCCTGGTTTGCACATAGTCTGCGTCGCTTGTCCTCTACCTATACAGGCAAGCTGTGTCGCATTCGTCGCAATAGCGACAATACGGAAAGTGATATAGGTTATACGCTGGATAATGGCCTTGACATACCTACGCTTACTACTTTCCTTGGCGGGGCTACGGGCTACGTGGTAAAGCTCTACGACCAAACAGGCAATGGCCACGATGCGGTACAGACTATGGCGGCAAATCAGCCTCTTTTAAGTCTTATAGAGCCAAACGGGCTGCCTGCTATGGTATTCACCAAAACAAGCGCTGTGACGCTGCAAGTGACCTTAACAGGTACTAAGCCGTCGGCATTCTCAGTGTTGTGTTCTTATCTTACTACAAACGTCAATCTTAACAGTCAAGCGGCTTGCGGTAGCGCTATCAGTGGTCTAAATCTTACTATGTGGGGGCTTATCCTGCAAACGTATTTTGGCGATAACGTACAGACCGGTAAAGTACAAACTGTGGTTGGTGATAGTTCACTGGGTACAAATTTCAGCGCTACTAGCCCAATTAACGCAATGAGTAATAACATTTACAAACCCATATCTATTCGTTTCCAGAACGGAGTGTTGCCACTCTCAATGCATGTCGGTGGAGTTGCACAAACGCTGGCAATCGGTGGGACTGGCTCCACATCAGGAGGCGCTACCGGTAATTTCTATATAGGTAAGGGCTACCCAGGTACAGAGCTGGATGGTAAGATATTGGAGAGCATAGTTTATTCGTCCTATATAAGCGACACTGATATGACGAAATTAGAAACAAATACAAAGAGCTATTATGGGATTTAATCTTAATTTTTTCCTACGCTCTGTCTTGTAAACAATAGTAGGTAAGCTATTATAAATAACATAGAAGTAACTGCAGATGCTGCAATTTTCAATAGCAGATAGCCGATGTTTGATATATTCCACAACTCTATCGTAAAGAATACTATGTGGTGTAGTAGTATCAGAAATCCACTGTAAACTAAAAACGGCATCCACCCCATATTTTTTATTGATGGGGATTGGTTGGGATATTCTGACAGATTTTTAGGTAATAGGGCATTCAGCACATTGGTGCGTAAATAGGCAATGAATACAGTAGCGCAGGCATGTATACCTGCAGTGTTCATAAATGCGTCAACTGTAATACCGGTAATAAAGCCAAGAATAATAAGCAACCAAACGGGTGTTTCAAAAGTAAGTAGTAATATAAATAGCGGGTAAACATAAGGTATGAAAATAGGGAAGCCGGAAGGCTGGGACCACCAGCGCAAGGTAATTTTATTCAGGATCAAAATCTGAATGATCATGATAAAGCAAAAGCGAAGGAAGTTTTTTACGTAAACATTCATGGTTTGCTTTTTACAGAATCTTCCAATTGTTTTCTCTCTTCAGCCATTTTGTTGCCCGCTACATATACATATTGCAGGTTACGGAAATT
>Ga0105240_10004921_pt1 | contig 20082 bp, 20 predicted proteins | sample KBSC54metaG_FD_80426 | JGI IMG/M metagenome (GOLD analysis project Ga0105240, IMG submission 80426) | Corn rhizosphere microbial communities from Kellogg Biological Station, Michigan, USA - KBS C5-4 metaG | ecosystem: Host-associated > Plants > Roots > Rhizosphere > Soil | place: Michigan, USA... | reverse complement strand
TTAGCGGTGAATTCAATCAATGTTTGATCTGCATTTCTCCAGTCGATCCAGGATATTTCATTATCCTGGCAGTAAGCATTGTTATTGCCGCCTTGTGTTCTTCCCAACTCGTCCCCGGCAACCAGCATCGGCACGCCCTGCGAAAGAAAAAGGGTAGCCAGGAAATTCATCTTCTGTTTTTCTCTTAGTGTGTTTATGCCAGCATCATCCGTCGGCCCCTCGGCGCCACAATTCCAGGAGCGGTTATGGCTTTCCCCGTCGTTATTGTCTTCGCCGTTGGCCTCATTATGTTTTTCATTGTAACTCACTAAATCATGAAGGGTAAATCCATCATGAGCGGTTATGAAATTAATACTGGCAGTCGGTCGGCGATAATCTTTATATAAGTCGGAGCTGCCGGTAATCCGGTCCGCAAATTCTGCCAGCGAGTTCTCTGAACCGCTCCAGTATTCGCGGATGCTATCCCGGTATTTCCCGTTCCATTCAGCCCATCCGGGAGGGAACTTACCAACCTGGTAGCCGCCATCGCCCACATCCCATGGCTCGGCAATAAGTTTTACCTGTGAGATCACAGGATCCTGGTGAATGATATCGAAAAAGGCGCTCAGGCGATTTACCTCGTGCAGTTCCCTGGCCAGGGTAGCCGCAAGATCAAATCGAAAACCATCGACGTGCATTTCAGTGATCCAGTAACGCAGGCTGTCCATCATGAGCCGCAGCACATTGGGCAGATAGGCGTTTAATGTATTTCCTGTACCGGTATAATCATTGTAATAACGCTTGTCGTCGGTGAGCCGGTAGTAAGATGCATTATCGATCCCTTTGAATGAAAGAGTGGGACCCATCTGGTTTCCCTCGGCCGTATGATTATATACCACATCAAGGATGACTTGTATTCCGGCTTTATGCAGTTCTTTAACCATATTTTTGAACTCCGAAACCTGTTCACCCTGGTTCCCGCCAGATGCATATCGCGCATCCGGCGCAAAAAAGCCGAGCGTGTTATATCCCCAATAGTTGCTGAGCCCTTTTTCTTTAAGGGATCTGTCGGATACAAAATCATGCACAGGCATAAGTTCCAGTGCGGTAATTCCTAATCTCTTGAGGTAGTTTATAATTTCAGGGTGGGCTATCCCGGCATAGGTTCCCCGTAACTCTTCCGGAACTCCCGGATGAAGTTTGGTCAGGCCCTTCACGTGCGCCTCATAGATCACCGTATTATGATAGGCTAGCGAAGGACTGCAATCATCTTCCCAATCGAAGTGCGGATCGACCACCACCGCTTTAGGCATAAAAGGCGCGCTGTCGGTTTCACTGAAGCTCAGATCCTGATTTTCGTTTCCCACTTCATAACCGAACAGGGAGTCGTCCCATTCGATCGTACCCGATATTGCTTTAGCGTAAGGATCCAGCAGCAGCTTATTGGGATTGAAGCGATGGCCATTTTCGGGCTCGTAAGGACCTTCGACGCGGTAGCCATAAAGTTGTCCGGGTCGTAAACCTTCTACGAAGACATGCCAGATCAGGTCGGTCTTTTCCGTAACCCTGATCCGCTCGCCGGGAGAGTTGTCTTTATTAAAAAGGCAAAGCTCGACGCCGGTGGCATTTTCGGAATACAGCGCAAAATTGACCCCTTTTTTATAGACGGTCGCGCCTAAAGGGAAGGGTTTCCCAGGTAGTATAGTTAAATTCATAGGTTGATGTGTTTTATGATTTGCCGGCCGTCAAGACGGGGCTCAGTCGATGGTATATAAATCAACCAAGGCACGGAATTGTTTTCTGATTATCAGGAAACAAGCATGTAAAAACCTGCTTAATTTTAATTCAGCTAAAATTCTGTCAGAAAAAAATGGATGTCCTTCAATGTCCTTTGTTTTGTTGACTTATAATTTCAGTAATCTTAGATTATATATCACCATTATGCATTACGGGCGGACAGCCCTACAAATGTCATAATCTGGTTGGTTCGATCGGAATTCGATCATCGCCTGAATCTTTTTAAATGAATACTTTAGACCGCCTGAAGAAGGGAGGTTAATTTATCAACCAGTTCATTGATGTCAAAAGGTTTGGCAATTACAGCATCACAACTCAATTTTTTCAGGTCTGCATCATTAAATAAATAGGCTGAAAAAATTACAACCGGAATGTGAGAAAGATTAGGGTGAGACTTGATCTGCCGGCATAATTCATCGCCTGATTTACCGGAAAGGCGAAAATCCAATAAGACAAGGTCCGGCCTCACGCTCTCTGCATACGCTATAAAATTACTGCCGTCTGAAATACATTCTACTTCATAATTCTCATAGTTCAAAACAGCTTCGACCATATCAAGGATATCCTGATTGTCATCCAGCACCAGAATTTTTTTCACTAACGCTTTCGTATTGGGATTAGCTTGAAAAGCTGAAAGCGATAAATCGTTTGGGCGGGTACCGAAAAGGCCTTTCTTCGCAAACCGATCGTAATCAGGATTGACAATCAATACATTTAAAGGTAGCAATTATTTCGGTATTCGCAATTATATCGATGATATAGTGACAAAGAATTAACATAAGAGAGGTGAAACCTAATAGGCGGCACCTTTGATAGAAGTGATTGTTTGATTAAAACTAGTTAATTGAATCTCAAAATCCAGCAATTCTTTTTCGTTTGCGATTACTTTTGAGATTAACCTTTAAAACAGGCACTCAACTTCCGGTATTTAGAGCGGTAAATCACTCGTGAAGGGTGGATTAATCATCGCTTTTTGGAAAGTTAATTAATCAGGTCATAGGGCCGTTGCGCAATTGAAATTAAAATCGGCACAATTAAACAAGATTAAATAGGAAATGTTATCTTGCTATGAAAACAGCCCAGGATATATTACCGGCCCAAGTTACCGGCAGGCAAACCGACTTCAACCATGAACGGCAGTACGAAAACTTGAAGGAAGCGCATCACGCTTTCTTGGCTGCGGCAGGCAGGATGCTTTCAATTAATAACTGGCATAAGTATGCAGGAGAGGGTTCCGCTAAATTTACACTATGCAACAATGCGGGTGACCCAACCGATCAGATGCCTATAGTTGGCAATTTCATGAGCATTGATATGCCTGCGCCCGGCCCGGATGCAGGAGACGGATTGGAATGGGTAATTATTGAAGCGCTGATCTCCGAAGGTGATGAAATGACTACCGAAGAATATGTGGCAATGACGGTCAGGCCGGTTCCCGATCCCCGAAAAGCAAAAGAGGAGATCGCGCATTTTTATACCGATGTTTCAACCAGTACATTTATCGTAAGGAGAGATGGATTACAGATCAGCGCAGGCGTACATGGCAGGAATGAATCACCTAATAACGATCAGGTCGACCTGCATGACAAAATCAGGAATACCACGATAGCGTTAATGGCCCGGGTAGGACTATCCGGCGGTCAATGGCAAAAGTTGGTTAATGCTCTTATAGACTACGAAGAACACTCGGCATAGAATATTAACGAACATGCATGCTATGCGCATAAAGGATTGGCGCGGCATCCTTCGCAGAAGATACAGCAAAAAGCCTGGTACGCGAATGCGTATATGCCCGATTTAAAGTCAGTTTATTGAATTACTCCTTTTTCCCGGTTTCCTTCAGTTTCGCAAAATGCAACCTTGCCTGCTTTAACCCGGTTGCGATAGCTTCACCTTCATTGCCGGTTGTTTTAAGTACTTCGTTGGCGATCTCGGTCGCTTTATCCCTTATTTTTTTAGGCTGATTTTTATAAGATGGCGGGTAATCTCCGTTGTGCCAGGGCATAATTCCTCCTTTGTAATTTACTGGTAAACAATACTGTTCGTAAATAGTTGTCAAAGGGTAAAAGGTCATTATGGAAAACTACCCGATAATCATCAGTAAGGATAAGGAAGTGCATCATTTTGAAGTGGGCGAATACCTACAGCATGATGATGAGCGATGCAAATACCGGGTATTTGAAAACGGGGTCTATGTCGCAAGCTTTACACCGGACCAGGAGGACTTTCTTCATATCTGTCAAAACCCCGGCAATGTCGACGAGGAGGTACTTCATCTGCTGGCGGACCGGATCGAATTACATCACCCGCATGGCATCAACGATAACATTAGAAAATTAAAAAAATGAGAAGCATCTGGAAAGGTTCTATAGGATTTGGCTTAGTTAGCATCCCGATCAAATTGTATTCAGCGGTACAAACCTCTTCACTTGACCTGGACATGCTGGACAGCCGGGACCATGCCCATATTAAATTTCAGCGCGTCAACGAAAACACCAAAAAGGAAGTCCCTTATGACAAAATTGTTAAGGGCTATAAATATGAAGATGATTATGTCATCATTGAAGATGCAGATTTTGAAGCGGCTGCACCGGAAAAAAGCAAAGTTATCGAGATCGAGAATTTCGTTGACATCGCTTCGGTCAACCCAATGTATTATGAAACTTCTTATTATACCGAACCCGAAACGAAGAACAATAAAGCCTACGCCCTGTTGCTGGCAGCTTTAAGGGAATCAGGAAAGGCAGGATTAGCCAGGTTTGTTTTGCGCAGCACGGAGAGCCTCTGTATCGTTCACCCGGTCAAAGATGCTATCGTTGTAACCCGCATCCGGTTTGAACACCAAATACGTGACCAGGGAGAATTGAAACTGACCGATAAGGTAGAAGTGTCCAAAAAAGAATTAGATATGGGCCTGGCGCTGATTGATCAATACGCAGAGCCGCTTGACCTGTCGAAATACAAAGACGAATACCATACCGAGCTGCTGAAGCTCATCGAGGCGAAGGCTAAGGGCAAACGTCCGACCATCAAGAAACTCAAACCAAAAGCGGCCAAGGGTGATGACCTGTACGATCAGCTGATGAATAGTTTGCAGGTAAAAAAAGGCGCATAAAACAAAATAAATTATGGATAATCCATTTGAAAATAAATCGAATACCGGGCTGATCGCAGGAATCGTAATCGGCGGCGTAGTAGCAGCAGGCCTGGCATATTTGTTTTTGACCGAAGACGGTGAAGAACTGCTTGAAAGTTTAAAACACAGTTTAAAAGATAAAGCAAAGGACTTTGCCTCCGAGATTGTGAGCGATAAAACAGGGATAAACAAGCAAACGGTAAAAAAAGCTGCCGACGTCGTGACAAATTAAAGTTGAAGATTGCTACCTACAATATTAACGGGATCAATGGCAGGCTGGCCAATTTATTGCGCTGGCTTGCGGAAGAGAGACCGGATGTTGTTTGCCTGCAGGAGCTCAAATCTGTCAATGCTAAATTTCCTGAAAGTGCGTTGCTGGGTTTGGGTTATCGTGCCATCTGGCATGGCCAGCAAAGCTGGAACGGTGTTGCAATTCTTTCGCGTTACGGCGAAATCAAAGAAACGCGGAGGGGCTTGCCCGGCGACGATGATGATCTGCACAGCCGGTACATAGAAGCATTCATCAATGGCATTGTTATCGGCTGTTTATACCTGCCAAACGGGAACCCGTTTCCAGGACCTAAATTCGACTATAAGCTAAGCTGGATCAAACGCCTGGTCAAACACGCCGATAAACTGCAAAGCTTCAACTTACCGGTTGCTCTGATCGGGGATTACAATATTATGCCGACGGAGCTTGACACCTATAAGCCTCAGAAATATATAGAAAATGCATTATTCAGGCCGGAGGCGAGAAAGCTTTATCAAAATCTTATCAAAAAAGGCTGGACCGACGCTATACGGGAATTATATCCTGACGAAGCTATCTACACTTTCTGGGATTACCTGCGAAACGCCTACGGCCGCAATGCCGGACTGCGGCTCGATCATTTTTTATTAAACAACGACTTAGCAAAGCGGCTTAGCGGTGCAGGCGTAGACAAACACGTGCGTGGCTGGGAGCATAGCAGTGACCATGCACCTGTCTGGATTGAGTTGGCTGATCGTTAAAGACCTGCAACCAAGCGTAAATTAGACATTAGTCAAACACACTTTTAACCTTTTTCAATGTAGCTTCCAGGTCGATTCCTTTTCCCAAAACGCCCTGGAACAAATCCCCGGTCTCTTTCAGCCGAGGCAGGGCATTGTGTATATTAAAATGTTGAATGGTCAGCCCCGGTTTAACTTCATCCCATACCAATGGCATGGAGACCGTTGCACCCGGCTTCGGCCGCAGTGAATATGGCCCTGCAATAGTAGCGCCCGGACGATTTTGCAGAAAGTCCAGGTACATTTTCCCGTTTCGGGCGGCTATGCTTCTTTCCAGGCTGGTGAAATCGGGAATTTGTTTGTGCACCAGTTTGACGATGATATTGGCGAAGAGTTGACTTTGCTGATAGGTGTATTTGGCTTCCAGCGGAATATAGATGTGCATACCTGTTGATCCGGAAGTTTTTGGATAGCTGGGTACTTCAACTGCATCGAGCACATCTTTGGTGATTCTTGCCGCCTGTACGACCTGGTCATAGGTGTGTTTGTCCGGGTCAAGATCGATTACGCAATAATCCGGATTGTCAGGAGTTTGCGCCCTGCTGAACCAGGGATTGATCTCGATACATCCTAAAGAATTCATCCACAATAAACTCGCTTCGTCAGTTCCCACAAGGTATTTGGTTATTTTACCTTCATCGGTCACATGGTCAAATGTTTTAGCCCAGTCGGGCGCTTTATCGGTCACATTTTTCTGGTAAAAGCTTTGCCCGTGAATACCTCCCGGAAAGCGATTAAGTGACATGGGACGATCCTTCAGATAGGGGATCATATACTCACCCACTTTGTAATAATAATTCAGCATATCACCTTTGGTCACCTTGTCCTCCGGCCAGTAGAACTTAGTAACATGATTGAACTTCAGCTCACGCCCGCAAACCTTTTTGGTCTGCGTATCCTCGGTTGGATTGAGCAATGTCTTTCGTTCGGTATTTTTAACCGGCTCTAACTTTAGGCCGGCTTTATTTCCCGAATGATTTTCCGCGCCTTTGGTTGAAGTTTCACTTTCCGCTTCAGCTACGGTTTGCTCTGTGCGAACGGGCGTTTCCAAAATTACCTCGGTTGCCTTTTTATCGGTCCGCATTCCTTTGAAGGACGCCTGCCTGAACACGCCGTCACTCGTTACCTCGGCAAATCCGACCTCACAAACCAATTCCGGTTTGAGCCAGGTAGGCTTAGTGCCCATCCTCTTCGGCCTGAAACGGGTCGGTTTATCGACATCAACCTCATAGTCAAAAGGGCTATTATCAGTGATCAGCGGTTTAAACTGCGCCATCATTTCCTTTTGTAATTTGTCGGAAAAGCCCGTTCCTACCTTTCCGACAAATTGAAGTTTCTTGTTTTTGTAGACACCCAGGATAAGGGCGCTGAAGGATTTGCCTGTCCCTTCGTTTTTAGTAAACCCTGCAATGACGACTTCCTGCCTGCGCTGTACCTTAATTTTGAGCCATTCCTTAGACCGAAGATCGGATGTATAGGTACTGTCCGCTTTTTTTGCGATGATACCTTCCAGCCCCATGCGCTCGGCCGCATCAAAAAAGTCGATACCGTTGGCATTGAAAACTTTGCTCTGCCGGATATGCTCGTTGTTTGTCGGTAGGATAGATTGCAGTACCGCCTGCCGGTCGCTGAGGGGCAATCCCATCAGATTTTTGCCTTCATACCAAAGCACATCGAAAATATAATACACCAGGTTGCCATCAGCTTCACTCCGCCAGTTCTGCATGGCGCCGAAATCGGATATGCCTTTTTCATTCAATACCAATAACTCGCCATCAAGAACAGCATTCATATGCCAGCCATTAAGAGCCTGGTTGATCGGATAATATTTCTCGAAGGGCAGATTATTCCTGGAAATCAGCTGTACACCGTCTTTTTTATCCAACATAGCTATGGCACGATAGCCATCCCACTTCACTTCAAAAAGCCAGCCCGGTTCATCGAAAGGTTCATCGACGAGCGTAGCTTTCATAGGTTTGATGTTTGAAGGAACCTTTGATTTCGGCGCTGATTTTAATATTTTATTTACGTCAGCCTGCACAATTTCGGGATCGGAAGTTTCAACCTTTTCTGCTAATTCCTCATCCGGCACCACGTTTTCCTCCCGGCCGTTTTGCCAGACCTTTTCGCTGGTTTTTTCCATCGTTTCAATGGTTTTGCCGGAAAGAATAGATTTGTCTTTTTTGGTGATATCAGTAGATGTAGCGAATTCATCCTTATGCTTGATCATCAGCCACCCGTTTTCGCCCATCCCATGTGTTTTGACCAGGGCGAATTCGCCGTTAAGCTTTTCACCATGAAGCCTGATCTTTAATGAACCAGATTCGAGCTGTTTTAATAAATGTTTTTCTTGGGCCTTTTTGCCTTTGATCGTCTCTATTGGCTCATAGGTGCCCTCATCCCAAACGATCACTGTTCCGCCGCCGTATTCTCCTTTTGGAATAACACCCTCAAAATTTAGATAATCAAATGGATGATCTTCCACCATCATGGCGAGATGCTTCACCTTAGGATCAAGGCTCGGCCCTTTCGGTACGGCCCAGCTTTTTAATACGCCACCCATTTCCAGCCGGAAATCGTAATGCAGACGCGAGGCATCATGCTTTTGCACAACAAAGATCAAATGATCCTTATCCTTGCTCTTGCCGGCTTTGGGTTCGGAGGTTTTTTTAAAATCCCGTTTTTTGACGTATTCGGTCAGGCTCATCTATTATTTTTTGGAAGTCAGTTTCTTTTCGAGCGTTGTTCTCTGGTTACTGCCGGTCGCTTTTTTTGTCGCTTCAACCTTTTTGGCTGTCGTCCCGGTTTTCTTCGCTTCATAATTTAATTCGTGTGGCTGTTCTGATACAGAATGTCTTTCCACTTTTGCGCCTTTTACTGCCATTTTTTTGTGATTTAATAATTCATAATTACAACAGATATAGTTTTATAGAGTTTGAGTTATTAAATTTCCTCAATAAATAAAGGCAAGCATGTTACGAACAAATACAAGCATGCTTTTTCACTTATGCAGGCTGAGAATCTGAAGCGTCTTACTATCAGGCTGACCCCGATAAAATTTAGCTAAAACGCGCTCGAAAACGGCGGAACTGTTAGGCACGGCAGCAAATAAGGTCATTGAAGAACGAAGCTTCAGATCATCCGGACTGCCAAATATTTCGTGAGGATCGTCGGTCCCGAGCTCCAGGAGCGCCGCGCAAATAGAAATCAGCCGTTTTCCAAGCAGCGGATCTTTTAGAAATTCTGTAGCCTCATCAAGATCCCTGATCGCGTAATATTTGGAGATGTCTGTCATGCCCAATCCGGCAATTTGCGGAAAAACATACCACATCCAGTGGCCACGTTTATGTCCGGCTTTAATCTCACTATAGGCAACTTCGAACGCATTTTCCTGAGGCTTATAGAACCGGCTCAAATCCATAGTTTATCCTTTTAATTTAGTTATCGGAACAAGAATCCTAATAGTAAATTATTTTTTTAGCGGACTAATATCCCCGTTCCGTTCCATATAGACTTTTTCGATCTGTTCCATATCTTCCGTGAGCGCAGATTTACGTACGCCTTGCATAATGTCCTCTTTGCAAACAAGTGCCCTTTTCATATTATCATGCTGAAAGTTTCCCTGCTCAAACAAAACCATTTTATTTCCTTCGATAAATTCCCCGAATGCTTTGCTGTGGGCGATAAGCCATCCAAATAAACGATGCAATAAAACGATCACCAAACAGCACACCATCACAGGTACAAAATCAGAGGCGCCGACTACCGCACGGCTCATAATGGCTCCTAACGAAATCGCAATAATATTATCCAGGGGTGTACGGACGCCGAAGGACCGCCTGCCTGAAATTCGGATAAATACAAGTGCCATCATAAAAAATACGACACCCCGGCTACTCATCTGCAGGGCGTTGAGATCTTTCCCTTCGCCAAATATCTTTATTAGTAATTCCATGATTTTTAATTTAATAATTCATCGACGTAATTCTTCAACTTTCATAATTACCATTTTTATAGTCCTTCAAAAACTGCTGATAATATTTCTTAGTTTTTGCAGCATAACGTTGCGCATAGGTGATCACCGCCTCCTGCCATCCCTGGTCGTTACCGAATGCAATCAACTCATCTATCGTCCCCGAGCCCTGAATCCCGCCGCTCCTCAATTGCGCTGAAGCAGTGAGCGCGGCCATATCGTCGATCACCTGGTACATATCACGGTAATCTTGCAATAGTTTGAATTTGATGCTGTCTTTAACAGGCTGCAATTCCTGGAGGATATACGATTCACCACGAAAGACCGTGGTACTTAATAATGCAGCCGGTACATTCTGCATTCTTTGCTGTACGCCAATGACCCGCTCGGCCTCGCTGTTCCATTGCAGTTGTTGAACAGGAACATAGGGTGCTGCAGAGGAAGCACGTGCCTGCTTCATGTCCAGCAGCAAATATCGATTTTTAGTATTCGTGCTTTTCAGTAAGAACAAATAGCGTTTAACGCCAACGCTGCCGGTGCCCGCCAGGCGAAAGACAGCGCTTATTACTTTATAATTATACGGCCCATCGCTACTGGTTTGAATCCATTCATTGATATGAGATTTGAGTTCATGTCTCAATTGCCGGTGCAATTTAAAATGCCTTTCGTCCGCAAGCGAAAGCATGATGCTTTTCTTTTTGCTGACCGTGCGTTTTTTGAGCAAGTCTTTATAGGTGCTTTTGTTTGCTTCGGTCAGAAAATTACACACAATTCCCTTTGCCGTTCTGGGGTCTATACTGATAGCTTTGCCCTTTGCCAGGGTGGCGGAATAGGTTTTCATAAATAGCTGCGCCATTTTCAATGCCTTTTCCGGTTCGAAATCCAGGTTGTCAAAGGCAATGAATATACTGGTCACTGTTCGAACCGTCTCATAACTGGCGGGTGCCAGCAAAGCCTCGTCGAAATCATTCAGGTCAAAGTAAACCAATTTGTTATCGCCCCTGTAACTCCCGAAATTCTCAATGTGCAGATCACCGCATATCCAGGCATGCGGGGATAGCGGAAGTGGCTCGGCAGCGGCCAGGTCTTCATAAAACAGATGACAAGTGCCCCTGAAGAACCGGAATGCATTTTCGGTCATCGCCTCGTATTTCAATTGCACTTTTTCCGGCAGAAGCCCTTCATTGAACTTTTTTAAACGAAGTATTAGTTTATCCATTATTTGGAAGCTTTTACAAGTTTCCGGCCACTGCTCTTTCGTTTCTGATTTTCTTCTGCGGCGTCGATAGAATGTGTCCTGGTAATGTCGTCTTCCTTCTCCGCTAGCGCAGAAATTCGCGCATAAAACTTATGAAGGTCATCTAATTCTTTTTCCGTAAGATTTTCAATGTCCACAATGCGGTTACTCGTACCCTCATGAGATGCCAGCAATTCATTCAATTTCAGGTGTATGGCTTTCGAATCCTTATTCTGAGATTTCTGTATCAGGAACACCATCAGGAATGTCACGATGGTCGTCCCTGTATTGATGACTAATTGCCAGGTCTCAGAATAGTTGAAAACCGGTCCGGTGAGCGCCCAAATAATGACGGTCACCGAAGATATAATAAAGGCTGCCGAGCTTCCCGTGGCCGTTGTCGCCCAATTGGAAAAGCGCTCAAAAAAATTAACTTTCTTTTTCATAATTACTTCCAGTCTATATGTATTTGACTATCACCCGGCACAATGAATTCCAGGTGACCGTCTTTGGTCTTTTTACCTTTAATTTCTTTTCTACTGTCTTTGAATGTCACCGTAAATGCCGGCATCTTTTCTTTACCGTTCTTTACAAGCATAAGGCGGCTGGCCATCCGGCCATCCCCTGCGAGGCTGAAATTAACCGGGCGCTTTTTATGAGCGGCAAATCCGTAGGTAGGATAATCGGTATAGATCATGAACGATTGGCCGTTCACCTGCATATAATGTCTTGGCAATATTCCGAAGGCGTTCCCAGCGCCATAGACTTCCTGCCCGACTTCCCCGGATTTTTCCCAGCCGTCATGTATATCTTCAAGCGCTATCCAAAGCTTAGGATCGACCTCACCGGTCTTCACATCTGCTGACAGCATATCAGCAGGCAACATGGTCGGATAATAAAATACTGCGCGTTCCACTAAAAATCGGATGTATTCGGAAAGTAAAAGCCGGAGGGAGGGTAATATGTCAACATCTTCCGCGTGGCGCAGGTAATCATGAAAAGCACAAAAGACTTCCTGTTCCTCGTAGACCGCGGTATAAGGCGCATCGTTTAATGGAAAAAGGGCGAAAAAATTCGGAAAGTTTTTGCCATAGCCGTAATTACAATCCCAAAGGCTGACGTTCTTCATCACATTTGCCAGGCACAAATAACTGAGATCGAGATAAATTTTCTTTTTGGTAATCTTGTATAAGCGAAGCATCGCGCCAGCAGAAAATGCGGTATTGTTCGCCTGGTAAAACAAATCAAATCCTAATCCCCTTAATTTCAAAGCCGCTTTTTCCGCTTCCGCCAGGTACCGTTTTTTCGCTGTCAGTTCCCAGGCCTGCAAAAGAACATGTGCGTATAAACCCGGAACATCCTTCTCTCCGCCTTTGCCCGGCTGTGTTTCCGCTTTTACAACTTCCAGTGTATCCATCTTATAAAAAACGGGCCAGGAATAATCGAAATGATGAGCCACTTTGATCGCAAACTCTAAAGAATCCAGGAATAATTTTTTGGCAACCTCATCACCTTTCAAGGCAAGGCGGGAAAGATTGAGCAATGGATGTTGCAGATACCAGGAATCCATAACCAAAGGTTTTTTATGTTCCTCTTCCCCCTCCATGGTGTCCGCCATTTTCGGGTGCCAGCGCATGATGGTGCCAAATTTCTCATTATAAAATGATGGCAGCCCGGCCTTGATCTTTTTCATTACCTCCAATTCTTTATTGCTCCATTCCACATAATCCAGCAGGGGTAACAATACCGCCAGCTGAACCATGATCTCCGGGGGCGTCTTATAATCTGAAACGTAAGCATTCAAATAATGATTGCCATCTACCTGTGACCAGCAACCAGGGCTTTCCTGCAGGTCTTTCAAACCCTTTAACAAAATTTCCGGCCAATTCTTATAAGTAGTTGCCGGCAATGGCAACTGCAGGTAGACTTCCGCCAGTAAATCCAGGTATTGCCGTACCATCGCCTCTTCATTTGCAGGCACCTCTTCACTTATTGCTATAAATGCATCGCTCAGGGTGTAGGCCTTACCCGGCTGCAGCGGTTTATTTTTTAAGGTCGGTGGCAGGGCAAAGCCGATCTCCGGCCATTCACCGCATACTGTATCACCCGCTGATGTTTCGGTGTCCTGGTTGTAATCATCCAGCGCAGTCAGATTTTGCAGGTAGAGTACAGAACCGGTTTTGGGTTTAGTCAAATTGAAATAAAGCAGGCCGGAACGTGTGCCTACCTGGCTTACCTTTATTTCACCATCTGCTATACTACCCGCGTTCGTTCCCAGCGGAATAATATCCCTTGGCCAAAATGGAAATAACAATGGAGCGGAGGGGGTCAATGTTGTTCCTATCCTTGTCACCTCCGTCATTTGTCCCGGTAATATCACTACAGCATCGTATTTTCCGATCAGAGAATTCAGTTTGACGGAGATTTTCTCTTTTTGTTCCTTGATACCAATCAACTGGAGTTGATCATTAGGAGCATAGGCGATGCGGAAAGCGATGCGGTTTTTTTGGGGCAGGGTTACGACCAGCCAGCAAGAGTCGCCGATGAGAACGATCTCAAAAGTAGAACCATTAGCGGTCTTTGTAAAAACAGGCTGCAACTTCTTATCATGAAGTTGCTTCGTTGCATTTAGAAGCCATGGAGATATTGCCTTCATTATAAGTTCAAAGGTTTTTGTGGTACGTGATGATAACTTTCCGGTGAAAAAATTGTTTCTAAATTATATTAAAAATTAAGTTTTTTAATTAGAAACAAACAGTAGCACTTGAAGTTGTAATGTAATAAGCATTCGCGGGCGCGAATGTTTTATCATTCACATATCAAATCATCACCTACGTTTCACCATGTAAAAGATTTACAATTCAATGCCAGGGTATCCCGCCCTGACCCCTATTTTGCCAATTTATTATTGGAGCAATTTGGCGGGGAAAACGGCGAACTGGCTGCCGCCATGCAATACTTTACCCAGGCCTTTGGTGCAAAAGTCCCTCATCCGGATAAATACGATATGCTGATGGACATCGCCACCGAAGAATTCAGCCATTTGGAAATCGTTGGAGCCACCATTCAAATGTTGCTGAAAGGGGTAAACGGTGAGCTCAAAAATGCTGCGGACAGTTCAGAGATCATGCAGGTTCTTAATGGTAAAGCCGCCAAAGAAGATATTATACACCAGGCCGTTTTCGCCAATCCCCAATTCGGCATCATTACCGGGGGCGGCGTCACTCCACGCAACAGCCAGGGCATTCCCTGGTGTGCTTCATATATTCATTCAAACGGTGATCTGACTGTCGATCTTCGAAGTAACCTGGCTTCTGAATCGAGGGCCAAATTGGTATATGAGCATTTGATGAAATTTACGGATGATCCTTACATTCACGAAACATTGTCGTTTTTGATGACCCGTGAAGTAACCCACTTTAAAATGTTCGAAGCCGCGCTTGATACCATTCAGCCCAATTTCCCTCCGGGAGTATTGGCTGCCGATCCGCGTTACCTGCAGAATACTTATAACTTGTCAGACGGTTCTGTACGCGGACCCTGGAACGAGGGTGAGATAAAGGGTATGGGCGTTGACTTTAACTATATTGAAAGGCCATTGGAGCAAGCCCAGGAAACCGAAGGTCAAATCAAGCTTCCGGATGATTTTTCAAGCGAATTAAAAGAAAAAGAGAAGCTTGATAAAAAAATGAGTTCGGATAAAAGCGCTGAAGTAAAAGACGCAGAACCTAAGGGTATGTCACAATGGAGTACTTACGAACCAGTCAGACAATAAGCATATGAACGAACACCTGTTTTTAAAAGGTCAGCGTGTTATTACGCCGGAAGGTGAGGGAGAAGTTGTCGATGCAATCGGCGACAAAATTGTTGTCAAACTCGATAGCGGAGAAACCGAAACATTGCCGTCGGATGAATTGCAGGATAATAACAGTGCAGGATGAAATTTTTAAATTGAACTATGTCGTGCAGCATCACCATTATACGATTCTCAATATATGACAGCATGAAATAAAGTCTGATGTGTATTTATTGGTTTTTTTAAAAGGGCTGCTTTTTAGCGGCCTTTTTCTTTTACAATCATTGCCAATATTTCCCCAATTGAAAAATAAGCGCCGCATACAAATTCATCGGCGGCGCCGTAATAGAGCGTTATGCGGTCACCATTTACGATGTGACCGTTGGTAAAAACCACATAGCCGAAGAAGCCGCTTAATTCGTAGGTTTTGGTTGGAACCATGATCGGTTCTTCGGTGCGGCCTAATAGGATAGACGGATCGGTAAGGTCCAAAAGAAAAGCGCCGAGGCAATATTGATGCTTTTCATTCGCTCCGTGATAAATTTCCAACCAACCGTGTTCAGTACGTATAGGGGCTGCACCGGCACCGACCCGTGCACTGTCCCACGACCCCTTGCGCGTTTTAATCAAACATTTATGATTCCCCCAATGAATACCGTCATAAGATTCAGCCAGCCAGATATAATTACCACCGAGATCTACACTGCTTGGCCGGTGCAGGCAATAAAGTTTACCATTTATCCTTTCTTCAAATATAGCGCAGTCTTTATTATGCGGAGGAAGCATCAGCCCTTTGTTCTCAAAGGTTTTAAAGTCTTTGGTAGTTTTTAAACCGACACCGACACCGCTATCCGACACGGCAGTATAAGTCAGGTAATAATTGCCGTCGATTTGCGTGACACGGCAATCTTCGACCCCGAAGCGTTCCAGTTCACCTGAACCGGTAATAGCCTGGTAGCCATCGGGCTCATGAAAATGAATACCATCTTCACTGCAAACCAGCCGTAAATGTGAAATGGTTGTTAAATAATCCAGGCCTTTATAATTGACCACGCGCGCATCGTTAGCAACCAGGTCGGGATCATTAAGAGGTACCTCGATAACTTCCATATTGCCGGTGGCATTCAATATGGGGAAATAGATAACGCCTTCTTTGGAAACTGTTCCCTCAGCCACCCTGATCAAAAGCCAGGTTTTATTTTGGTATCGAAAGACGCCCGGGTTAAGCAGGCTGATAATTTGAAGGCCAGGTACAAGCGGCCGGAGCTCCTTCGGCATTAACAAGGGGTTTTCGGGAAAGCGATTTGCAATATCCATCAGGCTTCTTCCGATCCAGCGTTAATAACAGCCAACGCTTTCGTAGCCGGACCGGTTAAGACACGGCCATCAATTGCATAACGGGCGCCGTGACAGGGGCAATCCCAACTTTTTTCTTCCGGGTTCCAGGCAACGATACAGGCTGCATGTGTGCAAACCGGGCTGAGTGCATGTATAATTCCATTCTCGTCTTTATAAACCGCAATCTTTTTGCCGTCAACCTCGACCACCTTCCCGGTGCCGGGCTGCAATTTTTTTAATGAATCTGTATGATGAATTTTAAAGCGGTCAGCTACAAAATGATAAGCGACATCCGCATTTTCCTTGACGAATTCGCTAAAGCTGTCAAGAATTTTGATCCGGGAAGGGCTAAACAAATTTTCATATTTGTTCGGCCTCTTCCGAACCAGGTCGCTCAATATTTTACCGGCGATGCTACCCAGCATCATGCCGTTTCCGTTATAACCGGTTGCGCAATAGATGCCTTTACTTGCCAATGGCATTTGGCCGATATAGGGAAGCCCGTCTACCGGGACATAATATTGTGATGACCAGCGATATTTGATGGAGGAAATACTGTAATATTTACGCATGTACTTTTCCAGTTCTGCAAATGCCTTTTCCGGGTCGTCATGTCCGGTCTTGTGATCCAGTCCGCCAACTAATAATAACTGTTCGCCGTCGATGGTATGTGAACGTACATAATGATACGGCTCCTGTGAATCATAGATCAGTGCATCAGGGTATGAACCGCTTTTTAGTTTTGCAGCGATAACGTAACTGCGATATGGGGCGCACTCAAAATTGAACAGATTTATATCAGGCGGCATATGCGTCGCATAAATCACAGCTTTGGCCCGGAGCTCGTCGACTACGTGAATATGGTCCACTGTCTCGATCCCTTTTATCAATTTATTTTCACGGATGACTCCGCCCGCCTTCAAAAATTCAGCTTGTAAGCCATGAAGGTATTTAACCGGATGGAATTGTGCCTGCCCCGGCCACTGCAAGGCTTTTTGAAAAGGCACTTTTGTGGGTACGGAGTCTGTATAGTCAACGGGAACGCCAACCTTTACTGCTCCGTTATAAATTTCTTCGAGTTGTTTGACTTCGTCCTTACTCTCCGCATACAGGTAACCCGTCTTTTCTTCGAAATCACAATTAATTTGATAAGTAGTAATATTGTTTTTTATCAACGACATTCCTTCAGCAATGGCTTCCGCAAAAAGCCGCGCTCCCTCTTCACCAAAATCATTTTCGGCTTCCTGGTAGGTGGTATCGGCAAAAGTGTTAATATGGGCGCTGGTTCCGCCGGTCGTGCCAAAACCTATGGTATGAGCCTCGGCAATGACTACTTTGTTACCGGCCTTTTGCAACAGGAGTGCCGCTGTCAGCCCGGTTATGCCGCCTCCAACAATTAAGCAATCAATCACGCCGGCAAAATCCGCTGTAGTTTGCCCATCGTTCCGGGTATTTATCTGCCAGGGCGATTTCAAATTTCCGTCTCGTGTTATTGACTCCTGAAGTGTGTTGGTTTTCATGATGAAAAGGTCTTTGCAAAAGAACTTAGATTGCTGTTTTAAGTTTTGGTTTTTTTAAAATATAGTTAATAATTATAACTACGAAAATTGTTAATTTCATAAAACTATAATACCCTGTCCCTGTTGCCATTAAAGAGCAAAAAATAAAATCTATCTATGAAAGCAGCGGTATTCCACAAACCAGGTGAGATCACCTATGACACGATGCCTGATCCTAAAATTGAACTGGCAACAGACGTCATTCTAAAAGTTACTTCTACCGCTATCTGCGGCTCCGACTTGCATATTCTGAGCGGAGCTGTGCCACAAAAAGAGCCTATGATCATGGGACACGAATTTATGGGCATTGTTGAAGAGGTAGGAGCAGAAGTCAAAAACCTGAAAAAGGGGGACCGTGTTGTTGTGCCATTTCCGATCGCTTGCGGACATTGCTTTTTCTGTTCGCACGGTGCGTCACCGGCTTGCGAAAATTCGAACTACAAACATTATGGACCAGACGGCGACCTGGCCGACCAAAAGGGTGCAGCCCTATTTGGATATACCGACCTGTATGGTGGTTATTCCGGGGGGCAGGCCGAATATGTCCGTGTGCCATATGCCGATATCAGTCCGCGGAAAATACCGGATAACATGAGCGATGAGCAGGTTTTATTCCTGACAGATATATTTCCAACCGGATGGTCCGCGATCGATTGGGCGCAGCTCAAAGGTGGTGAAGTTGTGGCGGTCTTTGGTTCCGGTCCGGTGGGGCTGATGGCGCAGAAAGCGGCATGGATCAATGGTGCTGGCCGCGTAATCACGATTGACCCGCTGAAATACAGGCTCGAAAAAGCGAAGGCGGTTAATAAGGTAGATACGCTGAATCCTCATGACGTGGATGTCGTGGAAGCAATTCGCTCGATGACCGGTGGCCGCGGGGCAGACGTTTGCGTAGATGCCGTAGGTTTTGAGCCGGAACGCAATATACTGGACAAGGCCAAAGCCTTTATCCATTTTGAAGCGGGCAGTATGAAGGTACTTGATCTCTGTTTTAAAGCCGTCCGGCGCATGGGTACGGTATCAATTATGGGCGTCTATGGTTCGACTTATGATAATTTCCCGTTGCACCGCGTGTTTGACAAGGGGATTACTCTAAAGATGGGTCAGGCCCCGGTACTGAATCATATAGATAAACTGATCCAACTGGTTAAAGAAGAAAAAGTAGTGCTGGACGATATTATCACGCATACTTTGCCCCTGAGCCAGGTCAGTCATGGGTATAAGATTTTTAACGAAAAAGAGGAAGACTGTGTAAAGGTCGTTTTAAAACCAGGCGAATAATGAGAACAGCTGCCAAACAACACCGGCAACCGGGTATTGAAGCTAAAATGGACCCGGCTCCTGAATACATTAAGAGGAGCTATATCGGTTCGGGAAAACTAATGGATAAAGTGGCGCTTGTCACTGGGGGCGATTCAGGTATCGGGCGTTCGGTCTCCGTGCATTTTGCGCGCGAAGGGGCCAACGTTGCTATTGTCTATTTGAATGAAGATATTGATGCCCAAGAAACTAAACGATTAATTGAGGCAGAAGGCCGTCAATGTTTGCTGCTCAAAGGCAATGTTAAGAACGAAGCCTTCTGCAAAAAGGCGGTAGCACAAACGGTTAAAAAATTAGGAGGGCTTAATATCCTGGTGAATAATGCCGGTATCCAATTCCCTCAAAAAGATCCGAAGGAAATCGACTTGAAGCAATTGCAGGATACATTCTCCACCAACATATTCGCTTATTTCCATTTTGCCAACGAAGCTTTGGAATTTTTGCAGGAAGGCGATTGTATTATTAATACAACTTCGGTAACCGCCTATCGCTCATCGCCTAACCTGATCGATTATTCTTCCACCAAAGGGGCCATTACCAGCTTCACCCGCTCTTTAGCAACTAATCTGGCGGATAAAAAAATACGTGTCAATGCCGTTGCGCCGGGACCTGTCTGGACACCATTGATCGTAGCAACTTTTGACGAAGAAAAGATCAAGTCGTTTGGCTCGGAAACAGCGATGAAACGGGCAGGTCAACCTGCGGAACTCGGACCGGCTTACGTATTCCTGGCGTCGGAAGATGCCTCGTTTATAACCGGGCAGGTAATCCATGTGAATGGCGGCGAGGTAGTTAACGGGTAAAAAAACAAATTAAAATTAACTGGATATGGCTAAATACTCAGAAAAGGCCCAGGACAAGGTTCATAAGGCCTTACACGAAGAAAAAGAAGGCACG
>Ga0105240_10004920_pt1 | contig 20087 bp, 14 predicted proteins | sample KBSC54metaG_FD_80426 | JGI IMG/M metagenome (GOLD analysis project Ga0105240, IMG submission 80426) | Corn rhizosphere microbial communities from Kellogg Biological Station, Michigan, USA - KBS C5-4 metaG | ecosystem: Host-associated > Plants > Roots > Rhizosphere > Soil | place: Michigan, USA... | reverse complement strand
GGGCGAGATCACGGCGGCCAGCCAGGAGCAGAGCACCGGCATCGAAGAAGTCAATCGCGCCATCACGCAGATGGATGAAATCACGCAGCAGAACGCCGCGCTGGTGGAGCAGGCCGCTGCTGCCGCCGAGAGTTTGCAGGAACAGGCCGACGTGCTGGCCAAGGCAGTCAGCGTGTTCCGCATCACGCCCGCGGAAGCGCAGCATAAACCGGTGATTTCCTTGCCGGCGCCCTCGCGTCCGCCTTCGTCCTCCGCCCCGGCGAAGTTGCCGGCAGCGGCAAAAACCTCGGCGCTGAAAGCTACCGGCAAGCCTGCGCCGCGAACGGTGTCCAAACCGGTGGAAGCCGGCGGCGCCAATGAATGGGAAGAATTCTAAACGCTGTTGCAAGCGCAGCATGTTGCGCTGACCAAGGAAAAACGAATGAGCCCGCACGGTCCGCCGTGCGGGCTTTTTTCATGCATTTTTGCCCGCGTGATGCGCTGCTTTCGTGCGTCCTGATTGCGTTTAAGATAACTATGCGATAAAGGTATAGTTGCATGCGCACAAAGCATTAGCCTTGCTTTCGGCGCTTATCTAAGATGCGCCTCAAGCAGCAATGGCAACGAAACGCCGGAACAGACCACGCGCGCAGACGCGGCATTCACGGCGACAAGGAACGGCCGAGGCAGGGAATCCCGCCTTGGCGCACCGCGTTTTCCCGATCAATAATTATTGCTGCACGCCAAGAAAAAGCGGAGCGAAACCCGTACAATAAAAAATATGCGGGCAGGCATGAATCCTGCTGACGAAACAAGGTAGACCGTGCGCCGGTGCAACCGGGTTCGATCTGCCGACGACAGCAAGTAGCGGAAATATCCAGCGATTTGCATCTTCAGGGACGGCAGTTTTTTATCAGGGGAAGTTGAGCGTTATGATTTCAAATATCAAAATTGGTGCACGTCTTGCACTGGGATTCTGTCTGGTCTTGCTCTGCGCAGCGGCAATCCTGCTCAATGGCCTGTGGCGCATGACCGAGATGCAAAGCAGCAGCGCTTACATCATCGACCAGAAGGTCGCCAGCATGACTGCGGCGATGAGCATGCGCGAATCCGGCAGCGCATTGGCGCTGGCGTTGCGCAAGGTGGTCACGCCTACCGACGCCGCCGAAGGCCAGCAGGAAAACCAGCGCCTGGCCAAGATCCTGCAAGCGTATGCGGGCTACGAAGGCCAGCTCACCAAACTGACTTCCACCGACAAGGGCAAGGCGCTGCTGACGGCATCCGCGGCCGAACGCAAGGTACTGTTCCCCATCGTCGAGAAGATTCGTGAAATGGTCGGTGGCGGCAATTACTTCGACGCCGCGCAACTCCTCAAGAGCGATTTCCTGCCGTCCTACGACAAATGGATGGCCAGCGTCGCCGCACTTGCCGCCTATCAGCAGGAAGACATGTCGGCCGCCTACGCCGACTTCCAGACCAGCTACCACAACGGCCGGATCAGCATGATCGTGATCGGCCTGGTGACCTTGTTGCTGGGCGCCTTCTTCACCTGGTCGATTACCCGCACCATCACGGCGCCGCTGCTGCGCGCCGGCAAGATCACCGAAACCATCGCCAGCGGCGACCTGACCCAGACCGTGGAAGAGAAGAGCCACGACGAAGCGGGCCAGCTGGTGCATTCGCTCAACACGATGCAGACCAAGCTGGCGGTGACCGTCAATGAGATCAAGCAGAGCGCCGCCATCATCGCGGTGGCGTCGCAAGAGATCGCCACCGGTAACGCCGACCTGTCGAACCGCACCGAATCGCAGGCCTCCAGCCTGGAAGAAACCGCCAGCTCGATGGAGCAGCTGACCTCGACGGTCAAGCAAAACGCCGAGAACGCGCACCAGGCCAACCAACTCGTGATGTCGGCTTCCGATTACGCGGTCAAGGGCGGCAAGGTGGTCGGCGACGTGGTGCAGACCATGGGTTCGATCAAGGAAAGCTCGCGCAAGATTGTCGACATCATCGGCGTCATCGACGGTATCGCGTTCCAGACCAACATCCTCGCGCTGAACGCCGCAGTCGAAGCGGCACGCGCCGGCGAGCAGGGCCGCGGCTTCGCAGTGGTCGCCTCCGAAGTGCGCAGCCTGGCGCAGCGTTCGGCATCGGCCGCCAAGGAAATCAAGACCTTGATCGGCGACTCGGTCAGCAAGGTCGACGCCGGCGGCAAGCTGGTTGACGAGGCCGGCGTGACCATGAGCGAAATCGTGACCTCGGTCAAGCACGTGGCCGACATCATGGGTGAGATCACCGCCGCCAGCAAGGAACAGAGTGCCGGCATCGCCGAGGTCAACAACGCCATTTCGCAGATCGACGAAATCACGCAGCAGAACGCCGCGCTGGTCGAGCAAGCAGCGGCTGCGGCCGAGAGTCTGCAGGAGCAGGCCGATCTGTTGGCGCGCGCGGTCGGCGTCTTCAAGATCGACAACACGGTTTTCGCCGCCCAGGCTGTGGCGACGCCGTCGATGCTGAAGACCGTCAATCCGCCGCTGGAACTGGCCGCCGAGACAGCAACGTCTTCAGCGCCGGCGATCAGGCAGGCAGCGGCGCGCAAGACGACCGTGGCGCCGGCGCCGAAGCGCCCGGCAGTGCCGCAGGACGAAGGCAGCTGGGAAGAATTCTGATTGTTCTGATCGTCCAGGCCGGCGCAATCCGGTCGAAAAAAAGGCTGCTCGACGAGCAGCCTTTTTCATTTCGTCTATTTGGCAATCAGGTCGGGCGCCATCACCGCACGCAGGTAATTGGTGGTGATGTCGCCGCGCTCGCGCTGCGCGATCCACCACACGTTGGCTTTGCGGATCGACCATTCCTGCTGCTGGCCGCCGATCAGTTGCGCGGCCACCAGGCCCAGCGTCGGCTGATGGCCAATTACCAGCACCGGTTCACGGCTGTCGGGCCAGTTGGCGGCGGCCAGCAGGTCCTGCGGGCTCTTGTCGGGTGCCAGGTCGGGATGGATCTTGAACTTGCGGCCCAGCGCTTCGGCCGTCTGCAAGGTGCGGGTGGCCGGGCTGACCAGGATGCGGCAGCTTTCCGGCAAGTTGCGGTCGAGCCAGTCGGCGACTTTCCAGGCCTGCTTGTGTCCCTTGCCGGTGAGGGCGCGGCCCTCGTCGGGTTCGCCGAGTTCTGCTTCGGCATGACGCCATAAGATCAGTTCCATGGGGATTCGCCTCCGATAGGTAAGCTGGGTCGCGTCATTCCTCGGCGGGGGCAGCAATGCCGAGGGTATGCATCAGGTGAGCCTGCGCGCTGAACGCAGCCTGGCGAGTACGTGCCTTCTTCTGCACGTAGACGCCATCGCAGTTCAGGTGCCACGCATTGGTGTTGTCCTTCAGGTAGGGATCCAGTCCTTCGGCGATGATGCGCTTCTTGAGCGTCTTGTCCAGGATCGGGAAAGCCACTTCGATGCGGCGGAACAGGTTGCGGTTCATCCAGTCGGCGCTCGACAGGTAGACGTCATGCGCCAGGTCGTTGCGGAAGTAGTAGATGCGCGAGTGTTCCAGGTAGCGGCCGATCACCGAGCGCACACGGATGTTTTCCGACAGGCCGGCCACGCCGGGACGCAGCGCGCAGGCGCCGCGCACGATCAGGTCGATCTTGACGCCGTCGGCCGAGGCCGCATACAGTGCGCGGATCACCGATTCGTCCAGCAACGCGTTCATCTTGGCGATGATGCGCGCAGGACGGCCTTCGCGCGCGATCAGCGCTTCGTTGCGGATGGCGCGGATGATTTCCTTTTGCAGCGAAAACGGCGCCAGCCACAAATGATTGAGGGTGCGCGGCTTGGTCAGTGTGGTCAGGTGGATGAACACTTCATTGACTTCGGCGGTCAGTTCGCGGTGAGAGGTCAGCAGGCCGAAGTCGGTATAGAACTTGGTCGTGGTCGGGTGATAGTTGCCGGTGCCGAGGTGGGCGTAGAAGTGCAGGGCATCGTCTTCGCGGCGGATCACCAGCGCAATTTTGGCGTGCGTCTTGAGCCCGACCACGCCGTAGACGACTTGCGCGCCTGCTTGTTCCAGCTTGACCGCCCAGTTGATGTTGGCTTCTTCGTCGAAGCGCGCCATCAGTTCCACGATGACGGTCACTTCCTTGCCGCGCTGGGCGGCGTGGATCAGCGCTTCCATCAGGTCGGAGTTCATGCCGGTGCGGTAAATCGTTTGCTTGATCGCCATCACGTTGGGATCGTGCGCCGCGCTGCGGATGAAGTCCACCACCGGCTGGAACGACTGGAACGGATGATGCAGCAGCACGTCGCGCTTCTTCAGCACGGCGAAAATATTTTCATTTTGCAGATGCGGCGGCAGCGTCGGCGAAAACGGCGGGAAGCGCAGCGCCGGTTCCGACACCAGGTCGACCAGCTCCGACAGGCGCACCAGGTTCACCGGCCCCTTGACGGCGTACAGGCGGTTGCGTTCGATCGAGAATTGCTCAAGCAGGAATTGCGCGAGATGTTCGGGGCAGTTGCTGGCGACTTCGAGACGCACGCCGACGCCGAACTGGCGGCTCTGCAATTCCGTCTGCAAGGCCTGGCGCAGGTTCTTGACTTCTTCTTCGTCGACCCACAGGTCGCTGTTGCGCGTGACGCGGAACTGCGAATAGGCGGTGATTTCGCGCCCGGTAAACAATTCAGCAATATGCGCATGGATCACCGAAGACAGCAGGCAGAACGACACGCCTTTCTTGTCGGACAGGCCGTCGGGCAGGCGGATTACACGCGGCAGCACGCGCGGCGCCTTGACGATGGCGATCGCGGTGCCGCGGCCGAAGGCGTCCTTGCCGGACAGCTCGATGATGAAGTTCAGGCTCTTGTTCAGCACCTGCGGGAACGGGTGGGCCGGATCCAGGCCGATCGGCGTGAGCAGCGGCCGCACGTTGTGTTCGAAGTACTGCTTGACCCAGGCGCGCTGGGCTTCATTGCGGTCTTCATGGCGCAGCAGGTGGATGCCCTTGTGCGCGAGCTGCGGCAGGATGTCCTTGTTCAGTAATTCGTACTGGCGCGCCACGATCTGGTGGCATTCGATGCTGGTGCGTTCCAGCGCCGCGCTCAGCTCAGGCGGATCAATGTGCTCGCCTTCGATGCGGTTGGCCAACAGGCTGGCGATGCGTACTTCGAAGAATTCATCGAGGTTACTGCTGCAGATGCACAAATAGCGCAGACGCTCGAGCAGCGGTATCTGCTTGTTCTCGGCTTGCGCCAACACCCGGCGGTTGAACGCCAGTTGGGATAATTCGCGGTTGAGGTAAATGGCGGTCGGATTGATTTCTGTGTGTGCGTTATCGTCCGGTTTTTCTTTTCTGGTCATGCCGATCCCATTGGTTTCCATAGCAATTTTTCGCAGTGTAGGGGGGCTGTATGACAAGTTAATGACAAGCCCCCGAGGGGCTTGTCACAAATGCCGTGTCCGCAATACACCTGCATTTCCACCTGGAAATTGTCTCGTAAGCCCTGATTCTACCCCCGTCTGTACGACGGTTTCCTTGTTGTCGGTCAAGCAATCCTTGCTTTTCCTTTCATGACCGGGGCGGGTCATAAACTCGTCACATTTGCTGGTTAAAGTTCACCCCGTCCCAGGAACTCATTCCATCAGTTCCACATATTTCGTCATGAAGCCGTCGGGCCATGCAGGTAAGACGGCAATTCATGAAATGGGTTCTTCGGCAAACTATCTCGTCAAACAAAGGAGCAAGACATGGGGTTCAATCACATTCTTAAGTCTGTTGCGGTTGCAGTGTGCGGCACGGTTGCATTTTCCGCCGCAGCGCACGCAGCAGAAATCACCGGCGCAGGCGCATCGTTCCCGTACCCGATCTACGCCAAATGGGCGGAATCGTACAAGGCAGCCACCGGCAACAGCCTGAATTACCAATCCATCGGTTCCGGCGGCGGTATCAAGCAAATCAAGGCCAAGACCGTTGACTTCGGCGCATCCGATGCACCGCTGTCGCAAGCCGAACTCGACGCTGATGGCCTGACGCAATTCCCGGCAGTCGTCGGCGGCGTCGTGCCGGTCATCAACCTGGACGGTACAACTCCTGGCCAGGTCAAGCTGTCCGGTCAAGTGCTGGGCGATATCTACGCCGGCAAGATCACCAAGTGGAATGCGCCTGAAATCACCGCCCTGAACCCGGGCGTCAAGCTGCCGGCGGAAGACATCACCGTGGTCTACCGTTCCGACGGTTCGGGCACATCGTTCGTGTTCACCAGCTACCTGTCGAAGGCCAACGCTGACTTCAAGTCGAAGATCGGCGCAGGCACGGCAGTCAAGTGGCCGGTCGGCGTGGGCGGCAAGGGTAACGAAGGCGTCGCCGCCAACGTGCAAAAGGTCAAGGGCGCAATCGGCTACGTCGAATACGCTTACGTCAAGAAGAACAAGCTGAACTACACCCAGCTGAAGAACAAGGACGGCACTTTCGTCTCGCCTGACGACGCCACCTTCAAGGCAGCGACTGCCGCCGCCGACTGGGCCAAGACTCCTGGTTTCGCAGTTGACTTCACCGATGCAGCCGGCAAGAACAGCTGGCCTATCAGCAGCGCGACTTTCATCCTGTTGCACAAGGCACAAGCTGCCGACGGCGCCAAGGGCAAGGAAGTCCTGAAGTTCTTCGACTGGGCTTACAAGAACGGCGGCGCAGCTGCTGCCGATCTGGACTACGTGCCGCTGCCTGCTTCGGTCACCAAGCTGGTTGAGGATTCCTGGAAAGCCAATGTCAAGGACAGCTCCGGCAAGGCAATCTGGTAATCAGGGATTGAGTCAGAACTTGTAGTTCGGTAGTGCATTGAATGATGTATAGCGGATTGCGGCGGCGTTCACCATCGCCGCAATCCGCACCAAATGGTGAAAATAATGAGCTCAAACATCTCTGCCACGACCATGTCGAACACCGATTTAGGTAAGCCTCCCGCAGATAGCGCCATGCAACAAGCTCAGCAAGCGCACACAGCGCTGTTGGCGACCATGCGCAAGCAGCGCATCCAAGATTTCCTCTTTCATAAAGTCACGCTGATCTTCGCCTTGTCGGTACTGGTGATGCTCGGCGGGATTATCGTTTCCCTCTTCATCGGCGCCTGGCCGGCCTTCCATGAGTTCGGCCCCGGCTTCATCACACGCGTCGAGTGGGACCCGGTCAACGACCAGTACGGCGCCGCGATCGCCATCGTCGGCACGCTGACGACGTCGCTGATCGCGCTGCTGATCGCCTTCCCGGTCAGCTTCGGCATCGCCCTGTTCCTTACTGAAATCTGCCCGAGCCGCCTGCGTCGTCCGCTCGGCACGGCAGTCGAACTGCTGGCCGGCGTGCCCAGCATCATCTACGGCATGTGGGGCTTGTTCGTGTTCGCGCCGCTGTTCGCCGAATACGTCCAGCCGGCCCTGAAAGCCACGATCGGCCAGCTGCCGGTGATCGGCGTCTTGTTCCAGGGTCCGACCATGGGTATCGGCATCCTGACCGCCGGCCTGATCCTGTCGGTCATGATCATCCCGTTCATCGCCTCGGTGATGCGCGACGTATTTGAAGTGGTGCCGGCCGTGCTGAAGGAATCCGCTTACGGCCTCGGCTGCACGCGTTGGGAAGTGGTGCGCAAGGTCGTGCTGCCTTACACCAAGACCGGTGTGGTCGGCGGCGTCATGCTCGGCCTCGGCCGCGCCCTCGGCGAGACCATGGCGGTCACCTTCGTGATCGGCAATTCGCACCGTCTCTCGTGGTCGCTGTTCGCCGCCGGCAACAGTATCGCTTCCACGCTCGCCAATGAAATCGCAGAAGCCTCGTCGAAGCTGCACGTGTCGTCGCTGTTCGCACTGGGTCTGATCCTGTTCGTGATCACCTTCATCGTGCTGGCGGTGGCGAAAGTCATGTTGATGGGTATGACACGCAAGGAAGGCTCCAAATAATGAACCAACAAGTCACTCCACAAGCCGACGCAGGCAAGAACGGAACAGAACCTGCCGTGCCGCTGAACTCACCGATGAATCCGGTCTATCGCCGCCGCCTGCTGCAGCATCGCATCGGCATGCTGTTCTCGTTCCTGGCGATGGCGGCCGGCCTGATCGTGCTGGCCTGGATCCTGTTGACGCTGGTGATCAAGGGTTTCGGCGCACTCAACATCGGCATGCTTACGCAAAACACGCCTTCGCCGGGCGGCGATGGCGGCGGCCTGCTCAATCCGATCATCGGCAGCTTGCTGATGGTGGGCCTGGGCACCGTGATCAGCACGCCGATCGGCATCCTGGCCGGCATCTACCTGGCTGAATACGGCGAAGAAAGCAAGCTGGCGCAGGTCACGCGTTTCGTCACCGACATCATGCTGTCGGCGCCGTCCATCGTCATCGGTCTGTTCGTCTACGCGATCTACGTCGCCAATGTCGGCCACTTCTCCGGCTGGGCGGGCACCTTCGCGATCTCGCTGATTGCGATCCCGGTGGTGGTGCGTACGACCGACAACATGTTGAAACTGGTGCCGAGCAGCCTGCGCGAAGCCGCCTTCTCGCTCGGCGCCCCGCGCTGGAAAGTGGCGATGATGGTGCGTCTGCGCGCCGTCAAGGCCGGTGTCGTGACCGGCGTGCTGCTGGCGGTGGCGCGCATCTCGGGTGAAACGGCGCCGCTGCTGTTCACCGCGCTCAACAACCAGTTCTTCAGCACCAACATGAACCAGCCGATCGCCAACCTGCCGGTGGTGATCAATCAGTTCGCCATGAGTCCTTATGACAACTGGGTGGCACTTGCATGGGGTGGCGCCTTGCTGATCACCTTCAGCGTGCTCGCACTGAATATCCTGTCCCGCACCATGTTCAGCCAACGCGTCCCCGGTTGAATTTAAAGTTGAACTTTGGATAACCGATAAGCGAATCGACAAGTGAATACTATGACTACCCAAACATCCGCAACAGCAGACAAGAAATCGACCATTGAAATTTCGCAGCTGAATTTCTACTACGGCGGTTTCCAGGGCCTCAAGAACATCAACCTGAACATCTACGAAGGCAAGGTCACCGCCTTCATCGGTCCGTCGGGCTGCGGCAAGTCGACCCTGCTGCGCACCTTCAACCGCATGTACGACCTGTATCCGGGGCAACGCGCCGAGGGCAAGATCATGTACGCCGGCAACAACATCCTTGAGCCGGGCCAGGATCTGAACATGCTGCGCGCCAAGGTCGGCATGGTGTTCCAGAAGCCGACGCCGTTCCCGATGTCGGTCTACGACAACATCGCCTTCGGCATCCGCCTGTACGAAAACCTGCCGAAAGGCGAAATGGACGAGCGCGTCGAGTGGGCCCTGAATAAGGCGGCGCTGTGGGGTGAAGTCAAGGACAAGCTGAACAAGAGCGGCCTGTCCCTGTCGGGCGGCCAGCAACAACGCCTGTGCATCGCCCGCGGCGTCGCGGTCAAGCCGGAAGTGCTGCTGCTGGACGAACCGACGTCGGCGCTGGATCCGATCTCCACCGCCAAGGTGGAAGAACTGATCGGCGAACTGAAGAACGACTACACCATCGCCATCGTCACGCACAACATGCAGCAAGCGGCGCGCTGCTCGGATTACACCGCTTACATGTACCTGGGCGAGCTGATGGAATTCGGCGAGACCGACCAGATTTTCATGAATCCGGCGCGCAAGGAAACCCAAGACTACATCACCGGCCGTTTTGGCTGATGGGGCACGGCATAAGCTACTGCGCGCACCGATCTCCGAGTGGCGATGCTCGCCGTACCCCAGTACGGCTGCGCTTCTCACTCAGACCTCGGCGCTGCTCGCTACGCTTCTGCCGCACCCTTTGATGTCAGTTGTTGTTTATAAATTTTATTTTTAAGGACGTGACATGACAGGCGATCACTCTTCCAAGCAATACGATGCCGATCTGGAAACCATTCGTTCCAAAGTGCTGGCCATGGGCGGCATGGTGGAGCGTCAGTTCCAGGATGCGATTTCGGCTTTCCGTAACGGCAATCTTGAGCTGGCCGCACGCGTGATGAAGGACGACGAGGCGGTCAATCGCCTCGAAGTCGAACTGGACGATGCCTGCAGCCACCTCATCGTGCGTCGCCAGCCGACCGCCAACGATTTGCGCACCGTGATGGCCACCATCAAGATCATCACCGACCTGGAACGCGTCGGCGACGAAGCCACCAAGATCGCCCGTAATGCGATCCACCTGCACAAGCGCGGCATCGGTCCGATCAATCACTATGAAACCGTGCGCGTCATCGCCGAAGAAGCATCGGAAATGCTGCGCAGCGCGCTCGATTCGTTCGCCCGCCTGGATACCGAGCAAGCGACCGCACTGATCGCCCAGGACGCCAGCATCGACCATGGCTTCCGTTCGATCACGCGCAGCCTGGCGACCTTCATGATGGAAGATCCGCGCACCATCTCGGCCTCGATCGACACGCTGTGGGTGGCCAAGGCCATCGAGCGCATCGGCGACCACGCCAAGAACATCGGCGAATACGTGATCTACGTCGTCGGCGGCAAGGATATTCGCCATACCGATTTCGGTTCGGCGCAGATTTCCGTGTCGGACGAAGATTGAACCGGCGTTTTCCTTGAACCATTCAGATAGCGCAACTCCATGACTACCATCCTGATCGTTGAAGACGAGCCTTCGATTGCCGAGCTGATTGCCTTCACGCTCAAGGAGGCGGGATGGTCGAGTTTCGTGGTGTCCAATACGGCCGCAGCGTGGGAATTCGTCCAGCGCCGCGCGCCGCAGCTGGTGCTGCTGGACTGGATGCTGCCGGACCGCAGCGGCCTGCACCTGCTGTCGCGCATTCGTGGCGACCGCCAGCTGCAGCAACTGTCGGTGATCATGCTGACCGCCAAGAGCATGGAAGAAGACAAGATCGCCGGCCTCGACAATGGCGCCGACGACTACATCACCAAGCCGTTCTCGCCGCGTGAGCTGACCGCGCGCATCAAGGCGTTGCTGCGTCGCAAGAGCCCGGAATTCGCCCAGGAAGAAATGGCCGTCGGGCCGGTGACGCTCGACCCGGCCAGCTGCTCGGTAGCGCTCAATGGCGACAAGATCGACATCGGCCACGCCGAGTACAAGCTGCTGAAATTCTTCATGGCGCATCCGGATCGCGTGTTTTCACGCAGCCAGTTGCTGGACCGCGTCTGGGGAGACCATGTCGTCATCGAAGAACGCACCGTCGACGTCCACGTCCTGCGGCTGCGCAAAGCGTTGCGCGAAGCCGAGCACCTGATCAAGACGGTGCGTAGCGTCGGCTACATGCTGTCGGCAAAATAACAAAAACAAGCGGGGCGGTTCCGCAGTCGACGCGGGAACCTGAAAGACCTCTATACTGGACCCTGTTCCAGTCCTGAAACTAACGAGCATTACATGAGTCCACAACTGCTGTTTTGGGTTCCGGCGGCCTTGCGCTTCCTGATCTGCCTGATTGGCGTCTGCGTCGTCTGGTTTTTCTTCGGCGCCACCGCCGGGTTGATCGTCGCGCTGGCCGGCATGGGCGCGCTGGCGTTCACCCAATTGCATTATCTGTTCCGCCTCGGCAGCTGGCTCGACAACCCCAGCCACGCCAAGTTGCCGGACGGCTGGGGCGCCTGGACCGACATTTTTGCGCGCTTGTACCGCATGCGCCGCGACGACGAAAAGAACCAGATCGAGCTGGCCGAATGGCTGGCGCGGTTCCGCCAGGCCATGAGCCTGTTGCCGGATGGCGTGGTGATCATGGACGACGTGTTGTTCCTCGAGTGGTGCAATCCGGCGGCGCAACAGCACCTGGGTTTGCAGCTTGAGCGCGACAAGGGCATGCGCGTCACCAACCTGATCCGCAACCCGGCCTTCATCGACTACATCATCCTCGGCCGCTATGAGCAGCCGCTGATCCTGAGCGTGCAGGAGCGCAAGCTGATCGTGCAGATCATCCCGTTCGAAAACCGCCGCCAGATCCTGGTCACGCATGACGCCACCGAATCGGAGCGCATCGACATGATGCGCCGCGACTTCATCGCCAACGCCTCGCACGAGTTGCGCACGCCGTTGACCGTAATCAACGGCTTCCTCGAAATCGCGTTGGCGCAACCAAACCTCGATACCGACGTGCGCACCGCGCATCTCAAGCTCATGACGGAACAGGGGCAACGCATGCAGAACCTGATCGGCGACATGCTCACGCTCACGCGGCTGGAATCAGTCGACTACCCGCTGCGCTCCGAGCGCGTGCACGTGCGGCCCTTGCTGGACGGCATCCTGGAAGAAGCCAAGGCGCTGTCGTCCGGCAAGCATCAGATCACGCTGGAAGCCGACGGCCCGGACCTGCAGGGCAATGTAGACGAACTGCGCAGCGCCTTCAGCAACCTGGTTTCGAATGCCGTGCGGTACACGCCGCAGGATGGCTCCATCAAGTTGTACTGGGAGCGCAAGCCGGACGGCGGCGCGCAGTTCGTGGTCAGGGATAACGGCATCGGCATCAGCCAGGAACATATCTCGCGCCTGACCGAACGCTTCTATCGCGTCGACAAAAGCCGCTCGCGCGAGACGCAAGGCACCGGCCTGGGTCTCGCCATCGTGCGGCACGTGCTGTTGCGCCACCGCGCCACCCTCGGCGTGGAGTCGATTCCTGAAAAGGGCAGTACCTTCACGGTGAGTTTTCCGGCGAATGTGCTGATTGAGGAATTTGTACCTGTGGAGAGCCACTGAGTGCCAATCAGAGAAGGGGGCGGGTTCAGGTCCTGCAGCCGGCGTCTGTAGCAAGGCCCGGCCGACAGATGATATACCTCGTGCGTCGGCCTTTCCTTGAGTGTCAGATCGAGGATGGTTGTCGCACACCAGTCCACCGGCACCAACTTCTTGGCCTGATTTTCGTCTCATTTCTGCGATGAGCTTGTGTCCAAACGATATCCAACACCTCGTATTCCCATCAGTAAATGTGCTACCCCTGCTTGTCCCAGCTTTTTACGCAGATTGCTGACGTGACTATCTACCGTACGGTCCAACGGATCACTTTCTGAAAGGCAGGCGTCTATCAGCTCACCGCGAGAAAAAACGCGCATGGGAGCACGCGCCATGTGTGCCAGGAAGCGAAATTCCGTCAGCGTTAGCGCCAACAAGATCTTTTCCTCTTGCGTCAAGACGTAGGCCACGTGACTTTGCAAGTCGATGTGTAATTCACCGATACGCAGAATCTCCGCTTGTACATTCTTGTTCGTGCGCCTGAGAACAGCGCTGACCCGAGCCACTACTTCGGCTGGATTGAACGGCTTTACGACATAATCGTCTGCACCTACTCTCAGGGCCATCAATTTGTCGATATCCTGATCAAGGGCAGTCAGCATGATGATCGGAACGTGGCTGTGAGTCCGTATCTGCGACAGAACCGACCATCCGTCAACATGCGGCATTCTCACGTCCAGCAAGATCAGATCAGGCTTCAGTGTCTTGTATAGATCCAGAGCGACAGAGCCGTCTTTTGCATGGACCGTACGCAAGCCTTCCCGCGCCAGATAGGCTTCAAGGATAGAGGCTATTTCATATTCGTCCTCGGCAATTAAAATGAGGAAATTCGATGTACTTTCCTGAGTTGATTGCTGATACAGCGCCGAGCTGGTTTTCAATGTGCCATTCGTTCCTGCCACGAAATACTCCCTGTCCTCAGATTCCGTCGATTAAAATCGTCGCATCCATTGCGGCGTTGACTCCAATGAATCGATACTCCGCGTAACTGATCGCGACGAGCTGCTTGTTGCCGTCGCACTGCTTTCGGATTATGTTTTTATATTTAGCGACCAAGCGTGAACAAGACATTCAGCATATCGCTGGCCGCCTGGATAATCTTGGCTGCCGCCTGATAACTTGTCTGATTCTTTATCATGTTTGCCAGCTCTTCATCCTGATTCACACCCGATTGGGATTGCTGTTCTTGCTGAATTGCGGTCAGCCGGGCTTTTCCAGCCTTGTTAAGAATGTCGACTTCATGGGTCTTGTTGCCGATCATGCTGACCATTTGTGAATACGATCCCTGGAAAGAACTGCTGCCTATGGTGTTTGCCGTCTGCAGCGCATTCAATGCCAAGGCATTGCGGTTGTCGTTGACGCCATTGGTATTGGGCGAGACATAGAACTGATCGCCGTTTGCCGGCTGGCCGGTGATGGCAAAGGTAACGCCTCCGGTGGACAACCGGTCGCCCGAAACAATGGCGATATTGGCGCCGGCGGCATAGTTTGTGGTGCTGCCATCCGCGTGCCTCACGGCCACTGCGCCGACATTGGCCGTCGGCGTCAGCGTGTTGCCGGTCGAGTTGAAGGTGAAACCGAGCTTCGTGCCGACGGCCAGTGGCGTCCCCGCATACGTGGAATCTATTGTCCCCGACGAAATGACTCCGGTGCCTGTGTTGGCAGGTTTTGGTGAGAACACGAATTTATCTGCATTGCCTGGCGCGCCGCTCAGCACGAAGCTCACTCCACCGCTGTCGTACGTCGCACCAGGAGCGTAGGGGATTGCGGCACCGGGGGCATATGCTGTCGCCACGCCTGCCTTGCTCGTCACAGTAACGGCAGCCGGTGGAGTCAACATCAGCGTATTCGGTGCACCGGTTGTATAGGTGTATGTTTGGGTAGAACCCGGTACAAACATCGACTTGTTTATGTTTGTCGACGTGACTATGCCCGCACCTGTGTTGCCCCTCGTCACAAGTCCCATATCGGTAACAGCATTGACGGATGTGATGACCGGTGTTGCAGCGGCAATTTTTTGCGTATTCGTGATTGCGACGCTCAGCGTGGTGGCGCCGTTGACGCTGGGCTTGATGAGAAAGCTGTCGCCGGCCGCCATCGTCGGCGCCGAATAGGAGACCCCGTCAACGGTTACAGGGAAAGCAGCGCCAGGTGGCGGGATGGTAGTGGCGTTGCCGTCGGAGACGCGCGTGATCGTATACCTGGTGCCGTCATAGGCAAGCTGGTAGTCGCTGGCGGTCAACTTCGACGAATCCGCTATTGTTGCCGTCACGGCGGCAGTCGCAGAATTTCCAGGCGCTCCGTTGACTTGCGGACCGCCGACAGTGAAGAAATCCGTACCCGGCGCACCGGTCTGGTCCTGGCCCAGCCTGTGTTGCGCGTTGAATTGCGTCGCTAGCGCAATCGCTGTGCGGCCGAGGCTATTCTGGGCCACGTCCAGGGTCTCCGTCCGGTAGGACATGATCCCTCCCAGGCTGCCCCCGCCAAAGGCCGAGTCCGGAATCGGAATGCTGCTGCCATTGTTCCTGATAGACACTTGGAGGCGCGTCGGATCGGTGACGGCAGGTATCGCCACCAGCGTCGACACCTGGCTGCCAAGAACGAGCGGCTGGCCGTTCGCGATGAACACGCTAAGCGTACCGTTGTTCTGAGGCAAGGTCGTGACCTGGACGACTTTGTTAAGCGCGGAAATTACCTGATCACGCTGATCGAGAAGATCGTTAGGGGCGGCGCCATTGACGCCGGATACCTTCATGATCGCCTTGTTCAATTCATCAACCTGGGTTGCATAGGAATTGATGGTTCCGATGCTCGAGGTGATCTGGCTATTGATCCCGGTGCGGCTTTGCACCATCTGCTCGTTCAGGCTGTTGAACCTTGCCGATAAGCTCTGACCTGCCGACAGCACCGACTGACGGGCTGCCGCATTGCCAGGCAGCGACGCAAGATTTTGCATGGACTTGAAGAAATTCTGCAGAACGGGCGACAAGCCTGCGGCAGTATCCGCGACTAAGTTGTCAAGTTGGCGAATCTGGGAGTAGTAAGCATCCAGTGAGCTGGTTCCCGTTGTTGCCGCAATGACTTGCTTGTTCAGGAAATCGTTATAGATCCGCTTGACTTCGACAATCTGAGTCCCTTGCCCGACAAAACCGTAACCATAGTGAATACCGCCGGCGGTACTTTGCACAGCAACCTGGCGGTTGTAGCCTGTAACAGTCGCATTGGAAATATTATGACTGGTGGTCGCTTGCGCGGCTTGAGCGGCGGCAAGTGCACTCCGGCCGATACTGAAAATATTGGTCATGCCACTCCTGTTTCCGGATGCCGTCCAGACCTATCGCAGGCTGACCAGAGTTTGCAGAACCGTATCCTGGACCTTGATGGTCTGGGAGTTGGCTTGGTAGACGCGTTGCGCAACAATCATGTTGACCAGTTCTGTCGTCAGGTCGACATTCGAGTCCTCCACTGCGCGCGCCTGCAACATGCCAAGGCGTCCGGTAGCAGGCGTTCCCAGTAGCGGCTCGCCGGCTGCGGCACCGGCTGCGTACAGGTTGCCTCCCAACGGTTGCAGGCCATTGGGATTGGCGAAGTTGACCAAAACCACTTGTCCCAACGTCTTGGCGTCGCCGTTGGAGTAATTACCCACAATCTTCCCGTCCTTGCCGATGGAAAAACTGGACAATACGCCTGGCGCCTTGCCATTCTGTGACTGTGCGACCGGTGTGAATGCCTGACCGGATTGTGTCGTCCCGGTGTAGTTCAGCGTAATGCCAGCGGCAAACGTTGCTCCCGGCTTGACGTTGTTGGCGTTCAGATTCGCAGCCGTGAGCGTGCCGGCCGGTTGGGCGCTCGTCAGAACGCCCGTACTGTCGAATGTCAGCGTCCCGACCTTCGCTTGCGTCGCCGCCGTTGGGTAGGGCACGCCATTGACGGTGGCATAGACATCCCAGTTGGTTGCGGTGGCGGTCGATGTCGTCGCATTTTTTACGTAATAAGTCTGGACGTTGTAGCTATTGCCGAGACTGTCATAGGTCGTCACGCCGGTTGTGCTGACGTAGGTCGCAGGATCGTTCGCGTTGAACGGTTTTGTGGCAGGCGTGATTCCCGCCTTCCGCGAATCCAGATTGAGTTTCGTTGCCACCTCCGTGGTCGCCGTCGCAGGGACGTTTGATGTGTCAATCTTGAGTGGAACCGGATCGCCTCCGATGACCGAACCCAACCAACCGGTAAGATAAGCGCCCTTTTCACTGGGATTGACGATATAGCCGTTCTTATCCAACTGGAACTGCCCGTTGCGGCCATACAGCGGTGACGCATCTCCCAGATTGCGTTGCATGCGGAAAAAACCGTCGCCATTGATCGCCATGTCCAGCGGCGAGTTAGTGGTCGTGACGTTGCCTTGCGTAAAAGCCTGTTGCACATTTGCTACTGCGGTACCGATGCCGACCGGCGAATTGCCGGAGCGATTCATTGAGTTGGCATACATGTCGGCGAATTGGGCGTGCGCCGATTTAAAGCCTACGGTGCTGGCATTGGCAACATTGTTGCCGATCACATCCAAATTTTTTGAGGCGCCATGCAAACCACTCAGACCTTGCTGAAAACTCATGTTATTTTCCTGGTGTCAGATACGATTGGTAATTCGAAAGATAGGGGGAATGCCTTGATTCCGGACGTGCCGCGCAATCCACGTTGTTTTTCACACGCTCATGCGACTGGATACTGTCTAGAGCCCTTTCGACAATTTCGATAGCTGCTGCGTCAGATAATTTTGCGTTGCCGCCATGCTCGATAGTGTGCGATTGAGGTGGTTAAACCTGTTCGTATATTGATCTTCCAGACGGTTAAGCCTGTTCTGCACAATGGCCTGGCGATCCGCATTACCCTTTAAGCTTGCTTGCAGACCTTTGGTCTTGACATCAATGACACCGCCATCCGCCAAGGAACCGTTCAACAATTTCTGCAGCTTGGCCATAATGCCGCCGGCACTGGAAATGGCCGTCTTGCCATTCCCGTCCATGCTGGCTGTGGGCGTCGACGCAAACAGATTTTCGACACCGGCAAGATTAATTTTCACTGCTGAATTGAGTTTTGAAACATCCAGCGCAAGCGTGCCGTCCTTCAGAAAACTGATGCCAACATCCGATAGAGTGTTGATGCCATTGCCGCCTTCGACTTTGCCAAACAAGGTACTGCGCAACTGCGTAATCAGACTTCTCGTCGATGATTCGGCTGCCAACGGCGACGAAGAACCGACTTGCCCTGGTGTCTTGGAGGGGGTCTGCAGCGTCAAGCCTTTCACGGCCTTTACAAAAGCGTTGTAGGAAGAAACGAACGTCGTCGCCGAGGTCACGATTGCGCTCGCATCGTGAGAAACAGTCAGTGCAAAGTTGTCCGATGCAGTGGTGACCTTGCTCAGGTTTATCGTCACCCCGGCAATTGCGTTGGCCACGTTGTTTGATGCGCTGTCGACAGCAACGCCGTCAATGCTTAACCTGGCATCTTGTGCGGCTGCCAATTGCCCCATCCTGCTGCCGCTGAGACTCGAAAAATCGCCTGTCCCGGTCAAGGCGAAAGGACTTGTCGCGCTACTGCCGGAAGGTGTCAGCACCAGATGATCGGCGGTGCCGTCATTTGCAATACTGGCTACGACACCGGCATTGGCGGTGTTGATGGCATCGCGCACATTTTGCAGCGTGCGACCAGCACCGTTCAGAGGGATGCTGGTCGTCGTGCCGCCAACCTTCAAAGCCAGGCCACCGGATCCGGCGTCAAAGGTCTGGCCCGTCGGCACGCTGACGGAAGTATATTTTCCGCTGGGGTCGAAAGAGAGAGACGAATAGCTTCCCGTTCCCGTGACGCGAATCGAATTGATCTTGCCGCTTTCTTTGGCGGTCATGACCAGATGCGAAGAAGTGCCGTCATTGACAATACTGGCGCTGATGCCGGCATTGCTGGCATTGATCGCGTCCCGAACGCCGGCCAGGGTGTTCGTTGCAGGCTTGATGATGGCAGTAGAGCCATTGCCGGTTTTGATCGCCAGAATGCCGTTGTCAAACGAGGCGCTCGCTGAGAAACCTGCAGAAGTGATTTTCTGTGCTTGCGCCAACTGGGATACGGAAATTGTATAGTTCCCAGCCGCGGCGACCGTGGCGTCCCGTGGTGCCTGAATCTGACTCACGGCGCTGGGAACTGATCTGGACGGATCGTAGTTCAACCCTGCCAGCGTGTTGTTGGCTTGGATCCTGATTGTATTTGCAGTACCGGCAGTGGTGGATTCCAACACCAGATGGTCGCCCATGCCATCCGAGGCGATACTTGCCGTGACGCCCGTTTTTCCTGCATTGATCGCATCGCGCACGCCTGCCAACGTCGCGTCCGCCTTCAACGTAACAAAGACAGGTGGATTGCTGCCGATTTTGATCGCCAGCGAATCCCCGGCGTTGAAAATCTGCGACTTGGAAAATCCTCCCGACTGAATTTTTTGCGCCAGCACTTTGGTTGACTCGTCGCTATTCACGTCCGCAGTAAATGGGTCGGTCGTGAGTGTCGTTCCGGTGCCGCGGTTTGCTACGGAGGCCTTTAGCGCGCTGAAACTTGCGGGGGTGAGTCGATTGAGTTCGGCCTGATAGGTTGAAACAATGCTTTTTAGACTGCCATAAGCCGAAACCAGGCTGTTGTAGCTGCGTGCCTGCTTTGTCAAGGGATCCAGTACGACCTTCTCTGCCGCCATCAGTTTGGCGACAAGTCCGGGAACGTCTAGGGGGCCGGCAGCAGTCGAAATCGTGCCACTAGAGATAGCCATTCTTTTTCCTTGCTGAGTTTGCGCGCCCTCGATAAGGGCGCTCAGTTTGCCGCTACAGTTATCCGGATTTTTTCCGTGCATCGCTCTAAAACGGAATTCGATGAAGAGACCGGCGGCGCAAGTGCGGTGCCGGTCTCTTTTTCCACGTTACTTCAGCAGCGACAGTACGCTTTGGGGAGCGGAGTTCGCTTGCGAGAGCATTGCCGTACCCGCTTGTTGCAGAATCTGCGCACGTGTGAGGTTTGCAGTTTCTGCCGCATAGTCGGTATCCGTGATGCGGCTGCGCGATGCAGTAATGTTCTCGCTCGAAATCTGCAAGTTGCTGATAACGGCGCTGAAGCGGTTTTGGACCGCACCGAACTCTGCGCGCTTGGACGAGATCAGGTTGATCGCGTTGTCCAGGTTCTTGATCGCTTTTTGCGCATCGCTTTGTGCCGATGGATCGGCGATTGCCTTGTCCAGGGACAGCTTGGCGGTGTCGATAGCGCTTTGCAGAGTCACAGCCGAAGCTGCCAGTGCTGTGGACGTCATTGTCGAACCTGTTGCGAACAGGCTGTCCAGAGCTGCCTTGGCCG
>Ga0105240_10004919_pt1 | contig 20090 bp, 9 predicted proteins | sample KBSC54metaG_FD_80426 | JGI IMG/M metagenome (GOLD analysis project Ga0105240, IMG submission 80426) | Corn rhizosphere microbial communities from Kellogg Biological Station, Michigan, USA - KBS C5-4 metaG | ecosystem: Host-associated > Plants > Roots > Rhizosphere > Soil | place: Michigan, USA... | reverse complement strand
TGCGACAGCGAACCCAAACCGGGCAGCCGAAGCATCGGATTTTACGACAGCGAACCCAAACCGGGCAGCCCCAAGCATCGGATTTACGACAGCGAACCCAAACCGGCCAGCCGAAGCATCGGATTTTACGACAGCGAACCCAAACCGGCCAGCCGAAGCATCGGATTTTACGACAGCGAACCCAAACCGGGCAGCCCGAAGCATCGGATTTGCGACAGCGAACCCAAAACCGGGCAGCCCCCAGGCATCGGATTTGCGACAGCGAACCCAAACCGCCCGCTGCAGGCTTTTCCCAAACCGAGCAGCCCCCCGCCGTGCTGCCCACGCAGACGTGGGAAACATCCCGGGCCGTACTCTATCGAAGAGCGTGTTAATTGAATGTCACAGCATAAAGCGGCACGCGTCCAGGCAATATGCAGGATACTGCGGACAAATACAAAAACCGGGAAACTAAGTGATACGAAATCCCTCCCGGTCGACACCATATTCCAGATTGGCAAGAATCGCCTCTATCGGGGAGAGGTCCGCGGCTACGTCGCCGTACGGAAGGACGGAGGTACAAACGAGTGAGAAAGCACTTCTTCGCAGCCGCCGCGCTTTTATGCTCGGCAGCAATCCAATCCATCGCGCAAGCTCCTGTTGGCAGTATCAGCGGCGTGGTGACAGATCCCAGTGGTGGGGTCATTATGTCCGCACGTGTCACCGTGACGGACAAGCAACGGGCAAATCGCCGGGTCCTCACTACCGATGCAGCCGGGAACTTCAGTGCACCTTCGCTATTCGCCGGTGTGTATGAGGTCAAGGTCGAAGCGCCGGGTTTTCGGACGGCCATTCGTGATGCCACAGTTGAGACGGGCGCGACCACCACGGCTAATATCTCCTTGGAAGTTGGCGCCACCAAAGATGTGATCAACGTCGAATCCGCGACCGCGCAACTCGAGTACGACAGTCATGCGATACAAGGTGTCGTCAATCGGCAACAGATCGAAGACCTGCCGCTCAACGGGCGCAGCTTTTTGCAACTCGCCTTCTTGCAGCCGGGAGTCTCAGCGAGCGCGACGCCGCTAGGACAGTACAACCGGCAGTTCGATGTCTCGGTGCTCGGCGGCTCCTCCGATACGACCCGCATTACGGTCGACGGCGAAATTGTGAACGATCCCGTTGACGGGGGCACGGCGCAGAATCTCTCCCAGGAGGTTGTGCAGGAGTTCCAGATCTCCTCCGTGAACTTCGATCTCTCGACCGGCATCGCTGCCGGCGGCGCTATCAATATCGTCACCCGCGGCGGGACCAATGATTTTCACGGAACGGGTTTCTTCTATTTCCGCGATCACAATATGGCGGCCTACCCGGCGCTGCGCCGCGACCCATTGAATCCCGACCCGTTTTTCGCACGGCGCCAAACGGGCTTCACGTTCGGTGGCCCGATCAAGAAGGACAAGCTGTTTTTCTTCACCAGCTACGAGCACGCCAACCAACACGGGGTATTTAGCGCCAATCCGGCGGACCCCGCGTTTAAGTCATTTGCCACTGTCTACGGTGCGCCTTACTACGCAAATCAGTTCGACGCTCGGATCGATTACCACATCAGTCAAAAGCACAACGCCTTCCTCCGCTACTCACACGACGGTAACGATAGCCTGGGACAGCATGCCGATAACTCCCTGCCTTCGAACTGGGCCGAGAACACTAATTTCTCCGACTCCGGAACATTTTCGTTAATCAGCGCTTTCACGAGCAATCTGGTAAACGAGTTTCGTTTCGGAGAAACGTTCTGGAATAACCAGAATCATCCACCGACGGCTAGCGAGTGCCCCGGATGCCTTGGTCTTGGCGGTCCCCAGGTGATGGTCATTGGTGCGGGCCTGCAGTTCGGCAATACCACTAATTCTCCACAAAGCCGCCTGCTGCGCCGCTATATAACGTCGGATAATACGACGTGGCAGCACGGTTCACACCGGGTCAAATTCGGAGGCGAGTGGGAATATCAATATGGAGTCGGCACTTATGCTTACTTAGAGCCGGGATATCTGATTCTCTATTCGCCGACGCAGGTCGCGCGCTACAACTCCCTGGTTCCGGCGAGCGCGCAAATCCCGCTGAAGGATTCCTATAATAACCTTTCCGATATCCTAAGTCTGCCCCTTTACGAACTGGTGACCGCGGTCGGGGAGACAAGTCAGCCGCCGCAATTCCAGCGCGGCAAGGCGGATCATAACAATCGCACTCACCTCTATATTCAGGACACATGGAAGTTGTCGCAACGTCTGACCATCAACTTCGGACTGGCGCACTCTTATGAAAGCAATCTGATCAATTACGACCTCAGTAAGCCGTCGTTTCTGGCGCCTATTTTCGGCCAAGGCGGGCTCACGCCGCCGGCCCACCAGACGAAGAACTTCTCACCTGCGTTCGGCTTCACCTGGTCGCCGATGAAAGACGCTAAGACGGTGGTCCGCGGCGGTTTCGGGATCTACTACGACACGATTGATATCACGGAGCGCCTGATTGAACGGGGCTTTCTCGGTCCTTTGGGAACCGGGCGGCCGATCGTAACCGGTTCGATATTCCCGAACCCAATCGGCGCGGGGACCATTCAGTTCACCAGCGCGCCTACAAAGTTCACGGGCGCCTTGGCGCAACAACTGCTTCCGACGTTGCGCGGCCTCCTGGCGCAGGAACTCAATCAGAACCCGGCCGCCACCGACCTCACGATCCGAAATATCAACGTCTTTAAAACGACCAACGGAACCAATGGAGATCTGATTGCCAATAATTTCCGCGTTCCCTATTCCGAGCATTTCAGCATCGGCGCCCAGCATCAGATCTCGAACGATTTCGTCGTCAGCGCCGACTTTGTTTACCGGCACTTTGTCCACACTCAAATGTTCGGGGTCGACCTGGAACGGTTCCAAAGCCTCAGTCCCATACTGCCGGTTTGCAGCGCCGCCAATTCCGTCAATCCTGTTGCGCAGTGCGCCAATGGTCCCATCACGGGGTTACTCAGCGAGGGCCGTGGCACATACAAAGGGCTGCTGGTGAAAGCCGACAAACGTTTTTCGAAACGGTATCAGTTACTTGTATCCTATGCACTGCAACGCAACGAGCAACTGAGCGATACGCAATACGATGGGGGCGCTACGAGCGAAGGAATTTACAATCTGAATAATTACTTCGCTTCCTACGGCGAAGTCTCTCCGCACCACATTTTAAATGTCTCAGGCGTCGTCAACATACCGTGGGGATTCCAGGCTTCATTCATTTCTTCATTCCAGAGCCGGACTCCATTCCAACCGTTCATTCCCGGCATCGATCTTACCGGAAGCGGCATCAATGGCTTCCCGCTTCCCGGCTCAGGTTATAACCAATTTAATGTTGGCCTGGGCAAGTCCGATCTGGTGAATCTGGTGAATCAATACAACCAGAACTATGCCGGCAAATCGGGGCCAATCCCGGGACAGGTATTTCCGAAGGTGACCCTGCCAACCAACTATGATTTCGGACGTAATTTCAATTCCCAGGATCTTCGTATTACGAAGTACATTCCTTTGGGAACTGAGCGAGTGAGACTGAAAGTATTCGGCGAGGTATTCAATCTGTTTAACTATGCGAACCTGAATTCTTACAGCAACAATCTCACTGGAACGGGCTTCGGGCAACCGGCCGAGCGGACGCGGCAGATCTTCGGCACTGGCGGTCCACGCGCGTTTCAGTTCGGAGGGAGATTGAATTTTTGACGGAATTAAGATTTCGCGCTCTTCCGTGCAGTATTCAGGATTTCACGCAACCTTCGCCCTACGATCAGCTCCTCGCCGGGCTGCATCGTCATCGAAATGATCTGTAGTCGATTCGTGCGTGGCGTCTTCGGATCGCCTTCTGTAACCGCAGGCACCAGACTCGGATTCGAGGCCGTCAGGACTTCAATTCGCGGATCGCCCTCTCTCAATTGCCTGTCGCAATCGGAGACCGTGAAATTCCAGTCCTTCTCATCCCAATGCACGCTCAAGGTTGGGTAGCGGTTTCCGCCTTCAGGAATCGTGACCTGCGTCGTAACGCCCGGGACGGTTTCTACCAGCGCCGCGATCCGTTTCACTCGGCGTTCCCATTCCCGGTTCAAGGCTGCGAGATCGATCTTGCTCCACGCTTCCACGGCAGCCAGGCAACCCATCACCTCTTCCTTGCCGACCTTCATGGCGCGGCAAATGGCGCCTTCCCAGGGACTAGTGTTTGCCAGCGCGGCTTCAATCAGATCCTTGCGGCCAAGCAGGAGACCGGAACACTGTGGGCCGCTCAGCCCTTTGCCTCCACTGAAGCAATAGAGGTCGAGATTTAGTTTGGCGTAAGCCTTCAGATTTTCGATCGGTGGAATGCCCGCCGCGTCATCCAAGAGCAGAGGCACCCGCGCTGCCTTCGCGATGGCATTGGCCTTTTCCAGCCTGTCTCCGAGTGCCGTCGTGTAAATCATAGCGGTTCGTGGGTTGATCGCCGACTGGAGTTCCTCATGCGTGTGAGTGACCACCAGTGTGGCGCCCGTCAATCGCACCGCGCTGTCAAACGCGCTGCGGCCCCCGAACATGATTACTTCGCTTTTGAGACCGGCCGTATCGGGTAAGCGCCAGATTCTTGCTGGGTCCGTGCCTGCCATGCAGGCGGCCGTGGCCGATGCGATTGCTCCGGCCGCGCCGGAAGTTACCATGCCTGACTCCGCACCCGAAAGCTCCGCGAGCCGCTTCCCGGCGGCACGTTGCAGTTCAAAGATATCGACAAAATGTTTCGAGGCTTCCTGCTTCGCCGCGCGCACCTCGGGTAGCTCCAGCGAGCCGCTCAGATACGTCCACGTGCCGCGCGCATTGATGAACGGGCGAACACCAAGCTTTGTGTAGATGTTGCCAGGCGCCGACTTGGTTACTGCAGCCCTGGCGCTTTGCCATAATGAGTCCGCCGCGATCCAACCGAACAGCGGCAGCGCGCCGGCCCACTTCAACAGCGTACGGCGATTGGTAAGTTCATTCATAAGTAAAAATTCTACTCTCGCTCCTCTAGAACATGTACTTGAGCGCGAATTGAATCTGCCGGTTCGGCACGGACGTGCTGGTGACGCGGCCAAAAGTGCCGTTCCCCAATGTCCCGCCAGGATTCGAGAATTGCGGCGTATTGAACGCGTTGAAGAATTCGGACCGGAAAAGGAGCGAGTGCGATTCGAAACGCGGGATCCTAAAGGATTTTGAAGCCGAAAGATCCCAGGTGCTGATCCCAGGCCCTACCAGCGGGTCGCGTGGCGAATTGCCATACATGAGGACAGACCGCGAGAAGGCGGCGGTATTAAACCATTGGTCGAGAGTGCGGTTGGGAACGGTCACGTTCTGCCCAGGCACCAGATTGGGGCGCTCCCATAGCCCGTCATTATTCTGGCTGTCGCCGCTCTGCAAAACGTTGAACGGCAACCCGCTGGCAAACGTCAGGATTCCTCCCGTTTGCCACCCGCCAAGGATGGTGCCAGGAAGACCTGTTAGTCCCTTTGTGAATGGGAGTTCGTACAGATAGCCGATCGTCACTCGATGGCGCTGATCCAGAACGCTGGATGCCCGTTCGGCACTGCCCCGGCTGCGCGGGTTCTGGCAACTACACCCGCCGGCGTTGATGGTCTCACCGGCATCGTCAATCAGATGCGACCACGTATATGCGGCGGTCATGCTTAAGCCCTTCGAAAAACGGTGCTCGAATCGGCTTTGCAGCGAATGGTAGACCGTGTTCGTGTCGGGTGCGATCATCCGGATGCGTGCGTATTGCGGATACGGACGCCGTGCTTGAATAGCCCCTGGTCCGGGATCGGGTTGGTTGAAGTTGTTCAGACTGGTGTCCACGTGGGTCCCCTTGCTTCCGACCCAGCCAACTTCCAGCGCATCGGTCGCGGTGAATTGGTGCGACAACTGAAAATTGAAATTCTGCATGTAGGCGTTGTGCCGCTGGCGATCCTGAGGAATCGAAACCACATTGAAAATAGGGTTGCCAGGGTATAACGAGGCAGGGACCGGATTGTCAATTGTCGCCACCGGACTGACGGTGGGATTTGTAACCGTCAGACTTCCAGCCGTGGGCGGGTTTAGCTGGAGGATGTTCATATTGTCGAACTGCGCCGCGCTGTAGAAGATGCCATAGCCCCCGCGAGCGACGGTGTTTCGAGGCAAACGCAAAGCAAACCCGAAACGAGGGCTGAAATACAGATACTCGTTCTTATAGATATCCGCCACCTTGCCGGGATCGGGATAGAGCACAGGATCGGGCCCAAGATCGAACCGGAGTGTACGAGTCACCCCATTTATCTCGTGAGGCTGCCCGAAAAAGTCGTAACGCAGGCCGAGGTTTAGAGTTAGTTTGGGCGTGGCTTTCCAGTCGTCTTGTATATACGCACCGTAACGCCATTGACGGATTTTGGACACTGGAACTCCTTCAGGCGTGAGCGTGGTGCGTGGATAACCCAACATGAAGTCCGCGGCGGCGTTGCCGGAAAGATCGCCGGTGAACGCCATGTTGCCGAACGGCCAGTTGTTTGTGGTGGCGTCGTCAAGGAGCCGGCGGATGTCGCCTCCGATCTTGAGCGAGTGCGCGCCGCGAATCCAACTCAAGTTGTCGACCACTTGGTAGGTACGGCTGTTATCGAGGTTCGAGGCTGCCTGGTCGTCGCCCAGACCCATGTAACCGCTGATATTCAGTACCGGAAAGCCTTGCTCATCTTTCCGTAGGGGACGCCCGCTGGGACCCCCGACATTCAGTCCGTTAATGCCAAGAGAAGCAATCGTAAAGTCAGTGTTGGCGCGTGGGCTGAGCACCGATACATTCGCAAGGTTGAAACCGAACCGCACCTCGTTCAGCAAAGACGAACTGAAAGTGTGTACGTATTGAGCAGAGAGGCTGCTATTGGGAAACGTACCGTTGAAGTAGAAATTCGGATTCAGCTCGTAGTTCGGAAAGTCACGGCGCGAGCGGATATAGTGAACGAAAACCTGGTCCTTCTCACTGAAGTATTGGTCTACTCGAACGACCCCCTGATCTGTCGCCAAAATGCCCTCGGTGACGCCCGAATAGTTCACTACTCCGGATGTGTTCGGTAGCGGCATGTATTTGTTCACTAATGAGACCGAAACCGGATTCAAGCGGTTGGCGGGAATCATCTTCCCAGGGAATGGCGTCCCGTTCAATGGATCAATGATCGGTGTGGTGGCCGCCGAAAAGTTACCAGCTCTCTGATCGGCAGTCAATACGATGTTGCTGGCCGCGCTCTGTTGGGTGGCCCGCGTGCCCTCGTACCCCACCAGGAAAAACGTCTTGTCCTTCCGGATTGGGCCGGAGACTACGACGCCGAACTGGTTACGACGCAAAATGTCTTTTGCGAATGGGGCCGGGCGAAAGTAGCTGCGGGCGTCCAGTGCATTGTTACGAAGGAACTCATAGGCCGTCCCGTGGAACTGGTTCGTGCCTGAGCGAAGCTGCAGATTCACGTTCGCCCCAGCATTCCCGCCGTATTCAGCCGTGTAGTTGCCGCTCTGGACTTTGAATTCCTGCATCGCATCGATGATCGGATACAGCGTCACGTAGTTGCTGCGGTTGTTCACCATGGTGATGCCATCGATGTTTACCTGCATCCACGAATCGCGCGCACCGTTGGCGATGATTCGCGAACCGTTCGTGCTCGAAGTGAACTGCGAGGGTTCGGTAACGCGAACCCCGGGAGTCAAGACCGAGAGCTGAACGAAACTGCGTCCGTTGAGGGGTAGATTGACGATGCGCTCGGTGCTCACCACTTCCCCTAGCGTGGCATTCTCCGTCTGAAGGAGCGGGGCGGAACCAGTGATCTCGACCGTCTGATGCGTCTCGCCGATCTGCATTGAGAAATCAATCCGGACCTGCTGGTTGAGTTGAATTGTGACGCTGTTGGTCCGTTCGGTCCGGAAGCCAGTCGCCTGAGCCTCGATCGTGTATGAGCCCGGCACCAGATAGCGGACTTCATATTTGCCGTCCGGGGCTGTCTTTACGGTGCGCGACAAACCGGTCGCCGGATTGTTAATGGTGATCGTAACGTCAGAAATCGCCGCGCCACCGGGGTCGGTAACCGTACCTAGGATTCCTGTATCCAGAGTCTGGGCAGCCAAGGGCAGAACCCAGAGCAGAAAGAGAGAAACCTTCCAAGATGTTTTCGCGAAGTTGTTCTTCATGCCAGATACTCCTGTTGGTTTCAAAGCCTGGCGGGCTGGAGGCGAAGGGCCGCCTAAAAGCCGTTTGCGAGTTCTTCTTTCGTGGGAAGACGGCGCTGATGCGCGGACTTACGCTGGAGGTGGTCGTACCGGAAATAAGGAGGCGCCGATTCAATGTCTTTGTTGATTGAATCATGAAAAACTCCCCGGCTAGGGAAATAGTATACACGCGGGAAAAATGAAATGAAAGCTTTAAATCAAATGGCGGCTGCTGTGAAAGGCTAATCAGCGCAGAGCTATTACGGCGCCATCGCGGGCAGGCAGGGTGATCGTAATTCGATTACCGGCGGCGGTCACTTCACGGCCTTCCCAAAGGTCCGCCGCCGATTGAAACTTCGGTCCGCCCGCGCCGACGGAGATTGCAACCGTTGCGGCGGTTCGCGCCGGGTTGGTGACCCAGAGGTAATTTCCCCCAGGACCGGAGTGCAGGCGGGCTTGCACGGCGGCGTTATTCGTCTGAAGTTGCGGCTCGACACTGGCAAGTTTCAACAGCTCGGCGAAAAAGGCTTTCGCCTCCGCGGAATGGTGGAGATAGTAACCGCCGCCTGGGTAGGTCCCAATGAGCAACGCCCTGCCTTTCCCAAACTGGTTCTCAACTGCGGCAACATGGCCGTTTTCATAGTGCCCTACAGGCCGGCCGCCGGCGGCTTCGTACTCCTGCAGAAAATAGCGCCCGAAAATCTTTCGGCCATTCACTTCCAGGCGCAGTTGTTCCAGAAGATCGGGAGTGAATTCGACGTATTTTTCGCGCGCGCCAAATAGTTTGTCGAGACCGAAATTCGGTTGTACCGCGCCGGCATGTCCGTGATCGCCGAAGTATGCCGGAAGTCCTTCGCTGATCAGCGTGCCGCCTTGTTCCACATAGGCCCGAAGTTTGTCGACTGATTCCTTTTTCAGCATCACGGGATAAGCGAGATAGACGATCTTGTATTGCGCGATGTCGTCAATGGAGACAAAGTCTGCTTGAATATTCGAATCGAAAAATGCCTGGTACGCTCCGCGAATCGACTGCGCATAGAAATTTGTATCGCCCTGCTGCACGTAGTTGAATAGCTCGGACTCGGGCGCAAATACCAGCCCGACGTCTCCTTTGACGGGATGGGATTTCCAGACGTTCGGCTGCGCATTTGCCCACTGTGCGAACTTGCCTGCCATCTCGGCTCGCGGCGTCATGGAGCCGTCCATGCCAAAAGGTCCGAACGCACCGAAAAGTGGCCCGTCGAGCAAAGGACGCCAGCGCGGGTACAGTATGCCCGTCGCGCCGCCGGCGCAGGAGACCAGGTTCCACAAGCGAACATCGTTTTCGTCGGGTATGCGGCCGTCCTCGCGCGGACGATTGATCACCTGCGGCTGCATCCAAAGCGGCCCGGCTTCCGCCTCCGCGTGCCAGAAGGGCTTTCCGTGCGATCCACCGCGCACCAGATCCACAGCCTGAAATTGCTTCCACGGCTGATCGCCTTTGCGCGATGCGACAAACGTGAATCCCCAAACATCGACTTCCGACGACGATCGCCATTCGTTGTGCGCGCTGGACGGTAAGGATTCCAGCGTGCCTGCGACCCCGTGCGCCATCACAAGATGATTCGGGTCGTGCTTGCGGAACAATTCCGTACGCCAATGAAACAGCTCAAAGGCATCGTCAATCCGGAACTGCAGCCAATCGAGACTCTCGGAATACCCGCCGAAATCGCGAGGCGGCTCCACGTCGTCCCACGAAGCGTAACTGTATCGGTTCCAAACGCGTCCGGCCTGCTCGACAGTTCCGTATTGACCTCGAAGCCATTCGCGGAGCTTCCGCTTCGTTGCATCGCAGTAGCAGTACATCTTTCTCGGATTGCCGCCGTTGTACGAATTCTCATTCCACAAGTCGTAACCGAGCAGCGCGGGATGGTTACGATAGTGGGCCACCAGCGCGATCAGAAACTTCTCCGCCGCGGCGCGGACTTCCGGATTGTCGAGGCATAGGCCGGGAAAGCCACCGGTGGCACTGCTGCCTCCAATGCTGCTGTTTACAACTGCGCCATCGCTCGCCAGGAATCGCGCGTGTGGATACTTGCGAAACATCCATTCCGGAGCGGCGGTGATCAACTCGGCGATCACAACTTTGATCCCGTTCTGTGCCGCCAGGTCCATCATGCGGTCGTAGTCACGCCAGTCATATTTGCCTGGCGCGACTTCGATGGCTGACCACATGAACCAGTGCCGGAACGTATTCATGCCGATGCGCGCGGCGGTTTGATGATCACGCGCCCAGTCCTGTTCCGGTGGATTCGATTTACGAAAATAGACAGCCCCGTAGGGAAACACAGGAGGCGCAGCCTTGGGGCCTTCCGCTGCCCGTGTGGCGATCGCCAGAATCAGCAGGGAAGTAAATCGAGTCACGGATCTTAACATTTAGCCTCAGAAGTAGAGCTTGAGCCCGAACTGGATTTGCCGTCCGGTTGCGGAGCCATTCGACAGCTTGCCGAAAGTAGCGTTGTTGGAATTGCAGGCGCTACCCGGCGCGCCGATGCAAGTCAGCGTTGGACTATTAGCGGCCGGCAGAGAGAAAGTCGGAGTATTGGTGAAATTGAAAAACTCGGCCCGGAACTGGAGCATTGTCCGCTCTCCGATCGTCGTGTTCTTGAAGATCGAGAGGTCTGCATTCTTCGATCCCGGACCGCGTGCGACGCGCCGCGCCGCGTCGCCAAACTCCTGAATCGCAGCGCCTGTGTTGCTTGGAACGGTTCCCGGCACGCTGAACGCAGCGGGGTTAAAGTAGCCGTCCACGCTGGCATTGCTCAATACCATAGGCTGGCCGCTCACTCGATCGGCAACGTTGAACGTATTGAAGATCGGCGGCAGCACATTGGTTCGGATGTCCGTGGGGAAACCACCGCGTAACGTCACGATGGTATTTAACTGCCAGCCGCCTATTATTTTCCCGGCCGCGCCCCCGTGCGAGAGCCACGTTTTCCCCGGCCCGAAAGGCAACTCGTAGGCGGCGCTTCCAGAGAAGAACTGCGGCACGTCGATGGGAGCATACGAGCGTTCCCTAGGGATGTTGTAAGTGTCCATGGCGATGCTCGTGCCACCATTCTGGTTGTAGGCGTCCGGACCCGCGCCGCCCGATTCCAGATTCTTCTGAATCGTATAGTTCACCAACAGCACCAGACCCTTGGTGTAGCGCTTCTCCAACCGGAAGTTAGCGGAATTGTAGTTGTTCGATGCCGTGGAGAACGTCGGAATTACAGTCCCGTTGATGTAGGGGAACGGCCGATCCGCCTGCTTGGTATTTCCCGTCAACGCCTTCGAAAACGGGATCTGATTCTGGTTGATGAAAAGAGAAGAAAGATCACGGCCGATTGCGCCGCTGTAAGACGTTTCGAGTAAAATCGACGAGGTCAACTGGAACTGAATGTCGAAATTGAATTGATGCAACGCCGGGTCGCGCGAGTCGTGGAATCCCGCGGAACGGATTGTGCCGACGTAAGGACTGGCGGCGGTGAAGGAAGCAAGTGACGGGTCGACTGGCAGCACTTTGATTGGAGTATTCACGGAATAAGGCGGTGCGACGGTTTGCGTGGCGGAAACGCTCGGCAGCGAAACCACGGGAACATTCGGAAGGTTTCCAGAGAACTGCGTTACCTGCTGGTTCTGGTCTCTTTCGCCGTAGAACAGTCCGTAGCCGCCTCGCAGCACCAGTTTCGAAGTCGCCTGCCAGGCGAAACCGGCCCGCGGTCCGAGATTGTTGTGATCACCGTCCACGATAGCGCGGGAAAATCCGTTCTTTCCCGGCAGGGCATATTGCCCATTTTGAATATTAAACAGACTACCTAGATCGCGCGCATCCACAGGTTGCGTGTATAGCTCGTAGCGTACGCCAAAGTTCAGCGTCAGTTTCCGGGTCGCCTTCCAATCGTCCTGCACGAAGCCGCCGGCATAAATGCTCCGCTGGCGTCCCCAATCGAGCATCGGTGTTCCCTGAATAAAGCTCGGGTAGCCCAGCAGAAAGTCAGCAAACGGCAAGCCCGATCCGGCGGAGTTGGAACTCGCGGTGAACGTCGCGCCGAAAATCTCCTGTCCGAAAAACGGAGTTCCCTTCACCGTGTCGAACCGTGCGCGCCGGATGTCCGCTCCAAACTTGAGAGAGTGTTTGCCGTGCGTCCAGCTAACGTTATCGGACCATTGAAACCGGTTTTCTACATTAAGGTTTGGATCGCCGCCTCCCCATCCCGAAAATTCCGACGTGCCGGACAGTTGTCCGGAATAGTTGAACGCGATGCTCGGGAAACCAAGGATTGGCGCCGGGAAGAGTGCCAATCCATGCTCCAGTCCAAACGCCGCGCCGGCCTGTCCGCTCCCGAGAATGCTGCCGTTGTGACGCACGTAACCGAAGCGGAACTCGTTCACTAGTGAAGGCGAGAAGATGTGGATATCCGAGAAGACGCCTTGGGCGCTGTTGTCGGTGGATGAAGTTCCGCCGCCGATGAATCCAGGGAAGCTTCCCACTGCCGGCTTCGCATTTTCAGTTACAGAAAAGCGTCCGTAAAGATTATTGTTGCTGGAGATGGTCTGATCGATGCGAATATCACCCTGGTCCGTATTCGAGAACTGCCGCGGCTGGTAAAAGAAATTCCTGGCCAGCGCACCCGCTGCTCCAAAATTGGGCTGTGGAACGAGCCCGGCAATTGCAACGGATGTAGCGTTCAAGCGGTTTTGCGGAATGATGTTTCCAGCGAATGGATCGGCGATTACCACTCCGGTCGGCCCCAGACGCCGGCTGTTCGGATCGAAAATCGGTGTCTTGACGCTGGAAAAATCCCCGCCTCGCAATGCCGCTGGAGGCACGTCCGTGATTGCGCTGCCGGCTGATGTATTTTGCCGCGTACCCTGGTAATCGGCGAAAAAGAATGTCCGATTCTTCCCGTTGTAGAGTTTCGGGATCAGCACAGGTCCGCCTACGGCCCCACCGAATTGATTCTGGTGAAACGGGGCGCGCGGCAGGCCTGCGGCGTTGGTGATGAAGTTGTTCGCATCCAGCACGTTGTTGCGCAGAAATTCGAACAGCGTTCCATGGAATTGATTCGTGCCGGTTTTGATAGTTGCGTTGATGACCGCGCCAGCTGCGTGACCGAACTCGGCTGAGAACGTGCTCGTCTTCACTTTGAACTCCTGCACCGCGTCGACGGACGGCACTACGGCAATACCGTTTCGCCCAATACTTCCGGCGTTTGAAACTGTGTTGTTGTCCACGCCATCGAGCGTTACTTCGTTCGCCGAAAATCGTCCGCCACCCGCGATGAAGGGCAGGTTCGATCCCATACCGAACATCGGCGTGGTGTTTCCCGAGAGTAGCCCGAGGCCGAACGGATTGCGGCCGTTCAGCGGAAGATCCAGGATCTGTTTGTTCCCGATGACTTGGCCGAGCGAAGACGTTGCCGAATCCACCAGCGGCGCGGCGTCCGTTACTTCGACAGTCTCGGTGGATGCGCCAAGCTCTAACGAGATTCGTAAGTTCGCCGTCTGATCGACTCGCAGCGAGATGCCGCTTAGCGTTTTCGTTTTAAAGCCGTTTGCAGTGACGGTGATGGAATAATCACCCGGCTGCAGGTAGGGCACGTTGAATTCGCCACTCCCGTTGGTGCGGGTGGTGCGCACTTCGCCGGTTGCTGATTGCCGAACGTTGACCTCCACATTGGGAAGCACGGCGCCAGTGGCGTCTTCCACCATTCCGGTGATCGTGCCGGTGGATATTTGCGCCCACGCGGCAATCAGAGTGAGCAGAAAAACAGAAATTAATCGAATGCAGGCTGACATGGCAACATCTCCAAAGCGACAGGGAATGAACTACGGGAATGGTATAATGGTCAGACCACTATGTCAAGGCGGTGTTCGATCAGGTTAGTGTTTATCGACGATTTCGACCAGCAACCTGCCCATTTGGGTGAGGTGTTCGGACATGAGCGATCTTGCCAGGCCGGCATCGCGGTATCGAATCGCGGAATAGATCGCCTCGTGCTGCTGAAGAACCATCGCCGCTGCCCTGGGTACCTGCAACTTGAGAAGCAGCCAGTGTTTCATCAAGTTCCGAAGCAGTTGAACCGAGTTCCGGAGGATTTCATTATGAGCAGCCCGGGCCACTGCCAGATGGAACTTCATATCGGCCTCAAGGGCGGCCGTTGGAGTGTCGATGTTGGTTCGAAAGTCCTCGACGGCCTCCTCGATCAGCCGTAGTTCTTCGGTTGTGGCGCGCTCCGCCGCCAAGGCTGCGATGTCTTCCTCGAGCAAACGCCTGGCTTCGACGATGTCCCGCAGTTCGGATCGATCAGTGCCCGTGATGGCCCATAACAGCGGCCTCGAAAGAAATTCGGAGCGCGGGCAAACGAACGTGCCGTCCCCCACTTTACTTTCGAGCATTCCAATCAGCTCCAATGCTTTCAGTGCTTCGCGCAAAGACGCGCGACCGATTCCAAGCTTCTGACAAAGTTCGCGTTCGGGGGGAATGCGATCGCCCTCTTTCCACGATCCCTGGATGAGGGATTCCACGAGCTTTTCGAAAGCAGCCTCGCTCAGAGTGACTTTCGGTATCGCCTCAAGATGTGCGAAGCTCGCTTTTTTAGGAACTCCCATGTCAGCTTAAATGTAGTCCGAGTTCATAGCATAGCAGTATCGCGGTTGTGCTGTGTATCACAGTGGTATGACCATTCGACCTTCAGACCTTGACGTGCGCTGGACAGAGTGATACCGTCGATCTTACTCAAATCCTCGGAAGGAGAGCGTCTTGAGAAAGTTTTTATTGCTCCCATTTGCGATCGTTTGTCTTAGTAACTATGCGGCGGGTGCCGTAGGCTCGTCGCTCTTCTACGACCGGAATGTACCTCAGGTGGTCTTTGGTGCTTCCGAGATTCGAAGGGCTTATGCGGCCGCCGGGAAGAGCCTGCTGGAGTCCGGTATCGATCGAGCCACTGCCGACACATCTGGAATTCGCATCGCTATTGTTGCGGGGCCGGCCGAAAGCGCCCGTCTCTCGGCCTCGTTCGGCGTAGCGCCGATGAAAAACTCGCAGGCGCAATCATACGCGATCAGGCGGCAGGCCCATGATGGCAAGACATTGCTCGTTGTGTTTGGTGCAGACGCCACAGGTGCGATGTATGGAGCGCTTGATGTCGCCGAATCTCTCAGATTGGGATCGCTCGCCGAACTCGCGGATTCCGATCATGCGCCGCACATCGAGCGGCGCGGGATCAAGTTCAATTGCCCATTGGACGCACGCACGCCGAGTTATTCCGACAACAACTTCGCCGCGCAGCAGAACATCGCGGAGATGTGGAGCCTCGATTTTTGGACGGAATTTCTCGACGAGATGGCCCGTCATCGCTATAACGTTTTGTCACTTTGGAATCTGCATCCATTCCCATCGATCGTGAAGGTTCCCGAATATCCCGATGTAGCGCTCGACGACGTGAAGCGAACGCTGGTGCCAATGGACGATACGTTCTCCCACAACGGAAACGACATGGTTCGTCCCGACATGCTGGCGAAACTCGAAACGCTGAAGAAGATGCCGATTCAGGACAAGATTGCTTTCTGGCGGACCGTCATGCAATACGCGCACAACCGCGGAATCGAAGTGTACTGGTTCACTTGGAATATCTTCACTTGGGGCGCGGAAGGGAAGTACGGCATTACCTCGAAGCAAGACAACAAGAACACTATCGACTACTTCCGCGCTTCGGTGCGCGAAACGGTATTGACGTATCCGTTGCTGGATGGAATCGGCATTACCGCCGGTGAGCATATGGAAGAGCGGAAAGACGCGTTCGCCAAAGAGCAATGGCTGTGGGACACCTACGGGCAGGGAATTGCGGACGCTCATAAGATTCAACCGGATCGCCCGTTTCGGTTGATTCACCGCTATCACCAGACGAGTCAGGAAGACATTCTGGACGCGTTCAAAGATTATCCGGGGACGTTCGAGCTGAGTTTCAAATACGCCATCGCGCACATGTATTCGATTCCGAACCCTACCTTCATCCAGCCGGCGCTCCCAAACATCACCAAGCTGCACCGAACATGGCTCACGGTTCGCGATGACGATATCTACAGCTTCCGGTGGGGAAATCCGGAATTCGCGCGAGCCTTTATTCGCAACATGCCGCCTGACGACAAGCTGGCCGGATTCTATATGGGGCCGGACGGCACGGTTTGGGGGCGCGAGTTCATCAGCACGGAGCCAGAAAAGCCTCACGAGCTTATCATTGGCAAGCGATGGTATTCGTTCATGCTGTGGGGGCGTCTGAGTTACGAGCCGGATTTACCGGACGCACTGTTCGAACGCACCATCGCCAAACGGTTCCCCGAAGTTCCCGCTGCCCGGATGATGCAGGCTTGGGCGGAAGCCTCAAAAGTCTTTCCGGAAATCACACGCTTTTTCTGGGGCGACATCGACGTGCGATGGTTCCCGGAGGCCTGCTTGAGCCATCCGAGAGCGAAAGGATTTTACACCGTACAGCATTTTGTTGAAGGCGAGACCATGCCTGGGAGCGGCGTTCTTAATATCACGGAATGGCGGCGGCGCAAACTATCCGGCGCTGCGATGGACGGTGTGACACCTATCCAGGTGGCGGATGAGCTGGCAAAAACCGGCAGCATGACTTTGCGTATGGTGAACGAACTTCGGCCGAAACAGGGCACGAATAAGGAACTCCGGCTGACCCTTGGTGACATGGAGGCGATGGGATATCTTGCCAACTACTACTCGGCGAAAATTCGTGGAGCCGTCGATCTGGCGATGTTCGACAAGAGCGGGAAGCCGGCTGAGCGGGAGTCTGCGATCAAGAATCTGCAGGTGGCGCTCGAATCCTGGAAGCGATACTCCCGCGCGTATACGGTGCAGTATAAGCAGCCGTTGCTTTACAACCGCGTTGGGTGGGTGGACATTCCGGGATTGACATCGAAGGTTGAGCAGGACATTGACATTGCTCGCCTGTGGGCTCCTGGGACTGTGCCTGATAAGTTGGGAGCTAGGCCCGCGGATACGCCGTTCCGGAAGTGACTATGTTGGCGGTATTCCTGGAAGGGTCGGCGAGTGAGTGAATGTTGAATGAGAGGCGGAGTGTGATTGGGCAAGCGGACGATCAGGACGACGCGGCTCTGTAGGACTTGAACCTACGATCGACGGATGATGAGTCGCTCGTAGCGGCGTTCTCAGGGGTGCGCGCCATTGTTCACGATTGCCGAGCGAGCCGTGAATTGTTCAGAACGCGCCGGAGGCGACCAGATTGTGCGCTGTCATCTACAGTTGCTTGAGGGCGATGCTGCTCTATGCTGCTCGGACAAGCAATGTCTAAAGCGTTGGCCGGCTAGGGGACGGGTGCGGTCAAGTTTGTCATTCGTCACGGCACGAACCGATTAACGATCAACGGTAGCCGGCAACTTTACGTCCGATTGCGCGCGACTGTTGATTGTACCCACGGCGCCTCTGGTTTTGGACGAAGCGCCGGCATGATCACACCGCGGCATTCGCCCAAACCGATTCGACGAAAGCCGGACTCCTCGCACCAGCCGCGCAGGATCACTTCATCGCCGTCCTCAAGGAACCGCCGGGTCTCGCCGGTTGGCAGCTCGAGTGGTTCCTTGCCGCGCGACGTGATTTCCAGGAGACAGCCCCGGTTGCGCTTGTCCGGTCCTGATACCGTTCCGCTGCCGATCAAGTCGCCCGCGCGGATCGGGCAGCCGTTTGAGGTGTGGTGCGTGATCATCTGCCCCAGAGTCCAGTACAGAGTAGAAAAATCGCTTTGGCTCACGAGCATGGGATCCACCATTTTCGCCGAGCGGAGCCAAACCTCCAGCTTGATTCTGTAGGCCCCGTCGGTCGTGCACAGGTGCGGTAGCGGTTGCGGGTCCTCTGCCCTACGTTGCGGCACCGCCCACCGGAATGGCTCCAGCGCTTCTCGCGTTACTACCCAGGGCGAGATCGAGGTTGCGAAGTTCTTGGCGAGGAACGGTCCGAGGGGCTGATACTCCCACGTTTGGATGTCTCGGGCGGACCAATCGTTCAGCAGACAAACTCCAAACAGATGGTCTTCGGCTTCCGCGATCGGGATCGGCTCCCCTATCGTGTTGCCGGGTCCGAGAAACGCGCCGACTTCCAGCTCATAGTCGAGCAGCCTGCTTGGTGCATAGACCGGAGGCCCTGCGGGATTCTCAACGATCTGTCCGCACGGACGGCGAACTGCGGTCCCGCTCACCACGATCGACGAACTGCGCGCGTGGTAGGCAATCGGCACCCATTTATAGTTCGGGAACAGCGGGTTGTCCGGCCGAAACATCCGGCCCACATTTGTTGCGTGGTGGATGGAGGCATAGAAATCGGTGTAGTCTCCGATTGGGCAGGGCAGCAGCAATTCGACACCGGACATCGGACTTACAAATTTGTCGGCGCCTGGTGTGTGCTTCGCGAGGAAGTCGCTGATCCTTTGCCGCAATTCCACTCGGCTCTCGCGCGGCATCGCCATCACATCTTGCATGGAGCCAATACCGAATGCTTCGGTGACATTCAGAACCTGGTTCCCGATGGCGACTCCCAGGCTTACCCGGTCATCGCCTATCCGCCGGAAGGTGGCATAGGGCAAATTCTGAATCGGAAACTCGCAGCCCGGTTCATTGGCCGACTCTACCCAACTTTCCAAGTCCGCCTCATGAGTGCGATCAATCATTCCAGTAGACCCAAGGCCCGCAGCTCATTCACCGGTTCCTCGAAGGAACACGAACCGAAACTGTGCGCGAAATCGCGGCGCGATTGCTCCACTTCTGACGTCGAGATCCACGAATCCTGCCACCGGAGACCGTCGTCTCGAAACTCGAAAGTCTGGGGATCGGTCTCGTTCAGTAATCGGGTTACGGTCGCAAGGTCCATGCCTGACCAGGCAAATGCCGCTCCTACAAACACGTTGAGGAAGCCGTGCATATCCGAGCGAATTGGATGGTGGAGTCCCGCCGTGGCTTTGAACGGCAAGCGGCGCGCCGCTGCCGCGCACAAGAACTCTGCGACGCTCTCGGATGAACTTCCAGATGACGGCGTGGCGGTGCGAATCTTGGCATATCCGTCTTGTAACTGGTCCAGCGGTACTTCACAGTAGGTCGGCAACGAGAGCCGCCGGCCGGCTTTCGTCTCGAGCGTCTCTATTTGAGGCGGGAGCGGACCCGGTTCCTTATCCACCAGCAGTGTCACGCGCCACGTCTCGCCGAGTGAGACTTCACTGAGTCTCTCCACGGGCAACACCAATCGGTTCAGCATCCACGCTTCCGGCGAGAGGAGGTAACGCTCGTAGTTCGCGATCACCTCTGGTAACGCCAGCGCCGCCGGCGGGTACAGTCCGGCGTAATCGATCAGTTCGGCGAGCAGCGCCCGCAGGGACTGGGCCATCATGAAGTCAATGTTGCGGGATTCGACACCGTGGACAGATCGCCTAACCCTTCGCCGAGGTACTTCTGGCGTAACAGGCGCCGCACGATTTTCCCGCTCTGCGTCTTCGGCAACTCCCCGGTGATCACCACTTCACGCGGCCGGAAAGTCGGACCCAGTTCGTTCACCACGGTGGCGCAAACGGCCGCCCCGTCCACCTCCGCACCTGCTCGCAGCACCGCGTACCCCACGATGGCTTCTCCTTTCAACCCGTCCGGAACTCCGATTACTGCCGCTTCCGCAACGCCGGGATGCCGCATCATGGCTTCCTCCACCTCCGCCGGCCCCACCTTCCTTCCGGCTACATTCATCGATTCATCCGCGCGTCCGTGGACGAACCAGTGGCCGTCCTCGTCGACGGTGGCCCAATCGCCGTGATACCACATACC
>Ga0105240_10004918_pt1 | contig 20090 bp, 16 predicted proteins | sample KBSC54metaG_FD_80426 | JGI IMG/M metagenome (GOLD analysis project Ga0105240, IMG submission 80426) | Corn rhizosphere microbial communities from Kellogg Biological Station, Michigan, USA - KBS C5-4 metaG | ecosystem: Host-associated > Plants > Roots > Rhizosphere > Soil | place: Michigan, USA... | reverse complement strand
TTCGGCGCGGCGTTGATCGGCATGCCAACCCTTGCCCAAACCCTGACGTCAACTGCAACGAATGGTCAAACTGACACGTTAAAATCACAGGCAAGTCAGATTGATACCGGCGATATTGGCGGGCAACATTAATTCTCAGAGCTATTGATTTAGTTCATTAGCTGTGATGCCTGAGTTGTTGCCTCTTTCATTATCTGTTAACCGGCGCGGCGGCACTCCGCCCGCCGTTTCGGATTCTGCTTTTCAGACGGTCCGCAATCGGGTTCTGGAACGCGACCAATATGCCTGCCGCTATTGCGGTTTTGCCGCCAAAAAATATCAAGAAATCCATTTTCTGTCCGGCAATTATAAAGATCTTTCAGATCAGAATTTAGTGACCACCTGTATTTTTTGCCACCAGTGTTTGAACCTGGACCGGGCGGGCGCGATGAATTCCGGCACCTTGATTTTCGTACCGGAAATTGACCAAGTAACATTGCACCACTTAGCGCGGGCGATTTACGTTGCGCGCCGTACTCAAGGCCCCATGGCCGACAGTGCGCGTATGGCCATGAACGCGCTTTTGTCGCGCAAGGAGGAAGCGATCGTACGCCTGGGTTCTGACAGCCCCCGATTATTGGCCGCGGTGATGCGGGAACTTCTTGACCCCAATGCCTATAAGCGCCGCATGGCAGTGCTGGAGGGTATTCGCCTTATGCCGCTCGATAAACGATTGGTTAAGGAAGAGGATTTTGAATTCGATCAGTTCCCGCAAATTCTGGCGTTCTGGCGCTCCACTAATGGACCCTACGGCAAAACCTTGCCGCCCACTTGGCCGGCGATGCTGCAAAGCGTTATGGAAAAAAACGCGGCGTAAATATTCGGCCTAATCCCCGCGCTGATAATTTGAACTCTCAGCAGTGATATCAATGTTATGCACATGGGATTCTTTTAATCCAGCATTGGTAATGCGTACGAACTGCGCGCGGGATTGCATGTCTGCAATGGTCGCGCTGCCCGTATAACCCATGCTCGCGCGCAGACCGCCCAGCAATTGATGCAATACATCTGCTACATGGCCTTTGTACGGCACGCGGCCTTCAACGCCCTCGGGCACCAGTTTGTCTCGTTCTTTCACTGCGCCTTGAAAATAACGGTCGGCAGAGCCCTTGGACATCGCACCCGCGCTACCCATGCCGCGATAAGATTTATACGAACGGCCTTGGTATAAAATCACTTCGCCTGGTGCTTCCTCAGTGCCCGCGAGCATGGAGCCCAGCATGACGCAATCGGCGCCCGCCGCGATGGCTTTGGCCATGTCACCTGAAAATTTAATGCCGCCGTCGGCGATGACGGGCACATCGGGATGCGCCACCGCGACGACATTTTGAATGGCGGTCAATTGCGGTACGCCCACGCCCGCCACAATGCGCGTCGTGCAAATCGAACCCGGGCCAATACCCACTTTTACCGCATCCGCGCCTGCGTCAATTAATGCCTTTGCCGCATCGCCCGTCGCAATATTGCCCGCGATCAATTGTAGCTGCGGATATTTTTTACGCAGCTGCCGGACGGTTTCAATCACGCTTGCCGCATGGCCGTGGGCGGTATCCACGACCAGCACATCCACCTCCGCCTCCGCCAGTAATTCCGCGCGCACCGCACCGCCTTCGCCTGTGCCAATCGCCGCCGCACAACGCAGGCGCCCTGCTTCATCTTTGGTCGCCGTTGGATGCAATTTGGCTTTCTCAATATCCTTTACGGTCATCAGACCGATACATTCGCCTGCCGCATTCACGACTAGCAGTTTTTCAATGCGGTGCTGGTGCAGCAGTTTTTTCGCGTCATCGCGCGAAGTGCCAGATTGCACTGTGATCAGTTTGCGTGTCATCAAATCGCGCACCGGCAAATTGGTATCTTCGGCAAAACGTAAATCGCGGTTGGTCAGGATGCCGACAAGTTTTTTACCCGCATCCACTACCGGAAAACCGGAAAAGCCATGTTCATCCATCAGGCGCAGTGCGGCGCTCACGGGTTCATCCGGCCCGATCGTAATGGGATGCATGACCATGCCGGATTCAAAACGTTTTACGCGGCGGACTTTTTCCGCCTGAATTTCCGGGGCCAGATTGCGGTGAATCACGCCAATGCCGCCCGCCTGGGCCAGGGCAATCGCCATGCGCGATTCTGTCACGGTATCCATGGCGGCGGATAAAACGGGAATGCCCAAAGAAATATTCCGTGTCAAGCGGGTTTGGGTATTGGCATTAGCAGGCAGGATGCTGGAGGCGGCCGGGAGCAAAAGGACGTCATCAAACGTCAGGGCTTCGGGGAAAGATTTAAGAGCGGGTTTCTGGCCAAACATGTTTGGATATAAACCCATCCCGGAAAAAAGGGAAGGGAATTTTTTAAGGTCCGGAATTTGGCGCTGCTTGTTTTTGTGCAAAATCAGTCGGCCTGCCAAGTTTCCATTGAGCAAACAAGGGCCTATTCAATCTAACAACTTTGCGGGTCACATTCCATGGTTCGTAAGGATCGTCAACGAATTCTTGATCCTTCATTCCTTGCAACTGTTTGGTTGTAACGGGTTGTGCTGAAATAATGAGACGGCCTGACTCAGTTCCCAGGACCTCTTCCTCATTAACTAGTAACAATCCCGTATTTCCATTTTTTCTTGCCGAAATAACTTCATCAATTACTCGGCGGTCTCCCAAAAAAGTCAAAGAACGTTTGATATAATCCAAGCCATTATTTGCGCGGCTTTGAAAACTTAGGCGCGGAAGAGGTAATGCCGTATGATCCATAATCAACTCCTATGAAGGGTTTTAATAACCAAGACAAAATATACGGTATATTTTTAGCCTAAAGCAAACAATTTATAATCGCAACCAAATCACACCTATAGGTTGTTTTTTATTTGTTCTGTCAATAAATCCCTTTGATTTCAGGCATTTGCACGGCGGCGCGGTCGAGCGGCGGCGTGAGGGCGGCGAGTTGATCGGGTGCCAAGTTTTCCAAATCTGCCGCGGCGGATAGAAAGGTTTCACGTAACTCGGGTGAGATAATGGCGCGCGTCAATTTATCAAATTTGCCAATGTAATTATCGCGGCCCCATGGTGTGGCGCCGTAACAATGGGCATTGGCACGTTCCTTGATGATCTCAACCGGTGGGGTGCTGTCGGTGAAGGTAAAAATCAGTTTGCCGCCCATGGCCTGTTCGTGCGGATCGGTTGAATGATATTTACGTTCCCATTCGGCGTCGAATTTCGTTTCTACCTTCAGCATCAATTCGCGCAATTGTGGTTTTTCATGTTCGGGTATGTCATACACATCCTCATCCCACCGTCCCAATTGCAGGGCGCGCGCGATGGCAAACATAATGGAATGATCCAGCGTCCCACGCGGCGCATTGGGATCCACCTTTTGCGGGTCTTTCGCGTCCGTGCCGATGACATGATGCGTATGGTGGCTGGTTTCCAAAACAATTTTTTTGATCTTGGATAAATCCTGTGGCAGTTGTAATTTTACTGCCAGCACCGCATCAATGATCGCCTGCCCCTGATATTCAAAGGCATGTTCCTTGGGATAGGTCATCAGGATATTTTTGAATTTGCCTTTGCCGGGCGCGGGTAATTCAATTTGGTATTCTGCCTTGGGATCATCACGGCCGTCCAAAAAACGCCGGATGATGCTGTCCTCGCCTTCATAAACTGGATTGGGGCCGATCAGGCCATGCATGGCGTTATTAACGGCTTCAATCACAATTTCCGCTGAATAGCCCGGCACGAATTCTTTTTGCGCGCCGATATCGCCTTTGCGCGATTGGCGTGACGACACCGAATTATGCACGGCAAAATTCACCGCGTGATAGATTTTTTCGACCGGTAAATTCAGCATCGCGCCAATGCCCGCCGCGCTGGCCGCCGCGATATGGGTCATGTGGTCGACCTTATGTTTATGCAAACAAATACCGGTGCCGCTGCCGGTGCCGACCAGCGCGACATGAATTTCGTAGGCTACCACGATTCCGCGCAGTAAATCCGCGCCGAATGCGCCGCATTGCTGCGCCACCGCCAGTAGGGGCGAAACATTATCATCGGGATGTGAATATTCAGCGGCCAAGTATGTATCATCTTGGTCACGGAAACGCACGGCGGCGGCGTTGTAAAAGGCAGCCTGGGAAACACCATATTCACCGCTAATACCATATAAGGTTGCGCGCCCTGTATTTCTGCTCGCGACCGCTTTTTGTCGCGCGACTTGGATGGGGATTTCATTTACGGCGGCTAGGGCGATTGCCGCATTATCAATGATGCGGTTGATGACCATATCTTTTATATCATCAGGCAAGGTAACCTCGCCTGCGCGCGCGGCGACTTCGGCAATTTTCCAGGCGAGCTGATCCTCGCGCGCCAATTGTCCGCCCGCGCCGACCGCCTTTACAACATGAAAGATCGTCATCCTCTATCCCATAATGGATTCTGGAACGAAAGAAATGCAATTTATGATTTGTCCTTAAAAATATCAATAAACGCGAAAAGCAAAAAACATGGTGCAGAAAGCAGTTTGTCCATTACAATTACTAACATCAACCGAAGCTAGATTCCAATCATTAGCATCTGCAAAGCAGTCGACTGTGGACGTTGCCGGTAATGTCCCACTTTGTGGCGGGTCTCCGTTTTGATAGCGATAATTTTTTGCCCAGGTGGTATTCCTATTTATCATGCTTAATTGCTGACAAACCTGCAATCCAAGGTTTTGTGTAACGATTTGACCAATGAAAATAGGTGTTATCATACATAAACCACCGGCAGCACTGGTGTTATACATATCACCACAAGATCTAGCTTGCCATTTCAATTTTTGCCCATTCCAACCGGGAAGACTATAGGTAACTAACCCGTCATCGGGCAAAGACGGAAAGCTCGAAAGGTAATTGGGAACCAATAGGGTTGTCATGGATGCCTCAGAACCATCCGTAAGCTGGCTAACGAAATCCTGCCCCGTATTCGTTCGATACAAAAGAATCGCGCCGCTAATTTGATTGGCTTCCTGAATCAGGCGGTTGGCAATGGATTTCGCTTGACCCGCCTGGAAAGCTGAGCCGCCATAAAAAATCCCCATGATTGCCAAAATAGCAACCAGCGCGATAGAAATGATGGTGATGATCAGATTGGCCATAGGTCCTTTTCATCAGTAAATTGAGAATTGAAAATTTATATACGAATCAATGGAATCACAAGTTTTAACGGACAAATAAAAGCCGCTACATAATTCAGTAATGCAGCGGCGGTTTGAAAAGAAAGATGATGATAATGTTCGCCTATCTCTTACTTCTGCGGCGCCGGAAGTTTCTTTGGTTTTTCCGGGGCAGGTTTTTTCTCTTCAACCGGTAAGGCAATAAACCGCAATTCGCCCTTGCTTTCCAGCAAAAGCAAAACAGATTTCCGGCCATCGCGCCGCGCGGCCGCGACCAATTCCAAAACTTCGGCGACGGATTTCACAGGGTGTTGATTCACTTCCTGAATCAGATCGCCAGGTTGAATATGTTTGGCTGCGGCCGAACTGGCAGGCGACACATCCGTCACCACCACGCCTTCAACCTTCACGCCCAAACGGAATTGTTGGCGCAATGCAGGATTGGCATTATCCATCGTCAGCCCCAAAACCTGACCTTCGCCGCCCTTGGCTGATGCGCCGTCTTCAGCATGACGGTCTTCCAGGGTGCCTTCTTTTTCCGCTTTTTCCAGCGAACCGATTTTGATCGTTTTGCTGAGCGTCTGACCTTTGCGCCATATGGTAATGGAGGCTTCAGTCCCTACATCCGTTTCCGCGACCAACAAAGGTAGATGCTGCATTTCGGTAATGTCTTTGCCGTTAAAGGATAAAATGACGTCACCTTGATGAATATCCGCCACTGCGGCCGGGCCGCGCTCTGCGACAGATGCGACCATCGCGCCGCGCGCCTTGGGCAGGCCCAGGCTGTCGGCGATATCCTGTGTCACTTGTTGAATGCGTACACCGATCCAGCCGCGGCGCGTCGTGCCGTATTTCTGAATTTGTTCAACGACCGTTTTTGCAAGTGACGATGGAATGGCAAAACCAATACCCACGCTGCCGCCGGAGGGTGAAAAGATTGCGGTGTTAATCCCAATGACTTCGCCGCGCATATTAAACATCGGTCCGCCGGAATTGCCGCGGTTGATTGCCGCATCGGTTTGCAGAAAATCATCATAGGGACCGGAATTGATATTCCGCGCGCGCGCCGAAATAATACCGGATGTCACCGTACCACCCAGGCCATAGGGATTACCGATGGCGAGCACGGGATCGCCCACGCGCATGCTGTCGCTGTCGCCGAATTTGACCGCTTTCAGCGTATACTTATCGGTGGGGATTTGCATCACCGCCAGATCGGTTTTGGTATCCGTGCCGACCACCTTGGCCGGAATAGTAGTGCCGTCCTGCAAAATAATATTCACTTCATCCGCATCGGCGACGACATGGTTGTTCGTGACCACAATGCCTTTTTCCGCATCAATAATGAAACCGGAACCCAATGACGCCTGGGTATGTTTGGGCGAATTGCCACCATGGCGTTCCAAAAAGTCGCGGAAGAAATCTTCGAATGGCGAACCGGGCGGGATTTGCTGTAACAGTTCATCAGGCGCCGGACCGGCGGCATCTTTGCCCAGGGTTTGCGTGGCGGAAACGTTTACCACTGCGGGCAATAACCGTTCCACCAGATCGGCATAACCATAGGCGACCGGTGCGGGCAGCGGTGCGATGGTGGAACTATTGGATTTACTGACGTTTGTATCCGTCTCCGTGCCGGGCAAGGTCGTGTTTTGTATCCGCATGCCTGCATCGGCGGCAAAAGCGGGCGCGCAAAGCGTGATAGCCAGAACAAATTTAATCGCATGAGATAGGCGCATGAAAGACTCCAATTTCGTGCACATAAAATAGGAGACTTATTTGCGCTGTGCAATGGTGAGCGTAATTATTCCGTACCGGATTGCAGCGGTTTCAAAAAGGCATTGTCCGGCGATATCACCATGGTTGTTTCTGGGTTCGCCAGGGTTTTGTGATAGGCTTCCAGGCTGCGCATGAAACCATAAAATTTCGGATCGCGGTTAAAGGCGGAGGCATAGGTTTTAATCGCTTCTTCATCGCCCTGGCCGCGCAAGATTTGTGCCTGTTTGTCGGCCTCGGCCAATAGAATGGTGCGTTCCTTGTCTGCCTTGGCGCGGATTTCCACCCCTTGCTGATCGCCCTCGGCGCGGATCAGTTTGGCTTCCTGGTCGCGCTGCGACCGCATCAGGTTAAAGACATTTTCCGTCACCTGTTGCGGCAGATCGGCGCCGCGCAGGCGCACATCAATAATCTCAACGCCCAGGCGGTGCGTTTGTTCTTTCAGTGCGACGTGAATATCATTCATGATATCATCGCGTTTGGGCGACAGGATTTCCGCCTCGGTCGATTTCGCCAGCTCAGATTGCATGGTGGAGAGCAAAAACGCGCCCAGGCGGTTATCCGCGCCCTGTTCCGAATGCAGGCGCTGAAAAAACATCAGCGGATCGACGATGCGGTAACGTAAATAGGCATCGACCATCAGGCGTTTTTGATCGGATAAAATGACTTCTTCGGCGGGCGCGACGAGGTTTAATACGCGTTTATCGAACATCACCACGTCCTGCAAAAATGGGATTTTAAATTGTAGGCCCGGCGCGGCCACAGTGCGGACGGGCTGGCCGAATTGCAGCACCAGCGCCTGATCCATTTCCGTGACGATGAAATAACTATTAGCCAGCGTAATGCCGATAAACAGCAGCAGGATGAGCCAGACGGCGAAGGGTTTTTGATTAATCATCATTGCTGTACCCCCACATTCGGCAATTCGCGCGGCATGGGCGTGACCGTTGGCGTCGGTGCGAGGGCTGGAATGGGCAAGGCCGCAACCGGCGCATTATTCGGAATCTGAATCGGCACCACCGGCGTCGCGCCTGCATTTTTATCAATAATGATACGGCGCGCGTGGCTATAAATATCCTCCATCGCCTCCAAATACATGCGTTTTTGCGTCACTTCCTTGGCCCCGATATAGGCATCATAGGTCGAATTAAAACGCTGCGCCTCGCCGCTCGCCTTGGCGACCGCGCTTTCTTTGTATCCTTGCGCTTCCTGCACCATGCGTTCGGCTTCGCCGCGCGCACGCGGCAGAATGTCATTTTGATAAGCCAGCGCCTTGTTTTTCGCTTGCTCGGCATCGGCTTGGGCGCGCTGCACCTCGCGGAAGGCATCTACGACCTGGCTCGGCGGCGCGGCATCGCGCAGCGACACGCGCGTGATCAGAATGCCGGTTTCATATTCATCCATCAGTTTTTGCAATTCGGTTTGGGCGCGCACCTCTATCTGGCGGCGGCCGGTGGTTAAAATATCCTGGATTTTGCTTTGCGCTACGACTTCACGCATCACACTTTCCGCCGCGACCTTGGCCAGCGCCTCGGGATCGCGCACACGGAACAGGAATTTGCCTACGTCCTGCACTTGCCACGTCACAACGACGCTGACATCGACGATGTTTTCATCGCCGGTCAGCATCAGGCTTTCTTCCGGCACATCCTGGTTGCCGTGCTGCGGATCGAAACCGAAATTGATGCGGTTTTCGCGCGTCACATTTGGCACCAGCACACTCTCAAACGGATAGGGCAGGTGATAATTCAAGCCCGCCTGGGTAATGCGCACCAGTTTGCCAAAGCGCATCACCACGCCTTCCTGGTCTGGCGCGACCTGATAAATGCCGGAGGCCAGCCAGACGAGCAGCACCGCCGCAATAAATAAACGCGGCGAAAACCGTTTGGGCGTGCGGGGCGGGGTGTTCGACATGGAATTATAACCGCCAGTATTGCCGCCGGTGCTTTGATTGCGCTGATACTGTTTCGCCATATCAAGCAGCGAATCCAATTCGGATTTTTTCTTGCCGCCATTGCCGCGGGTATTTTCCCAAGGGTTGGGCGGTTTGTTGTCTGGCGCGTCGTCGGTCATTGACAGCACTATGAATTGAATTAATTGCTTTATCAACATGGAAGCAAAAAAAGAGTTTAGACCACTTCGCGGGCCCGGGCCGAAACTCGAACTGCCACACATTAAACATATTATCGCGGTGGCGTCGGGCAAGGGTGGCGTGGGTAAATCCACCGTGGCGGCAAATCTTGCGGCGGCCCTAGTCCAAATAAACCCACAACAAAATTTACGTATCGGCTTATTGGATGCCGATATTTACGGCCCGTCGCAATCGCGCATGATGGGCCTCACCGGCCAGCGCGCGCGCGCCGAGGACGGTCAGCTGATACCGCTCACTGCGCATGGCATGAAAATTATTTCCATGGCGATGCTGGCGGATGAAAACGCGCCGATGATCTGGCGCGGCCCGATGATCCAGACGGCCTTCACGCAAATGCTGAAGGATGTCGCCTGGGGCGAATTGGATGTGTTGGTGATCGACCTGCCGCCAGGCACGGGCGATGTGCAATTGTCGCTGGCGCAAAAAGTGGACGCGTGCGGCGCGGTGATCGTCTCCACGCCGCAGGACATCGCGCTGATCGATGCGCGCAAGGCCGCGGCGATGTTTGAAAAAATGAATACGCCGATTTTGGGCATGATTGAGAACATGAGTTTTTATTGCTGTCCCGCCTGCGGCCACCGCGCGGAGATTTTTAATACCGGCGGTGCAGCCGAGGCCGCCGAGAAACTCGGCATTCCTTTTTTGGGCGCGGTGCCGCTGGATGCGGTGGTATGCGAAACGTCGGAGGCCGGCACGCCCATCGTCCTGGCGCGCCCGGACAGCATCCCCACACAAGTCTTTACCGCCGCTGCGCGCCACATCTACGGGCAAATCACACGCTCCGCGGCAGCGTGAGTGACAATTTTACTGCCATAAGTAGAAAAAACCCATAAAATCGCATAAATTTCATTGACTCTGCATTTTTATTTAATAGTTGCGAGTTTTTTTGTGGTAGATTTTATAAGATAACCCTCGCGGGAAAACTTTAGGAGAAAAAAATGCCCCCAGTTAAAAGAAAAACTATTTTTGGAAACAACAAAATGAAAAATATTCGCGATTGTGTAGGCATCGGCGTTACCGTGCTTACGCTAGGCGGGTGGGCATTATATGATAATGTCTCCGAAAGTAATAACGATCGAAAGGAAGTTGCAGCTGTAAAAGCGCTAATGACTAAAAAGAATACGCCTGATTTGGATAAAGTAGGTTATCACGTGAACGGGTTCTTCCAGCGAAAAAGAAAGGAAAATCCTGTGCTTACTATCAGTAATGAAGAGAATAATCCCATCATGAAGATCAGATATGATAATTACGAAGAAGCGCGCAATTCCTTTAAAAATGATTTAGCAAATAAACAAACGGTAGCGCAAAAAGCCCTTGTTTTCGGTCCAAAACCCTAAAGCGGTTGATTTATAGATAAGTACCCTTGCCCAGGTGCCACCGCAGCTGGGTTTTATTTTAGCCTAATTACGTTTGGCGATTGCTTCTGATTTGGCCCATATGCCCAATACGGCGGACCTGAAGGTCCTGCAGCTATTAAAAACCTTGACTTTTTACGCTTATTTGGCTTAGCACCAAGGCTAGAAACGCAGGAGAAACAAAATTATGGCACAGGCACAGGCAGAACAACAGCGCAAAGGGAATTGGTTTTCAAATTATCTTAACGTCGCAATGAAGGCAAAAGCAACCCTCAATACGGCTCAGAAAGAGTTAAATGGAATTGAGACAACATTAGCACTTATCTTGCCTCAAATGCTGGCAGTCCAGGAGCAGGCTCAAGAGATTGGGATGAAGGTTGATACGGGCTGGAGTTATGGTGCTGTAAAGGCCTTGGAAACAGCTAGAAGGGTTTTAAAGCGGAACGGGTCAAAAGGATTACCCAGAGCCACCCAACTTGTTTGCGACGTGCATTCCGATTTTTTTGATATTCTGAGAGAGCTTAGATTAAATGCCGAGGCCGAAGCAGAGCCCGGAGCATCGGAAAGCCACATTCGAAGAATTGCGCATCAAAAAGAACAAGCGGGGGAGAAATTAGGCGAAGCCGGGGAGATTGGCCGGCCTTTAAATGCTCTTCAGGGCACATTCGTAGAGCTTGAGCAAAAATATAAACTTATTGCCCACAAGGTAGCGAGCAATCAATTAACCCCCACTGAAAAGTTCATTTTATCCTTTCACGAAAAAATTACAACATGGCGCAGTAAAAGCAATGCACCTGTTGAGCCAGCGCAGGATATAAACCCAATTCCTGCAGCAGTCGTGCAGCAAAAGCCAGTAGCGTCGTCCAGTGCAGCATTGTCACCCGCGCCCGTGGCAGCCGCCACGCCAAGTGCGACAGATGTATTAGAATTAGTTCCTCAGGGCTCCGCCATAAGCGCCGGAGACATGACGGTGAATCCTGAAACGCCAGCAGTAGCCCCGCCAAGGATGGACGGAGTGTTAGAGTCGGCTCCGCATGATTATGGATACCAACACAGCGATCATTGGACCAAACTATCTACTCAATTAATGCATAAGCAGTTTAGGAAGAGAAATTTAGCAGTTGTAACAACGGTTATGGTGGGTATGGGAGTTGCACTGATGGCTGTGATGGGCCTTGGGAATAAAAAACCTGTGGTGGCTTCCTCGGCTGGGCCTGTCCGGGCTGCGGTCGTAGCGCGGCCTCTTGTCGCTGTCACTGTGCAACCTCAGGCCAACGAAGTGGTTATGCCGGAGCAACAGGCATCCGTCGTGGAAGAAATTAAGCCGTCAGCCGTTATTCCCATCGTTTATGACTCTAAGAAATGCGAAACCACCTTTGATGGCAAGCGTATTCATGCCCCAATTAAAGGAAGTGTGGAAAATAAAGACTGGGCTATTTTCAATAGCAAATATACGCTTTATCTTTCTGCAGAAAGCCCAAAGCAGGTTAGAGATGACTTATCCACACCACAAAAACGGCAAGCGTTCCGTCAAAATGTATTCAATATAATGAATAATGATCCCAATAATGATTATGTTGATGTCTGTAACAAGCTTCAGTCAAAAATCTTTGGGAAGGGTCCCGTGCTTCCTAAAGCTATTGCAAACGTTCCTCAACTCTAATCCTCGCACCTGCGGGGTTGCGGCGCATGATAAGGCTGGGTGACTTTCGTCGCCGTTTCTTTTATGCCCATAGGCATGAAAAACCCCGCACCTGCTTTAAATTCTGTTCCCAATTCCGGGGATAATCCCGCCGCCAAAATCGACTGCCAAAAAACATTTGGTTTCGATCCCGGTTGGCCGGTGGCAGGTTTCGCTGCGCCGCCCGACGGTTTGGCTGATACCATTCCGCCGCGCGATGATACCTATTGTTTTGATCCGGCGACCACGCGCGCGATCCTGGCGGGTTTTCAATTCAACCGCCGCGTTTTGATTCAGGGTTTTCACGGCACCGGCAAATCCACTCATATTGAACAGGTCGCCGCGCGCCTCAATTGGCCGTGCGTGCGCATTAATCTGGACAGCCATATCAGCCGCGTCGATCTGCTTGGTAAGGACGCGATTGTGCTGTCCGAAGGCAAACAGATCACCACGTTTCAGGAAGGGATGCTGCCCTGGTCTTATCAGCGCCCCGTTGCACTGGTGCTGGATGAATATGACGCGGGCCGCCCCGATGTGATGTTTGTCATTCAACGGCTGCTTGAGGCTGATGGGCGCCTGACCATCCTGGATCAAAACCGCGTGATTTTGCCGCATGCGCATTTTCGTTTGTTCGCCACCGCCAACACCGTCGGCCTGGGTGATGCGACGGGCCTGTACCACGGTACGCAGCAATTGAACCAGGGTCAGCTTGACCGCTGGAATGTGATCGCGATGCTTAATTATTTGCCTGCGGATGCCGAGGTGCAAATGCTGCGCCGCAAATTGCCGGAACTGGATGCGACGATTGCAATGCGCATGGTTGAACTGGCGGCGATGACGCGCATTGCGTTTCAGGCGGGCGATTTGGCCACTGTCATGTCGCCGCGCACGGTGATTGCTTGGGGCGAAAATTTGAAAATCTTTGGCGATGTGGGCGAGGCGCTGCGCGTGACCTTTGTAAACCGCTGTGATGAACTGGAACGTCCCGCACTGGCCGAATTTTTCCAACGTTGCTTCGGTGCGGAATTGAATTTGCCGCGTATGGCATGAGACAAGACGCGGAAATTTTAAAACAGGCGAACGAGGCAACCTACCGCGCCATGGCGCGCGTGCCGGACGGCGAAGTGTTTTTGAATTCGGGCGTATTAGATAACCGTTCGTATAAGGCCGATGAATCTTACGGCCTGCTGCGCGCCGAAGCGGACCGCAAAGCAATCTGGCAGCGTTTTCATGATGCGAAAGTTTATGCGGGCGCCGCGCCCAGCGATACACTCGCGCTGCAATGTTTCCGTGCCTTGGAAGAAGCACGCGTAGAGGCTGCCGCGAATGCGCCTTTGCCAGGCGTGGTGCAAAACATCAGCTATTATTTGCAGGACGAAACGCGCAAGCGCGATTTATCGCATGCCGAACCTGGTGATGTGCTGGCTTTGCCATTGGTATTGCGGCGCTGGGCGCGCGCGGAATTTCTGCATCAGGATTTGGCCATCCCGGAATCCTGGCATGGCTGGATTAAAAGCAAACTCGCGCCACACGCAAAAAAATTATTCGGCGCGATTGCCGATCAAAAACTCTTCGCCGATGCCGTGCGGGATTTATTGCACGACTTGGGATTTCACGCACCCATCGAAGCCGATGCGCATGATGGCGAAGCATCCAACGCGCCGCCGGAAGCGGCAAAAATAGAAGGCGAAGAAGATTCTACTGGCGCGCATATCCAAAGCGCGGATGAACAGATGGATGGCGAAGGTGAAGACACCGCGCCCGCCGATTTCGGCCAAATGATGGAGGCGGGATTTAATCCCGGCGGTGCAGGCAGCGAGGAAGCCAAATCGGGTCAGCGTCATGCGCGGCCGGAATGGATTGGCGCATTGGAAATGCCGTCAGATTATAAAATTTACACGCGCGAATTTGATGAAACCATTGCTGCGGAACATTTGGCGACGCCGGATGAAATTCACGCTCTGCGCGCGCAACTGGATACGGCCATGCCGCCGCTGATGCCGGTGATCACGCGCCTTGCGAACCGTCTCGGGCGGCAATTGATGGCGCAGCAACAGCGCCACTGGGTGTTCGATCAGGACCAGGGTATTCTGGATAACGCGCGGCTGGCGCGCATTATCGTCAATCCGTTACACGGCCTGCAATTCAAACAGGAAACCAAAACAGAATTTAAAGACACGGTGGTGTCGCTGCTGATTGACAATTCCGGCTCCATGCGCGGGCGGCCGATTTTGATGGCGGCGCTGGCGGCGGAAATTATCGTGCGCACACTGGAACGCTGCAGCGTAAAAACAGAAATTCTGGGTTTCACCACGGCGGCGTGGAAAGGCGGGCGGGCACGTGAATCCTATTTGCGTGCGGGTGCGAAGGTTGCACCGGGCCGATTAAACGACATTCGTCACATTATTTACAAGGGCGGCGATGTGCCCTGGCGGCGCGCGCGCGCGAATATGGGCGTGATGCTGAAGGAAGGTTTATTGAAAGAAAACATTGACGGCGAAGCGCTCACCTGGGCGGCACAGCGTTTGGCGCGGCGGCCTGAAGCGCGAAAGATTTTGCTGGTGATTTCCGACGGCGCACCGGTGGATGATGCGACGCTTGCGCTATCGCATGCAAGTTATCTGGAAAATCATTTGCGCCAGGTTATCGGCACGATTGAAACCCAAAGCGGGATTGAACTGCGTGCCATCGGTATCGGCCACGACGTGCGGCGCTATTATACCAAGGCGATTACGGTGCAGGACGTCGCCGCGCTCGGCCCCACCTTGGTCGCGCAACTGGGGGAGTTGTTTCACGCACATCGTTAAGTTGAAAGAAATCCAGGCGCAACTATCTAAGTTCCAATAGAGGGTGATGGTGTTGTATAAAAATCACTTGGTTTTTTATATTGGTGACGTTGCGACCACACCGGTTCATTGAGGTTATAATATCCATAGGAACTTTCCTTTCAAAGTTAGGATTTTGTATCACAAGCTCAGCCCCAAAAACAAATACTTTTTTACTTGCGGAATCCCGTCGCCACCAAATACATTTCCGCGCTGTCCTTGCGCGAGGCAGGCGGTTTGATATGGCGCACTTTTTCAAAGGCTTGTTTAAGCGGCTGGAGTAAATCACCACTCGCACCGCCTTGAAAAACTTTGCACACAAATGCGCCGCCGGGCGCCAGAATGCCGCGCGCAAAATTAAAAGCTTCGGTGGCCAGATTCATAATGCGGATATGGTCGGTCGCCGCGTGGCCGGTGGTGTTGGGCGCGATGTCGGACATTACCGCATTCACTTTACGCCCGCCGATCATGGCTAATAATTTTTCTTGCACTTCTTCATCCGAAAAGTCGCCCTGCAGGAATTCCACGCCGGGCAGCGCGGGCATGTCCAAAATATCCATGGCAATAATCTTGCCATTTTGTCCCAGTTTTTGCGCCGCGATTTGCGACCAGCCGCCGGGGGCCGCGCCCAAATCCACCACCACCGCCCCAGGACGAAAGAAGTGGCATTTTTCATCCAGCTGTAAAATCTTAAAGGCCGCGCGGGAGCGGTAGCCGAGGCGCTGGGCCTCCGCCACATAGGGGTCGTTCAATTGCCGCTGCACCCAGGCGCGCGAAGAAATCGACAGCTTTTTATTCTTCGCCGTCTGTTTTTGTTGCCGGCCACGTGGGGGTTGGGAGGTCATGCGATAGCATAGCGAATAAAAGAAATTAATTAAAGTTCAAGCGTACCACCGTTATTGGTTGGTGGTGTCGAAGGATTATAAATGGCCTGCTCTCGTTTTAACAAAAAAACCATACTCTGTAACAGTTCTTTTGCCTTGTCAGCTATCCCGTCTCTAATCTCTCCATTAAGCGGCGTACCTTTCTGAAAGGATAAATTGAAGCTATCAGGACCTGTAATCTGTACGTGCGCACTTGTGATTGAAGTTGCAATCCTTAGATTCCTTTCGATATCTTGGACTAATACGGCTTCATGATCTATAACATAAGTTGTATTGCCCCTAGTGCTTGAGCCGAAACAGAATATTTTACCAGGCTCAACTAAAATAAAAGCCCTTTCATCCTCTAAAGATATAAGTTTTCTAAGAGACGGAACCAGTACACATTCATCAGGCGGAAGAGGCCTGTTTAAATCATTCGTTACTGAAAAATTAGTTCCTGCTTCAAACACTAAACCTGTCCAATCAGCAGTCATTTGTGCTGAAAAGATAGGCGCTACAACGCGTGTCTGATTTTCAAGATTAGAAAAGGCAACGTCTAATTTCATAGGTTTCTCCTTAAGGGTATGAGAGAACTTAATATCTTTAGCTTTTAAATGTCAAGAAAATTAACCTTATTCGATTGAAATTCTGTGGTTCTATGGGTACATAAAGGTTACGATTTACATGAGGTTCCCATGACAACTGCACCCGCCCTGAACGCTTCCAATATCGCTTATATCGCCGGATTGTATGAAAAATACATGCATAATCCGCAAAGCGTGGAGATCAGCTGGTCGCAATATTTCGATGCGCTGCATGAAAACGAAACCGCCATGCTGGCCGAGGTGACAGGCGCAAGCTGGACACCGCGCCAGGTGAAGTTGCCGGATGAGACGGCGTTGCCGGAGCGGAAGGGCAAAGGAGCTGAAGCGCAGAAGAATAAAACCGCGCCGACCGCAAATCCCGCAGACCTGCAACAGGCGCTCATGGATTCCATCCGTGTGCGGTCGCTTGTGCGGGCCTTCCGCACCAATGGGCATTTCGCCGCGAACCTGGATCCGCTGGGCATTGAAAAACCCAAAGATTTGCCGGATTTGAAACCCGAGTTTTATGGCTTTACGAGTGCCGATTACGACCGTTCCATTTTTGTTAATGGCTTATTCGGTCAGCAACACATGACCGTACGTGCCTTGATGTCGGTGTTGCGTGAAACCTATTGCGGCGATATTGGTGTGGAATTCGAACATATTCAAGACCGCGCGCAACGCGACTGGTTGAAGGCGCGCATGGAGCAAACGCGCAACCAGCCGCAATTCAACAAGGCAGAAAAAAAACAAATCCTCCAGGAAATTACGGCGGCTGAAGGCCTGGAAAAATTCCTGGGCAAAAAATTCGTCGGCACGAAACGTTTCGGTCTGGACGGCGGCGAAAGCACCATTGCGGCGATTGAAGAAATTTTGCGCACCGGCGCACAGATGGGCGTGGCGGAAGTCATTTTTGGCATGGCGCACCGCGGCCGTCTGAACATGCTCACCAATGTTTTGAAAAAACCCTATAAGGCGTTATTTTCGGAATTCCAGGGCACACCGCCAGTACCATCCGATATGATCGGCGCAGGCGATGTGAAATATCACATGGGCGCATCTGCCGACCGCGAGATTGCAGGCAAACCGGTGCATGTTTCCTTGACTGCCAATCCGTCGCATCTCGAAGCTGTCAATCCACTCGTACACGGTAAAACGCGCGCGAAACAAAGCCTGCGCAATGATGTGGAACGTAAAGAGGTGCTGGGCATTTTGCTGCACGGCGACGCAGCCATCGCGGGCCAGGGCATGGTGGCGGAATGTTTGATGCTTGCAGAATTAAAGGGCTACCGCGTTGGCGGCACGATCCACGTGGTGATTAACAACCAAATTGGTTTCACGACTTCGCCGGGTTATTCGCGCTCTTCGCCTTATCCGACGGACATTACTAAAATGGTGTCGCCACCGATTTTCCATGTGAATGGCGATAATCCCGAAGCTGTCGTGTATGCCGCGCGTCTGTCGATTGAATTCCGCCAGACCTTTAACAAAGATGTGGTGCTGGATATTTTCTGCTACCGCCGCTTTGGCCATAACGAGAGTGATGAACCCGCATTCACGCAGCCGGTGATGTATTCGGTGATCCGCGATAAAAAATCCGTCCGTACGATGTATGCGGAACGGTTGGCTTCGGGCGGTGACATGACAGCGGAAGAAACCGCAAAGGTGGAGAGTGATTTCCACAATATGCTGGAAAACGAATTTGAAGCGGCAAAAAGTTATAAGCCCAATAAGGCCGATTGGCTGGAAGGTGCTTGGACCGGATTTGCAGCTGCGCCGAACGAAGCGCCGCGGCGCGGCACGACGGGGGTGAGTAAAGATATGGCAGAACGTGTAATGAAAGCGATTACGCAGGTTCCCGGCGATTTCAACGCCAATGCAAAAATCACGCGCCAGCTTCAGGCCAAGGCGGAAATGTTCAAATCTGGCGGAGGGTTTGATTGGGCAACGGCCGAGGCGCTCGCATTCGGCACGTTGCTGGATGAAGGATTTCCGGTGCGCCTGTCCGGACAGGATGCGGGGCGCGGGACTTTTTCGCAACGCCATGCCGTCCTGACAGATCAAATGTCGGAAGCCCGTTATATTCCAATAAATTATATCCGCGATGGCCAAGCGGATGCAGAAATTATTGATAGCCCATTATCCGAAGCCGCCGTGTTGGGTTTCGAATATGGTTATACTTTGGCCGCGCCCAAAGCATTGGTATTGTGGGAAGGGCAGTTCGGCGATTTCGTCAACGGCGCTCAAGTCATTATTGATCAATTTATCACTAGTGCGGAAAGCAAATGGCTGCGCATGTCGGGACTCGTGATGTTATTGCCGCATGGTTATGAAGGCCAGGGGCCGGAGCATTCTTCGGCGCGTCTGGAACGATTTTTACAGCAATGCGCGGAAGATAATATTCAGGTGGCGAACTGCACGACGCCTGCGAATTATTTCCACATCCTGCGCCGCCAGATGCATCGCAATTTCCGCAAGCCCCTCATTATCATGACGCCCAAATCCTTGTTGCGGCATAAAATGGCGGTGTCGCCATTGAAAATGATGCTGGAGCCGGAAACCTTTCACCGCGTTTTGCATGACGATGTTTTGCCCAAAGATGCTAAAGCCGTGCAGCGTGTCGTGCTTTGCAGCGGTAAGGTTTATTACGATCTGTTGGAAGCGCAACAAGCCAGTGGCCAGCAAAATGTGACCTTCCTACGTTTGGAGCAATTGTATCCTTTCCCGGCGGATGTGCTGGCGATCGAACTGGCGCAATATCCAAATGCCGAAGTGGTCTGGTGCCAGGAAGAGCCGCAGAACATGGGCGCCTGGACGTTCGTGGACCGACGTATTGAAGCGGTGCTGGAGGAGATCGCGCATCTGACTGCGCGCCGTCCGCGCTATATCGGCCGCCCCGAAGCCGCATCACCCGCCACCGGTTACGCGAAAAGGCATGAGGCGGAGCAAAATGCCCTGGTCGCTGAAGCGCTGAACGTCGATGAGGCCAAAGGGAAAAAAGCGGCTAAGGCGTAGTATCGAAGGGAGTTCGGGAGAGTGTGCGTGAGCTTTCTCTCAAGTTTTTCTCCCACGCGCAGCGCGCACTCCCTTTACTCCCGGGTCTATCTGCGCCAAATTACGGACACAAAAACACTCTAGGATTGATCATGGCTGAAGCGCTGAAAGTTCCCGCACTTGGAGAATCCGTCTCCGAAGCAACCGTTTCCAAATGGCTGAAAAAGGTTGGGGAAACGGTAAAACGAGATGAGCCGCTGGTGGAGTTGGAAACCGATAAAGTCACGGTGGAAGTGAACGCGCCGTCCGACGGTGTCCTGGCTGAAATCAGCGCAGCTGAAGGTGCACAAGTGGCACCCGGTGCAACCTTGGGCCAAATTTCTGCGGATGCTTCGGGCGTTAGCAAAGCGGCAACGCCAGCAAAAGCAGAAACAATGGCTGCGCCCATGCAGACCACAGCCCCTGCGGCAAAGACGCCTGCACAAGTGACTAATGATGTTCAGCCCGGTCCTGCCGCACGCAAAGCGCTGGATGAATCAAATTTGAAAGCATCCGATGTGCAGGGCAGCGGTAAAGACGGCCGTGTGACCAAGGGTGATGTATCCGCCTATCAATTGGCGCCGGAAAAAACTTCTCCTGCGTCTCCGTCAGCGCAGCCGACTTCTCCGGTCGCAGCTCGGCCTGC
>Ga0105240_10004917_pt1 | contig 20090 bp, 19 predicted proteins | sample KBSC54metaG_FD_80426 | JGI IMG/M metagenome (GOLD analysis project Ga0105240, IMG submission 80426) | Corn rhizosphere microbial communities from Kellogg Biological Station, Michigan, USA - KBS C5-4 metaG | ecosystem: Host-associated > Plants > Roots > Rhizosphere > Soil | place: Michigan, USA... | reverse complement strand
GAATCCCGGGTGCACATCGGTCTCGACGCGCACCGGCTTCAGGGCACCGCCCGGATGCCAGAACCGGATGCCGTCGTCGTGCACCTCGAACGCGCCCCCGACCTTGCGGTACACGTTCAAGAACGTCATCAGCTCGGGCTGCTTCGCTCCACCGACGAAGATGTCGCCCCCGGTGGCGAGTGCCGCCGCGGCCCAGCTGGCCGCCTCGTTGCGGTCGAAGATCGCCCGGTGGGTGAAGCCGCTCAGGGTCTCGACGCCCTCGATGAAGATGGTGCGGTTCGGCTCCATCCAGATGATGGCGCCCATCTTCTGCAGGATCGCGATCAGGTCCATGATCTCGGGCTCGATGGCCGCGTTCTTGAGCTCGGTGACGCCCTCGGCCCTGACCGCGGTCAGCAGCACCTGCTCGGTGGCACCCACGCTTGGGTACGGCAGCTCGATGTTGGCGCCGTGCAGGCCGTCGGGCGCCGTGATCCGGATCCCCTCGTAGCTCTTGTCGACGACGGCGCCCATGGCGCGCAGGGCGTCCATGTGGAAGTCGATCGGGCGATCGCCGATCCGGCAGCCGCCGAGATCGGGGATCAGGGCCTCACCGAGGCGGTGCAGCAGCGGCCCGCAGAACAGGATCGGAATGCGGCTCGATCCGGCGAGCGCGTCGATCTCGTGGAACTGCGCGCGCTCGACGTTGGTCGGGTCGAGCACGAGCACGCCGTCTTCGGGGCTGGCGACATCGACGCCGTACGCGCCGAGCATGCCGGTCACGACCTGGATCTCGCTGAGGTCGGGGACGTTCTGCAAGACGCTCCGCGTCTCGCCGAGCAGCGCCGCCACCATGGCTTTGGTCGCCAGGTTCTTCGCGCCCCGCACCTCGATCCGGCCGCGCAGCGGTTTGCCGCCGTCGATCACGATCTTGTCGGAGGTGAGCCCCACCCGAGCTCCCGCCTTCTGGGCGTCTTTCGCGAGATCTGCGACCGAATCCACCTGTGCTCCTGTCTTCGCCGCCCCAGACACCCGGTGTCAGGGGTGGCGTCTCGGACCTCCCGAGTGTACCCGCGCAGACGCGAACGCGTCGGCGCGGGACGCGACGGCGTCCGCGCCTCGAGGGCGCCGAGCGTCCTAGAGGGCCAACCCCCGCGGCACAGGGAGCAGGAGCTCGACGTTGCGATCGGAGGCTGCCCCCCGATGCTCGTCCGCATCGACCTGCGGGTCGTTCGCGGCGAGTTCTCGCGAAAGCGCGGCGAGCGCCAGCGTGCTGTCAAGGGTGCCGTCCCAGACCGCGGGTGCCGCGCTGTCGATCATCGTGCCGAAGATCGAGAGCGTGCCGTCGCGGTTGTCGGCGAGCTCGATCGAGCGCACCTGCTGCGGCCAGTCGATGTGGCTCGCGGTGGTGACCTCCCAGAAGCCCCCGCCGAGCGCTGCCGGATGCGGCGTCACCGAGTTGCGATGAGTGTGTCCGTTGACCCAGAGCACGACCTGCGGATGCTGTAGCAGCAGCTCGACGAGCTGCGGGCCCAGAATCCGCGGCGCTTCCCCCGGTGCCGCCAGCTCGTTCGTCATCGATCGGGACGTGTGGTGGCTGACGATCATCGTCGGCAGGTCTCTGCGGTCGGTCAGCGTCGAGGCCAACCAGCTCGCCTGCACGGCGTCGAGCGCACCGGTCGCGCCGCCCACCTCGTTGACCGTGTCGAGGACGATCATGCGCAGCCGAGAGCTGTCCCCCGCGAGACCCGCCAGATCTCGGACGTAATACGCCGTTCCCGCGTCCCGGTTCACCGCGGTGAATCCGTGGCCGACCGGCGCGCCTGCGGTGCGGAAATGCTCCTCGATCACCTCGGCGCGCGTCACCAGGCGGCGGTCGGGATCCGCGGTGACCTCGCGCGACGGCAACTCGTCGAGCACGGTCGGGTCTCCAGCCGTCAGGCGCGCCACGATGTCATCGCCGCGCGCGCCCGGCGGGATTCCGACCGGTTTGCGGTCTCCAACAGCCAGCGCCCGGGCGGCATCCGTCAGCGGGAAGATCCCGCCGTAGAGCCCATCGTGGTTGCCGTGGACCGCGAACCAGGGCATGCCGAGCCCCACGGCGTCGAAGGGCCGAATGGCCGCGCCGAGCAGTCCGGGCACCACCGGGAAGTCGTGGTCGCGGCGGAAGACGTCGACGGGTGCCCCCGCTGGCGGTTCGGGATGCCAGTAGAACGCGTCGTACGTCTCACCATTGGCGTCGGCGACGCCCTCGAAGACGTCGGGCGCCCCGCTGTTGGGTCGGACCGTGGCCCCATCGAGCAGGTCGATCGCCCAGCGCAGCTCGTTGAACTGGCAGTTGTCGGTGGCGTCTCCGGTGGTCACCGCGAACTGGAATGCCGCTCCGGTCGCCGGCGCACCGGGCAGGGACGTGACGGCTCGGACCGTGGCATCCACCACGTGCGCCGACAGCAGCTCCTGCGGGCGGTAGGAGGCCGAGAAGCCGACCCCGGTCTCGAACAGCGAGGGGTCGTCGAGGAACTCGAAGCGGGCGGGTGTCTGGGTGTCTTGCACGTGCATGTCCGTGAACTGCACGAACGCCGCGAGCGGGCGACGTGTCTGGTCACGGCCGTCGCGGGCGGATGCCAGCTCGGTGCGCACGGTCCAGGGCTCTCCCGGTGCAGTCCGGTGGGTCCGAAAGCGCCGACCGGGGCTCGCCTCGAGCACCAGCGTGCTCCGGATGGTGCCCCCTACGAGGCTCGGCGGGCTCGACGATGTCGGCTTCGCGCCGAGCAGACCGATGGCGAGAAGCGACGCGGCCCCGAGCAGGACGGCGCGTCGAGTAGGGCCGACACCCTCTCCGGGAACACGAGTGCTCATCGCAGCCAGGCTCGGCGCGGCGGGTGACGCGACAGTGAATTCGGTCCCCGTGTCGCCTACCGAGTGCGTGACCGCCCGGCGACGGCTTGGTTACCGAACGGGAAGCGTGGTGGGCCGCCAGCTCTCGCGGCCCGCCTCGAACTCCGTGATCCGTGCCTCGTCGCGCAGGGTGAGACCGATGTCGTCGAGCCCTTCCAGCAGGCGCCAGCGGGTGTAGTCGTCGATGTCGAACGGCACGGTGAGGTCGCCGACCGAGACGGTGCGCTCGAGCAGGTCGACCGTCGCCGAGATGCCCGGCTCGGCTTCGATGCGCTCCCAGAACTGCTCGACGAGGTCCTCGTCGACGGTCCCGGTGAGCAGACCCTGCTTACCCGAGTTGCCGCGGAAGATGTCGCCGAAGCGAGGCGCGATCACGGCCTTGAAGCCGTAGTCGCGCAGCGCCCAGACGGCGTGCTCGCGGCTCGATCCGGTGCCGAAGTCCTGGCCGGCGAACAGCACGGTGGCGCCCGCGTATGCCGGATCGTTGAGGATGAACTCGGGGTCCTGCCGCCAGGACGAGAACAGGGCGTCCTCGTAGCCGGTCTTGGTGACCCGTTTCAGGTAGACCGCCGGGATGATCTGATCGGTGTCGACATTGCTGCGGCGCAAGGGCACCGCGACGCCCGAGAACGTGGTGATCTTCTCCATCTCAGGCACCCACCGTCTCGCGGGTGTCGATATCCACGAGATCCCACGGCGACGACAGCGTGCCCCGGATCGCGGTGGCGGCGGCCACCAGCGGCGACACCAGGTGGGTGCGCCCTCCCTTGCCCTGACGGCCCTCGAAGTTGCGGTTGCTGGTGGATGCGCAGCGCTCCCCCGGTGCCAGCTGATCGGGATTCATGCCCAGGCACATCGAGCAGCCGGCGAAACGCCACTCGGCCCCGAACTCCTCGAAGATCTTGTCGAGCCCCTCGGCCTCGGCCTCGAGCCGCACCCGCGCCGAACCCGGCACGACCATGACGCGCACGTGGTCGGCCTTCTTCTGGCCCTGCACGATGCTCGCAAAGGCCCGCAGGTCTTCGATGCGCGAGTTGGTGCACGAGCCCATGAAGACCGCGTCGACTTTGATGTCCTTCATCGGGGTGCCGGCCCTGAGGTCCATGTACTCGAGCGCGCGCTCGGCGGCGGCGCGGTCGTTCGGGTCGGCGTACGACGAGGGGTCGGGGATCACGTCGCTCAGCGAAACGCCCTGACCGGGGTTGGTGCCCCAGGTGACGAAGGGCTCCAGCTCGTTCGCGTCGAGGTAGACCTCGGCGTCGAAGACCGCGTCGTCGTCGGTGGCCAGTGTGTTCCAATAGGCGACCGCGGCATCCCACTCGGCGCCCTGCGGCGCGTGCGGCCGGCCCTTCAGGTAGGCGTAGGTGGTCTCGTCGGGCGCGACCATGCCGGCGCGGGCGCCCGCCTCGATCGACATGTTGCAGATCGTCATGCGGCCCTCCATCGAGAGAGCGCGGATGGCGCTGCCGCGGAATTCGAGCACGTACCCCTGCCCGCCTCCGGTGCCGATCTGGGCGATGACGGCCAGGATGATGTCCTTCGCCGACACCCCGGGACGCAGCTCGCCCTCCACGGTGATCGCCATCGTCTTGAAGGGCTTGAGCGGCAGGGTCTGGGTGGCGAGCACGTGTTCGACCTCGCTGGTGCCGATGCCGAACGCCATCGCACCGAATGCGCCGTGCGTGCTGGTGTGGCTGTCACCGCACACCACCGTGATGCCCGGCATCGTGAGGCCCAGCTGCGGTCCGACGACGTGCACGATGCCCTGCTCGATGTCGCCGAGCGGGTGCAGGCGGATGCCGAACTCCTCGCAGTTGCGGCGCAGGGTCTCGATCTGCGTGCGGCTGGTCAGGTCGACGATCGGCCGGTCGATCGCCAGCGTCGGCGTGTTGTGATCCTCGGTCGCGATCGTCAGGTCGGGGCGGCGGACCGGCCGGCCCTCGGCGCGGAGGCCGTCGAACGCCTGGGGACTGGTCACCTCGTGGACGAGGTGCAGGTCGATGTAGATCAGGTCGGGAGACCCGTCTTCGCCCTTGACGACCAGGTGGTCGTTCCAGACCTTCTCGGCCAGGGTCTTCGGGCCGGTGCTGGGCGTGCTGCTCTGGGTATCGCTCACGGTGTGATTCCTTCTTCGTTCGAGTCTGTCGGCCGACGACGAACTCCGCGACGAGGGAGGCCGGAGACTAGGCCTCGTCGCGGCGACGAAGAAGGAGGTCGCGTTCGAGCAGCATGGGTTCGAGGGTAGCACCGGGTCGCATCAGCCCGCGGCGATCCACTCTCGATCACCAATCGCGACCCCGCCCCTCATTCTGAGGTCACCCATGGGTATAACGTGCGCCCATGAGCTTCTTTCGCCGCTCGAAACCCGCGCCGCCGACAGCGTCCAGCGCTCCCGATGCGCCACCCCGAGTTGACGCGATGACTCACGTTCGTGGAGTTGGCCGCCATCAGGAGTTGCTCGCTGGCCCCCCACGACGCGTCCAGGTTGAGCTGTTGCCGTGGGAAAAGGGCGACGCGATCACCGCGATGATCGGCGGAGAACGAGTCGGGGAGATCGACTTCTCACCGGCGCTGCATCACGTGCTCCTTGCACTTCGCAAAGAAGGTCTGCCGCTAGTCATTGTCGAAGGGGAGGTACGTATCGGGGACGCAGTTCCGCGCTATCTCGCAGTGGACCTGCCAAACCCGTCGTCGCTCAAGCCGCCCGGAAAAAAGTCGTGGGCGCCCACCGAGAGCGCTGTCAATGTTCACATGACGAACCACTATCAGGGAGCGCTGCACGCGCTCTACGTGCCTAAGGCCCGTCGACGTGAGGCTCAGGTGTCGTTTCGGACCCATCACGGGGGAAAGTTCGACGGGAAACCCGAAGGTGTCCTTTCACTCGACGGCCAGGTGATAGGAGAATTCTCGGCAGGAGCCGATGAAAAATGGGCAATCATCCTTGAGGATGTACTGTCCGGAATCCCTGGGCGAGTAATGGTGACAATCTGGCCCGGCCACGGAGTACGTCCCGAGGGAGATGGTCCGTATTGGGTCGATGCGGTCTACCGGCGGACGCCTGTTTCCTGATACCTATCGCGTGCCCTTGTCTGGCTCACCGGGGGGCGCGAGCCGATCGAGCACCGCCAGGTCGTCGCGCGTGACGAGCCGGGTTGCGATGGCGTACTCGACCAGCCGCAGTCGACGGTTGGTGGCCAGGTTGTCGCGGCCCCCGCGCAGGCCGGTGACACCGATCCGATCGAGCTTGTCGCAGACGTTGTCGAGCTTGCGGTTGAAGGCCGTGAGCGTCCAGCCCAGGCGGGTCGCCGCCTCTCCTGAGCTCGGGATCTCGCCGTGCCCCGCCGAACTCTGCCGCAGCAGTGGTTCGGCGAGCGCCACGATCAGCTGGCGCTGGCTGGTGGTGAGCGGCACGTGCCCGATGGTCTCGTCGCTGTCGCGCGAGAGCGGCTCGCGCGGCACCGGCGAGACGGCGGGGCCGTAGTAGCCGCCCGCGGTGCGGATGGTGAGCTCGTAGCTGGTCGATCCGGCTCCGAACACGATGTGGATGTGCTCGAACACCAGGGGCAACCGGGCGCCCGGGGCGAGGCGGGCCTGCACCTGGCCGCTGGCATCCGTCACCGTCGCGGTCAGCAGCGTGCCGATGTTCTCGAGCCACCACAGTCCGGACTCGGCACGGATGCGCAGGAACCGCCGGTGCAGATAGGGGTTGTCGTCGACGCTCAGGTCGGATTCGCGGCCGATCGAGAACTCGCGCCCGGGCTCGACCATGTGGTGCTCGTCGCCGTATTCGACGCGGAGCGACTGCAAATGAGGCGCAGTGACCGTGTCGATTCGGCCCGCATCAATGATGGGGTTCGACGCGGTGCGCGAAGGGATCGTGCTCATCGGAGGCCCTTCGCCAAGGGGAAACGCTTTGACCGAATCACTCGCGTTCCCCTTACCTTCGACTCTCTTCAATCTTGTCTCGATCGCACTCTTCGGTGGACGTCCAGTTTGGGGGGGGAGAGACATTGATGCACCCGCGGTCCAAGAGGGTTCTGGAAGCCCTTGCCCTGCCGCGTGCCAACAGCAGGCGAAGCACGGAAGGAATGAATGTGGGCGCTCTTCGACGACGTAGCTCTCACTCTTTTCCAGGCCAGTACAACCGCTCGGTCTGGCTCCCGCTCAACGCAATCTGGGGGTAGACGGGTCGTGGCTTTTCGAGCTTCCGCACCACTAACATGAGCGCAACCCGAGCCCTGCCACCCGAAAAGAGCATCTCAATGGCGCGCGTGCAACCTCTGACTCTGAACTCGACCATGGTTCATGAGATTCCGCGCGGGCGGATGCGCGACGGTGGTCCTAGCCTGACTCTTTCCAAGACGCCCACTGTTCTCAACGCGGAGACAGACCGGTTCATCCGCGAAGAGATGCTAAGTCCGCTAGAGAACGGACGCGAGATTGTCTACGCCGACAGCGACAAGAGCCCCGTGCCCCGGCTGGTGAACGAAATCCTCGCTGACAACGCCAAGCTTCCCGACCACTCTCGAGAAATCGCTCAACACCTTCACAAGGTGCAGTGGGCTTCCGCATCCCCGGGCGTTGTATTGGCATCCCTGGCAACCGAGCGCGGAAACGCGGGCCGGAGATTCATCATCCTGAAGGCGGAGCACCAAGAGGGCGTGCGGCTCGGTCACACCGGCAGCAATGATGACGCCACGTTCGTGGCTGAGCACTTGACCGAGTTGATAATGGGCCAGAACTCCCAGGTGTTCAAAATCGGGATGTTCTGGCACAACCCCGACAACCGCCTGGTCGGGCTGATGGTCGACCGTCAGAACGGCGCTTCCTTTGCCGACTACTTTCTCGAAGAGTTCCTGGGTTGCTCTCTGACCTACAGCGCTGAAAAGCAGATGCAGTCCTTCGTGAGGGCGCTCGACAAGTTCGTCAATGACCCGACACTCTCAGTCGAGAAGCGGACGAGGTATGCAACCGCCGCCGTGGCAATGCTGGAGAGCCCTGCTGACCGGATTCGCCCCTCGCAGTTCATCACAGAGTTCCTTGACCCGGAGGACCGCGACGACTTCCAGCACTCTCTGCCGGGCGATATTAGCAACGTCGATTTCCGAAAGGATACGACGCTCGTCCAGGCGCAAATCGGCGGCCTTCGCATGCGGATGAACTCGGGCGTGGTCATCAGTGCTGGCCCCGACAAATGGAGAGACGGAACCGTGAAGGTAGTGACAGACGGCGAGGATGGACCCCGCGTCATCGTGAAGGGGACACCTGACGACCTCAGCTTCGGCAAACCGCCCAAGTCGTGAGCGATCCCGGAGCGCAATATCGGCGGTCGGCTCACTCTCTTGACCTGGCCCTCCGTCGGTACAAGCGAGAGACTCAGAGAGTTGTCACTGCGACAGTCCAAGACGCCTATGTCACTGGTCGGGTCAAGACTGCACGTAGCCTCATTAGGAAGTTGCGCGAGAAACCCGAAAACCCCAGGGCCTGGGATTCGATCCGGGACAAGGTTGGGATTCGGGTAATCTGCGCCACCAAGAGGGACTGTCGAGCGCTCGACAAGGCGCTCCAGGCCCGCTGGACTCTCCTGGAGCGCAAGTTGAAAACCGGTAAGCCGGACCGCATGTTCTACCCAGGTATCCACCTCATCGTTCAGAACCCCGCGATTCGGGACCAAGATGGGGAGCTGATTCCTTGCGAAGTTCAGATTCGAACCCGCGCACAAGACGCCTGGTCAGTCGTGTCGCACAAGTTGCTTTACAAGGGCGTCGTCACCCCACCGCCCCGCATGCGTCGAGTCATCAATCGGCTAACGGTCGTTGTTGAGATGTTCGACGACGACGTGGCGCGCATGTTCAAGAAGCGTCAAGAACTCCCCCTCTACGCGACAGCCGTCGCGTTGGAGGCGACAGAAGGCCAGTACGAGAGGGTTACGGGCGACCCCAGTGACGGCTCGAACGACCTATCCATCATCGGTGTCTTGCTCGGCGCCTATGACGAGGCAGAGCGGCCCCGTTTTGCCGAACTCATCGCGACGTACAGCCGGAGGAACAGGCGCGAACTAAGTGAACTAATTCGGGCCCATCTGCCGACAGCGGCCGCCTATGTAGATTCTCGAGATTGGCTGTTCAGCCAGCCTGAAGTGATCTCAGTATTGGAACGGGCGGCGAGCCGCCCCCACCTGCTCGCGAACGCGATTCGAGATTCGGATTTAAACGAGATCGTTCGCAAGACGTGCATCTCGGCGGGGACTCGGCTACCCGAGTCCTGATACTTGGCCCATACAGCGCGGCGATGTTGGAGGGGGTGATGGGATGGGAACCCTGCTAGTCGTCTGGAGGACTGACGAATCCCGTTCGTAGGAGTGGGTCAGACAGCCTCCGAGCGCTCCCCCTTTTCTTAGCGCGATGCGGGGGCACCGCCCCCGCCGAGCCGATCAGCCGGTCGACGACGTAGCCGTCGATGTCGGGCGGGGAGCTCGGCGTGCGCTGCATGGTGCGCCCACCTTAACCGGTGACTTTGCGCGAATCCATTCGCAGCTTCAGCACACTCGCCACCACGGCGATCGCCATCGCCACCACGATGACGCCGAGCGACACGATCGTCGGGATCTCGGGCGACCACTCGAATCCCTTGCCGCCGTTGAGGAACGGCAGCTCGTTCTCGTGCAGCGCGTGCAACACGAGCTTCACGCCGATGAACGCCAGGATCGCCGCGATGCCGTACTTCAGGTACACCAGCTTCTCGACCAGGTCACCCAAGAGGAAGTAGAGCTGCCGCAGCCCCATCAGCGCGAACACGTTGGCCGCGAACACCAGGAACGGATTCGTCGTGATGCCGAAGATCGCGGGGATCGAGTCGAGGGCGAAGACGAGGTCGGTGGATCCGAGGGCGATGAACACGATCAGGGCCGGCGTCAGCACCTTCTTACCGTCGACGACGGTGCGCAGACGCGCGCCCTCGAAGTGCGGGGTGAAGCGCATCCGGCGGCGCATGAACGCGATGATCCGGCTCTCGTTCTCCATCTCGTCGTCGTGGTTCGTGAAGGCCTGGTTGGCCGCCGTGTAGACGAGGAACAGCCCGAAGAGGTAGAAGATCCAGCTGAAATGCTCGATCAACTGGGCGCCCAGGATGATGAAGACGCCGCGGAAGACCAGGGCGAGCACGATTCCCACCATCAGGATCTCCTGCTGGAACTTCCTGGGCACCGAGAATCGGGCCATGATCAGCAAGAACACGAACAGGTTGTCGATCGACAAGCTGTATTCGGTGAGCCACCCGGCCACGAACTCGCCGGCGTGGTCGGCGTCGCCGATCGCCCACAGAGCTCCGGCGAAGATCAGGGCGAGCACGACGTAGAACGCGATCCACAACGCGGATTCGCGGGTCGACGGCACGTGCGGCCGACGGAACGCGAGGAAGACGTCGACGGCGAGGATGAGCACGAGCACGCCGGCGGAGCCGAGCTCGAACCAGGCGGGGATCACGGTTTCGATGGCGGGAGCCTTTCGGACGGGCCCGGATTGATCTTCTCAGAGCGACGGGCGCGATGGATGTCCGAACGTCTCTCCCGCGCGAGCCGCCTCGCTGAGAGCGGCGGTTCGCGATCGCGACCGGGGCTGCAGCGCTGGAACCCGTGATGACGGCCGCGACGAGGTGGGATACTCCCCTTCGCGCTGCCTAGCCTAGCGGCTCGATCAGGGTGGGGTCGCTCGGGTCGACGGTCCGCGAGTTGTTGACCCGGCGATCCACCTCGTAGCTGCTGATGTGGCCGGCCTGCACCGTGGACACCTCGTGCAGCAGGGCGAGCATGTCGTCTTTCTGCGCGTCGTCGGCGAGCCGTTCGGTGTCGAGCCAGCGGTCGTACACGCCCGCGTCGAGGAAGACCGGCATGCGGTCGTGCACCTCGCCGGAGGCGTCGCGCGCCTCGCGGGTGATGATCGCGGTCGACACCTGCCACACCTCGGCGCCGTCGTCTCCGGGAACCTTGCGCGCCGTGAAGATGCCGGCCGCCGCCAGCATGCGCGCCTCGCCGTGGAGGAAGTGCGCGTGCTTGGCGCCCGCCTCGCCCGTCCACTCGTAATAGCCCCGCATCGGTACGATGCACCGGTTGGCGGCGAAGGCGTTCTTCCACATGCCGTTGGTGGCGACGGTCTCGATGCGCGCGTTGAACTGCGGGCGCTTGGAATCCTTGATGAAGGCGGGATGGAAGTCCCAGACCGCCGGCTCGACCCGCCGGATCACCTCGCCGGTCGCCGAGTCGCGCTTCTCGCGGATGATCGGCACCGGATCGGTCGGCGCGATCGAGAACGACGGCACCCAGTCGCGGTAGTCGTTGCCGTCGAGCACGAACTGCTCGATCAGGTCGTTGGTCTTCTCGTCCATCGCGAATCGGCCGCACATGCCAGCCATCTTCTCGCAGGCCGGTGACAGCCGACGGTGTCAGGATGGGGGCATGGCTGACGAGGCAACTCCCATCTCCTATGAGGCGCTCGCGCTGAAGACGCCGGTGCTGACCGCGACAGGCGCCGAGATCGGCACGGTGGCGCACGTCATCGCCGATGAGCACCTCGACGTGTTCGACGGGGTCGTCGTCAAGACGCCCCACGGCATCCGCTTCATCGATCGTGATCAGATCTCGGCCATCACCACCGGCGCCGTGTCGACGACCATCGCCGACGTGGAGGTCGACGCCCTGCCCAAGCCGGATGGCGAGCCCATCTACGAGGTCGACGCCCTCCAGGGGATCGGGCCGTCGCTCACCGCGCACCTGCGCAAGCTGTTCGGCCGCGAGCACTGGACCCGCACCGAGTAGCTCACACCGGCGTCGGCAGCACGTCGATGCCCGCCGCGATCGCCGCGGCGCGATAGGCGGTGGCCAGAGCGGCCGGGGTCGCGTGCGCATTCAAACCGCTCGGGTTCGGGACGACCCAGATCGGCGCGCCCGCGATCGTCGCCGGCTGCTCCCCCAGCGCGGCATCCTTGATGCCGAACGCGATGCGGTACGCCGTGATCCCCAGGATGGCGACGACGCGGGGTGGCGCAGCCGCGACCCTTCGCTCCAAGTCGCGGACACCCGCGACGAGTTCGGCCGGCGTCAGCTCGTCGGCCCGCGCGGTGGCGCGTCGCACCAGACTGGTGATGCCGACGCCGCGAGCGAACAGGTTGGCGCGGTCGGCGGCATCCAGTCCCTCAGAGGCGTCGACGACGTGGTCGAGGATGCCCGCCCGATACAGCGTCGACCAGAAGCGGTTGCTCCGCAGCGAGAACGGCGCCTGCACCGCGACGGAGCGCAGGCCGGGGTTGAATCCGACGAAGAGCAGTCGGGTACCGGCACCCACTGTGTCGGGGATCGTGCCACCGCGGAACGCCTCGAGCTGAGCGCGCGTGAACGTCGGCACGATCGACCTTTCGAGGGCAGTGGCACGGGTGGTGAGCAGGCTAGCCGATCGCTAGGGTCTGTGGCATGAGCGACAACGCACGCGAGGCGGCACGCAAGCAGATCAAGGCACGGCGCGACTTCTGGGCGATGCTGGCGATCCTGCTGATCGTCTCGGTCTTCCTCGTGGTGATCTGGTGGCTCACCGGTGCCCCGCACTACTTCTGGCCCGCCTGGCCGCTCGTCGCGATCGCCGTGGCCCTGGTCTTCTCGGGCCTGAACGCCTTCGGCATCATCAACCGCGAGGTCACCGAGGCAGACATCGACGCGCACCTGGCGCGCAAGAACCGCGGCGGTTCCGCCTAGGGTCCGTTCCATGACGGCGCACCAGCTCGGTCTCGACGAGGCGCGGCGCATCGCGGTGCGCGCCGCGTTGCTCGAGGGAGCGACGCCGGCCGAGCGACCGACCGCTCTCGTGCCGATGATCGACCAGCTCGCCATGCTGCGGGTCGAGCTCACCCCGACGGTCTGTGCGGCCGCCGATCACGTCGCGTGGACGCGCCTCGGCGACGCGTATGAGCCCCAGCAGCTCGAGACGGCCCTCGCCGACGGCGAACTGTTCGAGCGGGCGTGGATGCTGCGGCCGATGTCCCACCTCGGCCTGTACCTGGCCGAGATGCGCACCTGGGGGCCGGCGCCCGGCAGCGGCGGCTGGTTCGAGCAGAATGCATCATTCGCCCGCCGCATCCTGGAGCAGATCGAGGAGGAGGGGCCCCTGACCTCGCGCGACATCCCCGACGATGCGACCGTGCCGTGGCCGTCGAGCGGATGGAACAACGAGCGCAACGTGGTCAAGATGCTCGAGGCGCTGCACATGCGCGGTCGGCTCGCCGTGATCGGGCGCGTCGGCCGGCTCCGCCTCTGGGAGCTGGCGTCGCGGGCCTTCCCCGACGCGCCCGAGGTGCCGGCCGCCGAAGCAGAACGCATTCGCAGCGAGCAGATCCTTCGAGCGTGCGGCGTGATGCGCGACAGCAAGGCGATCAGCCGGCTTGAGCTCGACGGACTGACCCAGGTGGGCGAGCCCGCGACGATTGAGGGCGTCCCTGGAAAGTGGCGAGTGGATGCCTCGGCCCTCGAGCGCGAACGCTCCGGCCCCGACTTCTCGCCCCGGGTCGCGATCCTGTCGCCGTTCGACCGGCTCATGACCGACCCGATGCGCGTCGTCCGGCTCTTCGACTTCGACTACCTGCTCGAGATGTTCAAGCCCGTCGAGCAGCGCATCTGGGGGCAGTTCACGCTGCCGATCCTGAACGGCGAACGCCTGATCGGCAAGATCGATGGGCGCTCGGATCGCGACAGCGGACGCTTCGTGCTGCACCGCATCCACGAGGACACGGCCTTCGATCGCGCGACCCGTGCCGCCGTCGACGCCGAGTTGGAGGCCTTCGCCGCCTGGATGGGGCTCGCGGTCGTGCGCGGCTGAGCGTCGGCGCCCGAGCCAGGGCGCGCCTAGCTGGTCGCCCGCTTGATCAACGCGGTGAGGAGGGCGGCCTGCTCGGCGTTCAGCGGCGCCAGCACCGCGTAGGCGGCCGGGAACATCGTGCCGTCATCGATCATCGCGCTCGGGTCGAAACCGAGGGTGGCGTAGCGGTCCTTGAACTTGGCGGCCGGCTTGAAGAAGGCGACCAGCTTGTCGTTCCAGGTGTACGCCGGGAATCCGTACCAGGTCTTCTGACCGAGCTCCGGGCCCGCGGTGGTGATGATCTCGTGGATCTGCTGCGCCAACTGCTTGTCGAGACCCGTCATCGCGTCGATCGCGTCGGCGAGCGCCTGCTCGCCGGCTTCGCGCGTCTGCGCGGCCTTGAGCTCGGCGTTGCGCTGCTTCATCGCCGCGCGTTCTTCGGCGCTGAATCGGGCTGTGCTGTTCTTCGTCTCTGCCATGCGACTCATGCTATGAGGCGCGACGACGCCGGCACTTCTCCGATCCTGCTCGCCCCCCGGTCATTTCTCCCGGTTCGCGACCACCGCCTGTTGCACGAGCCGACGAAGCGGGTCTTCGTCGAGTTGGGCGTTCTCGAACACGTCGATCGCCCGCACGGTCTTGCTGTCCAGCCGGGTGTTGAACAGGCTCGCGGGATCGTCGAGTCTCGCGCCCTGCGGGAAGGTCAGTCGCACCGCGCTCTTGAGCACATCCGCCATGCAGAGGTTGCCCTCGCTGACCCAGGTCGCGACACCCTCCGGCTTGGATGGCTTCTTCCACTTGACCGCTTCGACGATGCTCGGATCGGCGCTCAGGATGATGCGCCGGAGTTCCGCCAACGTCGCGCCGCGCCAGTCGTGGATGTCGGCGATGATGGCGTCGATCTCGTGTGCCGCTTGGGTGTCGCTCATGCGATCCATCTTGTCGAATCCGCGGCGCGGAATGCGCGAATCAGGACTGGCACTCTGCGTGCGAGAGTGCTAAAACAGAAGTGGGTCGCACGGCCCGCGTGTGACTCTTCTTTTGATGACGAAAGGAGACTGACATGTCCAATCCGTTTGATGTTCTGAGCCCGTTCGATCGCCTCGCGTCCAGCGTCTTCGACACCGCGCGGGCTCCTCGTCTGATGCCGGTCGACCTGTTCCGCGACGGCGACCAGTACGTGCTCAGCGCCGACCTCCCCGGCATCGATCCGTCGTCGGTCGACCTCGATGTCGATGGCCAGCTGCTCACGATCCGCGCTGAGCGCAGGGCGCCCGCCAATGAGCAGGTCAAGTGGCTCGCGCACGAGCGCCCGTACGGCAACTACATGCGCCAGTTCACGCTGGGCAACGGAGTCGACGCCGACAAGATCACCGCCAACTACGAGCACGGCGTGCTGTCGGTCATCATCCCGATGGCCGAGAGGGCCAAGCCGCGCAAGATCCAGATCGGGGCGGCCGACCAGCGGCAGGAGGTGACCGCATGACAGCTGCACTCGGTCACGTGCCGCGTCGCGGCGACCGACGGATGCCCGATCACTCCGGCATCCGGCTGCCCGTCATCGCGCCGCGGTTCGTTCCCGCGACGCTGCCGCGCACGGCATCCCCGATGCGCGGACGCCGTGTCGCCGGCTCACCGCCGGTTCGGACGGCGTAACACCGGGGCCCCGGCGCGGCACAGTGCCGGGGCTCTGTTGTGCAGGCGGCACCCCCGCCTGTTCAGCGCGGAGACGACAAAACCCCCGACCAGAACACGCGGTTCTAGCGAGGGTTTCGAGCGATGGTGACCCCAGCGGGATTCGAACCCGCGTTACCGCCGTGAGAGGGCGGCGTACTAGGCCACTATACGATGGGGCCGTCACGACAACTTGACGAGTATGCCATATGCGGCCGGGGGCTCGCCAACTGACGACGGGCCTTGGGTCAGGGTTTCGGTGCCAGCACCCGCAGCGCGCCCGGCACGACCTGCACGTCGACGGGTGCCGGCGCGATGCGCTCGCCGTCGGCGTAGATCATGACGCCCTCGCCGGTGATCCGCACGTTCTGGGCGCGCAGGATGCTGACCTTGGGATGCCGCACGTGCTCCCCCTTGAACACGCTCGGAAAGATGCGCACGAAGTTGAACCGGCTGAGCGGACGCACGATCAGCACGTCGAGCAGGCCGTCGTCGAGCTCGGCGTCCGGGGTGATCTTCATCCCGCCGCCCAACGAGACGCCGTTGCCGATCGAGACCATGTTGGCGTCGAGGGTGTGCTCGGTGCCGTCGAGCGTGAGCGTGTACTGGAACGGCTTGAGCTTCGCCAGCTCGATCCCCAGCGCGATGATGTAGCGGCTGGCGCCCTTCGGGTGGCGCATCAGGTTGGCCCTCTCGTTGACGACCGAGTCGAATCCGGCACTCAGGGCGCAAGCGAACCAGCGCTCTGCCGGCGCTCCGGTCTCGTCGTCGGTGTAGGCGATGCGTGCGGCGTCGATGATCCGAGGGGGGCGCTGCAACGCCTCCCCGAGCGCGACGACCGCCGCCTCGGTGTTGTCGTGCGGCAGGCCGAGCACGCGTGCCATGTCGTTGCCCGTGCCCGAGGGGACGATGCCCAGCGGCACCTTGGTGCCGGCGACCAGGTTGGTGCCCAGGTTCACCATGCCGTCACCGCCCACGACGACGAACCCGTCGGGCTTGGACTTCACCGCCGCACGGGCGGTGCTCAGCAGCGACTCGTAATCCGGCTCCTGCAGCGACGTGACATCGTGGCCCATGGCGCGCAGAGTCTGCACGACCGCCGGGCCGACGGCGCGTGTCGCCCCGAATGAGGCGGAGGGGTTGATGGCGACCACCACCCGCTTGGGCTTGAAACTGGCGCCTTGACTGGCAGTTGCCACACGGGCCTCCGGGTTGCTGGTCTCGCGTCGTCGTGCGCTCGTCGTCGAGCGTGTTTGGACTCTAGCGGTCACCGACACGCATGATGTTCGGAACCGGCCGCGTCTAGGCTCGGCCCGTGGCGCGCATCCGGTACGAAGTGCACGGGGAGCACCCTGCGGACGGGGCGCTCGACCAGCTTGTCGCGGCACATCACCGCATCGGCGTCGACGGCCTGCTGCGGAGTCGCGGGCGGCGAGCCCGCCCCGGGCGGGTGCCGGCGCCGGCCGCCGAAGAAGGCTTTCGCTGGGGCCCCCTCGACGGCTGGAGCCGGCGCTGGTGGCCGCAGGGCATCGAGGTGCTCGACGAGCACGACGACATCCTCGTGATCAGCTGGTTCGCGCAGCAGCGCCGGGGGGCCACCCAGGGCGCCAGGATCACCGTGGTCGACCGCTGCGACCCACGCCGTCCGCGATACCACCACGTTCTGCTGGTCGAACCGGTGCGTGACGAGGCCGGCGTCGGAATGCGGCCGGTCGAGATCCACGCGGGCGGGCTCGCGGTCGTCGGCGATCGGCTCTACGTGGCGGCGACCTACGGGGGCCTGCGCACCTTCGTCCTCAGCGACATCCTGCGCGTGCGCGGCCGCGGACCGTTCGGCTATCGCCACGTGCTGCCGCAGTCGAGCCACGAACGACTCGTGGGCGGTGAGGGCGACGGACGGATGCGGTTCTCGTTCGTCTCGCTCGAGCGCGACTCGTCGGGCGGCGACGATCACCTGGTGGTCGGCGAGTTCGGGCCCGAGGGCGGGGGGCGTCGCCTCGGGCGCGTTCCGGTGGGCGCGTCGTCGCGTCGCGTCGAGGTGGCCGACCTGCACGAACCCGGCATCCCGAGGATGCAGGGCGCCGCCGTGATCGACGGCACCTGGTTCGTCTCCGCCAGTCACGGGTTGCGGCCGGGCGACCTGTGGGTCGGCTCAGGCGGAACGTGGGTGCGCCATCCCGCCGTCCTGCCCCCGGGGCCCGAAGACCTCACGGCTTCGCACGACGGCCGCCGCCTGTGGTCGCTGTGCGAGTACCCGGGACGACGTTGGGTGTTCGCCATGGACGCGCGGCGCTGGCGGAATGAGCCGGCGCCGCGCGGCTCCTAGCGCGGGAAGCGCAGGCGGCGCAGCAGCTGCGCGTTCAGCGCCACCACGATCGTCGAGACCGACATCACCGCGGCCCCGACGGCCGGCGGCAGCACGAAGCCGACCCCGGCGAGCACTCCCGCGGCGAGCGGCAGACCGAGCACGTTGTAGCCGGTCGCCCAGGCGAGGTTCTGCAGCATCTTGCGGTATCCGGCTCGGCTCAGCGTGAGGGTGTCGACGACGCCACGCGGGTCGCTCGATGCCAGCACGATGCCGGCCGTCTCGATCGCGACATCCGTTCCCGCACCGATCGCGATGCCCACGTCGGCCCGCGCGAGGGCGGGGGCGTCGTTCACCCCGTCGCCGACCATGGCCACCCTCGCCGCACCTCCGGCCTGCAGCTTCGCCACGATCTCGGACTTCTGGCCGGGCAGCACCTCGGCGAACACCTCGGTGATGCCCAGCTCGGCCGCGACCCAGTTGGCGACGCCGTGCGCGTCGCCGGTGAGCATCGCGACCCGGATGCCGCGCTTCTTCAGCAGCGCGACCGCTTCGAGCGATTCGGGCCGCACGGTGTCGCCGAGCGCGAACATCCCGAGCACGTGCGACACGGATTCGGTCTCGTCGATCAGGTAGACCAGGGTCGCGCCCTCGGGCTCGAGCTCTCGTGCCGCGTGCACGAACGTCGGGTCGAGGTGGATGCCGCGTTCGGTGACCACCCGGGCGCTGGCGACCGTCAGGCGCCGGCCCGCGACGGTGGCGCTCGCGCCCCGGCCGGCGAGCGCCGTGAAGCCGGACGCGCGCCCGCCGCTGGCCTTGCGCTCCTTCGCCGCGGCCACGATGGCGCGCGCGATGGGATGCTCCGAGCGCGACTCGACGGACGCCGCGAGACCCAGCACCAAGTCGTCGTCGCCGTCCTTCTGACCGGCGGAGACCACGCGCACCAGCCCCTGCTTGCCGGTCGTGAGCGTGCCGGTCTTGTCGAACAGCACCACGTCGACGCGCCGCGCCTCCTCGAGCGCCGCGCGATTTCGAATGAGGATCCCGCGACGAGCGCCGATGGACGTGGTGAGCTGCGCCACCAGCGGGATCGCGAGCCCGAGGGCGTGCGGGCACGCGATGACGAGCACGGTGACGACGCGCTCCAGCACGAACGCCGGATCCCCGGGCCGCAGCACCAGCCACGCCACGAGCGTGATCACGGCGACCGCGATCGCCAGGTAGAACAGCCAGCCGGCCGCACGGTCGGCCAGCAGTTGCACACCCGACTTGCTCGCCTGCGCCTCGGCCACGAGCTTCATCACCCCGGCGAGCGCGGTGTCGTCGCCGAGTTTCGTCACCTTGATGGTGAGCGAGCCGGTCTCCCCCTCGCTGCCCGAGTTCACGCTTCCCGCCACGACCGACGCGCCGACCGCCTTCGAGACGGGCGCCGACTCGCCGGTGAGGAGGGACTCGTCCACCTGTGACTCCCCCTCGACGACCTCGCCGTCGACGGGGACGGACGCGCCGGGCCGCACGATGACCAGGTCGCCGATCGACAGCGACGACACCGGCATCGTCATGGTGTGGTCGCCGTGCACGACTTCGGCCTCGTCGGGCAGCAGCTTCGCCAGCTCGCCTAAGGCGTCAGAGGCGCCCATCACGGCCGCCATCTCGATCCAGTGCCCGAGCAGCATGATCGTGATGAGGGTGGCGAGCTCCCACCAGAAGTCCATGCCGTGCAGGCCGAAGGTGACGGCGAGCGAATAACCGAGCGCGACCAGGATCGCCAGCGAGATCAGCGTCATCATGCCCGGCCGCTTGGCCCGCAGCTCGCCCCAGGCCCCGCTGAGGAAGACCCGTCCGCCGATCAGGAAGATCGCGGTGCCGAACGCGGCGGGGATCCACGCACTGCCGGGGAAACGCGGACCGCCCAGGCCCAGGATGTCTTGCAAGCCGGTCGAGAACACCAGGGTCGGCACCGTGAGCACCAAGCAGATCCAGAACAGGCGCTGGAAGTTGCCGTGGTGCATGTGCGCGCTGGAGCTATGAGCATGGTCCATTTCTGGGCCATGCGGCGACGCCAGCGCCGAGCCCCGTCCCGGGGCTCGGTTGTCATGGTGAGCGTGGTGGTGCTCGTGCATCTCGTGGTGCTCGTGCGCCGTCTGGTCGTGGTGGTGGTCATGCTCGCTCATGGTCAGCTCCCCCGGTTGTTCTGCAGTTCGAAGACGGTCAACAGCTCGTCGACCGCGTCGTCGCGCCGCGCGCCGCCCTCGTCGAACATCTCGGTCACATGCGTGCGCAGGTGGTTCTCGACGAGCAGCTTGTTGAGGCTGCGCAGCGACTTCTGGATGGCGAGGGTCTGCGTGATGATGTCGACGCAGTAGGCCTCGTCGTCGATCATCTTCTCGACCCCG
>Ga0105240_10004916_pt1 | contig 20092 bp, 22 predicted proteins | sample KBSC54metaG_FD_80426 | JGI IMG/M metagenome (GOLD analysis project Ga0105240, IMG submission 80426) | Corn rhizosphere microbial communities from Kellogg Biological Station, Michigan, USA - KBS C5-4 metaG | ecosystem: Host-associated > Plants > Roots > Rhizosphere > Soil | place: Michigan, USA... | reverse complement strand
GTGCCGCGATGACTAAAAACAGGGACAGACCACGTTTTTCCGGAAATCAGGGACAGACCACGTTTTCCGGAAAAACGTGGTCTGTCCCTGATTTCCGGAAAAACGTGGTCTGTCCCTGTTTTTGTCATCGCGGCACGCAGAAGACGGTGCCTTCGACGACGAAGCCATCGGCGCGCGACTGGGCGATCGCGCTGTCGCGGACCGCGAATCGATGTCGCGACTGCAGGTTGGTCGCGCCCGCGCGCCACAGGCGCGTGACCGGAGCCAGGCCGTCCCCGCATTCGGCGCGCGCGGCGAACGCGATGCCTTCATTGACCCAGACGCCGCTGTTCGCCAATGCCGCGCACTGCGCCGGGTCGGCGGAATAGAAATGCGACATCGGCCCGATGCCCGGCGCGCCGACCATCCGGCAGACCGGCGCCGCGCCGGCAGGCGCCGCGCTCGACGGCGGCCAGGCGAAGAACGTTTCGCCGGTTCGAAACCAGCCACCACCGCCGCCTTCGAAGTCCATGAAGCTGCGTTCGCCCGGATCGCTCGACCAGAAAAACCGGCGCGAAACGGGCTCGAAGAATTCGGCGACGCGCACGCTCGCGTCTGCGCGCGGCACCGCCAGCACGTCGCTCGCATCGGCTTCGGCGACCAGCGTTGCCGCATCCTCGGCCAGCAGGAAGCCTTGACCGACATTGACCGCGGCAGCCGCGGCGACCTTGGCGACATAGTCTTCGTGGCTCGAATAAAGACCGGCTAAGCGCGCCGCATCGAACGCGACGCTGGTGCCGGCGTGCTGGCATTCGATGTCCGGTGTCGGCGACTTCGCCCCCGAATTCCAGCCGCTGTTCGTCGCGACCGGAACGCTGACGTCAGGCAGCCGGATGCCGCCGATCGCAAGCCCCGACGAATCCCGCGCCAGCCTGTCGCCCGTCGGCGAGGTCGGTCCGATTCGCAATGGCTCAGGCATCGGCGGCGGCCGCGCGCCGCTCGCCAGCCACTTCGCCATCGCGGCAAACGCGGCATTCATCACGAAGTTCGAATGGACGCGGCTGCGCGCCGGATCGATGCACTGTGTCGTGCCCGGAAGGATGCCGGTGCGGCCGATGTCCCGGTACTGGATTTCGGCATTGGCCACGAAGATCTGGTACGGGCTGTGCGCCATCCCTGCAATTTCCCACGACACGAGATTCTCCGAGTCCGCCCGGCGAATGCCCGCCTCATAGGAAATAACGTCCCACTCGCCCGGTACCTTCAGCACTCGCGTCGCGACGTCGGAGCGGATCGGAATGCCGAGCGGACCGGCCAGCACCGCGCCGGAATAAACCGGATCGAGCCGATGGATCGTGTTCAGGTACGTCGCCAGGTTCGCCGACGACTGCGAGTCGCCAGTGGCGATCAATACCCTCGGCTGCAGGCCGCCGAGCGGATCGACGCCGGCAGGCCGCGCGAGCGACTGCCCGGCCTGGCTGAAGATGTCCCACTTCAGCGAATCGTCGTTGATCGCGCCACCCGCCGTCACGTCGAGCGATCCATAGCGGGCGGGGCTCCACGCGCGCAATCCGGTGCCGGCCGCATGGATGCCCACGCGCTGCGGCCCGACGCCGACATACGCGAAGCCGTTGCGAACGAAGTATTGCGACGAGCGATGCCACTGGAAGTCGAGCTCGTACTGCTCCCATACGTTGAGCCACTCGACGACGACATGGCCGTTGAATTTCGACGCATCGCCCGGCCGGCGCACGATCATCCGGACCCGGTATGGATGACCGCTGCTCACTACTGTTGCCGGCGCATTCGAAGAATCGACCGGGCAGACGACGACATCGCAGCTCGTCGAGTACCGTGCCGCGCTGCCCTCGACGAAGAATTCCTGTTCGATGTAGCCGCTGCCCGCGGGCAACAGGTTCGTCGCCATGAACGGGTAGCCGTGCGCCGGGTCGCCGGGCGACGTGGTCGCAGCGATGGGGCCGATGATCGCCGGATTCGCAATCGCCATCGCGGGGACTGCGGCCAACGATGCAGCAAGGCATCCGAACGCGACGAGGACCTCGCGCCAGCGCCGGCGGCGTCGGCCTTCGCTGCGGTCCCGAAAGAGGGATGTGTCCACGATCTGCGTTGTTCGTTGTTGCCGGAACGCGCGGCAAGCCTGCGCACGACCCGGCGGTCGCTTGATGCTAGAGCGGTGAAAGCGAAGCCCCGTGCGCTGCGCGAAGGCAACCGGATAGCGCGTTCGGATCACTCACGCGCATGGACGAACGTGCTGTGGCAGCGCTTGCCTACGTGACCTTCAGCGCCGCAGTCTCCGTCTGGCTGAACCCGTTGTCGCCTTCCCAGGTGAAGGTCAGCGTGCCATTACCCGAAGCGATCATGTTGAACGTGAAATACGGATTCGCGGCAATCGCCGGGAAGAACTCCGCGCTGACGATTTCCTCGGTCGTCGTGCCGTCGTTGAACTGGCAGGCCAGCTTCCGGATGATGTCGCGCGGCACCACCTTGCCATCGGCGCCGACACGGAATCCCGTCTCCATGTGATGCTGGATCAGCACGCGGATCTCGATCACGTCGCCTTTCTTCGGCGACGGCGGAACGGTGATCAGCGTGCGCGCCATGAGCCTGGCCGGATCAGATGTCGATGCACGCGGCGAGCGTCACCAGCACGTCGACAGTGTGCGACCACCACGTGCCGTCGCTCAACTGCGCGACCGCGATCAGCTTCTGCGAATTCGCCAGCCGGATCCGCGTCGATACGCTCGCCTTTCCGGAACGCGGGCCGAGCAGGACGCGGATCACGTCGCGCTGCGGATTCTTTTCGTTGAACATTGCGATCGACTTGACGTAGTCGGTCGCCGACATCGGGCTCGCGACCGAGATCGTGATCGGCACGCTGTTGCCGTTGTCGACCAGCGGCGAGATGTCGAGCTTGACCTTGCCCGGCAGCACGACCGCGCCTTGCGTGTACGCCTTGACCAGTGCGGCGAGCTCGTCGGGAGGCGACAGCAATGTCTGCGCGTGTGCAACCGGGCGCAGCAGCGAAACCGCGCCCGCGCCGGCGCCGGCGAGCAACAGGCGCCGGCGTCCGGATGTCATCGCTCGCCCCAATCCCGGGTCAGGCCTTCTTCAGGCTCTGATCTCCGACCGGCAGGTTGCGAATGCGCTTGCCGGTCGCCGCGAAGATCGCGTTGAGCACCGCCGGCGCGGCGACCGCGATCGTCGGCTCGCCGACGCCGCCCCAGAACCCGCCCGACGGCATCACGATCGGCTCGACGACGGGCATTTCCGCCATCCGCAACGGGCGATAGTTGTGGAAATTCGTCTGCTCGATCTTGCCGTCCTTCACCGTGCATTCCTGGAAGAGCGCCGCGCCGAGGCCGTAGACAAACGAGCCTTCGATCTGCGCCTCGATCTGCTGCGGATTGACCGCATAGCCGGGGTCGGTCGCCGCGACGATCCGGTGGATTTTCAGCGCGCCGTCGGCGGACACCGATATTTCGGCGCACGCAGCGACATAGCTGCCGAAGCCATGCGTCACCGCAAGCCCGCGATACACGCCTGCCGGCGCCGGCGTCCCATAGCCGGCCTTGTCGGCGACCGCATTGAGCACCGCGAGATATTTCGGCGCATTGGCGAGCAGCTTGCGCCGCAACGCCAGCGGATCCTGCTTCGTCTCGTGCGCGATCTCGTCGATGAAGCACTCCATGTAGATCGCATTGTGATTCAGGTTGACGCCGCGCCAGAATCCAGGCGGGACGTGCGGGTTGCGCATCGCGTGATCGATCATCACCGCCGGGAACGCATAGCCGAGCGACGATTCCGGTCCGGGCGGATTCAGACCCTGGAACACGACCGGGTCCTTGCCGTTCTGGATCGCCTGCGGCGCAACGCCGGCGAGAATCGACTGCCCGGAGATCCGCATCGCGAATGCGGTGACGTTGCCGTCGTTGTCGAGTCCCGCGGTCATCTTGCAATGCGTGATCGGATGATAGCTGCCGTGCGCCATGTCTTCTTCGCGCGACCAGATCAGCTTCACCGGCGTGCCCGGCATCTGCTTCGCGATCTCGACCGCCTGCCGCACCCAGTCGTGGACCGCGCCGCGGCGCCCGAAGCCGCCGCCCAGATGCAGCTTGTAGACCTCGCATTGCGCCGGCGGCAGGCCTGCCGCCTCGGCCGTCGCGGCGTGGGCCGCCTCGCCGTTCTGCGTCGGCGTCCACACTTCGCAGCGCTCGGGCGTCCAGCGCGCCGTCGCATTCATCACTTCCATGCACGCGTGATTCTGGTGCGGATACGTGTAGACGGCTTCGACCTTGCGCGGCGCCGCGGCGATCGCCGCCGCCGCATCGCCGGACTGGTTGCCGACGACGGCTTCCTTCGCCGACAGTCCTTCCTTCAGCACCTCGGCAAACGATGCGGTCGACGCCTTCGCGTTCGGTCCGAGGTCCCATTCGATCGGCATCGCGTCGAGCGCTGTCTTCGCGCGCCACCACGTGTCGGCGACGACCGCGACGGCGTCGTCGCCCACCTTCAGGACCTTCTTGACGCCCTTTCGCTTGAGCGCCACTTTCTCGTCGTAGCTCTTCAGCTTGCCGCCGAACACTTCGCAACGGCGGATCGCCGCGTTGACCATGCCCGGCATCTTCAGGTCCATGCCGTAGACGAGCTTGCCGGTCGTCTTGTCGACCGTGTCGAGGCGCGCCAACCGCTTGCCGATCAGCTTCCAGTCCTTCGGATCCTTCAGCTTGACTTCAGTCGGCGCGGTCAGCTTCGACGCCGCGGCGGCGACCTTGCCGTAGCTCGTCGTCCGCTGCGAGCCCGCGTGCGTGATCACGCTGTCGGCGACCGTGCATTCGGCCACCGGCACTTTCCATTCGTCGGCCGCCGCCTGCAGCAGCATCATTCGCGCCGTGGCGCCGCCTTTGCGCACGTACTCGTTCGATTCGCGGATGCCGCGGCTGCCGCCGGTCGAGAAGTTGCCCCAGACGCGATTGCGCGCGAGATTTTGCCCCGGAGTCGGGTACTCGGTCCTGACCTTCGCCCAGTTGCATTCGAGCTCCTCGGCGCACAGTTGCGCGAGGCCGGTCAGCGAGCCCTGTCCCATTTCCGAACGCGCGATGCGGATGATCACGGTGTCGTCGGGCTGCACGACGACCCATGCGTTGACTTCCGGCGCGGCGGCAACGCCTTGCGCTTCGGCATCGCGGACGAACGGAATGTGGAAACTGACGACGAGGCTTCCCGCGGCTGCTGCGGAGCCCTTCAGAAAGCGGCGGCGGCCGGCGCCGGACACGGTGGATTCGACGGCGCTCATGTCAGGCTCCCATCGGCGTGCTGGATCGACAACCCGGCGGTCTTCGCGTCGCCGCCTCCTGCAGCGACCTTGATCGCGGCGCGGACGCGGTTGTAGGTGCCGCAGCGGCAGATGTTGGTGATGCCCGCGTTGATGTCGGCATCGGTCGGATTCGGCTTCGACTTCAGCAGCGCCGCCGCGGCCATGATCATTCCGCTCTGGCAGAAGCCGCACTGCGGAACGTCCAGGGCGACCCAGGCCTTTTGCAGCGGATGACCGCCGTTCGGCGACAGCCCTTCGATCGTCGTGATCTTCGAGCCGGCCTTGACCGTCTCGGCCGGGACCACGCACGAGCGGGTCGCGACGCCGTCGATGTGAACCGTGCAGGCGCCGCACTGGGCGACGCCGCAACCGTACTTCGTCCCGGTCATCCCCAGTTGTTCTCGCAGGACCCAGAGCAATGGAGTGCCCGGGTCTGCCTGGTATTCGTGCGACTTGCCGTTGACGTTCAGCTTTGCCATGCGCTTCTCCTGGAACCGTTCATGGGGGACCTGCCTGCGAGCAGGCGTTGCCGATCCGCTGGTCGCTTTCAGCCAAAAATTTGCGGGTTCGGCCGACGCCGGATGCCACCGAACTTATGCTATTCCAGCCGGTAATCGAAAGCAAACGCGTAGGCGAACAAACGGCGCCCGAAGGCGCCGCAAGTTCGAGTCGAACCGGCCGCAGGGCCGGCTACCAATGCGTTACCGCGCGCGCCGGCGGCTCAGTCCGAGAACGCCTGCGATAGCAAGCAGCAGGGCCATCATCCCCAGGCTGATTTCCGACATTGCCGGAACTGGACGTCCGGACGTAATGGGCGCCGTCACCACGCCGGTATTCAGGCTGCGACTCGCCCCGGTGGGTGCCGTGCAGGTTGCATTCGAGCAGGTCGCCTCGAGGCCGGACAGCCCGCGGTTGCCGCCAACGTTCGACAGGGGCTGGGTGAAGAAGATCGCGAAGCCGGGCGCGCCGGTCTGGTCGGACGCCGACGACAGGGTCAGCATCAGGCTTTGCGAAGAGTTCGGGATGACGCCGTTGCATGGCGCCGTGCAAACGAAGCTGTACGACGCTCCGGAGCGAACCGAGCCGGTGGTCGTCGTGATGTTTATGTTGGAGAACGTGTTGGTGTCCGCGTCGTAGACGAACGTGCCCGATGCGGTGCCGCCGTCGCCGAACGCGGCATTGCTGATCGTCCAGGTGAGCGGTACCGCGAGCGCTCCGGCGGCGGACAACGAGAATACTGCGATTGCGCACAGCAATTGCAACGAAACTCGACGCATGATTACCCCGATGGTTGTGGTTTTGATGAAGACTGGATGGCCGGCTCGCTGGCTTCGAGACTTGCGTCGATGACCGGTGCGCGGGTCGGCAATGGGTGTTGTTTCTTGTTGATTGGCGCAATGTTCGCGTGGCGGGAGCCAGAATGCAACCTTCCGGGGCGATTCTTCGGCCCGCAGCGTCGGGTTTGTTGCGAAAAAGCGGCAGGCAACGCGATGCCGGCCACGCGCAACAGGTGGCCGTCAAAAGAAAGCGGCGCCGGCACCTCGAAGGTGGCGGCGCCGCGGCCGGGGTGTGCGCGTTATGCGCGTTCGATTGCCGTGCTAGATGCGGCGCGTTTCCGCATGGTTGCGGCGTTGCGGCGAGCCGGTGTTCCGGCCTTGAAGAACGCCGGAGACCAGCGCGATCAGCATCCTGATTCCGCGCGACACGGCGACTACGCCGCTGGCGATGGCATCGCCGAGCGCGGCATTGCGCTCCATGCCGGCTTCGCGGACGATCCTGTCGAAGTCGACGTGCTGGTATTTTCTATCCATGGCATGAGTCCTTTCGTTGGTGTGCCGGGGCAATCGGATTCCTCAACGCCCGAGGGCGAGCAGCGCGATCGTGCCGAGGGCGAGCAGGCCGGTGAATGCGGCGTGGACGTGGCCCGGCGATTCCTTCGGTCGCCCGGATTCATCCGCTTCGCGTGCGTCGTCGCGAAACAGCGGACGCAAGCCATCCAGGGAACGAGAGCCATCGAAGGCGCTGGAGCCATCGCGGGATCCTTGCAACATTGCGCCGGGCAGGATGGCGCCGGCGATGACGGCGCCGCGGGTAGCTTCGCCGGTTGCTTCGGGTTGGGATGGTTGTTTGGCATTCATGTCAAGACTCCTATGGTGGTTTGCGCGGCGCGAGACAAAGCGACGCGCCATTGCAAGATAGGGAGCCTTGGCGGCCATTGCCAATCGTATGTTTGGATGGGAGCCATCGGTGCGGGTTATGGGCGAATCCCGGCGCATTTGCACCGACGCGGGTTGCCGCCAGATCGAGGCCTGGCGCGGCTTTCCGCGAACACGCCTCAGGACTGTGCGCCGCTCTGGCGGGTCGGGCGAGACGCGCGCGGCTTGCCCGGCTTGGCGTTCGCCTGCCAATTTATCGCCCCGCGCACCGTGCTTTGCCTGAACAGCGCCGCGCAGACGCCGCGCAGCCACTTGTTTCCTGTGTCATGGTGATAACGCTCGTGCCAGTGCTGCTTGACGGTAAACGCCGGAATTGGAAACGGGCACGGATAGACGTTCAGATCGTTCGACTTCGCCAGCGTTTCGCCGATATGCCGCGGCAAGGTCACGATCAGGTCGGTGGTGGACACGATCGCACCGAGGCCCAGAAAGCTCGGCAGCTCCAGCTGGACGCGCCGCTTGATCCGCCGGCTGGCGATCGTCGCATCCATCAACTGGTAACCGGTCCCCGATACCACGCTGATATGGGCCTCGTCCTCGAACTGGGCCACCGACAGCGATTTGCCTATCCGCGGATGACGGGCATTGGCAAGGCACACCCAGTCTTGCGGGTAAAGCGTCTGCTGGTAAATGCCCGACTCGAGCCAGGGAATGTAGCCGACCGCGAGATCGGCTTCGCCCGACTGCAGCGCCTTCGCCGTGCTGGCGTCGATGCGCGCAGCTTCGAGCCGCACCAGCGGCGCGGTTGCGCGAACGTGCGCGAGAAGCTGCGGCAGCAGCGTCACATGGCTGGCGTCGGTCATGCAGATGCGGAAGCGCCGTTGCGCCGTCGCCGGCGAGAAGGTCGGCTCCGATGCAGACAGCCGGCGCAGCGATTCGAGGATTTCGCGCGCGGTGCCGATCAAGTTGTCCGCCTGCGGCGTCGGCTGCATGCCCTCCGGCGTACGGACGAACAACGGATCGCGCAACCGCTTTCGCATCTGGCCGAGCCAGATGCTGATCGTGGGCTGGCTTTGCCCCAGTTCTTCCGCAGTCCGCGTCACGCTCTGTGTCGCGTAGAGCAGATCGAACATCTGCAACAGCTTCACGTCGATCAATGTCGGGTCGATGTTGGCGCGCTTGACCATGCCATCCTCATTGTTTCATACAATATGCGTATTCTGTTCATTGCATTGACGAATTTCAAGCTGTCTCTTATCGTTGCCACCCATTGCAAACGAGGCCGGCGACCCGCCGGCAATCACGATGAAGATCTGCTTCGCGGGAGCAGGCGCCCTGGGGTGCTCGATCGGTGGCACGTTGTCCGCCGGCGGCAACGATGTCTGGCTGGTCGACAGCAATGCCGCCCACGTCGATGCCATCCGCAGGAACGGCCTGCAGATGCGCACCGAGGATGGCGAGAAGAACGTCAAGGTCAATGCGCGGACCGGCTTCGACGACGTGGGGCTCGCCGACCTCATCATCGTGCTGGTTAAATCATTCGCGACCGCAGAGGTCATCCGGTCGGCTACGCCGGTCATCGGCCGCGGCACTGTCGTGATGTCGCTGCAGAACGGGATGGGCCACGAGGACATCCTGATCGACGCGGTCGGCCGCGAAATGGTAATGGCAGGCAAGACCTACGTAGGCGGCGTCTATCTCGGTCCCGGCCAGGTCATTTCCGGCACGCGCGGCAAGGAAACCGTGATCGGCGAGCTCGATGGAAAAATCACGCCGAGGGCCGAGGCGATCGGCGCAGCGTTCGCGAAGGCCGGAATGATCTGCACGCTCAGCGAAAACATCATGGGCACGATCTGGGACAAGTTGCTGATCAACGTCGCCACCGGCGCAGTCAGCGGCATCACGCGACTCGAGTACGGCCCGCTTTACGGGATTCCCGAGATCGAGGAGACCGCGATCGCAGCGGTTGCCGAGGCGATGGCCGTAGCGAAGGCGAACGGCGTCGAGATCTCGTACACCGATCCGCGCGATCCGTGGATCAAGGCATCCGCGGGATTGCCTGCCGATTTCAAGACCTCGATGCTGCAAAGCCTCGAGAAGAACTCCCCGACCGAGATCGATTTCATCAATGGCGCGGTCGTCAGGCACGGCAAGCGCGCCGGTGTGCCGACGCCCGTCAACCGGACGCTGGTGGCGATGATCAAGGGCATCGAAGCAAGGATGCTGCAAAGCCCTGCGAGGAACTGAAATGGCCTATCGGAAGAAAGCCTATGTCGAGCATGTCGCCATCTGGGTGAAGGACATCCACTGGCACATCAGGTTCTTTCATGAAGTGCTCGGAATGACGATGCGCGACGTCGAGGGCACTGTCGACGAGCCGCGCCAGTACTGGACGCTGGGCGGAATGCAGTTCATCTCGACCCCGGACTTCAAAGGTCCCGAAGGGCGTCTGGCGCATCTGGGCGTGATGTGCGAGGACGTCGAGGCGGCGTTGGACGAAGCCAGGAAATTCGATGTCACCGAGATGCCGCAAGGCCGCAACTGGCTGCGCCTGCCCGACGGGCTCGCCGTAGAATTCATCCAGGCCACCGGCACTTCCGTAGCGGATGCGCTGGCCATCGATCCTCGCGCCTGAGGCGCTCCCCATCTCTCCGATCCGGAAGGAACAGACATGAAGACAGTCCTGATGCTCCACGGCGTCAACCACAACATGTTCGGCAAGCGCGATCCGAAGCAGTACGGAACGATCACGCTGGAGCAGATCGATGCGAAGCTTGCGGAGCTGGGCAAGGAGCTCGGGTGCAAGATCGTCAGCTACCAGACGAACAACGAAGGCGACATGTGCGCGCGGGTTCATCAGGGCTATGCCGACAAGGTCGACGCCGTGCTGATCAACGCCGGTGCATGGACGCATTACAGCTATGCGCTGCGCGATGCGCTGGCGATTCTCACTGTCCCGGTCATCGAGCTGCACATGTCGAACATCCACGCCCGCGAGCCGTTCCGTCATGTATCGGTGCTCGCCGAGATCTGCAAGGGACAGATCGCCGGTTTCGGCGTCGACAGTTATCTGCTGGCGCTGCGGGCGGCGATGTCGATCGTCAACGGCACCGCAAGCTGATTCACGCAGGCCCCATCGAAGGGCGCTTGCGGCGACCAAATGGCCGGAAGCGCCCGATCCAGGAGATTGCAATGGTTCAGGAAAAATACTTCGACGACGCGAAGCTGGGTGACGAGTGCGTCACGCCCACCTACACCGTCACGGAACAAGTGATCAATACGTATGCCGATCTCTCCGGCGATCACACGCCGGTGCACATCGACGAGGCATACGCGAAGACGACGCCGTTCGGCACGCGCGTGGCGCATGGATTGCTCGGCCTGTCGATTGCCGACGGGCTGAAATCGCAGGCCGATTATCGCTTCCTGCCCGGGATGTCGCTCGGCTGGCAGTGGGACTTCGTGGGGCCGATCAGGATCGGCGACACCGTTCACGTCAAGTTTCACGTCTCGAGCCTCCGCCGTTCGAAGAGCCGTCCGGGCTGGGGCATCGTCGTGCTCCCGTCGGAACTGATCAACCAGAAGGGCGAGGTCGTGCAGAAGGGCGAGCATCGGGTGATGGTTCCGTGCCGGCCTGAAGGACGGTCCGCCTGAATACGGCCGGCGCCGCAACGTGACCACGGCCCGCCAGGATCCCGCTGGATCCGGTCCGCGCGCACCAGACGCCGCCCTGATCCCAATTCAACAAATTCGTTAAAGAGCTCATCATGCCAACGCAGGAACTGCCGCTCGCCGGCATTCGCGTCATCGACTACAGCCACTTCCTGGCCGGCCCGTACCTTTCGCGTTGTCTTGCCGCGCTGGGCGCCGAGGTGATCAAGGTCGAGCGGCCCACGCAAGGCGATGCGGGCCGCGCGACGCCGTATTTCATCAAAGGCCAGAGCGGCTACTTCCTGCAGCAGAACATGGGCAAGCAAGGCCTCTGCATCGACCTGAAAGACCCGCGCGGTCTCGAGATGATGCACAAGCTTACCGACACCGCCGATGTGTTCGTCGAGAATTACCGCCCTGGCGCATTGACGCGTCTCGGACTTGGCTACGAGGAATTGTCGAAGCGCAATCCCGGGCTGGTCTATTGCTCGGTTTCCGCCTACGGTCACACCGGCCCCGATTCGGCGCAGGCAGGCTTCGGCCTGATCGCCGAAGCGAAGAGCGGCGCGATGGCAATGGTCGGCGTGCCGGGCGAGGCGCCGCCGCTCTTCCGGATCGCGCTGGCCGACATGTACACCGGCATTCACGGCGTCGCGTCGGTGTGCGCCGCGCTGCTCGGGCGGATCAAGTCCGGCCGCGGCCAGCACATCGACCTGGCGCTCTACGACTGCATGGTGTCGATGCACGAATACGCGGTCCAGTGCTACACGTTGTCGGGTGGCAAGGAGATCCCGGTGCAGACCGGGCACGACCTGCCGCAGTCGACGGTGTACGGCGTGTTTACCGCGAAGGACGGCTATCTGGTCATCGCGGCGCAGGTCGACGATGCGTGGCAACGGCTCGCGAAGCTGATCGGCGGCGATGCGCTCGCCGCCGACAAGCGTTTCCTGAATCCGGCCAATCGCAATTCGAACCGTGAAGCAGCGCTGAAGTACGTTCGCGACTGGGTCGCCGCGCAGCCGTCGGCCAAGGCGTGCCTGGCGGCGCTCGACTCGGCGCAGGTTCCGTGCGCGAAAGTGCAGAGCATCGACGAAGTGCTGGCCGATCCGCAGATCATCGCCCGCGGGATGATGGTCGAGCAGACGCATCCGGTGCTGGGCAAGGTGCAACTGCCGAACCTGCCGTTCCGTTTTTCCGAATGCGATACGTCGCCGCGCAGCGTGGCCCCGCTGATGGGCCAGCATAACCGCGACATCGCGGAAAGTCTCGGCTACTCGAAGACTGAAATCGACAGCATGGTCCGCGACGGCGTGCTCCATGCCGAAGCCGCCGTCTCCCAACTGGCCGCCTGACCTCGGAGAAAATTCGAAATGACCGACCGCTACGCGGTGATCGGCAACCCGATCGCGCAATCCAAGTCGCCGCTGATTCACACGGCATTCGCCGAAGTTACCGGACAGGATCTCGAATATACGAAGATCGAAGGTCCGCTCGACGGCTTCAGGAAGGCGGTCGACGATTTTCGCGCGGCCGGCGGCCGCGGACTGAACGTCACCGCACCGTTCAAGCTGCAGGCCTACGAAATGGGCACCGACCGGATGGAACGCGCGCAGATAACCGGCGCGGCCAACGCGATGAAATTCGACGGCGCGAAGATCCATGTCGACAACTTCGACGGTGTGGGCCTGACCAATGACATCCAGGTGAATCTCGGCTATCCAATGAAGGGACGCCGTGTCCTGATGATGGGCGCGGGCGGCGCGGCACGCGGCGCGCTGCTTGCTTTCCTCGAGCAGGGGCCGGGGGAAGTTGTCGTCGCGAACCGGACGGCCGACAAGGCACGGCAACTCGCGACCTTATTCGTCAAGCGCGGCAACGTGCGCGGTTCCACCTATTCCGATCTGGGTGACGAGCGCTTCGACATTGTCGTCAATGCAACCTCCGCCAGCCTCAGGGGCGAACTTCCGCCGGTGCCGGCGACCGTATTCGGCGAAGATTGTCTCGCATACGAACTGGTCTATGGAAAGGGTTTGACGCCATTCCTGCGACTGGCCCGCAACGCCGGCGCGAATCGACTGGCAGATGGTGTCGGAATGCTCGTCGAGCAGGCGGCCGAGGCCTTCGTCTGGTGGCGCGGCGTGCGGCCTGAAACCAGGCCGTTGATCGACAAGCTGACTGTCCCGCTGGTCTGAGACGGCACATGACAAACGCAGCGAGATCCGCACGATGAACTACAAGGTCGATTTCGGCCCGGTCATCGCCGGATTCCCCACGCTTCTGCAAGGCTGCCTGGGCACCCTGGAACTCGCGCTTGCCGGGATGATGCTCGCGACCATCATCGGCATCGGCGGCGTCGTGCTGCGCGAGTCGCGATTTGCGCCGGTGCGCTGGACGGTGATGTCCTTCGTCGAGCTGATTCGCAACACGCCGTTCCTGGTGCAGATTTATTTCATCTTCTTCGCGCTGCCACTCGCGGGCATTCGGCTGGACCCGACGCCGACAGCCATCATCGCGCTGGGAGTCAACGGCGGCGCTTATGCGATCGAGATCATCCGCGGCGGCGTGCAGTCGATCCACAAGGGCCAGATCGAGGCAGGCCTGGCGCTCGGCCTGCACCCGATGCAGGTCTTTCGCCTGATCGTCCTCAAGCCCGCGTTGCGGGCGATCTTTCCATCTCTTGCCAGCCAGTTCATCCTGCTTACGCTTACGACCAGCATTGCCTCGGCGATCTCGGCGTATGAGCTGACCTCCGTCGCGCAGCGCATCGAATCGGATTCGTTCAGAAGCTTCGAAGTCTACGGAGTTGTCACACTGCTCTACCTCGCGATGTCCGGACTGATGATGGCCGGCTTCGGAGTCATCGCCTATCGCTTCTTCCGTTATCCGGTGAAATAGGAGCAACGGATGAACATCGCGCAATTCGGGTTCCTGCTCAAAGGCCTGCAGTGGTCGATCGCCCTGTCGGCAATCGGCCTGGCATGCGGCGCCGTAGCCGGGATGATCATCGCGCTGGCGCGCACCTCGGACTTCGCAAGCCTCCGGCGCGTTACCGCGGGTTACATCCTGCTGTTCCAGGGCACGCCGCTGCTGATGCAGCTATTCGTAACCTACTACGCGCTGGCGTTGATCGGCCTGGAACTGGATGCATGGATGGCCGTGGCAATCGGCTTCACGTTGCACGCGAGCGCTTTCCTCGGCGAGATCTGGCGCGGTTCGATCGAGGCGGTGCCGCGCGGGCAGACTGAAGCGGCGAAGGCGCTGGGTATCCGGTACTTCAAGCGGATGCAGAAGGTCGTCTTGCCGCAGGCGCTGCGCATATCTCTTCCCGCGACCATCGGCTTCCTCGTTCAACTCATCAAGGGCACTTCGCTGGCTGCCATCGTTGGCTTCACGGAACTGGCCCGCGCCGGCAGCATTGTTTCCAATCAGACTTACAAGCCCCTGTTCGTTTATGCGGTCGTGGGCACTCTCTATTTCCTGATGTGCTGGCCGCTGTCGATATACGGCGCCAGGCTGGAGCGCAAGCTCGCCACGGGTGCCCGGTGACCGTCGCGGCGAATCATTCAACCCACCGACTCGGAAACGCAAGCTCAACTCAAGGAGAACCAAGCAATGAACGATCAAGCCACACAACCGAACCGCGGCCGGACTCTTGCGGGCATTGCCACCGCGCTGGTCGCGTTGGTGCTCATGACCGGCACCGTATTGGCGATCACCCCCGCTGAAATCAAGGCCAAAGGCAAGCTGGTTGTCGGCATTCAGGCCGCAAACCCGCCGTGGGGCTTCGTCGATTCTGCGACCGGCAATGCCGACGGCATCGACGCCGACATCGCCAAGCTGTTCGGCAAGGAATTGGGCGTCCCCGTGCAGTTCATGGGCCTCGAAGTGGCCAACCGCATACCGGCGCTGACGGCAGGCCGCGTCGATGTGCTGTTCGCAACAATGGCAATGCTTCCGGATCGGGCCAAGGCGGTCCAGTACAGCAAGCCCTATGTCGCCAATAGCACCTATCTGGTGGCGGCGAAATCCACGCCGATCAAGAGCAACCCGGACATGGGCAAGTACGTCATCGGCGTGCCGCGCGCGAGTTCGCAAGACACGGACGCGACGAAGTCCGCACCTCCCGACACCAGGATCCTGCGCTTCGACAACGACGCGGCGGCGATCCAGGCGCTGCTCTCGGGCCAGGTGCAGGCGGTGGGCGGCAATGTCTTCTACGTAAAGCGCCTCAATGAGGTCAAGCCGGACACCTACGAGAACAAGCTCGAATTCACCAAGCTCTACAACGGCGCCTGCTCGCGGCTTGGGGAAAAGGAGATGAACGCAGCGCTGAATGCGTTCATCGACAAGATCAAGGCGAATGGAGAACTCGCCAGGATTCAACAGAAATGGATGTCCAGTTCGATGACAAACTTTCCGGACAGCATCGAAGGCGTTCCCTTCGTCGCGCAATAACGCCCGGCGAACGCGAAAGGTCACGGCCATGAACGCAAATACAAATCCAGCGCCCGATACCGGCACGCCGATGATCGCGATGGAGCACGTGGAGAAGTGGTATGGCGAATTCAAGGCCCTGACCGACATCAACCTATTGGTTCGCGCAGGCGAGAAGATTGTCCTGTGCGGCCCATCCGGATCGGGCAAGTCCACGCTGATCCGGTGCATCAATCATCTTGAAACCTACTCGAAGGGGCGCATTCTGGTGGATGGCATCGAGCTCAGCCACAGTTCGAAGACGATCGACAAGGTGCGCGCCGAGGTAGGGATGGTCTTCCAGCAGTTCAATCTGTTTCCGCACCTGACGGTGGTGGAGAACTGCATCCTGGCTCCGATGCACGCGCGCAAGGTCGAGCGGTCGGCGGCCGAAGCGACGGCGCGCCGGTTGCTCGAGCGCGTGCGCATCCTCGAGCAGGCGGACAAGTATCCGGCCCAGCTTTCCGGAGGGCAGCAGCAGCGCGTCGCCATCGCGAGGGCGCTGTGCATGGAGCCCAAGATCATGCTTTTCGACGAGCCGACGTCAGCCCTCGACCCGGAGATGGTGAAGGAAGTGCTCGACACGATGGTTTCCCTCGCCGAGGAGGGGATGACCATGATCTGCGTGACCCACGAGATGGGATTCGCCCGGGCTGTTGCCGATCGCGTCATCTTCATGGCGAGCGGCGAAATCCTGGAGGAGGCGCCGCCCGCGGAATTCTTCCAGAACCCCAGGCACGCACGAACCAAGGCGTTCCTTGGCGATATTCTCGGGCACTGAGAACAGGGGCAGGTCGTCATGAGCAAAACGCGAATCGCCGTCGCCGGCGCCGGCTACATCGGGCAGGCGCACATGGGCGTCGCGCAACGCGGGCGGACCGTGACGCTGTCCGCGGTTGTCGATCCTTCTCCGGCTGCGGTCGAGGTCGCAGCGAAAGCCGGCGTTCCGCTGTACAAGTCGCTCGATGAGTTGCTGGCCAGCGATCGGCCCGATGGGGTCGTGCTTGCGACCCCGAACCAACTGCACGTCGAGCACTCTCTGCAGTGCATGCAGGCCGGCGTGCCCCAGTTGCTGGAAAAGCCGATCGCGCCGACCTGCGCCGAGGGAGAACAACTGGTCAACGCTGCGCAGAAGACTGGCGCCCGCGTGCTGATCGGCCACCACCGTGCGCACAGCCCGATCATGGCGAAGGCAAGGCAGGTCGTGGATTCCGGAGTGCTCGGACGGATGGTCGGCGTGATGGGCAGCGCCACCTTCATGAAGCCCGACCAGTATTTCGTCGATGGCCCATGGCGCAAGCAGCCGGGTGGCGGCCCGGTGCTGCTCAACATGATCCACGAAGTGCACAACCTGCGGATGCTTTGCGGCGAGATTGCGGCGGTGCAGGCGTTCGCGTCGAACGCGATCCGCGGCTTCCCGGTCGAGGATACGGTGGCGATCAACCTGCGCTTTGTGAACGGCGCGCTGGGCACGTTCCTGCTGTCGGACACCGCTGCGTGTCCGAAAAGCTGGGAGCAGACCTCACGGGAAAATATGGCGTACCCGACGTATGAAGACGAAGACTGCTACACGATCACCGGGACGAACGGCTGCCTGTCGATTCCGACGATGCGGATCAAGACCTATCCGCGGCCGGAAGACCGGTCGTGGTGGAAGCCATTCGAGGTGGGCGTCGTCGGAATGGTCCGCGACGATCCGCTGGCGCACCAGATCGAACATTTCGGCGCGGTGATCCGCGGCGAGGCGAAGCCGATCGTCAGCGCAGAAGACGGGCTGAACAATCTGCGGATCACCGAGGCCATCGCCGAAGCGGCAAGAACCGGAAGGGTCGTCGAGACAATCTTGTCGACGACCGCTTTTTCTTCGAGATAATCGAGCGCCGGGGCAACTATCAAGGTTACGGCGCGGTCAACGCGATGGTGCGCCTTGCCGCGCTGGCAAACTGGCGCGCTGCCAACGAATGAGGAGACACGCATGCTGAACATCAACGGCAAGACGACGCTGATCGCGCACATCGGCTATCCGACGCACTCGTTCAAGGCGCCGATGATCTACAACCCGTACTTCGAGAAGGAAGGCATCGATGCCGTCGTGATACCGATGGGCGTCAAGGCCGAAGACTTCGAGGAATCGTTCACGCAGATCTTCAAGTTCTCGAATATCCGCGGGGCGCTGATCACGATGCCGCACAAGGTGTCCGTAATCGGCCTCCTCGACGAGGTGATGCCGGCGGTCAAGGTTGCCGGCTCGTGCAACGCGGTGCTGCTGCGCGAGGACGGCTCGCTCGTCGGCGACATGTTCGACGGCGCCGGCTTCACCCGCGGCGTCGAGCGCAAGGGCAAGAACCTGAAGGACGCAAGGGCGCTCGTCGTGGGCACCGGCGGCGTCGGCTGCGCGATCGCCGCGTCGCTTGCCGGCGCCGGTGTTTCCGCAATGGGGTTGTACGACGTGAACGGCGCTTCGGCCGACGCGCTGGCCGGGCGCCTTCGCGACAACTATCCGAAGATGGAAGTGAAGACCGGGTCGAACGATCCGACCGGATACGACGTCGTCGTCAACGCGACGCCGCTCGGCATGAACGCCGGCGATCCGATGCCGATGGACGTGTCGAAGATCGCGCCCACCGCATTCGTCGGCGAGGTCGTGATGAAGCAGGAGATGACGGCATTCCTGCAGGCAGCGAAGGAGCGCGGCTGCCGCTACCAGGTGGGCACCGACATGCTGTTCGAGCAGATTCCGGCATATCTGGAGTTCTTCGGCTTCAAGACGACGACGGCCGACGTGCTGCGCGAGGTCGCCAGGTTAAAATACTGAGGTGCCTGTCGCCCCGGGCGACAGATTGCTGCGGCACGACGGAACATCGATAAGCGCGGAGCAGAATGCAGTCGGCAACGACGCAAACCGGTCTTCGGTAAATGATCATCGAGAACGAAAAGCAGGTCACCGAAGCGGTCCTCGCCGAGCTGCAGCACGCGAGCGATCCGCGCTTCCGCGAAATCATGAGCGCGGCGGTCCGCCATCTGCACGATTTCACGCGCGAAGTGAAGCTGACCGAAGCCGAATTCCAGCAGGCTTGCGCGGTCATCGCGAAGCTCGGCCAGGCGACCACTGCATCGCATAACGAAGTCGTGCTCGCCGCCGGTTCGCTGGGACTGTCGGCGCTCGTCTGCCTGCTCAACAACGGGATCGGGTTGGAAAACGGCACGACGGCGAACCTGCTCGGACCATTCTGGCGCAAGGATTCGCCGCCGACGCGCAACGGCGAATCGATCGTGCGCTCGCCGTCGCCCGGCGATCCGATCTTCGTCAATGCGTGGGTTCACGACACCGAAGGGCGGCCCGTGGCGGGCGCAGAAGTCGACGTCTGGCATTCGTCGAACGCCGGCTTCTACGAGAACCAGGATCCCCAGCAGGCCGACATGAACCTGCGCGGCACCTTTACGACCGACGCGCACGGACGGATCAGCTTCCGCAGCATCAAGCCTGCCGGCTATCCGATTCCGGTCAACGGTCCGGTCGGCGACCTGCTGCGCGCGCAGGGCCGGCACAACATGCGCCCGGCGCATATCCACTTCCTGATCTACAAGCCGGGTTACAAGACGCAGTTCTCGCAGGTCTATTCGAGCGACGATCCGAATCTCGAGACCGACGTGCAGTTCGCGGTGACGAAGGCGTTGATCGCCAATTATGTGCGGCACGACACCGGCGACGGCGATCCGGCCCCGGACGACGACGTGCGCGGGACGTGGTATTCGCTCGACCAGCATTTCGTGATCGAGGAAGGCGAGGCGCGATTGCCGCGCGCGCCGATCAGCGGGAAGTCGACCGCAGAGGCTTCGCTGCCCGAACGGCTGCCTTCACGTTCTTAGTGCCAGGACCGCCGGCCGGGGAGCAGCACATCCCGGGCGGCGCTCTCGATGCCTCAGGGCGCGAAGCTCGATCCGCAATTCGCGTTGAGGAATCCGCGGATTGCCTGCCACGTCGTCCGGGTCGCGTTGGCGCCGAGCGCCGCCGTCGTCACACTGGTGCCCGTCATCCCGAACATCGCGCGCATGAAGATCAGCCCGTCGGTCAGCGCGTCGATGCTGCCGTTCGCGTCCGCGTCGAGGCAGCCGAGGGGAATCACATTGCCCGATTCGAACGCGCCCATGTCGGCGGTGCCGTTGACGACGCGCGGCAGCCCGCGCTGATCGTAAGCCGCGCCTGCGGGATTGCTGCCGGCGTCGATCGCCTGGCTGCCGGATGCAAGCGCATGCGTCGCGGTCGGGCCGCCGTAATCGCCGAGCGGCAGGAGCAGCGGGTCCTGGCTGACGATGTTGCCGGCCCCCGGTGCGATCGATCCGGGATACCGGAACAGCGACTGGGTCAGCGTGTACGGATTGGCGAACGGCTCCGCGGATTGTCCGATGTCCTCGGGGCCGATCGTTCCCAGGTTATCGCTGAAGAGCGAGCTCTCGATCGACACGGTTCCCTCGAAGTTCGCCGTCGACGTGCCCG
>Ga0105240_10004915_pt1 | contig 20101 bp, 16 predicted proteins | sample KBSC54metaG_FD_80426 | JGI IMG/M metagenome (GOLD analysis project Ga0105240, IMG submission 80426) | Corn rhizosphere microbial communities from Kellogg Biological Station, Michigan, USA - KBS C5-4 metaG | ecosystem: Host-associated > Plants > Roots > Rhizosphere > Soil | place: Michigan, USA... | reverse complement strand
TTGGGCATGGTGGGATCTACAGTGATTGAACGACTATTTGTGGATTTTACAGAACAAATTTCCTCTACGACTGGTTTGACTAGCACGCTTGAAAGTACGGAACGCCTACTGGCCAAGGTATTGGGCAAGGACAAAGTTGGCAATATCATGGAGGAAATTCGCGGCCCTGCCGGCCGCACGATGTGGGACAAACTCGGCAATGTGAATGAACAAGTGCTGGCGAATTATTTGAAGAATGAATATCCGCAAACGGTCGCGGTGGTGCTGTCGAAAATCCGTTCCGATCATGCCGCGCGTGTGCTGGGCATTTTGCCTGAAAGTTTCGCGATGGAAGTTGTCATGCGCATGCTGCGCATGGAGAGCGTGCAAAAAGAAGTTTTGGAAGATGTTGAAAAAACGCTGCGGAATGAGTTCATGTCGAATCTGGCGCGCACCAACCGCCGCGATCCGCATGAAGTGATGGCGGAAATTTTCAACTCGCTCGACCGCAATGTGGAAACGCGCTTTATTTCCGCGCTGGAAGAACGCAATCGTGATGCTGCGGATAAAATTAAATCGTTGATGTTCACCTTTGAACATTTAGGCCTATTGGATCCCTCCGGTGTCCAAACCCTGATCCGCAATGTGGACAAAACGAAACTCGCCCTGGCGCTGAAGGGGGCAAACGATACGCTGAAGGAATTATTCTTCTCCAATATGTCGGAACGCGCCGCAAAAATTTTACGCGAAGATATGGCATCCATGGGGCCGGTACGCTTGCGCGATGTAGATGAAGCGCAGCAGATTTTGGTGAAAGCGACCAAGGAGCTCGCGACCAAAGGCGAGATTGTGATTTCATCCGGCAAGGATGAAGATGAGGTGATTTACTAATGGCGTCGCGCCCGTTCCTCTTTGAAAATCGCGATTTTGATCAAATCGCGGACATGAATGCGCGCCCTGAAGAACGTCCGCAATTCAGTCAAAATGATTTGAATGGCGCCGTACAAGGCGCCCAGCAGCGCGGCTTTGAAGAAGGCCTGGCAACGGCAACGCAAAGCCTGGAAGCGCAAATGGCGCGGCTCTTTGAAAGCATCGCAGCACAGATGCAAGTTTTGATAACAGCGGAAGTAGAACGCACGCAAGGCGCGCAAACCATGGCGATTGAAGTGGCCGCGGGATTGGTGCGTAAATTAATGCCGGAACTGGCGACCCAGCAATCATTGGAAGGTGTCAGCAATATCGTGCGGCAAGTGATGATGGATCGCTTTGAAGAACCGCGATTAATCATCCGCGTGCACGACAGTCTATTAGATGATCTGTCGGCGCGGCTGGAAAAACTATCACAAGCCACCGGATTCCGCGGACAATATGCGCTCATGGCGGATACCGCGCTGGGCGCACCCGATTGCCGCATTGAATGGTCCAACGGTGGCGTAGAGCGTAGTGTCCCGCGCCTGTGGGAAAATATGCAAATTACGCTGGCACAAATTCAGGCGACACTGGCGCCGACAAATTCCATTCCTGAAAATCTAGGGATTGAAACTCTTCCACTTCCTAACGAAAGCGATGCGACATGAGTGATACAAATCTTGCCCTGGATGAACTCCAGGAACCCACCGCGGATGCGATGCCCATGGGTGAAATGGCGGAGAAGGATTTAACCGCCGTTTATGATATTCCCGTCACGGTACAGGCCGTATTGGGACGTGCGCAAATGCAGGTATCGCAGTTGCTGAAACTCGGCCGCGGTGCCGTGGTGGAACTTGACCGCAAGGTAGGTGAGGCGATTGATATTTATGTCAATAACCGCCTGGTCGCACGCGGTGAGGTTGTGGTGGTTGAAGATCGCCTGGGGATTACGATGACGGAAATTATTAAGTCGGACCGGAATTAAAATGTTACGAAAAAGTTTTGCATTTCTATTGGTGCTTTTGCCATTGAGCGCTGTACACGCGCAAATGGCGGAAACGTTGTCGCCAAAATGTAAAAAAATGAACGAAGCAATGGGTTATATGCAGGATGAAATAGATCAATATTTTCATAAAACAGATCGCACCGCGCCCATTCCTGTTTTATTTGATCAATCCTATCAAGAAATAGGTGTGCATAATCATTTAGCGCTTCAATTTATGCGGTTAAGGGCAAATATGGATTTTATTCTAATGAGCGAGCCAAAATCTGATGCAGTAGAGGGGCTTTTGGTAAATTGGGAAGCCATGAATGAAAATGGAGAATTAACTTGTGGTGACTTAACAAAATTACAGCCATTTTCTGGTCACGCAAAGGAGAAGGATTAAATGCGCTTAATGATCGTTGGAGAATTGGAAGGACACGTCGTCGCGGCGGGAAAAATCGCGACGTCCAAAGGCGCGAAGGTTGTGCATGCGGATTCAGCGGAGCGCGCACTGAATGCCTTGCGCTCTGGCAAGGGCGCGGATTTATTGATGGTGGAAATCAAACAAGACATCGCGGGCCTAATTAAAAGTTTGCAGGAAGAGCGTATTTCTGTGCCCGTGGTGGCTTGCGGTATCAGCGCGGATAAATCCCTGGCCATTGCTGCGATTCAGGCGGGCGCAAAAGAATACGTGCCGCTGCCGCCCGATGCGGATTTGATCGCGGCGGTGCTGACGGCCGTGGCGGAAGAACAAACGGATTTCATTGCCGCCGATCCCGCGATGTTGAAAGTTTTAAAAATGGCGGACCAGGTTGCGGGTACGGATGCGACGATTTTGATCACGGGCGAAAGCGGTACGGGTAAGGAAGTAATGGCCCATTACATCCACCGAAAATCACGCCGCAAGGTTGGTAATTTTATCGCGACGAATTGCGCTGCGATTCCGGAAACATTGATTGAGTCTGAATTATTCGGACATGAAAAGGGTGCCTTTACCGGTGCAGTTGCGCGGCGCCTGGGCAAGTTTGAAGAAGCTAACGGCGGCACATTATTCCTCGATGAAGTCACCGAAATGCCGCTGGCACCGCAGGCGAAATTACTGCGCGCGATTCAGGAAAAAGAAATCACGCGTCTGGGCAGCAACGGCGGTGTGAAAGTTGATATCCGGTTGATTGCAACATCCAACCGCGATTTGCAACAGGCGGTGAAAGAAAAAGTTTTCCGCGAGGATTTGTATTTCCGCCTAAACGTGATCAATATCACTTTGCCGCCGTTGCGCGCGCGCCGAGGCGATATTCCAGCGCTCGCGAAATTCTTTGTTAAGAAATATGCGGCAGCCAATTACATGCCGGAGAAAAATATTTCCGACGAAGCAATGGAAAAACTCATGGCGCATGACTGGCCCGGCAATGTGCGCGAATTGGAAAATATGATGCACCGCGCATTATTGCTGTCGGGCGAAGATATAATCGAGCCCGAGTTCATTATGTTATCGGGTCATCCCGAATCGGACGCCGATGACGATGAAGGTATCACAGACGATACCCGCAAGGTTGGCATGGTCGGCAGTACGCTTGCGGATATGGAACGCAATATGATCATTAATACGCTGACGCATACATTGGGCAACCGAACCCACGCGGCAAATATTTTGGGTATTTCCATTCGCACCTTGCGGAATAAAATCCGTCAATATGATGCCGAAGGTCACGTCGTGCCGCCGCCGCCAGCCGGTGAGACGGACCGCGAAGCCGTTGGCGCTTAGTTAAAGCAGCATGGCAGTAGAAACCCTAACTGCGGATGGCACCGGGACTGGCACGATGATGTCGGATATCTTGGCGGGCGCGCGTTCGGGGCCGACGATTTTCGCCGTCGGTGTATTTGGTATTTTGATGCTTCTGTTTTTTCCCGTGCCCAAATTTTTGCTGGATATGTTTTTGGCGATTTCCATTATGGCATCGATTTTGATTTTGATGACATCGTTATTCGTGCAGCGACCGCTTGAATTCACTTCCTTTCCCACCATCCTGCTTGTCATCACGATGTTCCGCCTGGCGCTGGATATTGCTTGCACGCGATTAATCCTGGCCAATGGGCACGAGGGAACGGAAGCATCTGGTCAAATCATTCACGCCTTCGGGCAACTAATGGCGGGGAACTTCCTCATTGGCGTTGTTGTATTTTCCATTATCATCGTCGTGAATTTCGTTGTGATTACCAAGGGTTCGGGGCGTATCGCCGAGGTCGCCGCGCGTTTTACCCTGGATGCAATGCCTGGAAAACAAATGGCGGTCGATGCGGATTTATCTGCGGGTCTGATTACCGAGGATGTTGCCCGTAAACGACGTAAAGATTTAGAAGACGAAAGCAGTTTTTTCGGTGCGATGGACGGAGCGGCGAAGTTTGTGCGCGGAGACGCGGTCGCGTCTTTAATTATCGTTTTCATCAATATCATTGGCGGCCTGATCATTGGTACGACGCAACATAACATGGCACTCGGTGAGGCGACAAAAAATTACACCCTACTGACAATCGGCGAAGGTTTAGTGGGGCAGATCACCGCGCTGATTATTTCATTCGCATCGGGGATGATCGTAACTAAGGCTGGTCTGACGGGCGATACGCAAAAAGCCGTTTCTGATCAGTTAATGGCCAATCCGCTGACATTCGGAATTGCATCTTTTGTCATGATGATCGTCGCATTTTTACCGAACATGCCGATGTTCCCATTTTTATTGCTGGGTGGCGGCGCGGGTTATGTCGCTTATAAAATTTCGCAAAGACAAAGTACCGTGCGCAATAATGAAGCCGCGGCGAAGGCGCGTGATGCCATTGCGCCGCCACCGGCCGCTGAAGAGCCCATCGCAAATGCACTAGCAATTGATACGATCCGTTTGGAATTGGGTTATGCATTGCTGGGTCTGGTAAATAGTGAAGAGGGCAACCGCCTGACCGCGCAGATCAAAGGCTTACGCAAACAGATGGCCCAAGATTTGGGTTTCGTTCTGCCGTCTGTGCGGATTCAGGATAATTTGCAACTCGTGCCGAATGAATATGTGATTAAAATTAAAGAGATTGAAGCAGGCCGTGGGCAGGTTGCGCCAACGCGTTTGTTATGTATGGATCCAAAAGGCCAGCCCATTGCATTAGATGGGGAGCCGACGACAGAGCCCACGTTTGGCCTGCCCGCGATGTGGATTGACGAGATGAAACGTGAAGAGGCCTTGTTCCGCGGCTATACCGTGGTGGACGGGCCGACGGTGGTGACGACGCATTTGACCGAAGCTGTGCGTGAAAATATGGCGGAGTTGTTATCGTATAGTGAAACGCAAAAACTATTGGATAATCTACCGCAGGAATATCAAAAACTGGTGACGGATTTAATCCCGGCGCAAATTACCATTGGGGGTTTGCAGCGCATTTTACAAAACCTGCTGGCCGAGCGGGTTTCCATTCGCGATTTGCCGACAATTTTGGAAGGTGTGTCAGAGGCGGTTGGGTTTACGCGCAACCTCGGTGCAATTACCGAACACGTGCGCACGCGTTTGGCGCGGCAGATATGTGAAAGTCATTTGAACGGACAGGGTTATGTGACACTGCTGACGTTATCGCCGGAATGGGAACAGGAATTCGCCCAGGCCGTGGTAGGCGAGGGCGATAATGCCCAGCTTTCCATCGCGCCGCGCAAGTTGCAGGAATTTATTACCAAGGTCCGCGATGCCTATCAACAGCAAGTCCAGGCTGGGGAAAGTCCGGTACTGCTAACATCAGGCGGCATTCGCCCCTATGTGCGTTCGATTGTGGAACGATTCCGCCCGCAAACCACTGTCATGTCGCAAAATGAAATTCACGCTAAGGCGAAAATTAAGACATTGGGGCAGATTTAAATGCGCCTGAAATCCTTCCATGCTGCGAATATGGCTGAAGCCATGACGGCTGTGCGCGCCGAGCTGGGCGATGATGCGATCATCGTTTCCATGCGCGATGAAGAAGGTGGCATGCGGATCACCGCCGCGATTGAACCGGCGTTTGAGCCAGTGGACCGCGAGGCTGACGGCACGCAGGCGAAATTGAATTTGTCATCCTTTCATTTGCTACCTGAGGCGGACCATACCGAGGCGCTTGCGGATTTATTATACCGCCACAATGTGCCTGCACGCATGGCGGATCAAATTATTGGTGCCGCGATAAACCATTCCGCTGCACCGGATTTAAAAAGTTTATTGGTGGACGTGCTGGCGCAATTACTACCGTTTGAATCCGCTGCGCCTGGCGGGGATCGCCCCGTTATGCTGGTCGGACCACCGGGCGTGGGCAAAACCTTGACGACGGCGAAACTGGCCGCTCAAGCACATCTGGATGGCCAGCGCGTGATGGTCTTTACCACCGATACCGTGCGTGCGGGCGGCGTCGAACAACTCGAAGCTTTTATGAAAGTCCTCGGCGTGCCGATGGCGGCTGCGGAAACGGGCGGCGCGTTGGTGGATGGCATTCACGCCGTGCGTGGCGAAATGGATTTAATTTTAATTGATACCGCCGGATTTAATCCGTTTCATATGCCGGATATTGCGGAATTGGTGACGCTGATAAAATCTTTGGGCGGTTTAAATGCGATTGATGCAGTGCTGATACTGCCTGCGGGCGTGGATGCGGCAGAGGCTGCGGACATCGCGAGCGTGTACCAGAAACTGGGTATCAAACGGTTAATCATGACACGACTTGATTGCGCGCGGCGTCTGGGCGGCGTGATTACTGCCTGCCTCACCGGGCCGTTTCAATTGCTCGCCCTATCGCAATCCGCGCGCGTGGCGGACGGCCTGTCACCGCTGTCGCCCGAAAGTTTTGCTGAAATTCTTCTCTCACCGCCGAAAGGTGCATCATGACAACCGCACAAAACACTGCACATAAAAACATCATCGCCGTTGCCTCGGGTAAGGGCGGCGTGGGAAAAACCTGGTTCTCCACCACGTTTTGCCACACCCTGGCAAAAGCGGGGCGCAAGGTTTTATTATTTGATGGCGATTTGGGCTTGGCCAACGTGGATGTGCAATTGGGTCTGGCGGCGAAATATGATTTGCAGCATGTGGTAGAAGGAAAAATCACATTGCTGCGCGCCATAACGAAATTTGAAACGGGCGGATTTGATATCATCGCGGGGCGCAGCGGTGCGGGCGGTTTGGCAAGCATTCCATCGCAGGCGCTGCAAAACATTTGCGATGAATTGGTCATATTGGCGCAAAATTATGATGATGTGATACTTGATCTGGGTGCTGGCGTGGACCGCGTGGTGCGGCAATTGGCGGGCCTGGCAGCCACAACGCTGGTCATCACCAATGATGAACCCACATCGATGACGGACGCCTATGCCTTTATCAAACTGGGGCTGCAGGCCGGTGCGCAGACACAATTCAAAATTGTCGTGAATATGGCAACGAATATGTTGGAGGGACAACGCACGGCCGATGCGCTGGCGCAATCCTGCAAAAAGTTTTTGAACTTTCAGCCCGCCATTGCAGGCATCATCCGCCGCGATACCAAGGTGCGCGACGCCATCCGCGCGCAAATGCCGTTGCTGACACGCTCGCCGACCTCGGATGCGCTGGCAGATGTGGAAGCGATCGTGCGGAATATAGGCATGGCCCGCGCGGTGGCGTAAACTACCTGCCTGCAAGATTACATAGAAGGTGGTGGTGGAGTTACGCCGCCAGAAGGCTTCCTAGTCGTTTTTAGCGTTGGGTCATTAGTCTTAGCTGCTGTGGGATGGGTCTTAGAAGCTGTTAGTATCTCCTCATAATCTATTTTGAGTGGGTCGAAATCATCATCTTTATCTTTATAACCGTAATCGCTCAAAATCTTTTCAGGGATCGCTTTCAAGAAGCTCAGCCACTGGCTGAATATCATCCAAGGTCGGATTTTTAGGATCAAAAGGCGGTTTTTTCATCTGAATTGTTTTCAGTATTTTTGACTGCTCCCGTAATACCTAACCTGGTTTCCAGTATTTCTAAATGGTCCTCAGGCGGAAGATTGGGTTTGGGAAATGATTTGTCATGCTCCTTAAATATGGGTAAAGGGCAAGTCACCCTGGCTGCCGGAATAAATATTCCAAGGCCAAAATGTCAAGATTTAAATAGGCCAAGAGTCAAGGTATTGTTTCCCAGTAACTCAAATCCTGGTAAAAGTAACCAGACTCGCTTTGGGAAGGACCAGAATGGTTGATCTGCCGTCGACTGCCGTGGCTTCCGCTTCTAGTGCGACCTCCTCTTCGTCAGGCGGGCCGGGCGCGGGCGGCGGAAATTTACAAAGCGCCGCGACGACTGTTGTTAATTTGCCCGATAGCCTGCAATCCATTTCTCAAAATGTCACCTTGGGCGCGCGGTTGGTGGGAACGAATACAGATGGCTCAGTCGTACTGCGCACTGCGCAAGGCGATGTGACCTTGCAATTACCCGTGAATGTGCAGCCGGGCAGCCAATTGCAATTACAAGTTACGCCGGGCACACCGCCCACGGTGATGCTGCTTTTCACCAATGCCGACCAGCAAGCCGCGACCCATTACGTGAATTCAGTAATTAATAATTTGCCAATGCCGACGGTTGATTTCGGTGCGGCGGATACGACAGCGGCGCAGGTGGATTTGCAAACAGGCTCGGCCGTGCGTGCTGTGGTGCTGAATGAACAGGTTGCGGCGGCCATTCCAACCGTGCCGGATAATTCACCATTAGGTCAGCTGTTGGCGAAGCCGGGCGCGTTGACGGACTTATTAGAAAAAATAGCATCAGGCGGCGGCGATCCAACCAGCATTGCCCAAGCGCAATTATTGGGTCAACTGGGTTCGCCTGGACGTCTGCCGGATAAGATCGGCCAATTGTCATTGTCCGGAAAATTATTGGAAACGGTGCAGCAGACAGTGCAATTGCTACAATCCCAACCCGGTGGCGCGCAGGGCCTGTCGAATGATCAGAGCAATTTGCATTCATTACAATTAGCAGCTGGGCAAAATTCACCAACTGCAAGCGGTGCGCAAAATGCAGCGCAAGCAGCACAATTGATTGCACAGGGCGGCAACACTCAAACGAATTTAACGCCTAATACGATTTTAAACTTACAAGTTACACAAATTATTCCGCCAGGTGGATCATTACCGCAAGCAACCGCAGGTGCAAATGCCAATATCATAATGGGGCAATTAACGCCGCAGATGATTAATGGGCAGCCCGTGGTGCAAACACCACAAGGATTATTATTATTGCAAGCCAACACGAAATTACCATCCGGCACCACGTTAATGCTTGAAATCATACCGGATAATGCCGCATTGGCGGGTCCTGGCTCAGGAATTTCTGCGGATACGCAAGCCATTAAGACAATTAGCGCCTTACCGCATTTGGAGACGGCTTTGCTGACTTTGGGTGTTAATAATGAAAGTATGGCTGCTGTGATGAATAGTATTCCAAGGTTGAATGGGATGTTTCCAGCCTCGGCATTATTTTTTATGCAGGCGATGCAAACCGGCGATATCAAGAACTGGTTGGGTGATAAGACAGTGCAAAATCTACGCGCATTTGGTCCCGCAGGGCTTAAGATTTTAGAAGGGTTGCAGCGTGAATTCGGTGCCATCGGTGCGAAGGCGGAGAGCACAAAGCCCGGTGAATGGCGGCAGATTACGGTGCCCTATATGGGTGAATACGGGATGGCCACGGCGCGACTGGCAGTACGGAACCATTACCCAGACATTAATCCAGAGGAACGCAGCCGCCGGGCCACGCCGCAAGATGCAGGACGCGTAACGCGGTTTTTATTCGATGTGGAATTTTCGGAATTCGGACCGCTGCAAGTGGATGGCTTGCTACGTCCTGGCGTGAGTTTTAATAATCAATTGGATGTGCTGTTACGGACACGCGAGTTGTTGCCTGCTCAGATGCGGCGCGAATTAATGGATATGTATAGCGAAAGCCTGGGCGCCTATGGCATGAATGGTACCCTGGCATTCCAGGCGGGTTATCAGAATTGGATCAAATTGGCCGAAGAACGCAACGCCGCGCATACCGGTTCGCGGGTGTGAAATTGCTTGCAATTTGGGATTTTGCCGCTGTAATATGCCTAAGTTAGCAATATTTATTTGAAGTCCTAACAATAGCGCGGAGAATAAGTTATGAAATATGTAGATCCCCAAGGCCGAGTAACCGTAGAATCTGTGCCAACAATTAAAATAATTGCTTACGAGGGAGCAGCTATTCCAGGTATTGCACGATCGGAAGATATGCAAACCTTTCGAGAGAAAGCAGTGGCTGAGATTTGGACACAGATAGTCGTTATTAATGCTGCTGGGAAAGTTTCCAAAAGTGAACGAGCAGGCAAATGCGTTACGGTGCTTTTAACTGAAGCACAGCAGCATATATCAGATATGCCTATTAAAGTTGAGGTTAGATCTGGTGGACTTGTCAGAGCATCTGATAAGCCATGGGATGAAAGTCCATTATATTATAATGAAAACTTTTTTGAGTGCGGTCATAGGGATTTTGGGATTTTTATGTCTGAAATAGAGCCACAAATTAAAGATGATAAACATTTTGAACCTAATAAAATTAGAAATATTCAGTTTTTTGACATTGTTCGCGTTTCTATCCCACTCATAAGAAAGGATTGGAAGCAATTACTCTCACTTAAAATTAATCCTTCAAGCGAATGTATCATGACGAATGAAGTTCGCCTGAATCTTGATGGTGCAAAATGGTATAAAGATGCTGTTTTTATGAATCGGAAAAATTTCGATCTATTACTAGTAAAAGAAAATGGCCAAACTGTTCCACTTGACGAATATAAGGCTAGGGCAGCGCCGCCAAATAAGATAACTGCGGCTTCGCCGGTTCCAAATTAATATGCAAACAAAAAATCCCCCTGGTATTGCTACCAGGGGGTTGAGTTGTGGGGTAGGAAACTGGTCGAAAACTTTTGGCGCTTTCGGTGCTACCCCAGTGGAGAAAATCTAAAACGGTGAGATGATATCCATCAGCTGTTGTCCGTAACGCGGCTGTTGAATGTCGCTGCTTTCGCCTTTGCCGCCGTATGTGATTCGAGCATCCGCGATCTTATCATGCGAAATGGTGTTGTCGGATGCGATGTCTTCAGGACGGATGATGCCTTGCACGGACAATTGGCGCATTTCGTTATCAACCAGGATTTCCTGTGTCCCTTTAATCACCAGATTGCCGTTTTGCAGTTTCTGAATAATCATCGCAGCCATATTGGTGACGATGGATTCGTTCCGTTTTACTTCGCCTTTACCGTCGTGCGACATGTTGGTGGAAGTCGAAAGAGCGTTAGTTGAACTAAAGGCATCGGGCAATACTTTGCCGGCCAAATTAGCTTCAAAACCAAATACATGCGGCATACCCATGGTATCGCCCGCGGTGCGTGCGATGTTGGTTTCGTTTTTCAAATCGGCGTTGTCGGTGACGTTTATTTTTACAGTCAGGATATCACCAACACGGGCGGCGCGCTGATCACGGAAGAAGGCGCGCGATCCAGGATGCCATAATGAATTAGGTTGTGAAATATTATCCGACGCCCGGACTTCCGGCATGGGCGTAGTGATGGGCTTATAATTTTCCGCTTCAATTGGATTTTTGATGTCCGCATGGTCGGGTGGTGAGCCGATACGGGAAATGCGGTCAAATGCATTGCAGGCGGTCAGGCTGACGGATAAAAGCGTCATTGCCGCGATCCGCGCCAGTTTTGAACTGTTTTTCTGTTTCATAATACCCCCAAGTTTCTTGTTCTTGGGGTAGATATGCAAGGCCTGTGCCAAGTGACGGGATGCTTAGCGAATGCGTAGCATGAGCTTAGCCAAACCGTCACTCCGGCCAAACCTACTCCCTAATCTCCACCTGTTTAGGCCCGATGACCTTAGCATCCACGGTACGGTTGGACCCAAGGTTGGTGACCTTAATGCTGTCATTCAGCGCACCGGATTCCAGCGCGCGGCCGGAGGCGGTGATTTCGAGTGCCCCTGTATGATACAGCAGCGTGACATCATCGCCGTGTTTGACCAATTGTTCTTTCATCAGGTCAATGAAACGCATGGGCTGGCCGGCCTGTAAGGGCCGTTTGGCCGCAAAACCGACAATTTGGTTGCTGTCACGGATCATGTCGCCATGGACTTTTTTAACCGGAAAACTTTGGATGGTCAGGTCGTCGGCCGTAATGGGGTCATTGATATTTTTAGGGCTGATAAGAACCGGTAGGTCCGTGGATTCTTTCGCCGGATCGACGGGCGGTACGGCGGTTTGAACTGGCGCCGGGGCAGGGGGATTATCCTGCGCCCAAACAGCGGCAGCCCCCAAAATGGAGGCCGCCGCCAGCGCCAAAACTAAAATCCTATGCATCGATTCACGTTACCTGATTCATAGCGCCTAAGATATCATTAGCCGGTGGCGATCTGTCCGGTTGTCTGCATCATTTCATCAGCGGTTTTAATCACTTTCGAGTTCATTTCGTATGCGCGTTGCGCCGTGATCAGATCCGTCATCGACTGAACGATGTTAACGTTGGATTGCTCCAATGAACCTTGGGCGATCGTGCCGTATTGTTCACTGCCCGGGTTGCCGGTGGTGGCATTGCCGGATGCATCCGTTTCCTGGAACAGGTTATCGCCAAGGGCTTGCAAGCCCGCCGGGTTCACAAAGCTGGCCAATTGTAATTGACCCAAATTTTGCGGGGTGGTTTGCCCGGGGACCGTGGCGGAAATCTGTCCGCTGTTGTTAATGCTGATGGCTGTGGCGTTATTGGGGATGGTGATGTTGGGTAGTACTGGATAACCTTCCGCAGTTACAATCTGGCCTTGCGCGTTTAATTGCAGGGTACCATCGCGCGTATAAGCCGTTGTGCCAGATGGCAATTGCACCTGGATATAACCATTGCCCTGGATCGCGAGATCCAACGGATTGCCGGTTTGCTGCAGGGTACCTTGCTGGATAGAGGGTGCAACGCCGATCGTCCGAACTCCGGTTCCCACTGAAATACCCGTAGGAGAAATTGTATTCGTATCCGATGTAGCAGACCCTGCAAGCTGCATATTCTGATAAAATAAATCCGCAAATTCCGCGCGCCGGTTTTTAAAACCCGTTGTGGTCATGTTTGCGATGTTATGGGAAATAACATCAACGTTCAGTTGTTGTGCTGCCATGCCGGTGGCGCCGATGGATAGTGCTCTCATGATAGGTCTCCTTTACGAAATTCTGGCGATGTCTTTGATTGCATTGGTTTGGCGGCTGCCTTCTTCTTTCATGATGTTGGCGGCAGTCATATATTGACGTTGAATTTCAATCATATCCGTCATTTGCTGGACGGAATTGACGTTGGATTCTTCAATTGCTCCTTGCACGATGGATTGTTTTTCAAGGGGGTTCGGCGCAGTGCCTTCGGCAGCCTTCAGTCCGTTATTACCATCGGGCAAAAGCGCTTGTTCATTATCAAAATCGACCAGTTTCAATTTGCCCAAGATACCTTTGGGTGTAGAAATGGTGCCGTCGGGGCCGATGGCGATATTGCTGGTGCCGGGCGGAACGTTGATTTCGCCGCCGTCGCCTTGCACAGCATTGCCGTTCAAGTCCACCAATTGGCCGCCAGAGCTGAGTTCAAAGACGCCGTTGCGGGTATATCGGTCGCCAGCGGGTGTTGAGATGGTAAAATAACCTTTACCCTGAATGGCGACGTCCAGCGGATTGCCGGTGGTTTTGACCACGCCCGGGCTGGTGTCACGCACAGTGCCCCAATCGGCCGCCATAACGAGCGGATTTTTATCTAACGGCCGCACGCCAGGCACGCTGGGGCTAACCTTTTCCGATTTTAATAGGAGTTCAACGGCCTTAAAGCCGGTGGTGTTCATGTTGGCAATGTTATTGCCGACAATGTCCATCTTTTGCTGCAATGCCATCATATGCGACAAAGCAAGGGTGCTTGATGCAAAGTCCATATTCCTACCCGTGGTTATTGTTTTTGTTGGGATAGTGAATGCAAGGGCCGTGCCAAATGCTATAAAAGTAAAAAAAGTTTGCATTGTGAGGTAGAGATTTGCTAGTTTTGGAAGACAATATTAGAACTAAGGAGATTTAATATGACAAATTCAGAATTTTTCCCTAACCAGCCCGTTGAAGTTAATCATGATGGCAGGCTATCGGCTTCTTATAATATTATTACGCCGCAAGGTTTGCCACCCAATATCCCGTTGCCCACGCAAGAGGTGCATTTCTATAATTTAAAAGGTGATCGGACGGGATTTGTGAGCTTTCTGCCTGATGATATGGGCGTGGTACTTAGGATTTTTCATGACGGAGGGCGCCCAGAAACGCATATGGTCGATCCAAGTTCAATAAGGGCAGAATTCTATCATGATATGGCCGTTGTGCTGGCCGAAAAACCAGGCGTTACAGTTAAGGGGCTGCAGAGAGGGATGATGTTGCTAATTCATTCTCCGGGTGAGTTTGATGGCGCTACTCCAGAAAGCTTAAACGGTAGTGCAACACCAGAATCTTCAACGTCTCCTGCACCTGTGCCACGTTCCGCTGGTTCTACACCGGCAAAAGGGTTGCGTGCGCTTTTGCAAGCTGGTGCTAAAAAACTTCGTATTGGTAGAAAAAAAGATCAAAATGGTCCAGGAAACGATATGCAATAGCTTAGTATTTGCGCAGTCTTTTAACAGGTTTTGGCCAGCTTTATAAAAAAATATGGTCGTGGCGGCAGTCGCAATCGAACTTTTCTCAGCCATATTCCCTGCTTATCAGGGAATTTACAGGGAATTTTTCTGCTTCTTAGGCGAACTTTGAGAAAAGTGGCCGCGATAAATGGCGGTATTTCAGTGTGTTACTGGATATTCAGCTTTAAATAATGTCAAAAATAACAGGGAATTTTTTGCGTGTAACAGGGAATAAAATTCACCGAACAGGCAATTGCGGGATCCCAGCAATACTACCGCATAGGGAACTTTCATAGACTGATCAGGAAATACTGATGTCGCTACATTTTTCTTCCAGATTTAAGAGCTATCACTATGCAAATACTTATATCATTTAATCTATCATTAGAGGCTGATTGGGGTTTCTATAAGCAGGACCATTGTCAGTACTGTTTTTGTTGCCTTCGGGTGCAGTTGTAGGGTTAATATTTTTTAGTATCAGGGGAGCTGGATGATGATTGCTGACAGGCAGAATACTTTCGTTCATTAGATCCGTGCCGCCTGTGCCATTCCATGTTTCCCCTAGGGCGCGGTAAAGCAACACTAGGTTTTCTGCCACTGCCGCATCGGAAATTGCCAGCTGCGTATCGGCATTCAGCTTGTCGCGTTCCGCCACCAATAAATCCAACTGTGTCGCTGTACCGACTTTATATTGCGCTAGCGCGATTTCAGCGGCCTGGTCAAAAGCGTCGGCTTCCTTGTGCAGCGTGTTGCGCCGCTGAATTTCGGTCAGGTAAGCGGAGATGGCATTATCCGTATCCTCAAGCGCTTTAAAGACCGTCTGACGGTAAGTATAAAAGGCTTCGTTCTGCTTGGCATCGGCCAAATTTACCTGCGCGCGGATGGCACCAAAATCAATTAAAGGCAAAACACCATTGATGGCGACATTCCACAATTCGCCGCCCATATCATAGAAGTTATGATGCTGACGGCCCCAAAATCCTTGTAAAGAAATCTTGGGAAAATATTGGGCGAAGGCGACATTGCGCAAGGCGGCGGCTTCCGCCAAACGCCGCTCCGCCCCGCGCACATCGGGACGGCGCGCGATTACTTCCAGGGGCATCGCCACGACTGCCACCGATGAAAGATTGGGAACTAGTTTTTCAACTGCCAGCATGGGCCGCAAAGCTTGCGGCGCGCTGCCAGTCAGTACCGCCAGGTGATTAATTGCGGCATCCATGTTCTTTTGTAAGGTTGGCAAACCTGCTGCCGTGTCCTGTACCTGGGCCTGAGCACGTGTCAGTTCAAAATCACTGATTGCGCCCAATTCACGCTGTGCGGCCGTGACCTTCAATGTATAATTCTGCATCTGCAAATTTTGTTGTGCGATCGCATATTGGCGTTGGGCGCTGCGGAGCTGAATATAGCTGCGCGCAATTTCGGTTTGCACGGACAATTCAGTTTGTCGGCGGTCCTGTTCCGCTGCTGCCATTTCCGCACGCGCCGCCATTACGCGGCTTTTATTGCCGCCCGCCAAATCCAGATCCCAGGTACCGGAAAAACCAACTTGGTTGGAGGTATCTAATTGGTAGGGGACGGGCAGTGCCACCGTTTGCCGCGCAAAGGTTGTGGTGCCATTGATTTGCGGCGCCAGCGCTGCCAAGGTTGCATTCCTATCCGCCCGTGCTTGCGCAATGCGCGTATTGGCGATCATCAGGTCATCATTGTTTTGCTCTGCCAATTGCAACAAGATAGCAAGTTCAGGATCCTGAAAATCCGCCCAATGCGCGCCGGGTTTTTCAGGTGAGGTTTGTGTGCCGAACTTAATTGCACCGTCTGTTGTTGCATCCGCATGCGCCGCTCCATTCCAGCCGTTTTGCCAGCCATCCAGAAAATTCAGCTTTGGCGGCGTATAAGGCCGACCGACGCAAGCGGTCAGTAAAAAGCTTATCAAGGTTATGGTCGGCCAGGGGCGCCAAGATATCAGATTTTGACAAGCGGGAGAGCCACTACGGCATGCAGAAAAGACAGAAAAACGGGTCGGAAGCATCGGGGGCCAGACAGGGAGACGCAAAGTATAACAGTATACAAGGATCAGGTAAAACAAATCATTTTGTGAATTATAACTTAACGATCGCAATGAGCCCGAATCCTGCTTTAATGACAGCGGTTCAGCAGTTTGTCGCTTTGAATGTTGGCAGATTCCGATACGCCCAGCTGTTTTCTTGGGCCTCGCGGTGCACCCATTGCACCTGCTCACCAACCAGGGTGCAAAATCTAGCCCTAGCCATGGCCAGCCGAACCTTCCCAGCGACCACAACTCTATTCTTCGCCTAACATACGCAACTCGCCCCAGTCATCGCCGCCAATTGGAGTTGAAAATATAATCGCCTATATTGTTGTTTATAAAATTTAATCTGATAGAAAGAGTAAGTAGATGGTAAACAATGGGGCGCAGGCCGTGCCGCCCAGGCATGACATGTCTTCGAAACTATCGTCCTCGATGATGGAAGACGATAGTGGTAGTGCGTCTTTTATATTGCTACTGCGGTTTCTGGGCATTGCCATGGATAGCCAACAACTGAAACATCAGTTTGGCGGCATTCCAATTGGCATTACCGAAATGCTGCGGTGCGCTAAAGCATTAAAAATTAAAGCGCGGGCAATAGCAAGTGATTGGGACCGCCTGACCAAAACGCATTTACCCGCCATCGCGCAAAGCCACGACGGTGAGTTTTTTATTTTGGGTAAAATCACCGCGGATGGCGCTTTAATCCAGAATCCATTTGCTGCGGCACCGCAATTAGTAACGCGCGCTGAGTTTGAAGAATCATGGAACGGACAAATTATTTTATTGACCCGCCGTGCCCTTGTCAGTGACCTGATGCGGCGTTTTGATATCACCTGGTTTATTCAGGCTGTGCATAAGTACCGTCACCTGTTATCCGAAGTTTTAGTTGCTTCTTTTTTCCTACAAATCTTTGCTCTCATATCGCCTATCTTTTTCCAGGTCGTGATCGACAAGGTCCTAGTGCACCAAAGCATGAGCACGCTTTATGTGCTCATCGTCGGTCTGGTCACCGTTTCAGTTTTTGAAAGTGTGTTGACCGCGCTGCGCACATATTTGTTTTCACATACCACCAGCCGGATGGATGTTGAATTGGGCGCGCGGCTATTTCGGCATTTAATTGCCTTGCCCATTGCCTATTTTGAAGCGCGTAGGGCAGGTGACAGCGTCGCCCGTGTGCGCGAACTCGAAAATATCCGTAATTTTATCACCAGTTCTGCGTTGACGCTGGTGATCGATTTGTTTTTTACTTTTGTTTTTCTAGGCGTGATGGCTTATTATTCATTGGCACTCACAGGCATCGTCTTAGCATCTATTCCGTTGTATATTTTAATTTCGGTTGCCGTGACACCTGCCTTTCGCCGCAGCCTGGATGATAAATTCAATCGCGGTGCAGAGAACCAATCGTTTCTAGTAGAAAGTATTACTGGTATTGAAACGCTTAAGGCTATGGCGGTTGAGCCGCAGATGCAGCGTAAATGGGAAGAGCAATTGGCAGGCTATATTCGCGCCAGTTTCAAGGTTTTAAATCTTGGCAATTGGGCAAGTCAGGGTGTGCAATTGATTAGTAAACTGGTCACTGCCGCGATTTTGTTTTTCGGCGCCAAGGCCGTAATTGAAGGCAGCCTGAGCGTGGGTGAACTGGTGGCCTTCAACATGCTGGCGGGCAGGGTATCCCAGCCAGTATTACGCCTGGCACAGATGTGGCAGGATTTTCACCAAACTAAAATCTCCATCGACCGGTTGGGCGATATTTTAAATACGCCGCCAGAGCCAACCTTCACGCCGGGGCGCACGGCGCTGCCCGCCATTCGTGGCGGGGTGACCTTCGATCACGTGACCTTTCGTTACCGGCTAGATGGGCCTGCGGTTTTACATGACATCAACATCAGCATACCGCCCGGCCAGGTGGTGGGGATTGTAGGGCCGTCCGGTTCTGGCAAATCAACCCTGACCAAACTGGTGCAGAGGCTTTATGCGCCTGAGGCTGGACGCGTGATGGTGGACGGCGTTGATCTGGGTGTGGTGGATGTGTCGTGGCTGCGCCGTCAGGTAGGCGTGGTATTACAGGAAAACGTATTATTCAATCGCTCCATCCGCGACAATATTGCACTAGCGGATCCGGGTATGCCGATTGAACAGGTAATCGCGGCGGCAAAACTGGCGGGTGCCCATGATTTTATTCTGGAGCTGCCGCAAGGCTATGATACCTTAGTGGGTGAGCGCGGGGCAGGACTGTCTGGCGGCCAGCGCCAGCGTATTGCCATTGCGCGTGCTTTGCTAACAAATCCACGAATTCTGATTTTTGACGAAGCCACCAGCGCACTTGATTACGAAAGCGAGCATATTATCCAAAATAATATGCAGCAGATTGTGCAAGGACGAACGGTTTTGATTATCGCCCACCGGCTGTCTGCAGTGCGCCGCTGTCACCGCATTATTACGATTGAGAAGGGGCGCATTGTGGAGGATGGTACGCATGATACTTTGGCTGCCGCCAACGGTCGTTACGCTACTCTATTAGATATGCAAGGCGGGGCTCATGCTGCCTGATAATTTGCTGAGAATTTTTGGTATCAAAGAGGGGCCGTCCCAAGAGCAAACCGAATTCCTGCCCGCGGCACTGGAAATTGTTGAAACCCCGCCATCACCGCTTGGTCGTGCGATTGCCGCCACTATTATATTATTTCTGCTGATCGCATTGGCCTGGGCTTGTTTGGGAAGCATTGATATTATTGCCGTCGCGCCGGGTAAAATTGTTTCATCGCAGCGCACCAAAACCATCCAGCCCTTTGAAACTGGCGTCATCCGCACCATTCATATCAAAGACGGGCAGGCGGTAAAGGCTGGGGATATTTTAATCGAAATAGATTCAACCATCAATCAATCTGAACGAGACCGCTTGGCGCAGGAATTATTGGATCAAAAACTGGAAATTGCGCGTCTGATCGCAGCAACTAACCTGAATAATAAATCCGCTCATATCCTGCAGGCGCCTGATGGTGCCACACCCGAGCAAATTACCTTACAGCAAACTTATTTGAACAACCAATTAAATGAGATACATGCCAAATTCGACGCGCTGGACCGGCAAATTGCACAAAGCGAAGGCAACCGCGCCGCCGTCTCTGCGACCATTGGAAAACTACAAGAATCCATCCCGTTGCTGGAGCAGCGCAATAACATCCGTCAGCAATTGGCGCAAAAAGGCTATGGCTCAAAACTGGACGCCATTAATTCACAACAGGATTTAATTGAGCATCAACATGAACTCATTGAACAGCAAGGACGATTGGCAGAAGCGAACGGTGCACTGGCCGCCTTAAAACAACAACGCGGACAGGCGCAGGCAGAATATCTGCGCGATAATTCCAATAAACTGGCGGATGCCGAACAAAAAGCCAGTAGCCTGCAAGAACAATTGGTGCAGGCTACGCAAAAATTTAAGTTGCAAACCATCACCGCACCCGTGAGTGGAACGGTACAG
>Ga0105240_10004914_pt1 | contig 20106 bp, 18 predicted proteins | sample KBSC54metaG_FD_80426 | JGI IMG/M metagenome (GOLD analysis project Ga0105240, IMG submission 80426) | Corn rhizosphere microbial communities from Kellogg Biological Station, Michigan, USA - KBS C5-4 metaG | ecosystem: Host-associated > Plants > Roots > Rhizosphere > Soil | place: Michigan, USA... | reverse complement strand
GATTTATCATGGTCGCCAAGCTTGCCCCGACTGGCGCCGCCCGCTCTCGTTACCGCCGTCAGCAACATAACAACATGAATCCGTTGCCGACCCATCAATCCGGCCGCGCCGATGTCACGGCGCGTCCCGCTTCCAGCACTCTCGCGCGGTTGGTCGACACGATGATGCACGGCAGCGCGATCGCCTGCCGAATCGTTTTCTCGGACGGCTCCGAATATCGGAACAGCGCGGCGGCGCCGGAGTTCACGATCTTCTTTCGCAACCGGCGCGGCGAGTCGCGCCTGTTTCGCTACGGCCACGTCGGGCTCCTCGAAGCCTATTTCGACGGCGATGTCGACGTCGACGGCGACATCGCGCTGGCATTCAGGGTTGCGCTAGACAAGGGATTCAGCCACAGGCCGAACGCACTGGTGAAGCTGCGCAACCGGTGGCACGAGGTCCGGCACTCGAATCGCTCGGTTGCGCGGGCGAAGGCCAACGCGCGCGCGCATTACGGCCTCGGCAAGGCCTTCTACGCGCCGTGGCTGGACCGTATCGGCATGATGTACACCTGCGCGTACTGGAAGGAAGGCACGCGCACGCTCGAGGAAGCGCAGCAGAACAAGATGGACCACGTGTGCCGGAAGGTCCGACTGAAAGCGGGCGAGACATTCGTCGACGTCGGGTGCGGATGGGGCGGCCTGCTCTTTCATGCCTGGCACCGATACGGCGCGCTCGGTACCGGCATCAATACGACGACCGAGCAGGTCGGCGAATTGAACGAGGAGATCGCCCGGCAGCAGCTCACGGACAGGATTCGCGTGATCGAATGCGACTTTCGCGAGATGCCCGGCCAATACGACAAGCTGCTCTCGATCGGCACGCTCGAGCACGCCGGACCACACGAGCTGCCGGCGGTCGTTCGCGCGCACGCCAACGCGCTGAAGCCGGGCGGCCTCGGCGTCATTCATTTCATCGGCCACGTCGGGTCGTTCGATACCGAGTTCTATATTCGGAAGTACATCTTCCCCGGCGGCTGGATCCCGAGCCTGCACGAAGCGATCGACGCGATGGATGCCAACGGCCTCGAAGTGCTCGACGTCGAGAACCTGCGGCGCCATTACGCGTTGACCCTCGATGCCTGGGCCGAGCGCTTCGACGCCAACTGGGACGCGATCCACGCGCTCGATCCGGTGCGCTTCGACGAGCGTCGCCGGCGGATATGGCGAACGTATCTATGGTCGTGTGCCGAGATGTTTCGCTCGCGCATGACGCGCACGCACCTCTTCCAGGTCACCGTCAGCAAGGGCAACGCCACGAAATACCCGATGAGCCGCTCGTTCCTGTACCCTCCTGTGCCGTGATGGCGTACGCCGCGAAGACGGCGCGGCTGCTGGAGGAGATCGCATCGGCGCGACGCCCGGGCGAGGCTGCCGCTGGACTCTCCAAGTCGACATCTAATCTCTTTCGTAACCGGGCGCCGCGAACGCGACCCCGCATCGATCTCGGCCACTTCAACGAGGTCGTTCGCGTCGACGCGCAGGCGGGTCTTGTCGAGGCGGAGGGCATGACGACGTTCGTCGATCTTGCCGACGCCACGCTCGCCGCAGGCGCGATGCCGGCCGTCGTGCCCCAGTTGAAGTCGATCACGCTTGGCGGCGCGGTAGCCGGCGTCGGCATCGAGGCAACGTCGTTTCGGCACGGCCTCGTGCACGATACGATCGTCGCCATGGACATCCTGACCGGCGACGGCCGCATCATCGCGTGCACGGCGGACAACGAGTACCGGGACCTGTTCCATGGATTTCCGAACTCGTACGGTACGCTCGGGTACGCGCTGAAGCTCACGGCGCGAACGGTGCCCGTGAAGCGCAACGTGCTGGTCGAGCACGCGCGTTACCACGACGCGGATCGTTTTTTCGCCGACCTTCACCTTCGCTGCGCCGACGCGAATATCGATTTCGTCGATGGCGTCGCATTCGCTCACGACCACCTCGTGTTGTCGTGCGCGCGCTTTATCGACGATGCGCCGTATGTCAGCGACTACACGTACGAGCGCATCTATTATCGTTCGCTGCGCGAAAGGCCGATCGATTACCTCACGACGCGCGATTACCTGTGGCGCTGGGACACCGACTGGTTCTGGTGCTCGAAGAACGTCGGCGCGCAGCAACCCTTCGTGCGTCGACTGCTCGGCCGTCGTCGATTGAACTCGATCACGTACCAGAAGGTCATGCGCTGGAACGCGCGTTGGCGCGTCACCGATGCGTTGAATCGGATGCGCCGCGTTCAATCGGAATCGGTGATCCAGGACGTGGACATCCCGATTGCGCGTGCGCGCGAATTCCTCGATTTCCTGCACGCTGAAGTCCGTATCGCTCCCATCTGGATCTGTCCGATCGCAGCGCCAGACCCGGATGCCGAGGCAACGCTCTATCCGCTGCCACGCGACTCGCTGTCGATCAATTTCGGATTCTGGGACACCGTCTCGTCGCGCGAGACGCGTCCCGTCGGCTTCGTCAATCGCAGGATCGAGCGCAAGGCGAGCGAAATCGGCGGCATCAAGTCGCTGTATTCGGATTCCTATTTCACTGAAGACGAGTTCTGGACGATCTACAACCGGCCGGCGTACGCTGCGCTCAAGGCCCGCTACGATCCATCCGGCGCATTGGGCGATCTGTACGCCAAGTGCGTGCTGCGGCAATGAGCGCCTTCACGCGATATTCAGCACGGCCGTTCCAGCGAGTGTGCCATCGCGCAGTGCGGCAAGCGCTTCGTCGGCCCGCTCGAGCGGGTACGACGCGATGCGCGTTCGAACGGGCACTTGCTGCGCGAGGGCAATGAATTCGCGCCCGTCGCGGCGCGTCAGGTTCGCGACCGAGACGACACGCCGCTCGCCCCACAGGATGGCATACGGGAAACGGGGAATATCGCTCATGTGAATGCCCGCGCATACGACCGTGCCGCCTTTCGCGACACCGCGCAGCGCCGAGGGCACCAGCGCTCCGACCGGCGCAAACAACAAGGCGGCGTCGAGTTCGTCCGGCGCCATCTCGTCGCTGCCGCCGGCCCATGCCGCGCCCAGCGCGCGCGCGGATGCCTGACCCGCGACGTCGCCGGGCCGCGTGAACGCGAACACGGTACGCCCCTCGTGCCGCGCAACCTGCGTGACGATGTGCGCGGCCGCGCCGAACCCGTAGATTCCGAGGCGAGCCGCGTCGCCGGCCGCGCGCAAGGCACGGTAACCGATGAGACCCGCGCAAAGCCAGGGTGCGAGCTCGTCGCTTGCAAATCCCCCCGGCAGGTGAAAGCAGTACCGCGCGTCGGCGAGCCCGTACTCCGCGTAGCCGCCGTCGACGGTGTACCCGGTGAAGAGCGCCGCATCGCAGAGATTCTCCCTTCCGCTCGTGCAATAACGGCAGCGCCCGCAGGTGTACGCGAGCCACGGAATGCCGACGCGCTCACCAACCCGCACGTCGTGCACGTCGGCGCCGACATCGGCGACGATGCCGACGATCTCATGGCCGGGAATGATCGGAAATCGCGCGCCGGCGAGTTCGCCATCGACGACGTGCAAATCGGTGCGGCACACGCCACAGGCCTGCACGCGCACGAGCACCTGCTTTGCGGACGGCGTGGGGACATCCATCGACGACCAGCGAAGCGGCGATCGCGCGGCATCGAGCACCATCGCATGCATGTCCTGCTCCCGGCTCCCTAACGATACGTCGCGTCGTCGATCGTCGCGTGGAAGAACCTGCCCTCGGTGTCGAAACGATCGGTCCCGAAGTACCAGCCGACCCGCATCCGCGCGGGAATCGTATAGCCGTCGAAGGTCGCTTCCTGCTCGACGACCGCGCCGAAGCTCACTTCGCGGAAACGGCCCCCATCGGGGTTGCCCCATCGCGGCAGCGCAACCGACTGCAACGATCCCTGGCTCAGCGTCAACGCAAGATCTTCGGCGCTGCCGTCGACGGCAAAGTGGGCGTGCGCGACCAGCGGATCGTCGCCGTTCCAGGTCACGTTGCTGCCGCATAGCATCGACGGCAGCCAGATCGTCTCCGCGGCGAAGCGGTCGGCCGTCGAACGCGTGACGTCGGGCCCGGAAGCGCGGATGATCGGAATCAGGCCGCCGATTTTCCATCGCATCGCGCCGGCACCGTCGATAAACCGGTCGAATCCGCGGATCGTCATACCGGCCATTTTTACGTTCGCCCGCCAGATCATCCCGCGATCCCGTACGATGACCTGTTCAGCCTTGAAGGGCCGCCAGCGCTTCAGTTTGATCGCGCCATGCATGCGCAGGCGAACCGCCGATGCCAGCGGCGTTCCGGGTGCAATTGCGTGCGCAAGATAGCGTTGCACAGGTTCCGGCAGATGCGCGACCGACGCCCTGTCGAATGCCTCGTTGGCCGGCGGTGCGGAATTCCACAGGACATCAAGATCGGAAGTATCGATTTTCATTCGCCTTTTTTCGTGCGCCGCCTTACCCGGGTGTGCTCCCGGTCGGATAAGACGCGTCTCACCCGTGAATCAGTCAGCGGGAATGCCGATGAGTTCGGGACGAGCGGCCGAAGGCGCGCGATCCAGGCGGACGATCGGCCCTGCTCGGCGGCTGGAGGGGCGCGCGGCGTCCGATCTTCGACAATTTTTTCCGACGGTCCGCCGTCGCAACGAGGAGGAAGTCAATGCTGAAGGTACTGTTGCCCGTGGACGGCTCGCCGAGCGCTGTCCGCGCGACCGGGAAGCTCATTGATACGCTGGGCTGGTACAAGGAGGCGCCGTCGATCGAACTCCTCTCCGTGCATCTCCCGCTGCCGAGGGTCCCGAACCTGGGTGCATTCATCAGCAAGGAAATGGTCGACAAATATTACGAAGACGAATGCGACGCGATGCTTGCCCCGAGCCGCAAGCTTCTCGACGACGCGGGTGTGGCGTATACGGTGCACCGGCTCGCAGGACCCATTGCGGAGAGCATCGTCGAGCGGGCGACGCAATCCGGGTCCGACATGGTGTACATGGGGACGCGCGGGATGTCGGCGCTGGCCAATATGACGATGGGTTCGGTGACGACCCGCGTCCTGCACCTCTGCCATATCCCGGTCGTGCTCATCCACTGACGTCGCCGCGTGCGGCTGCGCGACGGAAACGGCCGCGCACCGCCGGAAAGGCGGGACGCGGCCGTCGATGATGGCGCAGCGGGTTACGGCTTCAATTGCGCGCGAACTTCGCCGCCGGGATGCGCGGCGCTATGGATGTTCACGTACAGGTCGCCTTCCTTGAATGCCTTCAACTGCTCAGGCGTCAGCTTCGCGCCCGCGGGCGCGCTGAACTTGTCGCCTTCCTTCGTGAACGGCACGATCACTTTGCCATTCGTGCCGGCCTTGCCCTCGTGAATGTGCGCGGCCGTCGGCGCAAAGCCGCTGGCGGTCACGCTGCCGCTCACGCTGCCATCGTCGTTGATCGTGATGGATCCGCTGCCGGAACCACCACTTTTCACCGCTGGAACTTCCTGATCCCCTGACAGCTTCACGTTCATCGATTCCGCAAGCGCCGCTGCCGACGTGCAGGCGAGGACGATTGCAAACGACCACGTCGATACCTGCTGCACACTTTTCGATTTGAGAAACGCGTTCATCGTAAACCCTCATAGATTGACAAAAGCCGAAACGCACGCGACGCATTTCGGGCGCACGGGTGTTTTCGGAGCAGTGGGTACGGCAAACCCGATTCCAACTAACACGCCGCCAGGCTGCGGTATTCCCGAAGCCCGACGGGAAAGGCCAGTGTACACCCGCCCCTTATGACGGCGGCGGGCGGAGGGCCGCTACAATCGGCGGGTTGCCCGGGTGGTGAAACAGGTAGACACAAGGGACTTAAAATCCCTCGCCAGTGAAACTGGCATACCGGTTCGAGTCCGGTCCCGGGCACTCGGTCGCATGCGGCGACGTCCACCAGGCGCCGCGTTCGTTCCATAAGCTGCCGGAATGGACCAGCGCAGCTCAATCGCGGCATCGTTTCCAAAATGAGTTCCGACGACACATCGACAGACGGCAGCCCGTCGATAAGCGATGCGTGGAGTACCAAGAAGGGGCCGAGCCATCATGCGGTGGATTCTTCTCGCGCTGGCGATCGTGGCCGAGGTGATTGCTACCTCGACGCTAAAGTCTACCGAGGGATTCACCCGGCTCTGGCCGTCTGTCGTCGTTGTGATTTGCTACGAAACGGCCTTTATCCTTTTGTCGCTGACGCTGAAGAAGATTCCGATCGGAATCGTGTACGCCGTTTGGTCGGGCGCGGGTGTGGCGTTGATCACGCTGGTTGCCTGGGTTTTCCTCGACCAGCCGTTAGGTGCGGCGGAACTTGCGGGGTTGGCGTTGATTGTGGGCGGTGTGGTGGTGATTAACGTCTTTTCGAAGTCAACGGTCGAATAATGCCTCGCGCACCGGTTACTCGAACATGCGAGGATCGCTGATGGAGTGGCTCTTGCTGCTTGTGGCGATAGTTGCCGAGGTGATAGCCACTTCAGCGCTGAAGTCGGCCAAGGGCTTTACCCGGCTATGGCCCTCCTTGATAGTGGTGTGCTGCTACTCCCTGGCGTTGTACCTGCTGTCCTTGACGTTAGAGACGATTCCAGTGGGCGTTGTATACGCCGTCTGGTCCGGAGCCGGAGTCGCGCTGGTCACGGTGGTCGGGCGCTACTTCTTCGGGCAAGTCCTGGATCGGCCGGCTCTGGTTGGCATCGGCATGATTCTTACGGGAGTAAGTATGCTGCAGATTTTGTCGACATCGGGGGGTCGCATCTAGGCCGACGATGGCACCTTGTATGCCACCGTGTTGAGCGAGCCCTGATGCGCCAATTTCACGCGTTGATCGGCTGGGTTGCTGGCGGCACAATGCGGGTAACGGAAATTATCCATTTGCATCAAGCTCTTACGCGCCGACCCGTCCCGACACACGCTGGCAGCCGGCAGCCCGCGCCATCGCTGCACATGCAAGCGGCGCGGGCACCGTGGCGTGGCGGCCTACGACCCCCGCCATGACAAAGGCTCATCAGTTCCTACAGCGAAAACGGCGTGCCGCCGCTTTCGCCCGAGTGAGGACCGCGCGACGCTTGGAATCGGAAGTCGAACCACGATGGCGAGACGACAATGGCGCACACATTCACGCATGATGTCCGGCCAGCCGCACGGTTTTCACGACGATACGCGCGCGTCGACAATTCTACGGGTGTGGATGATCCGCTCGGCGCTGCCCGCGGGATCATTTTCGGCGTGTTGATTTCCATTCTGGGATTCTGGCTGCCGCTTGCGATTGCATTGATTCGGTAGACACTTCGAGGACCGGGCGCGATCGGCCCCTAGCGCGGGCAGAGGGCGTCGATACGGCGACCGGCATTCTCGGTCGGTCCGATCTCCGTTGCCGGCAGGATGCAGTCGACCTCCACCTTGCTCGAGGGTGCTGCGCGGCATCGATTCGAAGCGCGCGTCGTTCGGTTGTTGCACGCTCGGCGCGTGACCTCGCATAAACTTTCGACGCCTCCTGCGGACGCCCCCAACACCATTCGCGGGCGCTCCTCGAATCGGCGCAGAGTACTTCGATCATGTTACCCGCTCGGCGGAGTTGCCTCCGCGCGGCGCACATTCCCGCTTATAGTCGTGACCTTCAAGAAAAGTACCCGGAGGAGTTATCTTGAAGGTACCCGGCAAGTCGCGAGAAGGGTTGCTCGCAGGCGCGCTGGCACCGCGGCGGAAAATGATGCGCCGCGTGCGCTGCGCCGCGATTGCATGCTTCGTTGCAACGTCCTTCGCTCCTCCACATGCCGGCGCTCAATCGCTGCGGCGCCTCGGCGATCTTTCGATCGAGGAGCTCGCGCAAATCGAAATCACGTCCGTGTCCAAGCGAGCCGAGCCGTTGAGCGATGCGCCCGCCGCGATTTACGTCATCACCGGCGACGACATCCGCCGCTCGGGTGCGACAAGCCTGGCCGAAGCACTTCGCCTTGCGCCGAACCTCGAGGTCGCCCGCGTCAATTCGCAGACGTACAACGTCTCGTCGCGCGGGATGAATTCGGTCAACGCGTCAAACAAGCTGCTGGTTCTGATCGACGGGCGCAGCGTCTACACACCCTTCTTTTCCAGCGTGTTCTGGGATCAGCAGGACGTGATGCTCGCCGATGTGGAGCGCATCGAAGTCATCAGCGGTCCGGGCGGCACGCTATGGGGCTCCAATGCGATGAACGGCGTGATCAACGTGATCACGAAAAGCGCCGCCGATACGCAGGGAGGCCTCGTCGACGCGAAGCTCGGCGATTTCGAGCAACGCGGCGCCGCCCGATCGGGCGGCAAGCTCGGCGATCTCGGCAACTATCGCACCTACGCAATGGGTTTTGGCGAAGGCCATGCGCGATTGCCGAATGGCGACAGCGCGATGGACGATTGGCGCGGCAAGCAGGCGGGTTTTCGCAGTGACCTGTCCGCGCTCGAGAGTACGTTCACCGTACAGGGCGACATCTACGAGAATCTCCTCGATACGCCGGCCGGGCGACGCAGCGGAGGCAACCTGCTGGGCCGCTGGAACAAAGGGTTCGCCGATGGCTCGTCGTTACAGGTGCAGGCCTATTACGATCAGCAGGACCGCTCCGATCGGGCGCTCGCCGGCGGCGGCTCCGCGGAACAACTGAGGACGATCGACGTCGAGGCGCAGCACGCATTCGCGTGGAGCAGGAACCAGATCGTCTGGGGCGCCGGGCAGCGTAGCTGGATCGATCGCTTCGTCAATACGTCGAATCCGTTCGTACTCATCCCCGAGAGCCAGACGCTGAGTCTTACGAACGTGTTCGGCCAGGACACGATCGCGCTTGCCCGCGACCTCAAGCTGATCCTCGGGACCAAGTTCGAGTACAGCAGCTTCAGCGGCTGGGCGGTCATGCCGAACGCCCGCATCGGCTGGGCAGTCGACACCCGGAATTTCCTGTGGGCGGCGATCTCGCGCGCCGTGCGCTCACCTTCGAGGCTCGAGCGCGACTTGACCGCGCCGGGCATCGTCAATACATCGCCCGGCTTCCAATCCGAGAAGCTGATCGCGTACGAGGCCGGCTGGCGCTCGCAAGTGCTGGAGCGGGCGACGCTGTCGGTATCGCTGTTCTACAACGACTACACAGACCTGCGCACCACGTCGCCCGCGCCGGTCACCATTCTTCCGGTGACGTTCGGCAACGGATGGGAAGGCCACACATACGGCGCAGACGTCTGGGCGAGCTACAGCCCCGTGTCCTGGTGGCGAATCAATCCCGGGTTCGGGTTGTTGCGCAAGGATTTCCACCTCAAGCCCGGCGCGCACGACATCGCCGGCGAGCAGACGGTGCTCGGGCACGACCCGGGACACCAGGTCTTCCTTCGCTCGTACATGGATCTGCCGCATGACATGGAGCTCTATGTGGGCCTGCGCGAGGTCGCGAGCCTTTCGGAAGTCGACGTTCCCGGCTACTTCGAGGCCGACGTGCGGCTTGGCTGGCACGTGACACCGAAGATCGAGCTGTCACTGGCGGGACTCAATCTCGTGCATGCCTGGCACGCGGAGGCAACCGCGCCACCCATCCAGCAAATTCCGCGCAGCGTGTACCTGGGTGCCCGGTGGACCTTCTGAGCGCACAGCGTTTCGAGGCATGGCGCTTCGCAACGGCGTTGGGCCCGGTCGCGCTCGCCGCGTGCGTGACGGCATTCGTTCCGGCGCGCGTCATCGCGCAAACCGGGACCGTCGAATACGCGGTGAAGGCCACCTACCTGTACAAGTTCGCGCCCTACGTCGAATGGCCCGAGGGGAGCTTCCGTTCGCCGTCGGATCCGCTCGTGCTCTGCGTCATCGGCGTCGATGCCGTCGCCAATCTCGTCGATGAAGCGGTGCAAGGGCAGACGGTCGGCGGGCACGCCGTGACCGTTCGCCACATCGTCGAGCCCAAGCGCGATTCGGATTGCCGCATCCTGTATGTCGCCGCGTCGCAGCGTGACCCGGCTGCGGCGCTTGGAATCGTGCGCGGCACCCCGGTTCTGACCGTGACCGATGCGCGGCCCGACGCGCGCGCGCATGGCATCATCGATTTCGTGATCGAAAGCAACCGCGTCCGTTTCGAGATCGATCTCAACGCGGCGGCGGAAAACCATCTGCTGATCAGCTCGAAGCTGCTCAACCTGGCCGTCCGAGTGCGGCAACCTTGACCGGGATTGAATAACGCCATGGCCGACTTACGCCGGATGCTGCACATCGATCGCGCGAACCCGATGTCCGCATTCGCCGCGGCAGGTGTGCTTCTGCTGCTGCTCGCCGGCATGGCGATGGTGATCTACAACGAGCAGGCGTACAAGGACGCGAAAATCCAGCAGATCCGCGCACAGAGCCGGATTCTGGCGTCGACCGTAACAGCCGCGCTGGCGTTCGACGACCGCAAGGCTGCGTACGAGTACGTCACCGCGCTCGGCGCCGATCCGCAGGTTCGGATCGCCGCCGTTTACGACGCGCGGGGCGCATTGTTCGCCGGCTACTCGCGCGCAGATGCTCGGCCACCGCCAGCCGCGGTGATGGAAGAACAGCAGCTCATTCGCGCCGACCACCTGATCGCGACGACTCCGGTCACTCAGGGCGCCGCCGAGCTCGGTACCGTATACATGGAAATGGCGATCGATCCGATTTCGCGGCGGCTCGCGCGTTACGGCATCATCGGACTGCTGGTCGCGATGGCGTCGCTGATTTTCGTCCTGCTCGGCGCGGCGCAGCGCCGCCTGGCTGAGGCGAATGCACGCCTCGAGCAACAGGGGGCGGATCTCGCGCGTGCGAACGAGAACCTGCGCGCGCAGATCGAGCAGCGGGAAAATGCCGAGACCGCGTTGCGCCAGGTGCAGAAAATGGAAGCGATGGGCCAGCTCATCGGCGGCATCGCGCACGATTTCAACAATCTGCTGCAAGTCATCATGGGCAATCTCGAGGTGCTGAAGCGCCGCAAGCTCCTGGCGGGCGACGACGCGAAACGCATGGTCGATTCCGCGATCCGCGGCGCCGAGCGCGCAGCGACGCTCACACAGCGGCTTCTCGCGTTCGCGCGCCGGCAGCCGCTCAATCCGAAGCCGATCGACGTGAACAAGCTTGTCACCGGCATGTCCGAGCTGCTGCACCGCACGCTCGGCGAGTCGATCAAGATCGAGACCGTGCTGTCCGGCGGCATCTGGCGCGTGGCGGCAGACGCCAACCAGGTCGAAAATGCGCTGCTCAACCTCGCCGTCAATGCGCGCGATGCGATGCCATCGGGGGGAAAGCTGACGATCGAGACCGCCAACGCCTTTCTCGACGACGCGTATGCGAAAGCGAACGAGGTCAGGCCGGGCCAATACGTGGTCGTCGCCGTGAGCGACACGGGCGCCGGCATGCCCAAGGACGTGCTGCAGAAGGCGTTCGAGCCGTTCTTCACGACGAAGGACGTCGGCAAGGGCTCGGGGCTCGGACTGTCGCAGGTATACGGCTTCATCAAGCAGTCGGACGGACACGCCAAGATCTACAGCGAGCCCGGCGAGGGCACCACCATCAAGCTGTACCTGCCGCGGCTCCCGCTGGCAGGCGATGCCGCCGAGGACTCGATGGAAGCGCAACGGCTTCCCGAAGGACGATCGGACCGCCTGGTTCTGATCGTCGAGGACGACGAGGACGTGCGCGCCCACGCCGCCGCGATATTGCGCGAGCTCGGTTATTCCGTCCTCGAGGCAGCCGACGGACCCAGCGCACTGCTGATGCTCGACTCGAAGCCCGGCGTGCGATTGCTGTTCACGGACATCGGATTGCCAGATGGCCTGAATGGACGCCAGCTCGCCGACGAGGCGCAGCGGCGTCGCCCGGAATTGCAGGTGCTGTACACGACCGCGTACGCGCGCAATGCGATCGTGCATCAGGGTCGGCTGGACCCGGGCGTCGAATTGATCACCAAGCCGTTCACTTACGCGGCGCTGGCGTCCAAGGTGCATGCGATGTTCGAGCGACGCGATTCGACGGGCTGACGATTGCGTCCCGAATGCCGCGGGAAGCGACCCGCCGGCGCGGCGGCGCTCCTGCGCTGCGGCGGTACTTCAGCGCCTTCCGCCCGCCATCGATCCTTGCGCGATTTTCGCGAAGTCGCCCATCACCCGCTGCATCGATTCGAACGTCGAGCCGCCGGACGAAACGACGCCCTGCATCGCCGACACCAAATTCTTCATCTGGCGGAAGTCGGGGAGCATCGCCATCGCGGCCTTCGTCTCCCTGACGCCGGGCATACCCTCCATCTGCTCTTCCATCAACGTGAACAGGCGCTTCTGGATTTCGACGATGAGGTCGAACATCTCGCTCCAGTAGTGCATCGATTTTTCCACCGCTTCCTGCGCGGCGCCCTGCCCCACCGCAAGGAGCGACTGCGCATCACGCGCCTCGGCAGCCGAGCGCGCATGCCTGCGCTGGAACTCGCGCGCTTCCTCCTCACCTTCGAACTGCTTCTTGCGGAGGCGCGCCGTGCCTTCGATCGCCGTGTTGATCACCTGCAGCGCGAGCGCGGCATTCGCCTTGTAAAGCTCGATCGCCTGCTCGGGCGTCATCATCTTCGTCATTTTCGACGGGTCGCCCACACGCGGCGACGATGATGCGTTCGGCGACGCCCGGGACGCGGATGTCGCGTCGGTCTCCTTGCGAGCCGTGGAACGCTTGCGCGCAGGAGCCTTGCGCATAGGGTGAGCCCCTTGGGGCGCCGCTGCAACTTTTCGGGGCATGATGGTTTCCTTTGGGCGTGAGAAGCGAACCTGCACCCGCTACAGGAGCTTGTCGAGCGTGATCGGAAGGTTTCGTATCCGTCGGCCGGTCGCGTGATAGACGGCGTTGGACAATGCGCCGGCCACGCCGGTGATGCCGATCTCGCCGATGCCGCGAATGCCGAGCGGGTTGAACGCGAGGTCCGGATCGTCGATGAACGTGACGTCGATCGTCTGGATGTCGGCGTTGACCGGGATGTGATACTCGGCGAGGTTCGCATTGACGATGCGGCCGTTGCGCTGGTCGAGGATGCTGTCCTCGAGCAATGCGAAGCTCACGCCCCACACGATCCCGCCTTGCAGCTGGCTTCGCGCCGTCTTCGCATTGAGCGCGCGGCCGAAATCGTACGTCGCGACGATGCGAGGAACGCGGATCTCGCCGAGCTCGGGGTCGACGCGCACTTCGGCAAACACCGCGCCGAACGAATGCAGCGCGTAGCGCTCGCTTGCGTTCCCGGGCTTCGCTTCCGCAGTGGCGTCGATCGGATTCGCCAGGCGACCCGCGAGCGCGGCAAGCGCCTCGCGCGGGTTTTGCTGGTCGCGAACCACCAGCCATCCATCATCGATGGTCACGCGATCCACCGGCACACCATGCAGCGGCGACTGCGGATCGGAAATGGCCTGTGCAATCACCTTGTCGCGCAGTTGGTGGCACGCGGCCTGCACGGCGGGGCCGACGCTCGCGGCGCTCATCGAGCCGCCCGAAACCGGTGCGTGCGGCAGCGTGGTGTCGCCAAGCTCGAAGCGCACATGCGCGGGTGCGACGCCGAGCGTACCCGCGGCGACTTGCGTCATCACCGTGTAGGTCCCGGTGCCGATGTCCTGCGAGCCGGATTGCACGAGCACCGAGCCGTCCGGCTGCAGCACCGCGCGCGCCGATGCAGCCATCCGGTGCGCCGGATAGGATGCCGTCGCCACGCCCCAGCCGACAAGGCGGCCGGCGTCGCGCATCGAGCGAGGCGCAGCACTTCGATGCTTCCATCCGAAGCGTTCCGCCGCCTGCGCATAGCACTCGCGCAGATGCTTGCTGGAGAACGGCTTGCCGGTATCGGCCTCTTTCTCGGCGTAATTGCGAAGGCGAAGCTCGAGCGGATCGATGCGCGCCGCCGCCGCGAGCTCGTCCATCGCGACTTCGAGCGCGAAATTGCCGGTCGCTTCGCCGGGTGCGCGCTGGAACGTCGGCGTGCCGGTATTGAGCTTCACCAGCCGATGCGTCGTCGATCCGTTCGGGCATGCGTACATCATGCGCGAAACGACGGCGGATGGCTCGACGAAGTCCTCGAAGTCGGACGTACTCGAGACGACGTCATGACGAACGAAGGTCAGCGATCCGTCACGGCGCGCGCCCAGCGCCACGTGCTGCGAGGTCTGCGGGCGGCCTCCGACCGGGCCGAACATCTGCTGACGGTCGACGACGAGCTTCACCGGCCGCTGCACCTGGCGCGCGCACATCGCGGCCAGCGTGACATGCGACCATGCCGATCCCTTGCAGCCGAAGCCGCCGCCGACGAAGGGTGAAATGACGCGCACGCTGTCGGCGGAGATGCCGAGCGTTTTCGCCACGGTTTCGCGCACGCCGGAAATGTATTGCGTCGCATCGTAGAGCGTCAGGTGGTCGCCCTGCCAATGCGCGATCGTCGCGTGCGGCTCGATCGGATTGTGGTTCTGCATCGGCGTCGTGTAAGTCGCGTCGACCTTGACCTCCGCCGCACGCTCTCCTGCATCCATGTCGCCCCAGCCTACGTCAGGCTGCTTTTGCGCTGCTTCCTTCGGCTTGTACGCCTGCTTGCGCGCCCGCTCGAAGTCGAGCACCGGCGCTTGCGGGGCGTAACGGGCATCGACGAGCGCGGCACCGGCAACCGCATGCTCGAAGGTATCGGCCACGACGACGGCGATCGGTTGCCGGTCGTAGTGGACGTCGTCGTCCTGCAGAAGCGACATCGCACGGCCCGCGGGCGGCTTGAATGCGGCGCGCCCGTGCTCGGGCAGCGTCGGCGCATTGCGGTGCGACAGCACGAGCAGCACGCCCGGCGCACGTTCGGCGCGCGTCGAATCGAGACTCGTGATTCGTCCGCGCGGGATGGTGCTGAGTACCATGACCGCGTGACAAAGCTCGGGAAGCCGGAACTCAGCCGCGTAGCGCGCCCCGCCGGTAGTCTTCAGCGGGCCGTCGGTGCGGTCGAGCGGCAGGCCGATGACGCTGGATTTCAATGCGCTCATGCTCGACTCGCTTCGCGCAGCGCGCGCGCGACGGCGCGCTGCGCCAGCGTGACCTTGAAGGCGTTGTCGCGATACGGATGCGCACCTTCGGTTGCCGCCGTGGCCGCCGCGGCGAGCGCCGTATTGTCGAGGACGCGGCCGACCAGCGCACGCTCCGCGGCTTTCGCGCGCCATGGCCGGTGCGCGACGCCACCGAGCACGATGCGCGCATCGCGCACCGTATCGCCCTGCATGTCGAGTCCCGCCGCCACCGAAACCAGCGCAAATTCGTAGCTTGCGCGGTCGCGCACCTTGAGATAGCGCGACCGCTCGGCGAACGGCGACGCCGGCAGCAGCACGGCGGTAATCAGCTCGTCATGACGAAGCTCCGTATCGCGCTGCGGCGTCGTTCCCGGCAGTCGATGAAACCCGTCCATCGGAATTTGCCGCACGCCGGACGCGCTGCGCGCCTCGACGACGGCGTCGAGCGCCGCAAGCGCCACGCACATGTCCGAAGGATGCGTGGCGATGCACTGGTCGCTGGCGCCGAGGATCGCGTGAATCCGGTTCGAGCCCTCCCGCGCCGCGCAACCGGAACCGGGGTCGCGCTTGTTGCAGGCAGAAAACCCGATGTCGGTAAAGTAGTGGCAGCGCGTTCGCTGCAGCAGGTTGCCGCCGACTGTCGCCATGTTGCGCAGTTGCGGAGAAGCGCCGGCGACGAGCGCCTGCGCGAGCAGCGGATAGCGCGCGCGCACGGTTGCATCGTTCGCGAGATCGCTGTTCGGGACCAGCGCGCCGATGCGCATGCCGCCTTCGGGCAGCGCTTCGATCTGGTGCAGCGGCAGGTGCGTGATGTCGACAAGCCGCTCCGGCTGCTCGACGTACGCTTTCATCAGGTCGAGCAGGTTCGTTCCGCCGGCGAGACATTTCGTGTTCGGATCCGCGAGCGCCGCGAGCACATCGTCGACGCGTTCCGCCCGAATGTAATCGAATGCATGCATGTCGCGTTACACCTGCTCCGCCGCATCGCGCACGGCGGCGACAATGCCGACGTACGCGCCGCACCGGCACAGGTTGCCGCTCATGCGCTCGCGAATTTCCGCATCGGTCAATTCGACGGGACCCTTGCGCCGCACGTCGGCGGTGGCGGCGCTGATCGTGTCCCCGCGCGCTTCCGCGAGCATCGCCACGGCCGAGCAAATCTGTCCGGACGTGCAATAGCCGCACTGGAAGCCATCGTGCGCGATGAACGCCGCCTGCACCGGGTGCAGCGCTGCGGCACCCGCCAGGCCTTCGACCGTCCGGATCCGGTCGCCCGCATGCGCGATCGCAAGCGCCAGGCACGAATTGATGCGCCGGTCGTTGACCAGTACGGTGCACGCACCGCACTGTCCGCGATCGCAGCCCTTTTTTGTGCCGGTCAGGCCGATGTATTCGCGCAGCGCATCGAGCAGCGTCACGCGCGGCTCGAGCTGCAGGTCGTAATCGTGGCCGTTCACACGGAGGCGAACGGGCACCGGTGCGCCCGGCGCCTGCGCAATTGCGGCCGCCTTTGCAGGCGCGGCCGTTGCGTCCCCGACGTGGATGCATGCGGAAGCGGCAATTCCCGTGGTGAGTGCGCCGGTGCCGCACAGAAAGCGGCGACGCGCCGCGCCCTTCGATGTCAATGAAGTCGCGTTCACCCAGCCGAAGCCTGCAACCTTCGTTCCGGATGGAATTGCACTAAAAATCCATCGATTGCGCATATGCGCGCGGCGCGTTCTGGCATTTCTTACTCGTCGCGCGAAAGAATTACGAACCGGCCGCCTGGGTCGAGCTTGCTGTGTCGTACCCGCGCAGCAGCGACGCGCGCACGACAATGCAATTGCGCTTGCTGTCGCAATCAACATGAGGCGAGTATTTATCGACACTGGCAGAACGCCATGCCGGTGAAGGCGAACTTGACCTCGCCGGGATACCGTTTATAATCATGGTGCCGCATATTCATACGGTCGCAAAATGCCTCCCCGCCCGCCTCCACGCCACGCCGCCATCCGCCGCTCGCCGAACTTCGACGCGCTTCCCCGCCCCACGCCGTTGACCGCGCGTCAGCGTCAGATCCTCGACTGGATTCGCGGCTACCTCGAAACGAACGGCATGCCGCCGACGCGCGCTGAAATCGCCATCGGCCTCGGATTTTCAACGCCCAGTTCCGCGGAGGATCATCTGCAGGCGCTCGCCCGCAAGGGTGCGATCGAAATGCTGCCCGGCGCATCGCGAGGACTGCGGCTCAAGGAAATGCCCGGCATGCCGCTCCAGGGCGCGCTGCCGCTGGTCGGCCGCGTCGCGGCCGGACATCCGATCCTCGCCGTCGAGAATATCGAATCGCATTATCGCGTCGATCCGGCGCTGTTCTCACCGCGCGCCGATTACCTGTTGCGCGTCCACGGCGAAAGCATGCACGATGCGGGCATCCTCGATGGCGACCTGCTCGCCGTGCACCGCACGGGGGAGGCGCGCAACGGTCAGATCGTCGTGGCGCGCGTGGGCGGCGACGAAGTAACCGTCAAGCGCTTTCGCAAGCGTGGTCGCGAAATCGTCCTCATGCCCGAGAACGCTGCGTTCGAGCCGATTGTCGTCGATCTGCGCGCAACCGCGTTCGCGATCGAGGGTATCGGCGTCGGGCTCGTTCGCAGCGGCCGTTGGCCGTAGCGCTTCCGGCGTTCGTCCCATGCGCACGCCGGCTGAAAGGCAACCCCATCGGAGGTTCGATGTACACGCTCTATGGCAAAGCCGGATCGGGATCGGCCGCGGTCGAGGCGGCGCTCGTCGTCGCACGCGAGCCGTTTCGCATCGTCGAAACCGCGTCGTGGGCGCAGAACGACGCATATGCCGATCTTCTCGAAGTCAATCCGCTGGGACAGGTTCCCACGCTCGTGCTCGATGACGGCAGCGCGCTGTCCGAAAGTGCTGCGATCCTCATCCATCTCGGCGCCGCGCATCCCGACAGCCGACTGCTGCCGGAAAAAATGTCCGAGCGGGCGCAGGTCTTTCGCGGCCTCGTCTTCATCGCCGCCAATTGCTATTCGGCGATCAGCATCATCGACTATCCCGAGCGCTGGTGCCAGGATGCGGATGGCGACGAGAAGCTGCTGGAGCGCATTCGCGCGGGGACCCGCGCGCGGCTGCATCGGCATTGGGAAATGTTCGCCGACGTCTTCCCCGCGCGGCCGTATCTCAATGGCAACGACCTCGGCGCGCTCGACCTGCTCGCCGCGGTCGTCTCGAAATGGTCGGGATCCCGCCAGCATCTCGAGCGCCACCGCCCGGCGTTCCACGAGGCGCTGATGCGCATCGAAGGCCACCCCGATGTCGCGCCTGTCTTCGCACGAAATTGGCCCATCAGTTGACAGTTGTCGGTTGTCAGTTGACAGTAATCGCAGCCAGCAGAGATCGTCGGACGCCGATCGATGTCCTGTCAATTGACCGGTCGGCATACTTACTGACAACTGTCAACTGACAACCGACAACTGAAAGGAGAACATGATGATCGTCACGCGCTTCGCAGTCGTGCTGTGCACGGCGCTGCTCGCGTCGTTCGCAGTCCCCGCATCCGCCTGGAATCGCCTGCAGGCCACGCAGTTCGCGACGTTGCCCGCGGGCACTGCGCATCCGGAAGGAATCACCGCTGACGCGCATGGCAATTTCTACGTCGCCGATTTCGACGTCAGCGGCAATACCAGCGTCGGCACGATCATCGTGTTCGATCGCACCGGACGTTGGCTGCGCACATTGCAGATCGATAACGGCAGCGCACTGCTGCTTGGCATTGCGTTCAATCCGGCTACCGGCGATCTGCTCGTGTGCGATCTCGGCAAATCGCAGGTGCTCAAGGTCGATCCGCAAAACGGTGCGTCGAGTCTCTTCGCAGCGATTCCAAAGCTCGATCCGCAGTCAATGACCAACGGCGGACCCAATGCGCTGGCGTTCGACGCCGTGGGCAACGTCTATATTTCCGACTCGTTTCAGGCGACGATCTGGCGCACGTCGCGTACGGGTGGAGTGCCGGATGCGTGGCGCACCGATCCGCTCCTCGGCACGACCGGTGTTCCGCCCTTCGGTGCGAATGGGCTCGCCTTCAACGGCGACGGGTCGTCCTTGTTCGTCGCCAATACGGGTAACGATACGATCGTTCGCATACCGGTATCGAATGGCGACGCCGGTGATCCTGTCGTTTTCGTGAACTCGATCAACGGCGCCGACGGCCTCATCATCGACAGCGCCGAAAATCTATGGGTGGCGGCGAACCAGTCCGACGAGATCGTGGTCGTCGATCCGACGGGCCGCGTCATAGCCAAGCTCGGCGATTTCGACGGCATCGATCGCCAGGGCTCGCCGGTGGGACTGCTGTTCCCGGCCAGCCTCGTGCTGGTGAACAATTTCCTGTACGTGACGAACCTGTCCCTCGACCTGCGTCTCTTCAATGCGCCCGCCGTCGATTCGCAGTGGGCGGCGCAAGTCACGCGGCATACGATCGCACGCATTCCCGCGCATCTGCCGCCGCTACGCGGACAGTAGCCGCGATACCCGATCGGCGCGCAACGGCGCCGGTCGGGGGTTTCACCTCACGCCTCATCCGATGAATCCCGCGCTTGCCCGCTTGCTGTCGCATCCCGCCATCTGGCGCGGCGACGATTGCGCGCCCGAGCCGGCGAGCGTTGCGACCGGCTTTCCCGAGCTCGATGCCGCGCTGCCCGGCGGCGGCTGGCCGCGCGGTGCGCTCACCGAGCTCCTGCTCGAGCGCGAAGGCATCGGCGAATTGCGGCTGACGCTGCCGGCGCTCGCGCGTCTGCAAGCGGAGGGACGAAGCATCGTGTGGGTTACGCCGCCCTATCGGCCCTATGCGCCGGCATTGGCCGCTGCCGGGCTCGATCCGGCGCGATTGATCATCGTGCACGGTTGCACGAAGGCCGAAGCCTCGTGGGCGTACGAGCAGGCGTTGCGCGCGCCCGAATGCGGCGCCGTATTCGCCTGGATGCATACGCACGACGAGCGCGTGCTGCGCCGGCTGCAGATGGCGGCGCGCGAAGGCAGGACATGGGGCGTTCTGTGGCGCCGACCCGGGCAG
>Ga0105240_10004912_pt1 | contig 20120 bp, 19 predicted proteins | sample KBSC54metaG_FD_80426 | JGI IMG/M metagenome (GOLD analysis project Ga0105240, IMG submission 80426) | Corn rhizosphere microbial communities from Kellogg Biological Station, Michigan, USA - KBS C5-4 metaG | ecosystem: Host-associated > Plants > Roots > Rhizosphere > Soil | place: Michigan, USA... | reverse complement strand
TTCGAGGAGCACGGCCAAGGCGTGCGAGCGCAGGTTCGCCCCGAAGACGGCGGCGAGCCCGTCATGGTGCAAGCTCGTTACCTTGTGGGCGCCGACGGCGCGCGCAGCCTGGTGCGCAACTCGCTGGCCATCGCCTGGGGCGGAGCCACCGGCGCGCGGCGCGACTTCATGGGCGGCCAGATGTTCGCTGTCTACTTGCGCGCGCCCGGCTTCTACGACGTGCTGCCGCATCCGCGCGCCTGGATGTACGTGTCGGTGAACCATGAACGGCGGGCCTTCATGGCGTCGGTCGACGGCAAATCCGAATTCGCTTTTCACGCCGCCTTGCACGATGGCGAGAACGGCGAGGCCTGGGGCGAAGCCGAGGCGCGCCGCGTGTTCGCGCAGGCGCTCGGCGCAGAGATTCCGATCGAGGTGCTGTCAGTGGGCACCTGGACTGCCGGCCATTCGCTGGTCGCGCAATCGTTCCAGCGCGGCCGGGTGTTCCTGGGCGGCGATGCGGCGCACCTGTTCACGCCTGCCGGGGGCCTGGGCTACAACACCGCCGTGGAAGACGCGGTGAACCTGGGCTGGAAATTGGCGAGCGTGCTGCGCGGGCGCGCACCTTCAAATTTGCTGGCCAGCTACGAGTTGGAACGCAAGCCGCTGGCGCAGCGCAACACCGAATACGCGCGGCGCTTTGCCGATTCCGTCGGGCTGTTTGCGGCGCGGCCCGTGCTCGAAGAAGACAGCGCAGCCGGCGCCGCCGAACGCGAGCGCGCCGGTGCACACCTCAACGCGCACGTACGCCTCGAATTCAACATTCCAGGCGTGACCTTCGGCGGCCGCTACGACCACTCGCCGGTGATCGTGGGGGACGGCACGCAGGCGCCTCCCGACGAGCCCAACAAGTACGTTCCGACTGCCACGCCGGGTGGGCGCCCGCCGCATGCGTGGCTGGAGGACGGCCGTTCGCTCTTCGACACCTTTCATTCCGAATGGACCTTGCTCGCCTTGGGCCCGCAACCCCCTGATACCAGGGCGTTCACCGCGGCGGCACACGATCTAGCCCTGGATTTGAAGGTGATCGCGCATGCAGCACCCGCATTGCGCGAGTTGTACGAGGCGCCGCTGGCACTGATCCGGCCGGACCAGATGATCGCGTGGCGCGGTGCGGATGCGAGCGCCGCGAGGCAGGTATTGCGCCAAGCGTCGGGCTGGCCGAGCGAAGAAGATCACTGATCCGCTAAGGCGCTTCGATTCCCAGGTAGGCCTTCTGGATTTCCGGCCGCTCGAGCATCTCGCTGGCGTGGCCTTGCATCACGATGCGGCCCTCTTCCATCACATAAGCACGCTGCGCCAGGCCCAGCGCCATCGAGACGTTCTGTTCGACCAGCAGCACCGAGGTGCCTCGCTGGTTGATGCTGCGGATGGCGCGGAACATGTCGGACACGATAAGCGGCGCGAGGCCCAGGGAAGGCTCATCGAGCAGCAACAAGCCGGGCCGCGCCATCAGCGCGCGGCCGATCGCCACCATCTGCTGCTGTCCTCCCGAGAGCGAGCCGGCGGGATTCTTCAGCTTCGCCTCGAGTGCCGGGAACAGCGACAGCACCAGCGCCAGCGACTCGCGCCGATGTGCTTTCGCGGCGGAGATGAAGCTGCCCAATTCCAGGTTCTCCAGCACGCTCATCTGGTCAAACAGGCGCCTGCCCTCCGGCACGATGGCAACGCCGGCGCCGCAAAACAGATGGCTTGGCATCCGCGTCAAGTCGCGGCCGTCGAAAACGATGGCCCCGGAACGCACGCGATTCAGCCCCGCGATCGCGTTGATCAGCGTAGTCTTGCCCGCGCCATTCGGACCGACCACGCACACCAGCTCACCGGGACCCACTTCCAGCGAGACGTCCCAAAGCGCGGGCGCCGCGCCGTAATACACCGAGATGTTGCGCACTTCAAGCATGCGCCGCACCCAGGTAAGCGGTGACCACTTCGCTGTTGCTCATGACTTCATTCGCCGGGCCGGAGGCGATCAGCTTGCCGTGATTGAGCACCGCCACGCGATCGGCCAGCGCCATCACCGCGCGCATGACATGCTCGACGAACACGATCGTGGCGCCGCGGTCGCGAATCTTGCGAATGAGGTCGATCGCTTCGTTGATCTCGCCCGGTGTGAGCCCCGAGAGAACTTCATCCAGCAGCACCAGGCGCGGACGCGACGCCAGCGCGCGCGCGAGCTCGAGGAACTTGCGCTGGTGCAGGTTCAGGTCGTCGGGCAGCGCGTCGCCTTTGCCGGCCAGGCCGGTGAACTCGAGCCACTGCGCGGCTTCGTGTTCCGCCACGCGCTGGGACACTCGCGCGCCGCCGAACATCGCCGCGAGCACCACGTTCTGGCGCACTGTCAGGTGCGCGAACGGACGCGGTATCTGGTAGGTGCGCGCGATGCCGGCATGCGCGACGCGGTGCGCGGCCAAGCCGGTGAGCTGATGGCCCTCGAAAATGACCTGCCCGCCGCTCGCCTCGTAATGGCCGCTCACCACATTGATGAACGTTGACTTGCCCGATCCATTGGGTCCAAGCAGGCCGAGGATTTCGCCTCGATGCACTTGCAGGTTCACGCGGTCGAGCGCCTGCACGCCCTTGAACGCCTTGGACAGGCCGCGAACTTCGAGCAGGACCTCGGACGAACGCAAGGCGACCTGCGCGATGGGAGCAGATGGCGCCGGCGCGGCCGTTGCGACCGCGGCAGGTCGCGCCGGTGCGGAACGCTTGCGCCTGGCCTTGCCCAAATAGCCCAGGATGCCGTTGGGCATGAACAGGATCACCACCACCAGGATCACGCCAACCGCCGCGCGGCCGGCAACTGGGTTGTTGCCAGCGGTAAAGTAATACAGCAAGCCGGTGATCACCACCGCGCCGACGGCGGGCCCGGCCCAATGGCGCGTGCCGCCCAGCACGCTCATCAGCACCACCGTCAGCGGAACCGTGATGTTGAATGTCTCGCCCGCCGTCACGTACGCGACGAACAGTGCGTGGATGCCGCCGGCCAGTCCCGCGAGTGCACAAGACACGCCGAATGCGATCAGCTTATAAGCAAACGTGGGCACACCCATGACCTCGGCGACGTCTTCATCGTCGTGGATCGCGAAAAGCCCGATGCCCAGCTTCGAGTATTGGATGCGATACGCCAGCAGCAGCGACAGCACGGCGGCCGCGAGCGCCATCAGGTACAGCGACGCGGGCGCCGTGGGGCCGAGCGCGGGCACCGCGACGGCGTTCAGGTAGATGCCGGGTCCGCCATCGATGCGGGTATTCAGGACGATGGTGCCGACCACGAAGGTGATCGCCAGCGTCAGCAGCGCGAACAGTTCGCCGCGCACCGATTTCACGCGGAACACCACTGTCCCCAAGCCGATCCCGAGCAGCGCGGCGAGCGCCGCGGCGGCGGGCAAGGTCCACAAGAACGGCCAGTTCAGGTTGCCTGAGAGCCCGGCCGACGTGTACATGCCGATGCCGAAGAACGCGCCGTGGCCAAACGAGAAGTAGCCCGAGTAACCCGACAGGATGTTCCATGACAAGGCCAGCACCATCCAGTGGCAGCCCAGGTACAGCAGCGATTCGTAGAACGCGGGCAGGCCGAGCCATGGCACGCTCGCCATCAGCGCGCCCGTGGCCAGGATCGCCGCGACCGTCTTGTTCATCGGCCGACTTTGTCCGGGCGCAGCAGCAGCATCGCGATCAGCAGCGAGAAGGAAACGATAGGCGCCCATGATGGCGCGGTCACGGCCATGGTCACTGCTTCACTCACGCCGATGATCACGCCCGCCACCAAGGGACCCAGCGCGCTGCCGAGCCCGCCCAGCATCACTGCCGCGAACACCACGCCGACCCACGCAAAGATCTGCGAAGGCGCGAGCGTGAACGTGAGGGCGAGGCAGATCCCCGCGACGGCGGCGAGCGCCGCGCAGACGCCCGCGAGCATCAGTGACATGCCTTTCTCGTTGATACCGAATGCTGCCGCAATGGGCCCGTCTTGTGCCATCGCGCGCAACGCCTTGCCCAGATCGGTGTAGCGCATCGCGGCCCAGATCAGGACGGCGATCGCCACCGACAGCAGCAGCGTGAGCAGCTCCGGTACCGGCAAGTAGAAATTGCCGATGGTGAATTTCTGGTCGTTGTAGTGCGTCTCGAGCCGGCGGAAGTCGGCGGTCCAGATGCCCTGGATGATGCTTTCGATCACCACCGTGATGCCGAAGGTGACCAACAGCGAATTGAAAGGCGTGATCTCGAAGCGCGCCAACAACCACTGCATGCCCGCGCCGGCAAGAAAGAACAGCGGCGGCAGCACCAGCAGCGTCGCGAGCGGATCGATTCCCCACTCTGTGGCCATCTGATAACTCAGATAAGCAGCCAGGAACACGAACCCGAAATGCGCCAGGTTAATCTGGCGCAGCAAGCCCCAGGTCAAACCTAGCCCCAGGCCGATCAGGCCGTAGAGCCCGCCGATGAAGATGCCGGAGAGGATGGCCTGGCCGAGCAGGTTCAGGCTCGGCCAGCTCATCGGATCACTGAACTTGCAGCTTGACGTTCAGCGGCGCGAATTGCGGCGGATACACCACCACCCAGCGGCCGTCTTGCACCTGCTTGATCTTCATCAGGTCGTCGCCGTAGTTGCTCGGGCCATCGAAGCGCAGATTGCCGGTGATGGTGTTGACCTTGTTCTTGTGCAGCCATGCGGCGATCGCCTTGTCGTCGAAGCTGCCGGCGCCGCGCACCCCCGCTTCGAGCATCTGCCACGCAGTGTAGGAGGCGGCCGCCTGCACCTCCACGTGGGTGTCAGGCAGGTTGGCTTTGGCCGCGCGCTCGTTGAAGGTCTTGACAAAATCGGCAGCGACGGCGCTGTTGGTGAACGGCGCATGTTCCTCGAAAATCGTAAGCGCCAGCGCGTGGTTGGCGTCGGCCGCCTTGGTCATCGGGCCCGGAGCGGGATACACGTGGAAGTGGATCGGCGGCGTGTAGTCGATCTTCTTCATCGCGTCGAGCAACATATTGCCTTCCAGGCCGATATCGCCGATCCAGACGAAATCGGGGTGGGCATCCTTCACGCGCGCGGCGATCGGGCCGAAGTCGCGGTTGCCGAAATCCCATTCGAGGTACAGCACTTCCTGTAGCCCCCGCTTCTTGGCGACCTCGCGGCCGCCCACCGATATGAAGTGCACCGATGGGAACTTGCTGGTGACGATCGCGATGGTCTTGGGCGGCTTGGCCGATTTGGCCAGCGCGTCGAACAGCGTGTTGGGCACGGTGTTCGCAGGGTCCGGGCCGAGCGACCAGGCCGGGAACTGCATGTCGTACTTGGCCAGCGAGGGGATGCCGAAGGTGTGGTGGATCAGGACTTTGTTGTAGCGCTGCGCCACGCCCATCGCGGAAAGGATCGCGCCGGTGGCATACGGACCCATCAGCAGGTCGACCTTGTCGGAAGTGATCAGCTGCTCGTACAAGGTGCGCGCCAGTTCCAGCTTGGACTGGTCGTCCTTCACGATCCACTCCACCTTGCGCCCGAGCAGGCCTCCGCGCGCGTTGAGCTGCTCCACGTAGATTTCGCCGACCAGCTTGTGCGTAAGCGCGGTGGCCGCCAGGGGCCCGGTGAGCGCGAGCGTGCTGCCGATGCGAACCGGCGGCTGCTGCGCCAGTGCGGATCCCGCGACCAAGCTGGCAGCGCCGAGGGCGACAGCAGCGATGGACAGCAGGCGTCTGGTGAGTGTCATGACGTTGTCTCCTCGGAATTGTGGTGGCGAAATTTCAGGCTTGGGGAACGAGAACGAAATCGTAGCTGCAGCTGTGATACGGAGTTTTCATCATGCGGCCGTCCGGCGCCTTGCCCGCCGGATGCTCCTTGAAGTCCACGATCAGGCTGTTGCGAACGCCGAACACCACGTCCGACTCGATGAACGGGCTGTCGGAGACGAACAGGTGCGTCACCAGCTTCTCATAACCGGGCGCCTCCAGCATCGTGTGCATATGGCCCGGGCGGTTCGGGTGCCGGCCCGTGCGACGCAGCATCTTGCCGACCGGACCGTCGTCGGGCACCGGGTAGTACGACGGCCGGATCGACCAGAAGCTGTAGTTGCCTTGTGCATCGGTGCGAAAGCGGGCGCGCAGCGCCATGCCCGCATCCGGGCCCTTCTGCATGTCGTAAAAGCCTTCACCGTCGCCCGACCAGACGTCGATCACGCAGCCCTCGATCGGCTTGCCGGCAGGGTCGGTCACGCGCCCGGAGTAATAGGCGGGCGTGCCCGGATTGCCCTCGCCGATGTCGGCGCCGTTTTCCAGCTCGGGCGCGCCCGGCCAGAAGAAGGGGCCCAGCACCGTCGCCTCGGTCGGCGCCTGCTCGCCGGGCTTGGGTTTGTACTTGGCGGCCGCCTTGGCCTGCTCGATGGCCACGACCAGCATCGAGATGCCCAGCGTGTCCGACAGCAGGATGAACTCCTGCCGCTTCTCGTCGCACATCTTGCCGGTGTCGGTGAGGAACTGGATGGCGGTCATCCACTCCTGCGGTGTGAGCTGCACTTCCTGCACGAACGCATGGGCGTGCCGCACCAGTGCGGACATCACTTCCTTCAATCGCGGCTCATTGCAATCGGCCATCCGGCCGATCACCGCCTGCGCCAGCTCCTGTGCTTCCAGTTGCGCCATCTTCGTCTCCTGTGCTCGCCCCGTGGGCATGATCAATCTCGAACCGCCAGTCTAGACCCAGTTCGTCATTCGGCCTTGATTCCCGCTTCCTGGATCAAGGCAGTCCAGCGCTGCACGTCGCGCTGCACCAGGCTACGGGCTTCGCCTGCCGTCAGGCCGAGCGGCCGGCCGCCGGCCTTGCGAAAAGCTTCCATCACCTCGGGATCGGCAATGACCCGCGCCAGCTCAGCGCGCAGCCGCTCCGTCACGTCGGGCGGCGTTTTCGCGGGCGCGAACAAGCCGAACCAGGACTCCAGGTCGAGATTGGCGACGCCGCTCTCTTTGATGGTGGGCACCGAGGGGTGCATGGGATTGCGCGCCGCGCCCGAGACGGCCAACGCCTTCACCGTGCCGGCGTCGACCTGTCCTCGCGCCGTGGGCGCCAGGTCGAAGAACAGGTCGACCCGCCCGCCGATCAGGTCCTGGTAGGCGGCTTGCGCGCCACGATACGGGACGTGCGTGACGTTGACGCCGGCCAGATTCCACAGCACCGCGGCCAGCACGTGCTGGCCCGAGCCGTTGCCGGCGGAAGCGTAGGTGAGCTTGCCGGGATTCGCGCGCGCATAGGCCACCACGTCGGCCAGAGTGTTCATCGGCAGGTCCTTGCGGCCGATCAACGTGTAGCTGTACGCAGCCGCGAGACCCAGCGGCTCGAAATCCTTCAAGCTGTCATAGGGCAGATTGCGATACAGGCCTGGATTCAGCGCGAGGTTGGACACGGAACCCACCAGCAGCGTGTAGCCATCAGGCGCCGACTTCGCGGCCGCGTCGGTGCCGATCAAGGTGCCGGAACCGGGGCGATTTTCGACCACGAAGTTCTGGCCCATCGCTTTGCCCATGCGATCGGCGAGCAGGCGCCCGACGAAATCGAATCCGCCGCCCGGCGGCTGCGGAACGATCACATGCACTGGCTTGTTCGGATAGCCCGATTGCGCCCGGCAGACGGGCGGGAACGCCATCGCGATCGCCGCCATGCTGACAGCGATCCAGCGCAGAGACATCGTCCAGACGTTTGAAGCCATTGCGTTGCCCATATTCAGCGCTCCAGCGCGCCGCCGGCGAGCCAACGCGCGCCGCGGCGATACAACTCCTCGACCACCGGCCCCTTGAGCATCGGCATGTCGAGCTTGACCTTGTAGCCGATGCGCGTCTGGATATAGGCGAGATGCCGATAGCCTTCCGGAAACTTGGCCAGCGCCGCCGCATCCAGCGACAGCTCGGCCGCGGGATCGACCGGGTCGATGCGATCCTTCTCGTAGATCGGTTGGCGATGCAGCACTTTCCATTGACCTTCGTGCTTCGTCACGAAGTCATAGAAGCGGCCGGTGCAGACCACGTCGCACAGCACGCCTTCAACCGGGCCGCGCTGCGAGATGGTCATCTTGGTTTGCGCAATCGCGCGATCGCCGGCGACTTCGATCGCCGAGCCGCCCAGGAAATGCAGGATGCTCACCCCCTTGGCCCAGCCTTCCTGCGTGACGCGGATGAAATCCGCGAACGGACCCTGGAACCAGGTGGCCATCATCACGCCGTCCGGATGCCAAACCGTCGCGAAGCGATCCCAATCGCCGGCGTCTCGCCACACGGCCCAGCGCTCGATCAATTCGCGGATCAGGAGTTTGTCTGTCATTTCTTGGGTCATTGGCTTCCTCGAGTGATCAAGCGCGCGGACGCGTGCCGTCGAACGCGTCTTGCAACAGCTGTCGGATCGCGCCCGGCTCCAGCGGCCGCGGATTGGGATATTGATTCTGCAGCGCGATTTCGCAGGCGCGATCGACGTCGCCCTGTTTCATGCCGATGTCGCGCAGCGCCACCGGCGCGCCATTGTCCCTCGCGAGGTCGAACACGGCTTGCGCCGCGCTGGCGCCACCCAGTGCCTTCGCGATCATCCGCATGGCCTCGGGAGCGGCAGCGGCGTTGTATGCCAACGCATGCGGCAGGACGATGGTGTGGGTTTCGGCGTGCGGCAGATTGAAGCTGCCTCCCAGCGTGTGGCACAGCTTGTGATGCAGTGCCATGCCGACATTGCCGAGCACCGTGCCGCACAACCACGCGCCGTAGAGCGCGTCGCTGCGCGCATCGATGTCCGCCGGCTGCTTGCGGATTGCCGGCAGCGCCCGCCCGAGCGCCGCGATTCCTTCGGCCGCCAGCAAATCCATGACGGGATTCGCGTCCGTCGCATACAAACCTTCAGCCGCGTGCGCGATCGCATTGATGCCGCTCGTGACGCTCATGCCAACCGGAAGGCCCAGCGTCAACTCGGGGTCGTAGATCACGGTGCGCGGCAATACGCGCGCATCCTTGCCGGTCTTCTTCAAGCCGCCTTCGGTGATGCCATAGATCGGCGTCACCTCGCTGCCCGCATAGGTGGTGGGGATCGCCAGGATCGGCAAACCCGAATCGAGCGCGATGGCTTTGCCCAGCCCCGTCGTGGACCCGCCGCCGATGGCTACGGCGCAGTCAGCGCCCAGTTGGCGCGCCAACTGGCGCGCCTCGCGCGCGGTCTCGATCGGCACGTGCATCACGGCGCGATCGAACACACCAGCGGCGCGCGCGCCCAGCAGCGTGGCCACGCGTTCGGCCGAATCCCGCTGCTCGGGCGTCGACAGCACGAGCGCCTTGTTCGCGCCCAAGGCTTCGATCTCGCGGCCCAGGTGCGCCAACGCGCCGACACCGAAGACGACGCGGGCCGGATTTGCGCTATAGACGAAGCTTCGCATCGCGTGGACCATTCAGGGCTGCCGCGCCGAACGAAGCGCGCGTTGGTAATGCGAGAGGTCAAGGTACTTGTCGGCCGCGGGCGGCGTCCCGCCCCACATGCCTTCCATTTCGGCGCGGATGTTCAACGCTGCGCGGAACCCTTCGAGGTTCAAGCGCGCGTCGGGCGCCAGCCCCGCGCCGGGCGCGAGCAACGCTTCGTACGTGGCTTGCGCAACCGGCGGCGCCAGATCGAAGCTGCCCGCCAGCAATGCGAGCACGTCGGCTCGATGCGCGGGGTTCATCACATAGCGCTGGCCTTCGATATAGGCGGCCAGATACCGCTCAAGCGCCTGCGCATTCTCATTCGCCCAGCGCCGCAGAACGAATGCGCCAGTGGCCTGGTACGGCCCCAGCAACGCGAATTGGCTTCCCAGGCTTTTCAGCCCCTGCTTGAGCACGGTGAAGGAAAACGGCGGATTGATCATGGCCGCGGCGAGTTGCGGGTCAGAAGCCATGGCGGCCGCGCGCTGGCCCGTGCCGCCAGCCAGTCGCAAACCATAGTCGCGCTGCTCGAGCAGGCCGTGGTTCTTCAAGATCTTCTTGGCGGCCAACGCATAGGCAGTGTTTGGCGCGTCGACGGCCAGCAGCTTGCCGCGCAGAGCGTCGATCGACCCGATCTCCGAGCGCACCATGAATTCGTTCATGCCGGCGTCGCCGCCGCACACGATGACCACGTCCTCGCCCACCGACTCGACCATCGCCACCGCGTTGTCGACGGCGGCGTGGGCAATCTCGAAAGCGCCGCTCGCCAGGCCGGCGCGCTGCGCGTCCGAGTTGGGCGTGTTGTGCACTTGCACCTGCAGCCCGCGCTCGTCGAAGTAGCCGCGCGCCAGCGCGGCGCGCAGCGGAAGGTTGCTCGATGTGTTGAAAACGTTGACGCGCAGCTGCATGTGCTGTTCCCGATCCGGGAGCGCGGCGCGCCTAGACTCTCGCGCCGCCAGGCCTTGCTCTCACTTGGCCGCGGCCTTCATCACGGCGCCTAGCGTCGTGTACTCTTCCTTGATGTAGGCGTCGAATTGCTCGGGCGTCATGATCATCGACTCGGCGCCCAGCTTGGCCATGCGCTCCTTCACATCGGGCATTGCGAGCGCCTTGGCTACTTCCTGGTTGAGCTTGTTCACGATATCGCGCGGCGTTTTCGCGGGCGCCAGCAGGCCGATCCAGAAATCGAACACGAAACCCGGCACCCCGGCTTCAGCGACGGTCGGTACGTCGGGCAGGATGGACGAACGCTTGGCCGTGCTGACCGCGAGCGCGCGCAGGCGGTTGTCGCGGATGTTGGGAATGGAAGCCAGGATCGGCGTGAACATGAAGTCGACGCGGCCGGAAATGGTTTCGACAATCGTCTCGGGCGTGCCCTTGAACGGGACATGGGTCACTTCGATGCCGGTCGCAGTACGGAACTTCTCGGCGTTGACGTGGGTCGCGCTGCCGCGCCCAGCCGAGGCGTAGTTGAGCTGGCCGGGCTTGGCCTTGGCCGCGGCGATCAGTTCGCGCACCGAGTGGATGGGGCTGTTGGCGCCCACCACCAGCACGCTGGGCAGCGACGCCAGCGGAATGACTCCCGCGAAGTCACCCACAGTGTCGTATGACAAGTTGCCGTAGAGCACCGGATTCACGACGTGGCCGGTCGATACCACGAGCAAGGTGTAGCCATCGGGGTCGCTCTTGGCCACCTGCGCGGCGCCGAGCGTGCCGCCGGCGCCCGGCTTGTTTTCGATGACCACCGACTGGCCCAGGCTGGAGCTGATCTTTTCCCCGACGATGCGCGCCATGATGTCCGTGGCGCTTCCGGCGGTGAAGGGCACCACGATCTTGATCAGATGGTTCGGATAGCTGGCGGCACTCTGCGCCGCCGCGCCGAACGTGAGCAGCGCTGCCGCGGCGGCAATAAGAAAGCGTTTCATCTTGTCTCCTGTCACTTGCAAAAAGGTGGCGGCTGGCGCCGATTCACGGGTCTCGGCGATGCTAGGCTGGTTCGCGGCTTGTTGGCAAGGGTGTCCAGCCCTAAGGGGAAAGTCCCATTGCATGCGTCATCTTTTCCCCCGACTCGCGCAGTGCCGCCAGCTTGGGCGCGAGGTCCACATCCAGCAACCGGCCGCCGCGCTTCTTCCAGCGCCCGGCCACCATCACGCTGTCCAGATTGACCAGCGACGCCTGCAGCACGACGGCGCTGACCGGATCGTGCACCGGCTGCATATTCAAGTCATCGGCGCGAATCAAGACGAGGTCGGCCTGCTTGCCCGGCGCCAGCGAGCCGATGCGATGCGACTGCTTGAGCATGCGCGCACCTTCGACCGTGACCCAGGCCAGCGCTTCTCGCGTCGTGATCGTGCAGGTGGGCGGGATCGTGTCGTGCGCCTGGCGATAGGCCGCGTTGTCCATGCATCGCTGCATCGCGAGCGCCACACGCGCTTGCGTCATCATGTCGCCGCTGATCGCGCACTCCAGGTCCACCCCCAGCGACGGCGCGCGGCCCAGCCGGCGCAGCCGGCCGGTGATGGGAACGCCGTGCCCATCGGACATTTCCACTTCGGGCGCCACCGTGAAACTCATGCCAAGGTCACAGAAGCGCTGGAGCTGTCCATCGTCCAGCGCGTGGCCGTGCACGATGTTGATGTTGTCGCCCAGCAGGCCGGCCGATTCCAACTGTTGCCATCCGCCGGGCGTTCGCGGCGCACCGCCTCCTTGATGCACCGACGCGATCAAGCCGAGCTCGTGCGCCATGCGGAAATCGTGCAACGCCACTTCCAGCGTGGAGTAATGCGGACCGAGCACGGCGGTCTGCACGCTCAGCAACGGCTTGCCTTCCTGCGCGCGCAGCAGCCGCTCGATTTCGCCGCGCGGATGCGGCACTTCCCAGAACGGCGGCTCGCCCGCCGTGGGAGCTGGTTTGGGCGTGCCGTGAAAGAAGGCGGCGCGAATGCCCGATTGGCACAGCGCGTCGATGGCCGCGTCGTTGTGCGCGGGCGTGCGGTTGTTGTGGCACCAGTCCGCCAGTGTCGTGGTGCCGCAGTTGAGTTGATTGAGCGAGCCGACCAGCGTCGCAATGTACAAATCGCCCGGCGTGAACAGCGCGGCCAGGCCGGCATGCATCTTCTGGAAATACTCCAGCAGGCTCCAGTTGGCGGCCACGCCGCGCAACGCCGTCTGCCAGGTGTGCATGTGCGCGTTCACCAGGCCGGGGATCATGATGCTGCCACTGGCATCGATCACTTGCGCGCCTTCCACACGAAGGCGCGGCGCGATTTCCGTGATGACATCATCCGTGACCAGCACGTCGCCGGCGGGCAGGTCGCCCTGCGCATCCATCGTGATGATCGTTGCGCCGCGGATGAGCGTTCGCATGAGAAAACCGTCGCTCAGCTTTCCAGGCCGTCGCTGATCTTCACGTTATCCGGCTTGAGTTCGAGGCCCCCGTCTTTCGCCATTTCAATCAGCAACGCGGCGAAATCAACGTCGTCGTAGCCGCGCCCGACCATGCGCGCGATCGACTCGCGCGCGGCAGCCGCGGTGGGCATCGCCACGCCATGCGCCTTGGCGGCGCCCAGCCCCAGGTCCATGTCCTTGAGCAACAGCTTGGGCGTGAAGGTCACCTGATCGAAGGTGAGATTCGACAATGTCGGCGTCTTGTAGCGCGTATACATCGAGCCCAGCACCGAATCGTTGATCGCCTCGAGGAACAGGTGGCGCGGGATGCCGGCCTTCTCGGCCATCACCGTGATCTCGCACAGGTTCTGGATCACCACGCCGAACATCGTGTTGTGCGCGATCTTCCACACGCGCGCCAGCTCGCCCTCGCCCAGCCACAGCACCTTGCGGCCCATCGCCTGCAGATAAGGCTCGGCCTCGTGGTACAGCGCCTTGGGACCGGACGCCACGAACAGCAGCTTGCCCGCCTTGCCGACCTTTGCATTGCCCGACACCGGAGCGCACAGGTAGTCCACGCCCAGCGCTTCGAGCTGCTCGCGCACCTGCGCGGAGCCTTCCTGCGAAATCGACGAGCAGTCGATCACGAGCCGCGGCTTTTGTTTGCCCGCGACCAAGCCACCTTCGGCGAACAGCACTTCCTTCAAGTCATTGGTGGTGGAAACCATCGTGAACACCATGTCGCATGACGACAGGTCCTGCTTGGCGGCCACCACCTTGGCTCCCAGCGCAGCCAAGGGCGCGGCCTTGGAGGCCGTGCGATTCCAAACGCTGGCTTCATGGCCCGCCTTGAGCAGGCGCGTGACCATGGCCTCGCCCATGCGGCCCAGGCCGATCCATCCGATTCGAGTTGCCATTTTCCGGTTCTTCCTTTTATCAAACCCGTTCGAGAATCACGGCGATGCCTTGGCCGACGCCGATGCACATGGTGCACAGCGCATAGCGGCCGCCCGTCTTGTGCAACTGGTTCACCGCGGTGGTGGCCAGCCGCGCGCCCGATGCTCCCAGCGGATGGCCGAGCGCGATCGCGCCGCCATTGGGATTGACGCGCGGATCGTCATCGGGCAATCCCAGCATGCGCAACACGGCGAGCCCTTGCGCCGCGAAGGCTTCGTTCAATTCGATGACGTCGATCTGTTCCAGACTGATGCCGGTGAGCGCCAGCACCTTGCGCGTCGCCGGGGCCGGGCCGATGCCCATGACGCGCGGCGCGACGCCGGCCGTCGCCATGCCAACCACGCGGGCGCGGGGCGTCAGGCCCTGCTTGGCCGCGGTTGATTCATCCGCCAGCAGCAAGGCGCAGGAACCGTCGTTGACGCCGCTCGCGTTGCCGGCCGTCACGCTGCCGTCCGCCGACACAATCGGCTTGAGCTTGGCAAGCGCCTCCAGGCTGGTCTCGCGCGGATGCTCGTCCTTGTTGACGACGATCGCTTCGCCCCTCTTCTGCGGGATCGTCACCGGCGTGATCTCGTTGTCGAAGAAGCCCGCCTTCTGAGCCTCCACAGCTTTCATCTGCGAGGCCAGCGCCATGCGGTCCTGCGCCGCGCGCTCGATCTTGTGCTCCTTGGCGACGTTCTCCGCGGTCTCCGGCATCGAATCGATGCCGTACATCTCCTTCATCATCTTGTTGACGAAGCGCCAACCGATGGTGGTGTCGTAGACCGCGTTGTTGCGCGAGAAGGCGCTATCGGCTTTCGGCATGACGAAAGGCGCGCGGCTCATGCTCTCCACGCCGCCGGCGATCATCATGGTCGCCTCGCCGGCGCGTATTGCGCGCGCGGAGGTGCCGATGGCGTCCAAGCCCGATCCGCACAGCCGATTGATCGTCGCTCCCGGGACTTCGATCGGCAGCCCGGACAAGAGACTGGCCATGTGCGCGACGTTGCGATTGTCCTCGCCGGCCTGATTCGCGCAGCCGAAGATCACGTCGTTCACCGCTTGCCAATCGACGCGCGGATTGCGCGACATCAGGGCCCGCAGCGGGATCGCTGCGAGGTCGTCGGTGCGTACGGACGACAGCGCGCCGCCGTAGCGGCCGAAGGGGGTGCGAATGGCGTCGCAGATGAAAGCTTGTGGGGTCATGGTTGTCTCTCCGGTATCAGGCGGCAATGGGAAGGCCGACGAGTTCTTGCAATTGGGCAGGCGACAGGCCTTCGACCAGGTCGATCAGCTCGAGACCTTGGGGCGTGCAGGCCAGCGTCGCGACATCGCTGTAGATCCGCTTCACGCAACCAATGCCCGTCAGGGGATAGCTGCATTGCGCGACGACCTTGCTTTCGCCTTTTTTCGTGAGCAGGTCCATCATCACCCAGGTCTGCTTGGCCCCGATCGCGAGATCCATCGCGCCGCCGACCGCCGGGATCGCGTCCTTCTCGCCGGTGTGCCAGTTGGCCAGGTCGCCGGTGGCCGACACCTGGAACGCGCCCAGCACGCAAATGTCCAGGTGGCCGCCGCGCATCATCGCGAAACTGTCGGCATGGTGGAAGTACGCGCCGCCGGGCAACAGCGTCACGGGTTGCTTGCCGGCGTTGATCAAGTCGAAATCCTCCCGGTCCGCCGACGGCGCAGGCCCCATGCCCAGGATGCCGTTCTCGCTGTGCAGGATCACCTCGATCCCCGCGGGAAGATGATTGGCCACCAGCGTGGGCATGCCGATGCCCAGGTTCACGTACGCGCCATCGTGGATGTCGCGCGCGACGCGGCGCGCCAATTCGTCTTTGCTGCGCCTTTGATAAGCCATGGCCTTGTCCTCAGGCAGCTTGCTTGAATCCGCCGGCCTGCGTGGCGACTCGCGCGATCTTCACGATCTTGCTCACGAAGATGCCGGGCGTGACGATGGCCTCCGGATCGAGCGCGCCCAGCGGCACGATCTCATGGACGGTGGCGACGGTTTTCTTGGCGCCCATCGCCATCACCGGCCCGAAGTTACGCGCCGCCTTGCGAAAGGTGAGATTGCCCCAGCGATCGCCGCGCTCGGCCTTGATGAGCGCGACATCGCCGTGGATCGGGTGCTCGAGCACGTAGTTCTTGCCGCCGATTTCGCGGGTTTCCTTGCCTTTGGCCAGATCGGTCCCATAACCGGTGGGTGTGAAGAACGCGCCGATGCCCGCGCCCGCGGCGCGAATGCGCTCGGCCAGGTTGCCTTGCGGGATCAGTTCCAATTCGATCCGGCCGCTGCGGTAGAGCTCGTCGAACACGTGGCTGTCCGCTTGCCGCGGAAAACTGCAGATGATCTTGCGCACACGACCGGTCTTGAGCAACGCGGCCAGCCCATAGTCAGCGTTGCCGGCGTTGTTGTTGACGATGGTAAGGTCGCGCGCGCCTTGCTCGATCAGTCCATCGATCAGCTCACCCGGAATGCCAGCCGTGCCGAAGCCGCCGATCATCACCGTCGAGCCATCGGCGATGCCGGCAAGCGCCTCGCCAATGGAAGCGGCAATCTTGTCGATCATGATCTGAATTAGGCAGGGCGTGAGCAGGACGCTTATGGTAGCGGCAAAGCGCGAGGTCTTTCTGGGCAGGTCCACATGCTAGGCTGGCGCATGTTCGATCCTTCGCAAGCCGACGTGAGGCGCTTCTTTTGCGCCGTGCAAGCCAAGGCGCAGGCCGGCCAGCCGATGGACGCGCTGGAAACGCTCGCGAGCCAGTGGCTGCAGGAGCATCCCGAATACCGGGCGGAGCTGCAGGATGCAGACGCCGCCGCCTCGAAAACCTACGACGGCGAAAATGGCGCCAATCCATTCCTGCACCTGTCGATGCACCTGTCGATCAGCGAGCAATGCTCCATCGACCAGCCTCGCGGTATCAGGCAAGCGGTCGAACTGCTGGCTGCCCGGCGCGATTCATTGCACGGCGCGCATCACGAAGCGATGGAGTGCCTGGGGCGCATGCTGTGGGAAAGCCAGCGCTCGGGCCGCCCCCCGGACGGCGACGCGTATGTGGAGTGCGTGCAGCGCCGGGCCACACGCGACTAACGGAAGCGATCCTCCGGATGCACCGTGAGCTCGCTGGGCAGCGAGCTGACGTAAGCTGCCAGCGCCTTGAGTTCAGCGTTGCTGAACTGCTTGGCGATCGCGCCCATGATCGGGTTGGTGCGGCCGATGATCGGATTGTTGTCGGTCTTGTACGCCTTGAGCGCGACAAACAGGTAATCCGCATGTTGGCCGGCGATCTTCGGGTAGCTCGGATCAATCGGCTTGGACAGGTTGGCGCCGTGGCATGAAACGCACGCCGCCTTTTGCAGCAGCGGCGCGACCTGTGCGTCGGGCTCCTTGCCAAGCTTGTCGGGGATCGCCCCGTCGTCTTCCTTGCCGTGCGACGAGAAGTAGGCCGCGATGTCCTTGATGTCCTGGTCGGACAAGGTTGTCGCAATGGCCCGCATGGTGGGGTGCTTGCGGCCGCCCGTTTTGTACTCGGTGAGCGCCGCCGCGATGTACCCGGCGCCCTGGCCCCAGATCATCGGAACCTTGTACACCTCGGGGAAGTTGGTCTGGTAACGCGGGATGGCGTGGCATCCCATGCACATGGCCGTCTTGCCTTCGAGCGACTTGGGTTCCGGGGCCGCTGCGGCAGCCGCCTTGGCGGCGGCGGGGGCCGAGGCTGCAGGCGCCTGGGCATTCACCAAGCTGGTCACGCAAGCGACAGCAAGGACGAAAAGCGTGGTCAACAACTTGTTCATTTTGCGAGCACAATCCGGTGAGAGGTCAGTCTTCTTGTAATCAACATTCGATTATATCCGGCGCCATCGAAGCGCCTTCCCACCCCGACACCCATGAAGTTCCAAGGCTCCGACACCTATGTCGCCACGCAAGACCTGATGCTTGCCGTGAACGCGGCCATCACGCTCAAGCGCCCGCTCCTTGTCAAGGGCGAGCCGGGCACCGGCAAGACGATGCTGGCCGAGGAAGTTGCGCAGGCCCTGGGCGTGCCGCTGCTGCAGTGGCACATCAAGTCCACCACGAAGGCGCAGCAAGGACTTTACGAGTACGACGCGGTAAGCCGGCTGCGCGATTCGCAGCTGGGCGACGAGAAGGTCAAGGACATCCACAACTACATCGTCAGGGGCGTGTTGTGGCAGGCGTTCACGTCCGAGCAGCCGGTCGCATTGCTGATCGACGAGATCGACAAGGCCGACATCGAATTCCCCAATGACCTGCTGCGGGAACTCGATCGAATGGAGTTCTACGTCTACGAAACGCGCGAACTGGTCAAGGCGAAGCATCGGCCGCTGGTGTTCATCACCTCGAATAACGAGAAGGAATTGCCCGACGCGTTCCTGCGCCGCTGCTTCTTCCACTACATCAAATTCCCCGACGCAGACACCATGAAGCTGATCGTGGACGTGCATTTCCCGGGCTTGAAGCAGGAACTGCTGACGGCGGCTATGAAGACGTTCTACGACGTGCGCAACCTGCCCGGCCTGAAGAAGAAGCCCTCCACGAGTGAGCTGCTCGACTGGCTCAAGCTGCTGGTCGCCGAGGACATCCCGTTGGCCGCGCTGCAGAGCAAGGACGACAAGGTCGCGGTGCCGCCGCTGGTTGGCGCGCTGCTGAAAAATGAACAGGACGTCACCCTGTTCGAAAAACTGGTGTTCATGCAGCGGCACAATCGCTGAAACGCATTTCGCTGGAGCAGCTGGATGAACCCCAACAAGGAGGCGTGATGCACAAGCCGCAGCCTTGCGTGCTGGAAACCTCCACGGTGCGGCTGGAGCCGATGTCCAGCGCGCACGCGCCGGAGCTGGAAACAGCGGCACGCGACGGTGAACTGTGGAAGCTGCGCGTCACGTCCGTTCCCGCTCCCGGCGATGCGGCGACATACATCGCTGCCGGCCTGAAGGGCATGGACGAAGGCCACATGTTGCCATTCGTGGTGCGCGACATTGCGGGCGGCAAGGTCATCGGCAGCACGCGCTATCACGACATCGTTCCCGCGGTCGAGCGCCTGGAGATCGGCTACACCTGGTACGGCAGGAGCTGGCAGCGCAGCCATGTGAACACCACGTGCAAGCTGCTGCTGATGACGCATGCCTTCGAAACACTGGGCGCGAAGCTGGTGGGCTGGCGCACCGACAACTACAACTTCGCGAGCCAGCGCGCGATCGAGCGGCTGGGCGCGAAGAAGGACGGCGTGCTGCGCCATCACGCGCTGCGGCGCGACGGCACCGTGCGCGACACCGTGATGTACAGCCTGGCCGCCGGCGAATGGCCCGAAGTGAAGGCCCACCTCAATTACCTGTTGGCCAAGCCGCGGACGCAGCAGGAGAGCTGACATGTTGATCGATTTCTTCTACACACTGCGCAGCGCCAAGCTGCCGGTCTCGGTCAAGGAATACCTGGTGCTGCTGGAGGCGGTGAAGGAAGGTGTGGTCGGCCCCAATAGCGAAGACGGCTACCACATCGACGACTTCTACTATCTCTCCCGCGCCGCGCTGGTGAAGGACGAGAAGCACTACGACAAGTTCGACCGCGCCTTTGCCGCGTACTTCAAGGGCGTGGAGATGGTCGCCGACTTCACGAAGGACATTCCGCTGGAGTGGCTGCGCAAGAACCTGGAGCTGGAGCTCAGCCCCGAAGAGAAAGCCAAGATCGAGAAGATGGGCTGGGACGAGCTGATGGAAACGCTCAAGAAGCGTTTCGAGGAGCAAAAGGAACGCCACGAAGGCGGCAGCAAGATGATCGGCACCGGCGGCACCTCGCCATTCGGCGCGTACGGCTTCAATCCGCAGGGCATCCGGATCGGGCAGGACAAGAGCCGCAACAAGAGCGCCGTGAAAGTATGGGACCAGCGCGCGTACAAGGATTACGACGACAGCCAGGAGCTGGGCACCCGCAACATCAAGATCGCACTGCGCCGATTGCGCAAGTTCGCACGCGAAGGCGCCGCCGACGAGCTCGACCTGGACGACACGATCAAGTCGACGGCCGCCAACGCCGGCTGGCTGGACATCAAGATGATCCCGGAGCGGCACAACAACGTGAAGATCCTGCTGCTGATGGACGTCGGCGGCACGATGGACGAGCACATCCACCGCGTCGAGGAAATGTTCTCGGCCGCCAAGGCGGAATTCAAGCACCTGGAGTTCTATTACTTCCACAACTGCGTCTACGACTTCATGTGGAAGAACAACCGGCGCCGCTTCTCGGAGAAGTTCGCCACCTGGGACATCATCCGCAAGTACAACAAGGACTACATTCTTTTCATCGTGGCCGACACCACCA
>Ga0105240_10004910_pt1 | contig 20124 bp, 17 predicted proteins | sample KBSC54metaG_FD_80426 | JGI IMG/M metagenome (GOLD analysis project Ga0105240, IMG submission 80426) | Corn rhizosphere microbial communities from Kellogg Biological Station, Michigan, USA - KBS C5-4 metaG | ecosystem: Host-associated > Plants > Roots > Rhizosphere > Soil | place: Michigan, USA... | reverse complement strand
CGTTCAGATCATGTTGAGTGCCTGGCGAATAGCCTGCTCGACCGGTGAGTAGTTGTCGTCAGCGCGCGTCAATTGAAAAGGGACTTGTGGCGACAGGGGCGGTTGCGCCATGAAGCGCGGCGTCTGACCGCGATGCGGTTGGGCGGCGTGGACTAGGAACGGGTGGCAGAGATAGACGGTTCCTGCGTTCCCGGTTGCAAGGACTTCCGGCGCACCCACAGTTGCCGACTCCGCTTTGGTCGAGATTTCGATCATCGACGTGCCGGGCTCTCCAGCGGGCGCGAGGAGTTGGGCGACTGCCTGGTGGGAGCCGATGCGAATGCGTGTGGGTGCGTCTTTCTCGGCCACGTCTGAGAAGAGGAAGAGCATTAGCAATGCCCTGCCCCTTGATGTGATGTTGATCCTCCACTGGAGGTAGTTGTCGGTGGGTGGGTCGGGTGGAAAGCTCGCGTCCACGTGCCAGCCGGTATCACCCGGATCGTCGGGATGCGGGAAGCGAATGGGAAATGTGCCCAGGCTGTTGCGCGGGAGCCAGCGGCCTTTGCCTACGAGCGCGTCGAAGGCGTTATGAAGGATGGGGGTGTTTGCAGCTTGCCGAAATGGTTGCTGCGGATAATCGTTGAGGCGGATGACAGGCTTAGTCCAAGTGGAGCGGTCGTGGGGATTGCAACCAGAGTCGTGCCAGAGGATCTCCCGCGCTGCGGCGGCTGTTCCAGCGGAGAAGGCATCGTCGATGCGGAGGAAACCGTCGTGGATAAAGTGCTCGATGTCGGTTTCGGTGAGAATGCGATCGGGCGCGTCAGCGGAGGCAGGTGTAGTTTCGGTGTTGTCGGCAGCCATAGATTTTCAGAAAACTATCTTACTTTGCTTAATTGAGCGCGCATGTTCTCACGTGAGGTTCGTGAGCCTTCCGGATTACATCAAAGTATCGGGTCCGGAGGGGCATCGGGTCCGGAGGGGTCTATGCCAGGAGCTTCAATCGAGCAGCACGTTGAGCTGATTGCCAGACACGAACAGGATTTTCTGAACCAGCGAACAACGTCTCAGCGCATTGGCGACATGATTGCCGGATTTGCGGGAAGTCTGAAGTTCGTTGTCATTCATCTGGCAATTTTCGGAGTGTGGATCTCACTGAACAGTTGGCCAGGACGGAGACATTTCGATCCTCCACCGTTTTCGCTGCTTGCCGACTTCGTCACCTTTGAAGCCATTCTGCTGGCGAGTTTCATTCTGATCAGACAAGCCCGCATTGGTCGCCGCGCGGACGAACGAGAGCACTTGATGATCCAGATTTTGCTGCTGACCGAAAAAGAGCTGACCGCGATGCTGGAACTGAATCGGCAAATTGCAAAGCAGATGGGCCTGAGAGAAGCAGCGGATCAGCCCATCATCGAAGAACTCAGCCAGGACACTTCGATCGATCACATGGCGCAGGCGATTCGGGAGAACGTTCCTCCAACGGAATGACTGTGATCTACCAGCGATCGATCGGAAGGTGAATCAGTACCGTCTTTGGTGCCAAATCCACGCGGTGCGAACGATGTCGTCCAGCTGCGTGTAGCGCGGCTTCCAGCCCAGGTGCTGGGCGGCCTTTTCCGAACTGGCGACGAGGACGGCGGGATCGCCGGGGCGGCGAGGGTGCAGTTCAGCCGGGATGGGATGGCCGGTGACACGGCGAGCGGATTCGATCACTTCTCGGACGCTGAATCCCTGGCCGTTGCCGAGGTTGAAGATGAGGCGGCTCTTCTGGGCCGCATCGGTCTCAAGGGCTTTAACGGCGAGGAGATGAGCTTCGGCCAAGTCGGAGACGTGGATGTAGTCACGTATACAGGTGCCGTCGGGTGTAGAGTAGTCGTCGCCATAGATGCGTATGGACTTACGGCGGCCGAGGGCGACGTCAAGGATGAGCGGGATGAGGTGTGATTCAGGCTCGTGATCTTCACCGCGCGTAATGCCATGGGGACCCTCTGGCGCGCCGGCAACGTTGAAGTAGCGCAGGGCGACGGAGCGGAGACCGTGGATGGAGTGGAACCAGTTGAGCATGGTCTCAACGATCAGCTTTGATTCGCCGTAGGTGTTGGTGGGTTTAAGGCGTGCATTTTCAGTAATGGGGACCGATTCAGGCTCGCCGTAGACGGCAGCGGTGGAGGAGAAGACGAGCCGGCGCGGACCCTCGGCGATCATTGCTTCGAGCATTGCGAGGGTCGACGCTGTGTTGTTCCGAAAATATTTTTCGGGGTGGAGCATCGATTCGCCAGCTTCGATAAGGGCGGCAAAATGGAGGACAGCGTCGAAGGGCTTGTCCTCGCTTTTAGCGGACTTGAAAATCTTTTCGATCAGGCCGCGGTTGGCGATGTCACCTTCGATGAATTCGACGCCTGGAGGGACCATCTCCCGACGTGCGTGGCAGAGGTTGTCAAATACAACCGGATGATGGTCTTGCGAGAGGAGAAGTGAGGCGACTGTGCCGCCGATATATCCGGCACCGCCGGTAACCAAAATTCTCACAAAAGTAGTGTCCTTCCAGAACGGATTGGGTTACCGTGAGTCTATTACAGCAAGGCAACCAAAGAGGTTTGCGCCGTTTGAACGAGACCGTCGGGCAGACGGCTAGCTCAGACTTCGCGGCGGTTTGAACGAAACACTGGTTCAGAGCCGGGGGTTGAGAAATATAGAGCGCGCGTGCAGTATTTATCCCTTTTCCCTGCCTCAAATGGATGAGGATCTGTGCGACACAGCATTCGATGCATCTAGAACCACAGGGGAAGGCAGAATGGGCACGGAGCAGCGTCACGAACACGGGCTTGCAGGGTGGGACGGGCCTCCGCAAATTGGTGGTCACTCCTATGGCGCTGAAGTAACGTGTTCCGATACGATAAAGACAGACTCTTGCGTACCGTTCATTTCGTTTTGGAAAGAGCGACGTCAAACAGAGCACGCGGCCCGATGGAGCGCATCAATCCCCTGCTTCCGGAATCCGCACAGCACGACAGACTTTCCTTTTTGGATTCAGCCCGTTGCCGCGGAGAGCGAGAAGCGTTTGCGGCAACTGAACAGGGACGATGCACGCCCGGACAAGGCTGGGGGCAAAATGGCAAACTATTGTCGGGATTTATTTTGCCTTCACGATTTTTCGCGTGGCATCCCCGAGACTGAAGACGCTGCCACCAAGGCAAACCCAGAGGTAACAAGATGCAGATGAGTGGCTATCCTGGTCAAACCAGTTTCGGCTTACTTCCCGAGCCGGAGGGACGGTCAGCATCGTTCGTCACGAGCGCGACCGTGAATGCGATTATTCTCGCCCTGATGATCTGGGTGGGGATGACGGCCAAGCACGTGATGCAGCAGCGCCATTTCGAGCAGACTGAACTGATCTTCCCCACTACGCCGCCGCCGCAACCAAAGTTCAAGACGCCCCCTCCGCCGAAGCTTCCTGATCTGCCCAAGCCGAAGCTGGAAGTGCAGATGCAGCAGCCGAAGATCAACATGCCCAAGGTTGAACCCAGGCCGGCACTAAAACCCCTGGAGATGGAAGCCAAGCTTAATGCTCCGGAGATCAAAGCGGCAAAGCCGGCGATCGTGCTTGCACCCCAGCCTAAGGCTGCGCTGACGGCTGCAATGCCAGCGCAGAACAACACCGTAAAGGCCTCGACGGCTCCGGTGCACCTGGGCGAGACATTTGGGGTGACTCCGAACCCAAACGCGAGCCGTCCGGCAACGGTGGCCGCGATTGGAAACCCCTATGGCGGCATGCAGGGTCCTGCGGTGGCGCCACACGGAGTGATCGGATCGGCAGGTATCGGCAACGGGCTAAAAGCGGGTTCTAACGCAGGCGCGGTTGGCAAGGTTGCGCAGGCTGGAATTCCGGGAGGCACAGGGACGGCATCGACGGGCTACCCGACCGGCGGGAAGGTTGGCTCGGTTGGCATCAAGAACGAGGTGGCAGCGACGCCAGCCGCGCAGCAGAGGAAAGAAGTGGCTCCGACGAGCCTCCAGGTTATCTCAAAGCCTGCGGTGCAATATACGGCAGAAGCGCGTCAACTCAAGGTGCAGGGAGATGTAGTTCTGAGGGTTACATTCACGGCAGCGGGCCAGGTAATCGTGAACAGCGTAGTGCGGGGGCTCGGACATGGCCTGGATGAAGAGGCCCGCCGCGTGGCGTCGCAAATACGGTTCCGCCCAGCTACTCGCAATGGCCAGGCGGTTGATCTGACGACCAACATTACCATCACCTTCCAACTGGCATAGAGTCCAGCGATTCGAATCATCACGACAGCCCGGCAAACAAGCTCATCAGAGGCAGAAAAAGCCACTGTCATGGAAAGCAAGAAAGTTTAGGAGAAAAATGATGTACAGAAAGATCCCTGTAACCCTCCTGTCCCTGCTTCTGGGCGTGTCTGCGGCAGAGGCGAAGAAGACGCCGAAGTACGACCAGACGCATCCACTGACCCCGGACCAGGCCGCGCTGGTGCAGAAGGCGATTGGACAGGAGAAGATCCTGATCAAGGCGATTCAGCAGCGCACCCCGCTCGTCGAGACTTATATCCAGGACACCAAGCCGGATGTGAAGCTTTGGCAGGTTCCGATCGGTGATCAGTACACACTGAGCCGAGTGGATTTTGGGAAGGGCTTTTTCGATAAGAGCTATGAGCCTCGCGACGCCAAGGATAAGAAGGGGTGGTTCAAGGGCTCCTTCGCTGCGATCAGCGGATTGACCAAGGCTCTGGGTTTGGACAAGCACTTTACCTACAACCCGACAGGTTTCATGCAGATGATGTTCCTCGATCCCACGGGATTCGACGAGCAGCACTACGCCTTCACGTATGTGCGGCGTGAATTCCTGGGGTCGGTGAGGACGTGGGTGTACGACGTTCATCCCAAGGTGGCGGGAATGGGCCGCTTCTACGGCCGCGTGTGGATCGAAGATCAGGACGGCAACGTTGTTCGCTTCAATGGCACCTATACCGGCCCGCGCAGCGAGGACGATTCACGCTACTACTTCCACTTCGACAGCTGGCGTATGAACGTGCAGCCAGGCGTGTGGCTGCCAGTGGCCATCTACGTGGAAGAGACGAGCCGGGATGGGGCGAAGCAGGTTGGCCTTAAGGCTCAGACGCACTTCTGGGGATACAGCCTCAAGCTCCCTACTCGCGACAGCGAAAGCGTGAGCATGAAAGTGGAGGACGCGGAGGACAAGAGCGACGATTCACAGGATGTGAGCCCGCTTCAGGCTTCGCGCGAGTGGGTTCAACAGGCCGAGAACAACGTGATCGATCGGCTGGAGCAGGCTGGACTGGTTGCTCCGCTGACGCCGAACGGATTTGAGCAGACCGTACTGGATCAGATCGTCACCAACCTGGTTGTACCGAACAACGTTGCGCTCAGCCTGCCGGTGCATTGCCGGATCATGTTGACCGACACGATCGAGACGACCACGGTGGGCAACACGATTCTGTTGAGCAAAGGCTTGATCGACACGATGCCGAAGGATGAGGCGACGCTTGCGTCAGTGATTTCCCTGGAGCTTGCCCACATCGCTCTCGGTCATCACATCGATACTCGCTACGCCTTCAACGACCGGTTGATGTTCCCCGACGAGGCTTCGTTCCGCCGGGTCAACATGAACCATAGCGATCACGACAATCAAGAGGCGGCCAGCAAAGCTCAGGAATATCTGGACGCGTCGATGTACAAGGATCAGTTGTCAAAGGCGGGTCTCTACTGGTCACAGCTGGCTGATCGCGGCCAGATTCTGAAGGCGCTGAATACGCCGAAGCTGGGCGACTCACTGCTGAAGACCGACGGCTCGCCCTGGATGACGGCCCTGGCGAAGGGCGCTCCGCGTCTGAACTGGGATGACCTGACGCAGAGCCCTGCGCTGCCGCTGGGCAGCTGGCTGAAGACCGACCCGTGGGATGACCGCGTACACCAGCTGAATGCAAAGCTGTACGCGCCGCTGAACCCGCGTGACAAGATGCCGCTGGAAGTGACTCCGGTCTACTTCCGGTTGCAGCGGTATGACGAGGCACAGTCTGCGGCAAAGAATGCGGCACCTGCGCAACCGGCAGCGGGCAGTCCCCAGGCGGCGCCTCAAACAACGGATGGAAGCCAGCCTGCAGCTGGTGCGCCGGCGGGTGCGGACCAGCCCGCGCCTCAGCAGAACGAAGGACCTCAGCCGCAGCAGCAACAACCGCCACCCCAGCCTCAACAGGGTGGGTCGCCTAACCCCCAGAAGTAATTAGCTTCAAGCATGAGAGGCGGATAACCTATGGTTATCCGCCTCTGAGCTTTTATACTTAGTCCGATCTCGCGTTCCTGTTCAGAGCTTCCTGAATCAATTAGAAGAACCCAATTCCCTCAGGAGTGGTTGAGCGCCCTTTGATGAAAAAATTTCCGTTCTTTCATTTTGGCTTGCTGATTTTGGCCCTCAGCGTTTGCGCGCATGCGCAGGTTTCGCCGTCAGCGTATCGAGGAAAGATGTCGCTTACGGCGGGCGGATTCGCATCCGCATTTCAACCGGACTACGCAGGCGGGGGCGTCGCTGGAACGAGCCCTTACAGGCTCTATGGGTTCGGTGCCTACGCCGACTTGAGGTTGACGCGCTGGGTCTCAATCGAGGCGGAGATGCGGTGGCTTCGCGAGAACTCCTTTGTTGGAATCACGCAGGACACATATCTATTTGGGCCGCGCGTACCGATTCATGAGTTCAAGCGCCTCGGGGCTGTTCCTTACGGGAAAGCACTGGTGGGGCTGGGAAAGATGAACTTCGAGTACAAAGAGGCCTATGGCCGGTTTACGGACCTGGCTCTGGGCGGTGGCGTTGATCTGAATCTGTCGCGGCACTGGAGTGTGCGTGCAGTTGACTTCGAGTATCAATTCTGGCCGAACTGGATCAATGGAACCTTGAAGCCCTATGGGGCGAGCGCTGGCTTGGCGTACAGGATCTTCTGATTCCTGCGACCATACGCCGCATTATTTCCCGGTAGATCTCGGATCTCTCCAAGCGTGACTGCGATATGTGCGTGGCGCAGGAATCCGTGGATGAAGACGTGGTGTGATTCCCAAGCGAAAGATATTCTGCCGGTTGGGAAACGGGACGCGTTTCGATATCAACATCTGCAAGGTAGACTGGGCTGGTGTCGAAGAGCCGACTTGAGGCGTTCAGCGATGGAGTGCTCGCCATCATCATCACCATTATGGTGCTGGAGCTGCACGTTCCGCACGGCAGCGAGGTTGGCGCATTGCGACCGATGCTGCCGGTTCTTCTTTCGTATGTTCTGAGCTTTGTGTATATCGGAATCTACTGGAACAATCATCACCATCTTCTACACGCCACGCGGCAAGTGCGAGGCAGCGTGCTGTGGGCCAACCTGCACCTGCTTTTCTGGTTATCGCTGCTTCCCTTTGCAACGGGGTGGATGGGCGCGAGCGGATTTGCGCCTGATCCTACGGCGGTGTACGGGATGGTCTTGATGATGTCGGGCATCGCCTACTGGATCCTGGTGCGCACGATCATCGCAGGAGAAGGCGAGAACTCGCTGGTAAGAAAAGCTGTGGGGAACGATCGCAAAGGCGTGTTTTCGGTGGTGATGTACGCGGTGGCGATTCCCTGCGGGTTCTTCGCGCACTGGGTTGCGCATTCGATCTATATTCTTGTGGCCTTGATCTGGATGGTTCCGGACCGTCGGATCGAAAGAGTGCTGGCGCCGGAGTAGTCTCGAGCCGAAGCTCTTCTCCTTTGCACTTGACAGGCAAGCTAATGCTTGCCTATTGTGTGTTGCATATGCAAGTTGCTACTTGCATATAGAGAAGAGACATGAGCGATATCTTCGAAGCAATTGCGGCGCCGGTGCGCAGGGCGATTCTGGATGAACTTTGTGAGCGGGATGGGCAAACGCTCTTCGAGCTCTGCGCCCGGCTGCTGATGAAGCACCAGATCAGCGTGACGCGGCAGGGTGTATCGCAGCATCTGGAGATTCTCGAAGCAGCAGGCCTGATCGCTACGGAACGGCAGGGTCGCTACAAGTTTCACAATCTGCGTACGGAGCCATTGAAGGAACTCGCTACACGATGGCTGCCGAAGACAAACAGGAGAGAAAAGGATGATCAGGATCGTGCTCACAAGCATTCTCGTAGACGACCAGCAGAAGGCCCTCAAGTTTTACACGGAAAAGCTGGGGTTTCAAAAAAAGTCCGAAGTGCCGCTGGGAGAACACAGCTGGCTCACGGTGGTGTCGGCCGCAGATCCTGATGGGATCGAACTGGTGCTGGAACCTGATGCGCACCCGGCTGCCGCACAGTTCAAGAAGGCTCTGGTTGAGGATGGGATTCCGATCACGTCATTTGGCGTCAATGATGTTCATGCGGAATACACGCGGCTGGTGGCGAGCGGAGTTCGATTCACTCAGCCGCCGGTTGCCATGGGCCCAGTGATCACAGCTGTGCTGGACGACACATGCGGGAACCTAGTGCAGTTGGCGCAGAGGTGCTCGTAGTTGAAGCGCACGAGACTGATGCGGACACGAGCAGCGGGTGGGAAGCGATGGAATAAGTGCACTCGCCGATCCGGCAGAGGACTTCTGCCGGATCGACGAGTGGGATGTATGAATGTATATGAATGAAAGAGGAAGTCTGCCGACCACCAGAGGAACTGATGGATCGGCAGAATCGGCTATGGGATTGTGGCTGTGAATGTGTTGGAGGGTTTACTCTCTGCTGCGGAACTCAGGCTGGTGACATAGTACTTGTAGGTGTCTCCGCTTTGCACGTTTGTGTCGGTGTAGCTGGGCTGCGCCGTAGTGGCAAGCTTGGCGAAGGAGGCGCTGGTGCCTGTGGCACGGTAGATTTTATAGCTCGAAACAGCATTGAATGAGGCGGCCGGAGGATTCCAGTTCAATTCAACCCGATGCCCGGTGGTGCTGGCGCTTAAGTTGATCGTCAAGCTTGGGGTCGTCGATGAGTTGCTGTTGATCGTCAACATCCCTTTTTGCGAGCCGGTCGTCGTTGCTTTGTATATCAACGTGAGGACGAGGGTTTGTCCGGGGTTGAGGGTTGTGGGCAGGCTAGCGGACGAAAGAGAGAAGCCGGTTCCGCTTACGGAGATGGATTTCACGGTGACTGCGGCTTTCCCCACCGAGGTGAGGGTCACGATCTGAGTTGTAGCTTGGTTCAGAACCACTAATCCAAACGAGACCGTTGTCGCATCCACGCTGAGTTGAGCCAATGCGGGATTGAGCTGCAATGAGATCGATCTGGATATGCTGCCTGCGGTTGCGGTGAGCTTCACTGTTTGAGCTGCGGAAACAGCAGCGGCATTCGCCGTGAAGGTTGCACTAGTGGCAGTGGCGGGTACGGAGACCGACGCAGGCACCTTCAGGTTCGTGCTGCTGCTTGCGAGTGCTATGGCGACGCCGCCTTTGGATGCGGCGCCCGATAGGGTTAGCTTGCAGGAATCCGCCAATGATCCCACGATGGATGAACTGCTGCAGGAGAGTGCGCTCAATGTCGGAGACGCGGTGGTGCCGTTACCGGAGAGGCTTACCGCTTGAGTTCCGGCATTGCTTGCGATGCTCAACTGGCCTGAGGCAGGGCCGGCTGCAGTGGGATTGTAGTGAACGGTAAGAACTACCGCCTGACCTGGTTTCAATGATGCGGGAAAGCTCCCGCCGGAAACGGAGAAACCTGCTCCCGTCGTTGAACCCGACTTGATGTTCACGGACGCATTGCCGGTGGAGGTCACTGTAACGGATTTCGTCACCGCAGTGCCGACAGAGACGTCGCCGAACTGCATTGAAGAAGTGCTGAGGCTCAGTGCCGGTGTAGAGGCCGGAGTCTTTACAGCGCTGAGTCGAAATGGGACGTTGCGCGAAGATCCGTTGGCGGTTGCCGAGACGGTTGCTGTCTGGGCGTTTGAGACTGCGGCGATCGTTGCGGTGAACGAAGCAGTGCTTGAGCCGGACACTACCGTTGCAGACGCAGGGACAACGACAGAACTGCTGGTGCTGGCGAGCGCAATGGTGACAGCTTTCGATGACTTCGCTGCCAGGGATGCTGTGCACTGGGTCTTGCCCGCGCCGCTGAAAGAAGTGTTTGCGCAGGAGAGCGACTTCAGCTCAGGTGCTCCAACTGTCGTGGTTGCCGGTGAGAGAGACATGGAGAATGACTTAGCGACACTGCCGTGAGTAGCAGTGATGATCCCTGTCTCGCTGGCAGTCACTTTGGAGATGGTGGCGGCGAACGTCACGCTGCTTGCTCCAGACGGCACTGTGACCTTCGTTGGGACTTTTATAGCGGAGATGTTGCTGGAGAGGTGCACGTTGAGTCCACCTTTTCCTGCGGCGATGTCGGTGTGTATCGTGCATGAGTCGGAACCTGCACCAGTGACTTCGGCTTGATCGCAGCTCAGGCTGCTGATCTCAGCAGATCCGGAGGCTCCCCTGCCGTGCAGTTTGATTGCAGCTGCGGCGGCGGATGAGGAGCTGGCGACTACGCTGAGTTGATCGGACAAATCCGATTCAATGGTCGGGGAGAAATGGACGCTGAGGCTCAGAGTGCTTCCTGCCGCGAGCGTAACGGGGAGCTTTCCTTCTCCGTCTACGCTGAACGCAACGTTAGACAGTGACAGTTGCGAAATCTGAACTGAATCCGTTCCCTTATTTGCGAGCGTGATTTTCTGATTCGCGGAATTGCCGAGAGCGACGCTCCCGAAGTCGACAGTTCCAGGTGTGGCGACAAGTTTCGGGGTGTCTGCAGAGTTCGACCCCGAAGATCCACTGAGGGCGACAACGCCTCCGCATCCGGAAAGTCCGAGAATGGAGAGACTGGCGGATAGCAGAGCAAATGAGAGTAAACGACTGGGAACTCGACTATGGCAGAAATTGAATGGTTGCTGTGCGACGATCTTACGGACCGGGGTGGCCCGCATCTTGGTTACGAACATCCGTACCTCTCCCTAGCAAATGCGTTCAATCGCAACTGCGATATGCCAAGGAAAATGAAGCAGTAAGGTCAACTGCGAGGCAGCAACCTGGAGCACACGCGAACTGAGGCTCCTGTGAGCTACAGGCGTCCGCGAGAATATTGAGTCTTGCTTTTTGGATTTTCAGACGTGCTGTTGATCTGGCGAGGTCAGAGACGTGCAGACAACCCGCCAAGCATGGAGGTTCACCGATGAGGGGTCTAGCTTCTTCACCGATACACAGATTGAGCCCTTGAAGCTGCAACGTGGTTTGCACGGGGAATGCCAAAGTGCTGCAGTGCGGTTTGCTATGTGAGACTCTCTTTTGGCTGTTGGGGTTGCGAGCGCAGAAAGGGATTCCGAACCAATTCGACGGGAGCTACACGACGTAAATGTTTCCGAGGTGCGTAGTATTTGCCGTGTAAATAGGTTATCGATTTACTTGCCGGGAATCTCACGGCTCTATCTATATAGCGTAACGTTACTCCAAAAAGAAAAAGGGCCGCTGCGGAGAGCGACCCTTGATGTTGAGGTTTGTGTCTGTTATGCGGGGCTCGGCGAGCCTTCCGGGAAGCCACCGCCGGCGCGGGTGTCGGGCTTGAGGATCTGCTGTCCGCCACCGCTGCCACCATCGCTCGGAGAAGCAAGCGAGGAGCGCATCGGGGGCAGTTCCTTGCCCTCGAGGAGCATTTTCACTTCTTCTGCATCGATGGTTTCGCGTTCGAGGAGTGCGGCTGCAACGCGGTGCATGGCGTCCTTATGTGAGTCGAGGATGCTGTGCGCAGCCTGATAGGCCTGGTCGATGAGACGTCGAACTTCAAGGTCGATCTGGCGTGCCGTTTCTTCAGAGAAGTCGCGGTGCTGAGCGATCTCGCGGCCGAGGAAGATCTGCTCTTCTTTTTTGCCGAAGGTCAGCGGACCGAGGCGGCTCATGCCGTACTCGCAAACCATGCGGCGAGCGAGGTCAGTGGCGTTCTCGATGTCGCTGCCTGCGCCGGTGGACATCTGGTTGAGGAAGATCTCCTCAGCCACACGACCGCCATATGCGGTGGCGAGATTGGCTTCAAGGTATTCACGGGTGTAGTTGTGGCGATCGCCGGGAAGGAAGATCGTCACGCCGAGTGCCATGCCACGAGGGATGATCGTGACCTTGTGGATGGGATCGGAGTGCGGCTGCATCATGGAGACCAGCGCGTGTCCGGCTTCGTGATAGGCAGTGACGCGCTTCTCTTCATCTGTAAGGAGCATCGACTTGCGTTCGGCGCCCATGAGCACCTTGTCTTTCGCAAGCTCGAAGTCGTACATCGTGACCTGTTTGCGATTGACGCGGGCGGCATTGAGCGCAGCTTCGTTCACCATGTTGGCGAGGTCAGCTCCACTGAAGCCGGGTGTTCCGCGGGCGAGGATGTTCAGATTGACATCGTCGGCGACAGGAACTTTCTTGACGTGTACGCGGAGGACTTCTTCGCGGCCACGAACATCGGGCAATCCAACGACTACGCGGCGGTCGAAGCGGCCGGGGCGAAGGAGAGCGGGATCGAGAACGTCGGGGCGGTTCGTAGCGGCGACGAGGATGACGCCGTCGTTGGATTCGAAGCCGTCCATCTCGACCAGGAGCTGGTTCAGCGTCTGCTCGCGCTCGTCGTGCCCACCGCCGAGGCCTGCGCCACGGTGACGGCCGACTGCGTCGATTTCGTCGATGAAGATGATGCAGGGGGCGTTCTTCTTGCCCTGCTCGAAGAGGTCGCGTACGCGGCTTGCGCCTACGCCGACGAACATCTCAACGAAGTCAGAACCGGAGATGGAGAAGAACGGAACGTTGGCTTCGCCAGCGACAGCGCGGGCAAGCAGCGTTTTGCCTGTTCCCGGAGGTCCGACGAGCAGGACGCCCTTGGGGATTCTGCCACCGAGCTTCTGGAATTTCTGCGGCTCGCGCAGGTACTCGATGATTTCCTTGAGCTCTTCCTTGGCTTCATCCACGCCGGCTACGTCTTTGAACGTGACTTTCTTCTGCTGCATTGAGAGCAGACGCGCGCGGCTCTTGCCAAAGGACAGGGCTTTGTTGCCGCCGGACTGCATCTGGCGCAGCATAAAGAACCAGATCGCGCCGAGGAGGACGAACGGGCCCACGTTGAAGAGGATGGGCAAAAGGAGATTGCTTTGCGCGTCTTTCTTGCCGAAGTTGACGTGAGCGGCCAGCATCGCCTTTTCGAGATCGTCGTAGTGCTCACCGACCGTGGTGTGGAACTGCTCCTTCGGGGTGGCCTTCATATGGCCGCGAAGGTCAGTTCCCTGAATGGCTGCATCCTGCACCATTCCGTTCTGCACCTTGTCGAACAGCTCGGAGTACGGGATCTCTGTGTCTTTCGCTCCCATGCCGGCGCCCTTCTGGACTACGCCCCAGAGCAGCACAAGACAGATCAGGATAAAGACCCAAAACATAATTGTTTTAACGGTCGAATTCACCAGGATTCCTCTTTTCCCAGCGGGGAGAAGCCGCATGAACTTCAAACACCGCCTACAACACCCCTTTAGACGCCCGAACAGCCTTTGAAGTCACAGGAAGTGCGAGTCCTTTTGGCGAGTACACTTGTCGCTCCCGCCCGGATGTGCAGTAACACCGATTGTACTCCGAAGCGGAATCAAGTTCGAAGAAGTGAACGCGGCGATAAGGTGGGAATCCGGCACGTTAACGGGAGAGATCGGCGGAAGCGGAAGAGGCATTAACGTTGTGAACAGGTCTCTGAGCGGGGATCGGCTCGGCGGTGATGCGGATTGCGGGGTCGGGATCAAGTTCCGCGCCGCGCATCCAGAGGATGCGACCGTCGACTTCGAGGACCGGCCAGGCGGCGCGGTCCTGACCAGTAACCTTCATTCTTTCAAGCACTTCTTTGATCTTGCGGGGACCGGATGAGTAGCGAAGATTTACGCGATCTCCAGGCTTCCAGCAGCGGAGAACCGCTGTCGGGGGAATCTTGCCGGAGTACGACGAAGCGGGGTGGAAGTCAAGGCGAAATCGGTAGCCAAACGAGGGTGCGTCGAGTACGCCGGGAACTACACATTCGTACCGTGTTGGTTCAGAGGTCGCCGCTTTGTCAACACTGGAAGGACCTGGAGCGAGTCGAAGTTCGCGATGAGTTCGCTCGGCGCGGAGACCCTGGGCGAGTTCGAGCTTCTGTCCGGCCCTTCCGGTGAGGGCGAGGGTGCGTAGGGCTTCTGTGGCTTCGAAGCTGGGACTGAATTGCAGGAGCGATGCGGCGTGGCGGAGGATGCGGCGCTGGATGGCGTCGGGCTCGGCGAGGAGACGGGTGATGTCGAGGGCGAGGCCCTCCGCGGTGGTGGATGCGCGACCCCCTCCGCGGACCGGCCGACCGCGAAGGATGATGCTGGACGCAATGCGGGCGATTTCCGATTGCCACCAGGACTCTTCGTCGCGAGCGAGTTGTGCCATCTGGACGAGGTGCCCGCGGAGCTGGGGGTTCCAGTTTTCGAGCAGTGGAAGTAGCTCGTGACGAATGCGATTGCGCGTAAAGGTGAGATGGCGGTTGGTGGAGTCTTCGCGCCAGGGCTGGTTGCGAGCGTGAAGGAAGGCTTCGATCTCCTTGCGCGTGGTTGCGAGTAGCGGACGTACGATGGGCCCCTCTGAGAGGGCGAGGACAGGGTGAATCCCGGAGAGGCCTTCGGTCCAGGCACCGCGAAGGAACTTGGCAAGGACGGTTTCGGCCTGGTCATCGAGGGTGTGCGCGGTGGCGACGGCGTCGAGTGGGGTGTCGCGGAGAAGTTGGCGGAACCAGGCGTAGCGGAGGCGCCGGGCAGTGCCTTCGATGGAGTCGGCGGGCAGATCACTATGGTCGGTTGGCGCGGGAGCCATCGGAGTACGGCGCGCTTCGGCCGCGGTGTCGACGCGGGCCTCGTGGAAGGGGATGCCGAGGTTTGAGGCGAGTTCGCGGGAGAAGGTGAGATCGGCGTCAGCTTCTTCGCCCCGGAGTCCGTGATGGAGGTGAGCGGCATGAAGGACCAGCCCCAGTTCCCTGCTGCGGTCGACCAGCGCGCAGAGTAGCGCGACGGAATCGGCTCCGCCCGAGAGACCGACGGCAAGACGCATCCCGGGTTTCAGGAGGGAGGTGTCGAGCGCGAGTGTGGGCGGTGAAGAGCGCACGAAAGGATGATAGTGCAGTTCTCTATACTCGACCCCATGCTGACGACGCGCGAAGCAACGGTGGAGGATGCGGGATTGATCACGCGGCATCGCAAGGCGATGTTTGCTGACATGCGAGACGCTGCAGAGAGTGTTCTCGATGAGATGGCGCGGAACTTCGAGCCCTGGGTGCGGCGCATGATTGCGGAAGACAAGTATGCCGGCTGGATTACGAGCGATGGGGAGCGGGAGATCGGATCTGCTGGGCTGCTGATTCTGGATTGGGCGCCTCACTTTCTTGATCCCCGATGCGACAAGCGCGGGTACATTCTGAACGTCTTTGTAGAGCCGGAATATCGCGGACGAGGAATTGCGAAGGCGCTCACATTGGAGTGCATGGCTGAGGCGAAGCGACGCGGGGTTGGGGTCGTGGCGTTGCACGCGTCGAAGAAGGGGCAGCCAGTTTACGAGAGGCTTGCGTTCAAGGCGAGCAACGAAATGTTGTTCGTTGCGGGGGCGGCAGACGAATCCCGTTAGAGATCGAGTCGTTCGGGTTTGTTGTTCGCACGTTAACGGCAAAGAACGCGGTCAGGAATTGGCCACCCGGCTTCTGGCTGGTTGGAAGGGGTTTGAGCTCGAGCGAGGTTGTATACTCGCCAAGTCATGCAGGTATTTGCAATTCTTCCCGCGGCGGGACTGGGAACAAGGATGGCCGGGCCGCAACCGAAGCAGTTTCTCTCGCTGGACGGCGTTCCGATCCTCATTCATTCGCTGCGGGCCTTTGCGGCCGTGGAACGAGTGAAGGCTATCTACGTTGCCGTGCGGAAGCCGGAGATGGAGCGGGTACAGGCCCAGGTATCGGAACATGGGTTTGCCGATCGCGTGCACGTGGTTGAAGGTGGCGATTCGAGACAGGAATCCGTAGTGCATGCTCTGAATGCGTTGCCGGCTGAGGCGGATGACATCGTGCTGGTGCACGACGCGGTTCGGCCACTCATCGACAAGGTCACGATTGAGCGCACCATCGAGGCAGTAGCCGAGAATGGAGCGGCCATCGTGGCGCTGCCGGCTGTGGATACGATCAAGCAGGTGGAACGGACGGCGCACGGCGCCCTGATTACTTCTACGATTCCGCGAGAGTTCATTGTCCAGGCACAGACTCCGCAGGGATTCAGGTTTGGTCTGCTGCAGAAGGCCATGAGTGACGCCGTGGCAGATGGCTTTGTGGGAACTGACGAGGCATCGGTTGTGGAGCGAGCCGGATTACCGGTAGCGGTGGTGCACGGTTCTCAGGTTAATCTGAAGATCACACAGCAGGGCGACCTTGAGTTGGCAGAGTTTTACCTTCATCAGCGAACGCATTGAACCGGCGGTACCTTGACTGAAAGCTCAACAGGTTCTGGCGCTGTTGGGAGGGGCAGGCACGCAAGAGATGGAGACTCGCATCGGATTTGGGTGGGACTCGCACGCATTCAAGGCGGGAATCCCTTTGCGCATTGGCGGCATGACGCTGGATCACCCAGAAGGACTTGCCGGCCACTCCGATGGCGACGTGCTTCTGCACGCAATTACCGATGCACTTCTAGGAGCGGTCGCGGCTGGGGACATCGGGACCTATTTCCCTCCGGGCGATCCGCGATGGAAGGATGCCAACTCGGCGATTTTCCTGAAACTGGCTCTTGAGGAGCTTGAGCATGCCGGCTTCCGGATCGTGAATGTGGACACGACGCTAATTCTGAATGCACCTAAGATTGGGCCGGTTGCGGGCGAGATGCGGTCGTCGGTGGCTGACTTGCTCGGGGTGGAAATGGACCAGGTGAGCATCAAGGCCAAGAGTCCCGAGGGACTGAAGCTGGATGATGTGGCGCAATGTCATGCAGTAGTGTTGGTGGAGCGGTCAATTGAACCCGATGAACTGAAGAGTATGAGCGCGGTGATCGAGAGCCAGCGTCAGCTGGAGGATGTGGTGGACGATCTGCTGGCTTCAGTGCATGGGGTGCCGAAGAAGCGCCCGATATCGCCGGTGTACGACACTGAAGACATCACCTAATTGCGAGATTGCCCAGTTACCCAGGCAAATTGCGGCTGGCAATATTTTGACTCAGGCAATTTATGTTGCCGGACGGCTGTGCGGACGCGTATTCTCGCCGCATAACCACACGGCTCGAAGCACAAGACCTCGGGCGGGGCGAGGCCTGTTCCCAGATGCGTTTGTTGTCTCATAGACTCAGGACGGGAATCCTGCTGGCGCTTGTCGGCATGATGAGCCTGCCTGCGTGTCTGGAGACCGCGAATGCGGATGATCTAAAGGGGAGTTCGGAGGCTGCGACTAGTCCTGCGCGGACGGGCTCGCAGTGGGCTGAACAGGTTGTCCTTGGATCTTCCAGCGTGGAACTGAATGGTCCGTGGAAGTTTCACAAAGGCGATGACATGCGTTGGGCGCAGCCCGGGTTCAACGACTCCGGGTGGGCATCTGTGGATTTGACCCCTCCGTCGGGTTCTTACGATCCATTTCTTGGAACCACGGGGTTCATGCCGGGTTGGACGGCACTGGGCAATCCGGGGTACTGGGGCTATGCGTGGTACCGGCTGCAGGTAAATGTGCAGTACGATCCGGGACTTTCAGCGGGTGGACTTGAGATCAAGCTACCGAATGATGTGGACGACGCTTACCAGGTGTTCGTGAATGGGCAACAGGTTGGCGAGTTCGGCAAGTTCAGCAAGTCAGGTGTAACAACTTATATTTCTCTGCCCCGCGCATTTGCGCTTCCCAAAGAGATCAGTGGCGGGCCGATTACGGTAGCCATTCGCGTGTGGATGGATGCGTCCACGCAACTGACGAATCCGGATTCGGGTGGGCTGCACGGCCCCCCGATTCTTGGCCAGGCCGGACCGATCGACCGTATGCTTCGCCTGGACTGGGATGCGGTGACGCACTCGCAGTTGAGCCGTTTTCTGGAAGTGGGCATTTTATTTCTGGCGATTACGGTGTGCGGAGTTCTCTTCTGGCTCGACCGTAAAGAGAAGTCCTATGTATGGCTGGGCGCGACGTGCTGCGCGATCGCTCTGCAGTTATCTGTATCGCTGACGGGCAACTACACAACGCTGCTGCCGGGCTGGCTCAACTTCCTATTGATTGACGTCATCTTTGCGCCGCTGGTCATTTCACTTTGGATTCTCTTCTGGGCGTACTGGTTCCGCATGGGCCGCATGCTGCGGATGCATTACATGGTGTGGGGATTTACGGCTGCGCTGATGCTGACGGTAGCCATGATGCGCGCTCCGTTGTATGGCAGGGTGGTTCCGGTGCAGTGGCTGTTCGTGCTGGCCCCGCTGGCGGTGCTGCTGAAGCTGTTGCTTGGGAGCCTGCTGCTGTGGGTTGCATGGGAAGGAATGCGAAAGGATCATGCCGGCGCGTGGCTGGCCATGCCCGCGTTGGCACTGGTTGCGGTTTCGCTTTATCAGCAGGAATTGCTGGTCCTGCACCTGCCGATGATGTTCTTCCCATTCGGCATGGCGGTGAACATCAGCCAGATTGCGGTGGTGGTATCACTCAACATCATTACGGTGCTGCTGATGCGGCGATTCCTGCAATCGCTGCGGTTGCGCCAGCAATGGGAAGCTGAGATTGACCAAGCGAGACAGATTCAGCAGCTTCTCATTCCCGAAGCGATTCCTACGGTGCCTGGGTATGTGCTGGAAACCGAGTACAGGCCTGCGCAGGAGGTGGGCGGCGATTTCTTCCAGATTCTGCCGGATGGAACAGGTGGAGTGCTCATCCTGCTCGGGGATGTGACCGGCAAGGGATTGCAGGCGGGAATGCAGGTGGCGCTGATCGTAGGGGTGATCCGCACGCTGGTGGAGTCGAGCTTTGAGCCTCATGTGGTTCTTGAAGGGCTGAATCGCAGGCTCTGCGGCCGCGGGCAGTCGTATGCGACGTGCGTGGCAATGCACATCGATGCGGACGGGAAGACGACCATCGCGAACGCCGGGCATATCGTGCCTTACCTGAATGGCAAAGAACTGACGATGACCGGGAATCTGCCGCTGGGACTGAATCCGTCTGTGACGTTCGACCAGGTCACGATGCAGTTGAAGCACAAGGATCGGCTGCTGGTGATTACGGATGGGGTCATCGAAGCGAAGAATGCAAAGAACGAGCTGTTCGGGTTCAATCGGGCGCGTTCGATCAGCCATCTACCGGCTGCGTTTATCGTGAAGGCGGCGGAGATCTTTGGACAGGAAGATGACATCACGGTGGTCTCGATCGCGCGGATGTCGCAGGAGAAGGAAGGCGAGATTTCGAGCGCTGCGACCCCTTCGTTCACTTCGGAAGTGGCTTAGATTAGTTCGCTATTTCGGCGCTTTCCAGTTCCGACACCCTCCAAATTCTGATTGCGAAAATTTGAAGTTCGACGTAGTTTGACTCAAAGATCTGAATTCACGTCTGGAGTGGTTTGTATGCATTTGCTAGCGTTTTTGCTTCAGGAGCAGCAGCCTAACCCGGAGCAGGCGATGAAAATCGCAATGGCCATCGTGCCGTTCATCGGACTGATGATGCTGATCGCACTGGTAATTGTTATCGTGCCATCCTGGTTCATTTGCAAGAAGGCCGGGTTTTCTCCCTGGCTCGCGCTCATAAACCTCATTCCGTTGGGCAATCTTGTTCTGCTGTATGTTCTGGCGTTTGCGGACTGGAAGGTGGTGCCCTCTCCGCAGGGAGGATTGTATCCGCCACCATACCCGCCTCCACCGCCACCATACCCGCCTCCACCGCCGCCGTATCCGCCGCAGGCGTGAGATCCGCAGTCGTTGAGACTGCTCACAATTTTGTGAGGGGAGCGGATGCTAGCATCGTGATTGGAAGATACTTACACGATGTCTGACTCGACTCCCTCAAAAAATGGCGCTCTTCGGGTCCGATTTGCGCCTTCGCCGACTGGGTTTCTGCATGTTGGCAGCGCTCGGACCTTCATCTTCAACTGGCTCTTCGCGCGGCACAATCACGGCACGATGGTGCTGCGGCTGG
>Ga0105240_10004909_pt1 | contig 20133 bp, 22 predicted proteins | sample KBSC54metaG_FD_80426 | JGI IMG/M metagenome (GOLD analysis project Ga0105240, IMG submission 80426) | Corn rhizosphere microbial communities from Kellogg Biological Station, Michigan, USA - KBS C5-4 metaG | ecosystem: Host-associated > Plants > Roots > Rhizosphere > Soil | place: Michigan, USA... | reverse complement strand
GTCCCTTTGCGCTGGTGTGACGGATACGTTTCAGGTCGAGCAGCTGCTCCGCTTCGTCCAGCACCGCTTCGGTTGCGTCAGTAGAGCCGTCATTCACGACCACAACTTCGGGCGCGACCGTCTGTTGGCTGAGCGAGCGTAGCGTAAGCCTCAGCCGCTCAGCTTCATCTTTGGATCTGATAACAATGCTCGCACGCATTATCGTTCCTCTACAGCCGGAAAAACGTCCAGTTCGACCAATATCCTGACAACTTCTTCGGCGACCAGGCGATAGCCCTGTGGCGTAAGGTGCATGGCGTCGATTTTCAGGGCATCGGCCCCCGACCTCGCTATGATCGTATCGACATCGACAATGGACACTCCCGTTTCACGTGACAGATCTTCCAAGCCCAAATTGAACCGTTTGCATCTCGTAGAGAAGGTCTCGCCCATGCCTTGGTAGTTGTACAGAATTTCCCCCGGAACAATGGACGAGACGTTATAGATCAGGATTGGGACATCTCTGCGGGAGCGGATTCTTTCTATGATCTTTGCAAGAAATTGCATTGACCGGCAGACATCCAGAAGGTCTGTATGGACGAAGGACGACTTGAGCCATTCCTTGTCCTGCCTATTCCAGGTCTGCGAATTGGCCGGGTAGAATTGATATCCTTTCTCTGTATTGCAGTGGAGTTTTGTCGCTGTCTCTCCCTGTATCGAAAGGATTATGGCATCGGCTTCATTCGCGAAGAGGGCTTCGCTGAATTGGCTCCGAAGAGGATACACCCCTAGCGGCAGAGCCCTATCTTCAAGATCCGATGGGATGGTACCGTCGGCCGTTGCGATGGCGTCGGATCGGGTCCAGGTTTCATGCTGGAGGCGAACCAAAACACCGCATTTCGGGCGCGTTATTTCATTGATCCCGTTCCAACGGATCTCCCCATTTACGCGGCAAGAGTGCAACGAGTCGTGAACGTCCACGTTGCCCTTCGCAAATAGCACCTTCCGCTTCACTTCAATCCCCGGTAGCTCCAACCCGGGATAGTAGGCAGAACTTACTACTAGCTTCCCAACGTGGGTCTGTCCTCAGCCTACCGGTTTAGAATGATTTTAATCAAGCGTAAGGGAGCGTTAACCTCTAGGCTGGAACCGGAATGGATGGGCACTTTCGGTCGTCCACCACCCGCCTTCGAGCTTTTTTTCGCGCTCCGCCCGCCCGAGTTATCAGCTCGCCTTGGGCTCCTTGTCGGATGCACGGAATACGGTCCTTTTCGGATTTTTGTTCGACAGTGCAACGACCGCCAGCGCAACGAGATTTCCCCATAGCGCTCCTGCGATCAGATCCGACACAAAATGCCATTCACCAAAGAGCAAAACGAACCCGGCGATAGCGATAAGGATGCCAAACAGCCAGCGCCAGCGCGGAAGCCTTCCCCACAGAACCGCTACGCCCGCCACCAGGAGCGCCATGTGCCCAGAAGGAAAATTGCTGTGCCAATTGCCTTGGAAAAAATAGAAGCCGTAATGTTTCGGCCAGAAAAGATACTCATTAATGCTGGTGCGGCCGAATAATGGCTTCAAGATTGCATCGTTGCTTATGAAAGCACCGACGGCCGAGATGGTAGCAACAATTGCGATTTTCCTCGCCGCCTTAAATCGGCCTTTTCCATCAGCAAATACCACGAAGGCAATTACCAGGATCAGCGGTACCAGAAGCCAGGGCGTACCCACTGCATATTTTTGCTGGTGATGAAAAAGTGGACTGGCCGCAAAAAACCGCGCCACAGGTCCATCCACAAAAACGACCGCGAAAAGACATAGGGCGGCTGCAATAATGGATTGTTTCACAGCAGGAGTTGGACGGGGCCTCATCAGGCACTATCTTGTATTATGCAGCCGAAGAAAATCTATCGGTAATGCTCTTGGAGCCACCGCAGACCTTCAGGGGGATCTTGATAAGCAGCCCAGTCGGAACTCCCATTGTCTTGCAGGCGCATCACGATGATAGAATCGCCGGGGTGTATGGTGGCCCGCAGCGCGTCGCGCAGTTGGTCTGCGCGACCGGCCACCGACGTAAGCCACACCGTCTCGAGTATCTGCGCCGCCGCCATTTTCTTAAGGAGCTGGCGCAAATGCTCGTAGTCGCGGCCCCGCTCCTTTATCTCCAAACAAATGATAAAGTTTGCCATGTTGCGACGAGATGACCGGTTAAGACGCTTTCCATCAACCTTCTACAATAGGTGCAACCCCGTCACCCGCGAAAAACAATCGGCGACATCCTTAATTTGAGAAAGCATTTCAACCGATTACTCCATTGATAGACGCAGTTGATCATCCTTCCCCGGCACTTGATGGAAGAATCTGCGTTGGACATTCGCGATTTCCGGACCTTGTTCGGCGATTGCATCAGCCACAGGCAACGATGAGCAGTAGAGAAAAACGACCTTTCTGGTATTTTGCGACGGCAATCGGGCTTGTGGCGCTCGCGGCCGGTTGGCTTGCGCCTGGCGGAACGATGCGACGCTATGAATTGGCGGGCGGCCTGGCCGTCTTCCTGCTTTCCCTTGCACGACTGTTCTTCTTGAGAAACAGACGTCGCAGGCGGCGCAGACGCATGGTAAAAAGGCGGGTGGCATCAGCCCAACCGCCGCCGCCTGCTGCTTAGGCGTTTGCGCCGGTTTCTATGCGCACCCCAGGGAATGAAACGGCCGTTCGGAAAATCCCAGGTAAAACAAAATATCTGTTCATAGCGGTTGCCCGAAACATCCAGGAAGGTGATACGGCCCCTGAGATAAATTCTGGCATTTTGATTTTGTAATGCTTCAAGAGCCGCCCGGTCCAGCGGGCGGTCTATTTCTCGCTCGAGCGGCGTAGTCAGACTTCCCAGGGGCTCCAACATCAACTCTGGAAGCCGGGATGCGATCGCGTCGTTGTGGGCATCTTCGAGTTCTCCAAAGAAGAAGACCGCGCTCGCGCGCTGGAGGAGGGCCGGCGTACGACCAAAGTTCTTTATTGTGAAAGCCACACGCGGCGCCGCTGTCAAATCGCTGCTTTCGTGCTCCGCAAGGGAAGCTAGATCTTCCCCGATGCTGCTCGTGATAAGCACCGGAAACAGGAACGGCGCCTCAAAGTCGGCCGCGGTGCGCTCAGCGGTATCCACCGCTCGTTGCGTCGTCTCCAAGGTCCTGCTCATCAAGCTGCTTTGATAAAACAGAAGGACGAACTGTCCGCAGCCAAAAAAAGCGAACAGGCTCACAAAGATCCAATTCCACCAGGCGGTAGGGAAGCTGTTTAGAACCGGCGTCAACTCGCTCGGGGATTTGGCGGCTTGTCCGGAAGCTTGTGAATGGATTTCTCCGGGCCCGCTGGCGCCGGGTGGATTTGGGGCAGCGGATAACGGACAGGCGCAAAAAATAAGTAGGCTCGCGATGACCCAGGCTGGCGCCATTCGCTTCATCAACGCACGTCCCGAAATGGCGAGCGCGTATAACAATTGTGGATTGCGAGCAATTTGTCGGCTCGCAATCGTGCGCATCTGAACATCCCCACCCCGATTAAACATTTTTACAGTTTGCTATTATTCGGCTCGCGGATCAAACGGGCAGCCCGACCTTCTATGCGATGGAGGGTCCTGAACTTGATCTGTGATTTCCAAAGCGTCCTGTTGGCGCTGCCAGCATGGTCAGAGATATCACCAGCAGGTTGGAATGAAGATTAGACGCTTAGGAGATGTGACAGACGCTAAGCAGCAACAGGCCCAGCATGGAGGACCAGAAAAAGCTGCACATGGCCGCCACAAAGCTTACGCCGACTTCCTCGGACTTTCGGCTTCTCACAACATTTTCCATCAGAATGCTGGCGCCGGCGAATGCGATGACAGGATAATAGAGAAAGGGGTTTTCTTCGGTAGAAGCCGTTGCCACAACGCGATAGCAGCTCACGACCAGGCCAGATAGGGTGAGCCCGCCGGCGAAGGCAAAAATCATCAGAATTACGTTGTGCAGCATCGCGGCGTGTCCTGTCTCGTTTTGGTGCGCGTTGGTGGTGCGCACGTGACACGGAGCAAGACGCGGGCCGGGGCGAGTCGACCAGATTTTAGGACTTATTTCCCATTTTCTGCCCCATCAGGGATTGGGCGGGGGAGTTGCAGGAGTTCCGGAAGGCGGTGTCCCAGAAGGTGCCGGGGGGACCACGCTGCGGACCGTCCCATCGCCGCTAGGAACCGTGCCAGGGCTGGCGCTGGGGGACTGGGGTGTGGAAATGCCTGCCGTGGGAAAGCCGTTGGAACGGCCCATGGAGGCGTTTACAGAGCCCACATTCTGGCCCGCCAGGGTGGGTGGCAGCGGGACGGTCCCGTTCGATACCTGGGCGGCCGCCGAGTTGGCCGCCAACCCCAATGAAAAAAGCGATAAAGCCAGCAGTCTCATGGGCATGTCCCTTTTTTTGAAAATTTGTGAACCGATCAATGGTGACGCGCAACGATGAGTTGCTTGCCCTCAATGCGCGGGCCCGCGCTAACCCTTGCGTAAGAATGTTACTGCTATAGCGGCTACATGGGTAGCTGGTTGCAGACGAATCCCCTTACCAAGGCCTCGGAGTTGGTCCGGGAATCTGGTCAAGAGGCCGAAATGCGCGCCGGCGAACAAATCGAGGCCGCTCTGGCTCGCCAAAGCGAAGAGGATTTTCAGTATTGGTCCCTGGTCGCAAAGGCGATCGTGATGCTAACCCGTCAACCCGCTGACACAAGCACGTCCGAGGAGCAGCGGATTGCCCATTTGCCTCCGGCGGAAGAGCCCCTAGCGATTGCTCGCCGCGCGAGCAGGTAGGAAGCCGCCATAGCCAGACTGCAGATCTCCGACGGCAACGCCGGACATATGCCCTCCAGGATTCCCGCCGTCCGCTTCCTGTTCAATCTATTTTCGGCCGTAGGTGTCCTCGAAGCGCACGATGTCATCCTCCCCCAGGTAAGAGCCGGACTGCACTTCGATCAGGTGCAGAGGTTCAGCGCCGGTGTTTTCCAGCCGGTGCTTGAAACCTAGCGGGATATAGGTCGATTCATTCGCTCTCAGAGGAAAAACCCGGTCGCCGCAGGTCACCTGCGCCTGGCCTGAAACCACAATCCAGTGCTCGGCGCGCTTGTGATGCATCTGCAGCGACAGCTTGGCGCCCAGATTGACGATGATGTGCTTGACCTGAAAACCTTCGCCTGAATCTATACCCTCATAAGATCCCCACGGGCGGAACACCTTGCGGTGGGCGTTGTGCAGCTCTCGACCCTGTGCCTTCAGCTGTTCCACAATCTGCTTCACATCCTCTGAGGCGCTCTTGTGGCTGACCAAGACGGCGTCGGCCGTGGCCACCACGACCATGTCTTCGACGCCGACGGCGGCCACCAAGGGACCTTCGCTGCGCAGATAGGAATTGCGCGCGCCATGCTGCAGCACGTCCCCCTTCACTGCATTGCCGGCGTCGTCGCGAGGAGAGGCATTCCAAAGCGAGTCCCAGGAGCTTATATCGCTCCAGCCCATCTCAACGGGGACTACCGCGCCTTTATCGGTTTTCTCCATCACCGCATAGTCAATCGAGATCGGCCGGACGCCCGAAAAGGCGGTGGCTTCCAGCCGGAAGAAATCCATGTCCTGCTTACCGGCGGCGACCGCGGCGCGGCACTTGGCCAGGAGGTCAGGTTCCAGTCTCTCGAGCTCCGCCAGAAAGCTGGCGGCCTGGAAGAGAAAGATACCACTGTTCCAATTGTAATCGCCCGAAGCGACATGGGTGGCAACTGTGTCTTCGTCCGGCTTTTCCACGAATTGCCTGACCGAGAAGCATCCATTCAGGGAGGCAAGGGGCCTGCCCTTGCGGATATAGCCATAGGTTTTTTCGGGAGAGGCCGGGGTGATGCCGAAGGCCACCAGATAACCAGCAGCCGCTGCGGGCTCGGCACATCGCACTGCGTCGCGGAACGCGACTTCATCGCTTATCACATGATCTGCGGGCATCAGCATCATCAGTGCCCCGGGGTCCTTGGCCGCCACCAGGATCGCAGCGACAGCTGCGGCCGGCGCCGTGTTCCGCCCCTCCGCTTCCAGAACGATGGCGGCCGGGGCGATGTCAGCCTCGCGCATCTGTTCTGCGATCAGGAAACGGTGTTCCACGTTGCAGACAATAAGTGGCGGCTCAAAATCGCCGCTCAGCGCCCGCCTTACCGTCTCCTGGATCAGGCTCCGTTCACCGTTCAAAGCCAACAGCTGCTTGGGAAACAGGGTGCGCGAAAGTGGCCAGAGCCGCGATCCAGAACCGCCGGAAAGTATAACGGGATGGATCAAAGACATGATCTGGCTTCCAATGGATTGAGGGGACTTTAGCTACCGCGCAAGGCATCGCAGCAATTCGAAAAACAAAAGGTGGCACCGCAGGAACGCGGCAAACCTATCGGCAAGCGCCTGCCTCACCGTTAAGACTCCACGCAGATCAAAGCACGAATTAACGGCAGAGGCCTGCGGATTTGCGTTCTATGGTTAGCATGGATGCCGCTTGCGCATGCGCCCTGCGGTTATGCTGCGCTCGACCGGCTTTAAAAGTTAATGTAGCCGCTCCTCCTGTTGAGACGGAATCCTGTTTAGACATATCTTGGGACGCACATATAAACCCAGCGCTCCTTGGAACTCACAAAATGCGCACACATGTCGCGGTTGCCATTGTTGGTTACAACAATGTCGCCGATATAGAGCAATGCATTGGCGCACTTGCCAAGAGCACGTACCCCGACTTCGAAATCGTAATCTGCGAGAATGGCGACGACCGCTCCTACCGAGCCCTCCAAGAGGCTCTGCCTGTGTCGCTTCCCGCCGGCCAGCTCGTAAAATTGCTCAAATCGCCCGGCAATTACGGTTATGCGAGCGGTGTAAATCAATGCATTGCCGCCTCGTCCTCGTCTGACGCCTGGTGGGTGCTCAATCCTGACACAAAGCCCTCGCCCGGTGCGCTCGCCGCACTTGTTGCGCGGCTCGAGCAGGGCGATGTTCAAGCGGTCGGTGGCACGTTGTATTCTCCTGACGGGCGCGTCCAGTCCTATGGCGGGGTGTGGAGAAGTTGGTCCGCCAGGGCGGTTTCGATCGGCGTGGGCGCCTCGCTGGAGAGTGTTCCGAGCTCCGCGAATGTCGAACGAAGCCAAAGCTATTTAATCGGCGCGTCCATGTTGGTGGGGCGGGAATTCGTAGAACGCGTGGGCCTGATGCCAGAGGACTATTTCCTCTACTGCGAGGAAATTGATTGGTGCCTGAAAGCGGCACGAAAAGGGTTGAGACTTGGCTTTGCTCCCCAGGCGAAGGTGCTCCATCAACAAGGGACAAGTACGGGACGAACCACCTCTGTCAAAAGTCGGTCCAAGCTTTCTGTATATCTCGACGAACGCAATAGGATCGTTCTGACAAAGACCCACTTCCCGTCTCGATTTCCAGTTGCCAGTTTAGCTGCACTGCTTCTGATAACCCTGCGATATCTTCGCAGAGGAGCCTTCCGGCAGTTCGTCTATGGCGTTTGCGGCTGGTTCGCTGGCGTCATGGGCCAGCGGGGAACACCCAAGTTCGCGGACCGTTGATGCAGGAGCTAATTTTGCGTTTTGCTTTGGGCCAGCGCCTTGGTGGGATTGGCCACTGCTGTCGGCTTATAGTCCGCTCTTAACTTACCGGCCGCGGACTGTAACCATAGATACGCCGCCATGCCATCTTCGGCAAAACGATAGCTCTTGGCACCCTCGGTATTATTTTCGATCAGCAGGCCAACGTGAACCAAGTCCGCCACGAGCGATTCGGCTTTTTCGGGAGCGCCATTGCCCGTTGGGCGCACCCAAAGGTCTTCCAAACGGAAAGAGCCATTGGATAAGAGCGAGACACCGGCCACCAATCCGACGACGTCGGCGCGATCTTCGGTAGGATAGTATTTCAACTGATTTCTTGCTCGGCCGGACATCCGGCCATAAAACTCCAACGCCGCCGCTGAAATCGCGGAAATCACATCAGGCACTCCGACGCGTACGCGATGTCCGTCGATTGCGTTCATCGCAGCATGATGGCCAAGAAGGGTCGCCAGATAGGGCGAGCCGTGGGCGGTGGAGACAATGGCGGCTTCTGACGCCTCATCGAAGCTTAAGCCGCAGGCCTGCCCTCCATTTCTGACCAGAGCCTTGATTTCCGCTGGAGGCATCCATGGGATCTGAAGCGCGAATATATTCCGCTGAATAGACGGGATGTGTTCCAGAAGCTCCGTCAGATTGCCGGCCACACCTGCAATCACGAGCTGCACTCGCACCAAACGGTCGGACAGGTTCTTGATCAGCTCAGCGATATTCTGGCGAAATTCCTTCGAAAGCGAGCGGTCGAATTCATCGAGCACAACGACGACGCGCGTTCCGACAACCTTTGCAAGTATGTCACTGGCGGCGCGCGGCGAGATCGGAGCGGGACTGAGCAAGCCAGCGAGGGTCTTTCCTTTTTCAACCTCTGGCGAAGTTGGGCCGACCGTGCTGTGAAATAGCATCGGGATGTGGGCTGCTATAGAACGGAAGACTTCGTCAAAACTGGAGTCCGCGCCGCACGAAACATAAACAACAAGATATCGAGCTTCGCGCGCGGCCTGAGTAAGGACATGCATTAGCGAGGTCTTGCCGAGCCCTCTCTCGCCATAAACAACGACATGCAGCCGTTGTTCTTCGATAGCCCTGATGACCGAGCTCAAAACCTCTGATCGGCCGGCGAAACGTTTTCGATCGCTGACGGGCTGGGAGGGCGTAAAATATTCGAGCAACTTCAAACGCGATCGAGCCAGGCTCGAGTCCGTTTGCGGACCCAGTTGGTCGCTTGCGGTGGCCTGGAACCGAGGAAAGGGAACGTTGGCCGCGGCGGCAGAACTTCTCTGAGGGGTGGGCATGGCGTTGGAAGGCTCGCCGGTCGTATCGACGGCCGAATCCTTGTTTCCGATGCCTATCCAGCCTGCGAACTTGCTGAAACCCACAAAATCACCACGAGCAGAGCGAGTTATTGAAGGGAAGCCTCAAAAGGAGGCCGAATCTAGGCTTAATACGGGATGTATAAATAATTTTCTACCACCTAGGATAGCCGATGCCCGGCCGTGACGCGGTTCGTAACGCTCGGGCCCTGCTTGCCGGTTAAGCAAGCGAAGGCCCCAGCATCAGCAACCTGCAATAATCCCACATCCGCCAGAGCCGTATGCGATAGAGAATAGCCAGTGCCGCGATCTTTTGACGGCCAGATAACTTGCGCGACATCAAGACACGCGGGGTATGTACCAACGCAGATATAGGCAGCAAGAGACAATTGAGAACCCAGGATAGCCTTCCGCGGCGCTTTTTCAGATTCAGCATGTAGGTCTGCGAGTTGATCCGGGACCACTTACTTTTGAGTTCGGCCCAGGATCGCCGTGCGGGATGGCCCACGGCTGCCCTGGGTGCATATCCAATGCGACACCCCTGTGCAGCGGCGCGGTGGCACCAGTCGACATCTTCTGAAACGCCGGTCGCGAAGCCGCCGACCTGGTCAAACAGATCCCTCCGACAAAATAGATTGGCTGAGACAACAAAACCTTTCCGAAGGAGGTAATTCTCGTTGTTGAACGCAAAAATGCACTCAAATGCCTCGGCCGGGGTTAATCTCTCGGGGTCGTTGGCGAAGACATTCACGCTCCCTCCCACCACATCATTGCCAGACAAGGCCGCCACCCCCTCCGCGATCCATTGGGGTTCCGGCACGCAATCCGAATCAAGGAATGCCAATACTTCGCCTCTGGCGACAGCCGCTCCACCGTTGCGTGCCGGGCCCGCCCCTCTTTCTGCAATAGTGATTAACCGCGCGCGTCCTGCCACAACCCTCTCAACCTCGTGGTATCCCTGAGGCGAGCCATTATCTGCCACGATGGTTTCAAAATCAGTTTTCTGGAACGTCTGTTTACCGAGTGCGCGGAGACAGATATCCAGGCCAGGCAGATCGTCGTAATGTGGCACAATTACGCTGACACGCATGTCGTGGCTGGCTCCTGGCCCTTGCTGATGCTGCAGCGTCCGCTTCGGCTATTGTCAAAGAAATGAACCAAGCATGAATACTATATATGATTGGGTGACGATTGCCATCTTCGGCGCCCTTGCGATCATGTTTCTGCACCGTTCGGCGGGTCCCGAACGATCCAATGACCGGGTCATCTATTATTTGCCTCCCGCTGCGGGCTGTGCCGGGGCCAATTATCTGGGCAACAATGATCAAAAATGGATCGCGATTGCACTGACGGTGGCGGTCGTCGGCTATATTATTTTTGTTCTCAAGCCGTTCGACGCAATGGAGCGATAGCTTAACCTGACTGTCCTTCCCCGAGCAGTCGCGCACGTCGGGTCCCAACAAATACGCTCAGACGATTCTTGGGTACTTCCGCGAGCAACGCCGGGATAAACCGGCACATCTCCGCAAACGCGCTGTCTGAGCCTGTCTCGACCATCGAAAACCGTGCGAGTAACCCATCTGGAATATAACGATGCATAGCCGCGGTGAGTCGGTTCAGGCGCTGCTCGGTCACGCTTACCGGAAAATACTCTCCCAACCGCGTCCAATATACCACGGTCTGCTTCTGAAGATTTGACTCGGCGAGCAAGCGCCTTGCAGGAAGCGCCACGCCCTTTCCAATCTGCAATTGCAAAGGAGCGCTGGCGGTCAATGAGAAACCAAAGGCGGGAAAACAGACCTCCGGCCTATGCAATTGGAGCTCGTTGCTTTGACTCTCTCCATGAGCCATGAGCATGAGGATTTGCCTGCCCGACTGGCGGTCGGTGAATAGACGGGCGACCGTTTCTCCGTATAACTGGGCCGCAAGACTATCGGGTGTTTCAGGCGCATAGAGATCGGTGACGTCGCGTGAATCCCATCCGCCAAACTTGCGCGGCAAAATATCGCCCAGCTTCTTCCCAACCGGAAGCAGCGAGATCTTTTGCCGAGGCTTTAGCGCGGCCGCCACTCCGCTGCTAAAAACACATGCCGTGCCAATCAGGAGCGCTCGCCGGCTGGTCACGGAAGGCTTCGCCTGGGCGATATCAAGGATGTCAGGCCAAGATCGATCAGAAAAATCAGCACCAGAGCGGTAAGAAACATCAGGATACCCGCTGCGAAATGCATATAACCTTGCGCCACGGCATCGCCGGCCCAAAGTGTCAGCAAGATTAGAATGATAATCCGCAATACGTTTGCGATTATCGCGACTGGAAGCGTCAGCGAAAGAAGCACAACCGAATAACGCCAGGAACTGCGCCGGGCCAGATAGACGTACAACAGGCTGATCGCGGTCAGTCCAATGATGGAGTTAAGCCCGGAACAGGCGTCTTCCACCAGAAACTGGTATTGCGCTGCGTACAGCACGACGCCCTGATGGCTGACCGGCAGGTCAAAGAGCTGTAACAAAGCGACTGCTAGCGATGAAACAAACTGCTTCAGCGGAAAGGTCACAGCGTCAAGCCAGGATCGTGGCGGGGGCACGGCTAGCAACAGATAGGCTAATATGAACCAGCTTCGCAGCACCTGCCGAAGCCCAAAAAGAAAATAAAAAATCGCGAACACAACCATGTAGAGGCCGAACGCTTCTAAGGTAATGAAGTCGAACGCCTCCCCCGCGATGTACATTCCGAGGGCCGGCATGAGAATGAAACAAACTATGGAGAAGTTACCCGGTCGGCCGTCCGCCTGCAGTTCGGATCGTTGCCGCCACATCAGCCAGGCCGCTGTCGCAATCACCAAGGGACCATGGACCCCCGCATCGCTGGACCAGGTTTCGGCGCCAAGCTTGAGCGCCGCCGGCACAGCCAAAGCGATAAAGCCGACTAAGAGAGGCCAGGAAAAATCCGCGCTGCGCGGGCGAGCTGCGGCTGTCTGGTCCAAGCTCGCCATGTCGTCATGCGTCGTTGAGAACTGTGCCGATCACGGTGGCGTGATCCCCGTTCAAATGCTCCACAAGCGCCTTGATATCGTCGATATGGCTTTGATTGCGCCGGGCGACAATCAAGCTGTAGCCAACCACCGTGCTGATTCGTCGGGCATCGGAGTAAATATTCGCGGGCGGGGTATCGACAATGGTCGCGTCAAACTCGCGAAGACAAAAGTCCATGAGGCGCTCGAACCGCAGGGTGGCGAGCAGTTCCTGCGAATTACGCGCGGATCCCGCAGCAAATATAGCGGAAAGATTGGGCAGGACATTTCTTTCAACGCAGTCGGTGAAATTGATCGGCGTTGACAAAGCCGCCTGCAGGTCCGGCCTAACTGGCTGATGTCCCAACGCGCGCGCTACGCCGGGCTTGCGCAGATCTGCGTCGATCAAAAGCGTGTTCACGCCGATTTGCGAGAGCGCCACGGCCAAATTGGTGGCAACGAACGTACAGCCGACCCCCCGCGTCGTCGAACATATGGCAAGCGCCCGGTGGCCGGGACTCACATGGCGCGCCATAATATGGGTGCGGAGGGCGCGAATCGACTCTGAGGATTGCACGGTTTCGCCACGCCGAACCTCGGGATTGGCGCGCACAACCGGTTGCTGTGCGCCACTCTTTTCAATGACTTGAAAGTCCCGCACGCGGCCTCAGCTGGTAGGTCTTAAAACGGCTAGAACGGGCAGGCCCAAAGCCGCAGTCAAATCTTCTGGACTGCGAACCTTGCGATCGAGCAGCTCGACCAGCAATGCAATCAAGAGGCCGAAAACCAGGCCGAGACCAAGCGAACCACCGATGATCAACGGCCGGTTGGGGAAGGATGGTTGATCAGGCACAAAGGCCGCTCCCAAGGCGCTTACGCCAGGGTCAACGACGGCCGCCTGCTGGCGGAAGTCAGCTTCGCGCGCCAAGGTCTTGTCATATTGGTCTTTGCGGATATCGACCTCGCTTTGCAATACGCTCAGACGGGCAAGCTTGTCCCGGTTGCCCATGACCGCAGCTTTCGCGGCCGCCATGCGCGCCGACATTCCGGCACCGGCCGCTTGCGGTGAACCGCCCTGGGAGGCAAGCGCCACCAAGGATGCCCTTTTTTGCTTCAGCGCCAACAACTGCGGATGATTGGGACCCAAAGTCTCGGATGCTTGCTTGATGGAAGCGTCAACGTCAGCGATCTGCGCATCAATTGCGGAAGCGCCACCGCCTCCCAGTGAGACCGCATCACTTTGACCCATAAGCGCGGCGAGCCGTGCGCTGTCCAGGTCGGTCTTGTCGTCCCGCATAACGATCCCATTTTCTCGCTCATAGGCAGCGACCGCCGCCTGCGCCGCGAGCAAGCTTTGCTTGGCTTTGGTAGATTGCAAAGCAAACCAATCGGCGTTCTTGTTTGCCTCGGAGCGCCGGAAGGCCAGAGTGGTGTCCAGGTAAGCCTGTGTCACCGCGCTGACGACGGCCTTTGCGCTCTCTGGGTTTTGAGCAGTGTAAGTAATGTCGAGAATATTGCTGCCATCCAGAAGGTCTGCCCGGGTGCCGTCCATAACGATTTGGGCCAGCCAGCGCCGGAAATCGCGCGTATCGGATGGAGGGCGCCGTTGATAGGCAAGGATAAGATCAGGATCAGATAACCAGCCCAGCTTATCGACTGCGAGTCCAGCGACACCATAATCGGAGATAAGCTTTATCTGTGTGGCGACATAGGATTGGGCCGCCGCGGCTAAAAACTCGCCCGTAACAGGGTCGGGTTTGAGCAGGTTCAGATAGACATGGGATTCTGCTTTCCACCGCGGGGGAACGATGAGGATCGCAGCAACCCCGCCCGCCAGGCAGAATAGCGCCGTCGCCAGGACAATCAGCTTGCGTGCCCAAAGGATGCGCAAGAACTGCGACAAAGACATCGTGCACTCCTGCGGTTAGCCGCTAGAACCAGCCCTCCCCGACGTCAATTACATCATCGGGAAGAACTTCCATATTCAAATCTTTGGGCGACATTTCGACGTTTTTGCGGACCACCTTGATGTGGCTGTCACTGCCCAAGTCGGTCAGCCCCCCTCCACGCGCAAGGGCCATGGTCAGCGTCATATGTGGCAACAAGATATAGGAACCCGGGGCTTTTACCTGCCCTTTGATATAAAAAACATCGCCGTTAGGCGCGAAAATCTTGTCGCCAGGTTGGACATAAGGATCGTGGCTCTCATCACCGGTCGCCAAATCCTTTATCGCGTAGTTCCGTTCCCCGCTTTTGGTGCGAAGGACAACATGATCGGCGCCACTCTCCCGAACGCCCCCGACACGTGCGATAATTTCAGAAAGGCGATAGGGCCGGTCTACCGGTATCAGTCCCGGGCTACCGACCGCTCCCAAAACGGTAACATATCGACTTGCGTAGGATACGACCTGAACATCGACAATCGGACGGTTGAAAAACCCGCCCTTTTGGAGGGCATCTCTAATTTGGTCCCGAAATTGAAGTACTGTCCGATCGGAAGCGGGAACAGCTCCCAGTAGGGGCAACTGAATCTTGCCATCCGCCCCAATCTTGGCCTTGGTCGAGAAGTCTGTGCGACCCAGAACGTCCACCTGAACAACGTCCTCAGGACCCAGGACATAACCCTGGTCCGGCATTCCCGCTGGCTGCGTTGGCTGAGGCTGAACCGGCGCGGCCGGCACTTGCAGGGGCGGGGCCGGTTGGGCGTAGCCCCCGGTGCGTCCCAGAACAGCCAACGCCAATAGCAGGACGGCTGCGCTGACCAGAGCCTTTCCAGCCTTCATGATATGTCCTCGCGGATTCAAAAGCTCTTTGACAGAGAGAGCCCAACACGGGCTCCCGAGTAGGAATAGCCTACCACATCTGCGTGGCGTTGATCCTGCCCTGCGTTCAAGGAAACAGTAAAGGTCGGCGATAAAGTATAAGCCAGGGAACCATAAAAGGACCAATAAGTTTGTGCGGTCACGTCGACGCCGTTCACCAGCGCGGCGCCGGTATAGTTGCTGCGTGTGTGCATGGCGCCGATTTTGGCCGAAAGGCGGGTAGATACCCGATAATCCGCATCAGCCGAATAGGATTCCGCGACAGAATAGGCGGCGTTCAGATAGTTTGTCGGTATGGTCTGGCGGCTCAAGAGTGCCGAAATGTTAAGCCGCGGACCGGCATGATAGGTCAGCGAGGCATCGTAGGTAATACCGCTGAAATTGTTGCCGATCCCCCGATAGGAGATCCAGTCCTGCGAGAGCGAGCCCGCAAATTCCAGACTTCCGCCGATCGGGCGCTCATAATGAAGCCCAACGGAATAGTTATCGTAGCCGTCTGATTGCAAGCCCGCGCTCCCGAGGATCGCGCGGTGGGGATAGATTGTCTGCACATACTGTCCGGTAAGCGAAAAATTGCCCACCGATCCCGCCTTATACTGCAGGCTCCCGCTGCCGGCCGTGCTGCGATAGTCAGAAGGTTTGTAAGGAAGCGCCGTGTTGTCGGACCATGTTTGCGTGAACGACCCCGACGGAACCAGCCGCCCGGATAAATTACAGGTCACATCGAGTTCGGCGCTCACAAGCTCCTGCGTGTTTTTGGTGGCGACAATGCTCAAGTCAGCGAGGTTGCTCTGATAGCGGGAGTAGCTTCCCGAGGGCGTAGCCGTGCAGGCCTCCATTCGGGCATCCGCCCCCGCCTGCATATTTACCCGTGCCCCGTCCAAGATGGAGTTTCGCTGATGCAGGTCATATCCGCCCTGCCCCAAGAGAAACAACGAGACCCCGCCCATGGGTTGCACCAGGTTCACGTCCAGAGCCGGCGCATACAGAACATCCGAGCGCTTCAATCCCCGCGCCGCCGCCAGCGCGGCGGAGGAGGCGGCAATATTGCTGTAATATGTTCCGGAGAAGAGCGCCGTGATCGGAGGGGCTTCTGGATTGGGAACCGCCGGTCTGGCCCAAACTGGTGTGAGCGATGCCGTCAGCAGCGCACAACACGGCAGGATAACTTTCCTATTTACCATTGTCAGTCCCGGTGTGCGTGTCGATGAATGAAAGACGCGCGAGGTGTCTGCCCACGAATCACCGATATTACCTGATGGTTTCCCCCGATGCGACCGCAGGTGCGAAGGTCGATCGAGGCTAGAGGGCGGCGCGCCCCGCAGTCGCAGGCGGCGGAGGCGCAAATGCCTTGTTGGTCACCAGGGACTTTCGTCCGTCCCTTACCAACCTCTCCACTTTCTTGGTAACGGCTTCCTGGATGTGTTGCTGCCGTAAAAGACCGCTGGCGTAGCGTGTGGCTTGCGGGCCCACGAATGGTTGAACACGGCTCGCCCGAATCTGATTGATCATGATTTCGCTGCCCGATGAGACAATAAAGACCTCGTGGGGCGGCAGGGCCATAACGGCATTCACGATTTTGGGGTTCTGCCCCACCGTGTCCATCACGTTGGTTCCCCGCTGAAAGGCGATTTGATTATGGGTCAAATATGCGGCGATCTCATCCAGGGTCTTGAGAGGTTCCAAGTTCTTGATCGTCTTCGGATCTTGGAGGCGGGTCCGAATCTGATCGACATCCAGCAACTTCCGTTCCGCGAAAATATTGGGATTTGTCTGAATGAACTGGGTCACTTCTTCATTCGAAGGGGCGGGAACGCTGGTCGCAACCTTGCTTTCCAGCAGTTGGATCAGCAACAACTGTTTTGCACGTTCGTTCATGATTGCAAAATTCGGCTGTTTATCGAGGCCTTCACCTTCCGCAGCATTGGAAAGTATAATGCGCCGGACAATTCGATCTAGCGCCGCCTGCTGTGCCGCCTTTTGCGCCGCCGGAGTGGCTGCTGTGGTCCCGGCCATTTCCACTTGGAGTTCGCGCTGCGTAATTTCCCGCCCGTTGACAGTCGCGACAACTTGACCCGAAGGTGCCTTGGCGGTCTTGGAATTGCATCCAGAAACGGCAACAAGCACCGACATTAAGGCTAACAAAAGAGACGGAGATTTCAGAGCACGCTCCAAGCAGCTACATCACGGAATTACCACAAAGCGTCCCTACCATAACTCAAACGCAGACAACTGGTTAGCGATTAACCACCACGGCACAGCCCAGAGGCATGTTGCTTGCATAAGGGGCAGAAGAAGTCCTTGGCCGTCTTGGGTACAGACGTCTCATGAATATGGTCGATATAAAAGACGAGATGCAATCCCGCCATACCGGTGGCCGGGGAAAGCTGCGTCTTTGCCTGGCGGCGTCAGGCGGCGGTCATATTCGTCAATTGCTGGATCTCGAGGAGGCCTGGTCCCCCTATCAATATATTTTTGTCTCCGAGGACACCGCCCTATCCAGAAGCATTGTCCAAAAGCACCCCGTACATTTCCTGCCTCATTTTGCAATCGGCCAAATTCGCCGTGACGGGCTGCTGCGCGCAATACGGTCGGGATTGAGAAACTTTTTCGGGTCCGCCCTGCTCGCCATCAAGCTCAAGCCAGACGTGATTATCAGCACCGGTGCCGGCACCGTATTCTTTTTCATGCTGTGGTGTCGGCTACTCGGGGCGAAATTCATACTGATCGAGACCTTTGCCCGGTTTGAGAAGCCTTCCACCTTTGCCCGGGCGGCCGGAATTTTTGCGAATAACATCATTGTACAATCACAGGCGCTGACGAAAGATTTTCCGAACGCCGCGGTATTCGACCCGCTCAAAATCCTTGATCAACCCAGGCCGGACAAAAAGCGCCTGTTATTCGCCACTGTCGGCGTCACATTCCCGTTTGACCGCCTCGTGGAAATGGTTGCTAAATTGAAAGGCGACGGCGAGATCGACGAAGAGGTGGTCTTTCAAACCGGCATTGGCGGCTTGGCACCACCAGGCCTTCAGGCATTCGAGACGCTGTCTTACGAACAGGTCAAATCCTATCTTCGAGAAGCCGACATTGTCGTCTGTCACGGCGGCACGGGTTCGGTAATTACGGCGCTACGCGAAGGCTGTCGCACTATTGTCGTGCCCAGAAGTTTGGAAAAGGGCGAGCATTACGACAACCATCAGCGGGAGATTACCAACGCTTTTGCGGCGCGCGGCCTCGTGATCCCGGCAGACACGTCCCAAGAACTTGCATCGGCCCTGAAAAGGGTCCGCTCTCTGAAGCCGGTCTGCGCGACGACCGACCCCGTTGCGTTGGTCAAACACTTGAAATCCTTGCTCGCCGAGTCGGCCAAACACTCCTCTAGGCATCAAAGCACCTAGCGCAGATTCCAACTATAATTTCGCGCGACTCATTGGGACATGGATGGCTCAGTCAGATATAGCCATGGTATTTCCGTCGCGACGATCTGTCTGAATTCGAGCCTTCCGCTCTGTTATCCCGGACGTCGGCTGCGCTGACGCCAGAGGCAAATTCGAGCGAGCACCTCCTCGATCCTCGGCATCTTCTGCAGTCCACCAACGCCGGAAATACCGGCCGCGCAACGAACAGCGCCCAGCATTGTTCTCGTAGACGGCTGCGGCCAGGAACGCGGCGGCAAGCGCTAACACACTGATATATCTTTGGTTTTCTTGACGCTGGTGATCCCTGATGCACCGATCACGCTTTTTTGCTGCCTATTTGCAACGGTCGCGGGCGATTTGGTGCAGTGCGGCAACACCAGCTAGGAACTCTCAGGCTGCACGCAAGCAAAAGGTGTAACCTCAATAACCATAAGGAAATTCATGCTGGGCCCTGTCACAAAAAAATTATGGTTAACATCGGATTAGCCGGACATTTACATTGCAACCGCTATCGCCTCTGGTACGTTTACGGCTCAGTTTTGGAGGGAGTCCCACAATGCGTCTTATCCCGAGATTGGCCTTGGCGGCTGTTGCGCTCGCGGCCTTGACGACCACGGCGTCGGCGGCGGTCAATTTGGTGGGCTCCACCGCTTTTGACTCCGCGCCAGCTGCCGGCGAGTCCATGGTTTGGAATTTTGACGCCATCCACGATAGCCATTTCTCGTATTCCGGGCTGACCTTCGCGGCCACTGTTCCTGGCCTGGCAGCTGAACCTGCTGGAGATGCCTCCACTTTTGGCGCCGCCGAACCTGGCACTAGCGCCCTGTTCTCCGTCAATCCGGGTTTCACTTTGAGCACCATGAGCTTCTATCTGGGCTCGCTGGACGCCTATAACACGCTATCATTTTTGCATAACGGCACGCTGATTACCTCCTTCACTGGCACTCAGCTGGCCGTCCCTGCGTCGCCGGATGGCAATCAGACGGATGGCGACACCAATCGTCGCTATTTCTTCTCGATGAATGCCGCCGACCAGGTGAATCAGGTCCTGTTCACCTCGGGCGCTCCGGCGTTTGAATTTGACAACATTGCCGCCGCCATCTCCGCGGTTCCTGAGCCTCAGACTTGGGCCATGATGATCTTGGGCTTCGGGCTCATTGGCCTTACGCTGCGCAGCAATCGCCGCCGGACTGCCTCGGTCGCTTAAGCAGAGCCAAACCAGTAATGAAAAGACCGCCTCAGGGCGGTCTTTTTTTTGTCTGGCCCAGCGCCTGCCGCATTGAGCAGACAGTCGCAACCGGCGGCTATACGGCCCTCCGGCGATGTGGATACTGAATGGTGACCTATCCAGCTCAGGTGACCCATGCGCGCATTTCTCGTCGCTGTTTCCGCACTGATGGCCATCGGAACCCCGATGCAAATTGCGCAGGCCCAGGATGCCGACGAAAGCGCTGGCGACCTCCGCTGTCTCGCCATCATGGCAAAGATCAACCAGCTGCCGGATGCCCGACATCAGCTGGAGTCCCTGATCGGCGGCTATTACTATCTGGGGCGTGTTACTGCGGCAAAACCGTCTCTGGATTTGCCTCCAGCGACGGCCGAAGCATTCGCCCAGATGAATACCTCGCAATTCCTCTCCGAAACGGATCGGTGTGAAAAGGATATGCAGACAAGAGGCAAGACCATGTCTGGTATAGCCGCCGCGATGCCGAAGCCCCAACCGGTCCCCAAACCGGCTCAATGAAAAGGCGGCTACAAATTCCGATAGCGATCCAGCATCAGCCCGAGGCTTGAGCGCCAGTGATCGGCCGGGCTGCCCAGGATGGCCCAGGTTTTGGACTTATCCAGGATGCTGAAACCCGGCCGCTTAGCCGGCGTGGGAAAATCCGCTGTTGAGATAGGCAGCACCGGGACGCGATCCTTCAACAGACCCCGCTGTAACGAAAGATCCTG
>Ga0105240_10004907_pt1 | contig 20136 bp, 20 predicted proteins | sample KBSC54metaG_FD_80426 | JGI IMG/M metagenome (GOLD analysis project Ga0105240, IMG submission 80426) | Corn rhizosphere microbial communities from Kellogg Biological Station, Michigan, USA - KBS C5-4 metaG | ecosystem: Host-associated > Plants > Roots > Rhizosphere > Soil | place: Michigan, USA... | reverse complement strand
GTGAATTACCGGTTACGATGATAATTCGCAATGGATCAAGATCAGTTCCACCGTATCAGCAAAGCCCTCGCCGACCCGCGCCGTTTCGAGATGCTTGAGCGCATCGCCTCGCACAACGAGATGGCGTGCGCAACCTTGGCTGAAGAATGTCCAGTTTCGCAACCCACCCTCTCCCATCACCTCAAAGAACTGGCTAATGCCGGCCTTCTCAACGTCCGCCGCGACGCCAAATACATGTTCTACCAGCTCCGCCGAAGAGTCTGGGCCGAGTATCTCGCCGAAATGCGCCGCCGAGTCCCGTCCGCTCCTCCACGAACCTGAATCCTTTCATTTCTCCGCGCGTCAGATAGACTGTTGTCAATATGTCGATAGGAGAAAGAAATGCCAAATCTGAACGGTAAGGTCGCCATTGTAACCGGTGCATCCTTGGGAATAGGAGCCGGCATCGCCGAAAAGCTTGCCCAGGACGGCGCAGCCGTCGTGGTCAACTACAGATCAAGCACGCGAGAAGCCGCAAAACTTGTCACCCAAATCGAATCTAAGGGCGGCAAAGCGCTCGCAGTTCAGGCAGATGTCAGCACCCCTGAAGGCATCAAGGCCCTGTTTCAAAAAACGATCGACAAATTCGGCAAAGTCGATATTCTCGTAAACAACGCCGGAGTCTACGAATTCCTGCCAATCACAGACGTCACCGCTGAGCACATCGATCGTCTGTTCAACCTCAACGTGAAGGGATTGCTTTTAGCTACGCAAGCAGCCGTGCAGGCGTTTGGTGATCGCGGTGGATCGATCGTCAATATCAGTTCCATCGTGTCCCTTTCACCGCCCCCCACCGCATCCGTCTACAGCGCCACTAAAGGCGCCGTCGACGCCATCACCAAGAGCCTTGCCCAGGAGCTCGGACCGAAAAAGATTCTCGTGAACTCGGTTCTTCCCGGATTGACGCAGACCGAGGGCGTCGACGCCATGGCAAACACCAAAGATTTACTGCCGCACTTCATCTCGCAAACGCCACTCGGCCGCATCGGTCAGCCTAACGATATCGCCGGCATCGTGTCATTCCTGGCATCGCCAGACGCAGAATGGATCACCGGCCAGACAATCGGAGTCAGCGGCGGCTTGCGCTAACGCCGCGCGTCACTTCTTCTCTTCGTGGTATTCCATCTCGGTATTCAAGGACCACAAATTGTCATGCGAGCGCACGCCGGCAACGATGTTATCCACCGCCGTCATCGCCGTTAACATGGAGTGGTCCTGATTATTATATTTGTGCATGCCGTTGCGGCCCACTAGAAAAAGGTTCGCAAACGTATCCACGTATTTCCGCAATTCCGGAAACCGCTCGTAGCTGCCAAAATATGCCGGATAGGTTTTTGGCACACGAATCACCGTAGCGTCCAGAACATCGGCCTTCGCAATGATCCCGATCCGAACCATCTCTTCCGTCGCCAAGGCAACCATCGCCTCATCTGATTTCTTCCACAAATCGTCCGTGTCGTAGCAGAAATATTCCAGGCCGATCCACGCCTTGGTCGGGTCGGCCACCATGTACGGGCTCCAATTATTGAAAATCTGCATTCGTCCCACCAGCACATCGGGTTCCTGAATGTAAATCCAATTGTCTTTGAGCAGCCGCCCGCCCGCTTCCGAATCTTCTTTGATCTGGAGGCGGTTCAAAAGCATTCCGACAGTGATGAAATCCCGGTAAATCAGACCGTCACTGATCTCGCGAATGTGATCCGGCACCGGCCTGTCGAACGCACGAATCAATTCCTTGATCGGCATCGTCGAGAAAACATAATCGCCCAAAAATTGCCGCGTTTCCCCGTTCTCGTGCACAGCCTCAACACCCGTCACGCGATCGCCATCGAACAAAATCTTATTAACAGACCAGCCCTTCAGAATCTCCCCGCCGCGCTGCTTCACATCCCCGGCCACATACTCCCAAAGCTGCCCGGGGCCCAGTTTCGGATAAAGGAACTTCTCGATCAGCGAAGTCTCCACCTTCTTCTGCCCAATACCGGAATTGCCCCGAAAAGTCTTCTTTGCAATATGCAGCAGCGCACTCGCAATGGAGAGCCCTTTTATGCGTTGTGCGCCCCACTCGGCGCTGATCTTGCTGCACGATTCACCCCACACCTTCTCCGTATACGACTTGAAGAATGTGAGATAAAGCTGCTTGCCAAACCGGTTGATCAGAAACTGCTCCAGCGTAGTCTCCGGCTTGATCTGCTTCACCGCGCTCGCCATATAACTGGCGCCGATTTTCACCGTTCGAGTCGCCCCAAGCTTGCGAAGAGTATCCGCGCTCAACGTAATCGGATAATCGAAAAACCGGCGCAGAAAGTAAATCCGCGATTTGCGGTTCCGTATCAGCATCACGCGGTCTTCCGTAGCCGGGTTGGGCGCGTCAGCGTGCTTCGTCGAAATGTCGCGAGTCTTATTCTGATAAGCGATCGTCTGCGTCGGATCGTCAGTCGCCTCGGCCGGCATAACATCCAGCCACCAGTTCATCACCCGGTCCGACTTTGAGAAGAACCGATGCCCGCCGATATCCATGCGGTTGCCCTTGTAATTGACCGTTCGGGAAATACCGCCCATATAATCGCTCTTTTCCAATACGATGGGTCGGATATCGGTGCGCCGCAACAACTCAAGCGCTGCAGTCAGTCCGGCAGGCCCGGCTCCGATAATGATTGCAGTCTTCATACTTTGCTACTCGCGTCTCCTACTAATCTTTTTTTGTAATCCAACCACCGATCGATGGCTGGCGCCTCAATGCAAGGGTACGTTGCACTATGGCCGGCTAAGCTTATATGCAAAAACCCCTGTATCGCCCAACGGGACCCAATTCTCCTGATCGACAATGCCCGGCAACGCCGGCGAGACCAGGTACTTGGCGCCCGTCTCCGGCAGAATTTCTCGCGCGGTCTGCCATTCCTGATCGCGCACCTTGCGGGTCTGCGGACTCCATGCGTCCTGATTGAAGAAAACCTCCGACACCACCCGCACCCGCGCGAGCCGCGCCCAGATATACGATTCATCCCCTACAATCGCCACCGCGTCTCCCGGCGCAACCCCGAAACCGTTCATCTTCTCTGCGACTTCGAGAGACACATCTCTGCGGCCGCCCTCCTGCTTGATCGCCAAAGCGGCTTCGAGCGTCATCATCACCGTCACAACACCCGCCACAACTCCAATCACTCGAAATGGAATCTCTCTCGAAGCGCGCAGCGCAACCGCGAAAAGTCCCGTCCAAAGCATGGCGAACGACGGTTGAACGTACCGTGCTTCCACCGTTACAAAGGCGTACATCAAAAACGGAAATACAGCCAAAGCCAGAAATGGCCAGTCCCCGAGAATTTCATTGACGAGTTGCCGTCGGGGTATCAGCAGTAACAAGATAAGAAGTCCACCTATTATTATCGTCTGCCGCCGGTGGAACCAATATTGATACCGCTTCAGACCTTCCAGCAGCGCCCCCGCGAAATCCTTCAGTGCGAAGCGCACGCCGATTCCTTCATTCCAATAAGCCGGATTGAACCACGGTGGATACGTACCCCCAATCGGCGTTCCAAACTCAAAAATCTCCGGATGGGCCGACAATTTACGCGTCGGATGAATTGCCGCGCCATTGCCCGTCGGACTGTCCTGGGCATTCGTCACGCGAACGCCGTTCACCATCCAGATGAGATTCAACTTGGCGCTGTCGCCGGTAGTGAATCGCCCCTTGGAACGGGACATCAGCAGGATATAAGGACCGGCAATCAGCGCCACGCAAACGGCGACCGCACCCCAGCGAAGCACGCCGCCCATGTTGCGTCGAATCAGCGTAGCCACAAAGAAAAGCAGCACAACCGTTAGCGGCAGGAATGCTGATTTTGCCAGGTAGCCCATTCCCAGAGTCAACCCAAGCGCGCAATAGTTCCCGATTTTATCGGGGTCCCGCTGAATCCGCAGCAGAAAAGCCGCGGCCAAATAGGTAAACATGGCCACCATAAGATCCGGCGTCACCATGCCCAGGCTGGCAAAATCCATCGTCGTATAAAGGAACGCGCTATACCCAACTCCGATCAACGCGCAATCGGCCACACGTGCGCGCACCGGGTCTTCGTTGAATCCGCGAGGACGGTTCTTCCGGACCGTCGATAGCAGAAACTGAAACGCGGCCAGCGCCGCCACAAACAGAACAAAGTTGACCGCGTGAACAACCGGAAATTCCCAGCGCATCGAAGGACGCACTACATGCAGCACCGTTCCAACAAGCAAGGGGTACAGCAGACTCCAGTAGCTGCTAACTCCCGCCGCAAAACCGCGCTGCAGGGCATCCCCAACGTCCAGATACTGAATTCCATCCTGCGTCATCGTGAACCGGCCAATCCACGCCTGTGTTAATCCGAAAAGAAGAGAGATAGTCCAGAAGAATGCAGGCAGGTACCGCGCCAAAGCGTCAAGAAAGGCAAGCTGGTTCGATACCACTACGGAATCCTCTTGCCCGCAAGATCGACCCCAAACAGCAACCGGCTCCCGTGTTGCCGCACAAGGTCCAACTTTGCGCCGTCCTCGATCATCTTCGTCATCTGCCAGCCGATCAGCGAGAACTCCTCCGATTTACCCCAGAACAATAGGAATCGATTATGTTGCACAATAAACGAACGGTAATCTTCAACCTGTAGTGGAACCCACTTCTTCAGATCGATCAGCGCCACGTCCACGCCTAGCGAGCCTTCCAGTCTCATCGATTGCTCGGCATCCGCCAGGTAGTAGATGCGGCGCGCCAATTCGGGCGGCGCGTAATGGACCATTTTCAAGTAGTCCCGTCCGTCCTGGACCACAATCGGAAGGTCACCGTCAAACGGAAACGGAAAAGAATCGTTCAGAAGCCTGGCGAAATTTGTGCGGTGAGCCCTTCGCAGAGTCCGCAGTTCGTCAATCCCGGCTATGGCGCAAAGCACCAGGACCGCAACCAGAGCCGGCTCCAACGCACCGCGTAAGAATCGTTGTGCAACCCACCAGAACACCAGGCTCATTCCAACCAGGCCCGCGATCGAGTACCGTCCCGTATAGCTGTGGGTATACAAAACCGCCACAATATATGCGATTATCGGAATCGCGGCAAATGCGAACACCGCAACCAGTTCTTCAAACGGCAGACTCTCGTTCGGCTGACTCTCCAGATCGCCGCGCATGAATTCATAAATCGCGACAGCCAGAACCGCCGTCACCAGAGGCAACACGGCAGGATCCAATGCAGAATTATAAAACTCCAGTACCGATTCGTAGGAGGGTTGCGCCCAATGCACACCAAGCCTGCTCGTTTGAGCCGCGATGATCGGCCTGAGACCAATTAGGACCGCATACGGTGCGCCGATCGCCAGCCACTCCCAACCAATCGCCTTCTTCCGCCATACCCGCGCTGCCTCCCCGCAAAACAAACAGATAGGAACCAGCACCGCGTAATAGTGAGTGCAGATGGCCGCGGCCAGACTGAGAAACAGGACGATGCGCCACAAGCCGCGATACGGACTGCCCGGCGCGCATTGCCACGCCAGCAAAGCCAGCGCGGAAAAACCCAGCACCAACCCATAAGGCCGGGCTTCCGTAGCATAAAAGAAAAGGCCCGTCAGAAACGGAAAAATCAGCGCCAGCAATGCCCATATCCGTGCCCGCCGCCGAGCAGCGAACAAGTAAATAGCAACACACATCAACCAGAACCCGAACATGCTCGGCACTCGCGCCGAGATCAACTCATTGAAGGGCAGCGCAATCGACCAGTGAATCAACACGTACGAAATAGGAGGGTGAGCGTCCACGCCCGAACCCAGCGCCGCCATGATCTGCGAGACCGAATCCATCCTCGCCACCAGCAGCGTAGCCAATTCGTCAAACCAAAGCGGCTTCAGCAACGCTCTGGCGCACACATAAGGAACATAGAGGATAGTGAATATCGCCAGCGTAAGAACCGGGTGTCCAACGAGGAACAACTCCAGGTAATTTGCAGAATTCCGTAGGCGGGTGGGCAAGCTAGCCTCGAGTATACAATTGCGCCCGCTCGGCTCTTGATATACTCCACGCGTCCTGAAACAGTGCCGAGCCGCCATGCGTAAGCATGCGCTCCGTCCGGTCCGCACACCCGAACTTTCGCCCGGCCACAAAATAAACTTGAGAATATTTGCCTGCCAAAAGCACCTCCTAAGTGAAAGCGAGGGACCACCGTGACATTAGAAGAACGGCGCAAGACAATCCAGGGTGCGCTGGTGCAGATGGACAAGCAGTTCGGCAAGGGATCGGTTCTGCTGTTGGGATCGAAGAATGCTCTCCCGGTAACCGTCATTCCCAGCGGTTCGCTGGCGATCGACGCAGCCCTTGGCGTGGGCGGATTTCCTCGCGGGCGAGTGGTGGAAATCTACGGACCGGAGTCGTCCGGCAAAACAACTCTGACGCTGCACGTGATCGCGGAGGCGCAAAAAGGCGGCGGTTCGGCGGCCTTCATCGACGCGGAACACGCGCTCGATCCCAAGTACGCCCGTAAGCTCGGCGTCGACGTCGATAATCTTATCGTGTCGCAGCCGGACAGCGGCGAACAGGCGCTCGAGATCGCCGCGGCACTCATCGCCACCGGCGCCGTGGATCTGATAGTGATCGATTCGGTCGCCGCGCTGGTGCCCAAAGCGGAACTCGAAGGCGAGATGGGCGACAGCCACATGGGCCTGCACGCGCGACTGATGTCCCAGGCGCTTCGAAAGCTCACCGGCGTAGTAGCGCGCACCAACACTTGCCTCGTCTTCATCAATCAGCTTCGCGAAAAGATTGGCGTCATGTTCGGCAGCCCGGAAACCACAACGGGCGGCCGCGCACTGAAATTCTACGCCTCCATTCGCCTGGACGTCAGGCGCGGTGCGGCCATCAAAGATGGTGAAAAAACCATCGGTAATCGCACAAAGATCAAGGTAGTCAAGAACAAAGTCGCCGCGCCGTTCCAGGAAGCCGAAGTGGATCTGATCCACGGTGAAGGGATCTCGCGCGAGGGCGATCTGGTCGACCTGGGGGTGCTTCACACCGTGCTCGAGAAGAGCGGATCGTGGTACAGCTTCCGTGGCGAACGCATCGGACAAGGCCGCGACAACGCGCGCGAATTTCTGAAAGAACACCCGGAAACCGCGCAAATCCTCGATGTGGAGCTGCGCAAGAAGCTTAATTTGGGCGGGTGTGGTGAAGCCATAGCAGCGGCCGCGAGTAGCGGTTTGAAGAATTAACCACTCGCAAAGGGCCGGTCGCGGCCTCGGCGTTCGCACGCAGGCAGGTTGTGCGAGTCCGCGGCCCAGGCTCCGTTTTTGCGGGCGTACCGAGGAGCGCGCCAAGCGCCAAAGGGCCTATCTACGGCCCTCCGAAGTACACTCCAGCGAAAAAGGCCCGCAAAATGGGCTTTTTTCGCATCTTTGCTCTTTACATCCCGGATCGCTTCCCTTATGATGAGGTTGCAAACAGAGAAACGGCGTCGCATAAACACTCGCGAGGCCCGTTTTCATTGGGAGAATCACAAGGAGCAACATGGCAAATAATCGAATGACGCAATCGCAACTCACCAAGAAGCTAGCCGAGACAACGGGTGTCAGCAGCAAGGTCGCGAAGCAGTTTCTCGAGACTATAGCGGAAGTGGCCGTCGCTGAAACCAAGAAGTCCGGCGTGTTTATTGTGCCCGGTATCGGACGGCTCGTCCGGGTCGATCGCAAAGCCAGGACGGGGCGCAACCCGGCCACTGGCGAAGCAATCAAGATCCCGGCCAAGAAGGTGGTCAAGTTCCGCGTAGCCAAGGCTGCGAAGGACGCCATCGTACCGCCGAAACCAAAGAAGTAGGTGATCTGAAAGCCGGGCTCGTAACATCGTTAAAAGCCAAAAAGCCTCGCAAACATTTGCGAGGCTTTTTGTTTGTAGACTAAAATCTAAAACCCCGCCGGCGTTCATGCGGGGTTTGAGGTTTCGTTACGAAGACAGCAAGGAGCTTATGACTGCTGCGGCTTGTCCTCTGGTTTATCGTCCTTGATGGCGTGCTTAAAATTCTTGATGCCTTCACCTAAACCCTTTGCCAGTTCCGGCAGCTTCTTGCCGCCGAACATCAGGGCGGCAACAGCCAGAATCACAAGCAATTCCGGCATACCAATGGATCGCATGAAGTCTCCTTCGTCCCGTGAACCGCTAATCACGTAACTAGCACCATTCTACGGGGGTTTCACTACCAACGCAACCCGGCCTCCTATCCGGCTCTCTCACGATTTACAATATATGGAGCATGGACTTCGCGCGGCAGATCAAACTCGTCGGCATTGCCCAGATTTTCTTTGCCGGAATGCGGCTGGTGGGGAGCCTGCTTTTTGGCCTGCTGTTCAGTTCCATTGTCTCACTCGACCCCCCCGGCTCTAATCCGATGTTTATTCTAGGCCTCGTGGCGTCGTTGCCGGCTTTGGCGGCGGGCGTCGGATTATTGATGAAGCAGCCTTGGGCGCGCCTCGCAGCTGTTGCCGCAGGTGCCATCGAATTAATAATGTTTCCGATGGGCACAGTTCTCGGCCTCCTCACGCTCTGGTTGATGGCGAAAAAGGAAGTTGCCGGACACGTGGTCAATTGGGGCAATAAAGAACTGACTGTAGACGATCTGCTGTCGAATATGCCGGAACCGGACGAACTCGGCGACGCCGATCGTCACATGAAATAATCTTTGACCTTGTCCAACAGGCCTTTTTCCCGCGGCTCGTTCTCCGCCGGCAGAGTGTCCCGCAGTTGTTCCATCAACCGCCGCTGATCGCGCGTCAGTTTGGCCGGCACATGAACCTCGACGTGGACCAGAATATCCCCCCGTCCGCGCCCATTCACGTCCGGCACGCCTAATCCGCGCAGCCGTACGTGAGAGCCATGCTGCGAGCCCTCGGGGATCTTCACGACCTTCAATCCATCGAACGTCAGCACATCGATGTCAACTCCCAGCGCGGCCTGCGCCACGTTCACGGGAACAGTGCAATGCAGATCGTTGCCCTCGCGATCGAAAATCGGGTGGTCCTTCACCTTAATCACAACGTAGAGGTCGCCCGAAGGCCCGCCGTTGCCGCCCGGCTGCCCTTCACCCGTGAGACGCAGATGCGTCCCGTTATCGACTCCCGCCGGAATATTCACCTTCAGCTTGCGATTCGACCGGACGTACGCCTCGCCCTTGCACTGCTTGCACGGACGCCGGATAATCTTGCCTCGCCCGTTGCATTGCGAACACGTCCGGCGCACCGACAGAAAGCTTTGCTGATACACCACCTCGCCACGCCCGCGGCACATCGGACAGACTGTCAGTCCGTCCTCCGGCTCGGCCCCCGTCGCCTTACAACGCGAACAGGGATCGAGACGCGGAACCTGTATGTCGGCGCCCATTCCGTGCATGGCATCGTCGAAATTGATCTCCAGGTCGTAGCGTACATCCTCGCCGCGCTGCATCCGGTTGCGATTGTTGCTGCGCGAGTTGCCGAACAGATCGCCGAAAAAGAAGTCGCCCAGAATGTCCGAAAAGTCGACGAACTGGTTGGGATCGAAGCCCTGCGCGCCCCCGCCGCCGGCCGTCGCGGCCAGCCCGGCATGACCATAGCGATCGTAGGCGGCTCGCTTTTGCGCATCGCTCAAAACACTGTACGCCTCAGCAGCTTCTTTGAATTTTTCTTCGGCGTCTTTATTGCCGGGGTTGCGGTCCGGATGAAACTGCATCGCCATCTTGCGATAGGCGAGCTTCAACGCCGGATCGTCGGCGCCTTTCTCGACACCCAGAACTTCGTAATAATCGCGCCGAGTCATTTATGAACTGCCACCTTTACCATTGCCGGACGAAGCAAGCGGCCCTTGAAATGATATCCGCGTTGATATTCCGCCAGAATCGTGTGATCCTCGGCGTCCGGAGTTTCCACCATCTCAATCGCGTGGTGAAGATGCGGATCGAACTGCTGTCCCACCGTTTCGATCGGCTCCAGCCCGGCCTTCTTCAGCGCGTCCAGCAGGCGCTGATAAATCAGTTCAATCCCTTTCCCGAATTCGCTCATCTCCTCGGCCGGCGCCGATTTCAGAGCCCGCTCGAAATCGTCAATCGTCGGCAGCAAAACTTTCACCGTTTCCATGCCTGCGTACTCGGCGAACTCAGTGCGTTCCCGTTCCACCCGGCGTCGAAAATTCTCGAAGTCAGCCTGCCGCCGCATCATCAGATCGCGAAGTTGATCCCTCTCGGTAGCTAAAGCGTCGCGCTCAGCCACCAGGCTTTCAATCTGTTCGGAAGCGTCGGCCACAGAAGCCGTGTCCCCTTCCCGAATCTCTTCGTTCATAATTTCGTATCTCTGTATTTTAGGTTAACGTATCGAGTCAAGCAGCCGCGATTACGACTGCTGAAAAGCCTGCCCCACATGCAGAACGGCCGAGATCGTCCGTTCGTAGTTCATGCGCATCGGACCAAGCACGGCAATCCTGCCAGTAAGACCACCCGGAAGCACAACCGTAACGCCAATAAGCGAAAGCTCGCCCATATTCGGATGCGCTTCAGACAATCCCACCTGGACCCCGATCTCCCCGCTAGGCTGCTCAAGAAACCGTTCCAGCAAAGAAAGAATCTTCTTCTTTTCCTCCAACGCTCGAAACAGTTCCCGCATCTTCTCGCCGGTGAGCCGCAGATCCACACCAACCAGGTTCGATGCCCCTTCCATGTGCAGTTCGGCCGCCGGTCCGATGTCCATCAGGCCTTTGTAATACAGCAGACTGACATGCTGCAGGATCGCGTCGAAAGCCGCGCTTTCCTGTTCCAGCCGACGCCGCAGTTCCCGCTGCATGTCCGACAGAGTCCATCCTGAAAAATTACGATTCAAATAATTCCGGATCGAATCCAACTCCTCGGCCGAAAGCGTCTCGCTGAGAGTCACCACTCGATTCCGCACCATCTGGTCGCGAGTGACCACCACCATCAACACCCGCCGCTCACCGAGCGAGACAAGCTGCACCTGGTCAAGAGTTTGGCTCGACGTAGAAATCGCCGCTGCAATCCCCAGGCCACGAGTCATCTCCTCGAGCAAACGCGACGAGCGCTCCACGCGCTGCTCCACCGTGTCGGTGCGATTCAACTCGGAACGTAGCCGGTGCACTTCGACACCCACGATGCGCCGCGCCACAATCGACTTCACATACACGCGGAAAGCTTTTTCCGTCGGCACACGCCCAGCCGACGTATGTGGCTGCGCCAGATAGCCATCCTCATAGAGGTCGGCCATAATGTTGCGAATGGAAGCAGGACTCAAGTGTTCGCGCAAGCGCTTGGCCACGGTCCGCGACGCCACCGGCTCACCCGTCTCAATATACGATTGGACGATTGAGTTCAGTATCGCGATGGTCCGGTCAGTGGCCGCCTGAAGACGCATTCCCTATACACTACTCTCCCATAACCATATTGTAAAGATGTGAGAGGCATACCGCAAGGAGGTGCAGGCGGTATGGGAACCAGCTTCGCCAAGGATACCTGCGCGCGCATTTTAAGATCCAAGGTCTCGCGGCCCCAAATACCGCAGCCGCATAACATCACCATGGAAAAACACCCGGTGGATGCGGTCGTCCGCGACAGCCAGCAGCAGCGCCGCGAAAGGCGCGTCCTCCTCGTAAAACACCAACGCCGGCTGCCCATTAAGCTCGTGTATTTCGACAGTCAAATCCGAGCTGCGAGCCGTCGCCGCCACAAACGCGGCAATCTTCGCGGCGCCTTGCAGCGGCGCCTGAAGATTACGAATACCTCCGACGCGTCTGCCCCCGGGGCCGCCATCCGTAATCATCACCGCATCTTCTGCCAGCATTGCGGCAATCGCGTCCAGGTCTCCCGCACGCGCGGCCCGCGTAAATGCTTCGAGCAGCCGCCGGTGCGCTTCCGGCGACGCGGAAAACAAGCGCTTCTCCGCCAACACGTTCTGGCGGGCGCGCTCCAGAAGCTTTCGACACGCGGCCTCGCTTTTGCCGACCAGCGCTCCGATATCCTTGTAGTCGAAATCGAAGACGTCTCGAAGGAGCAGCACCGCGCGTTCTGCCGGCGTCAGGCGCTGGAGCACTACCAGGAACGCCATCGAGACCTGATCAAGCATCTCCACGCCGCCAATACCTCCTTCGTCGAGATCGACGGGTTCCGGAAGCCGGTCGCCCCGGCTCTCCTCGCGGCGCGCTTTTGCCGAATCAAGCTCGTTGAGGCAGAGGCGCGTTACGAGTGTCACCAGATAGGCTCGCGGAGATACCACCTCAACCTGACGCCCGTCCCAACGCAGCCACGCCTCCTGCACCATGTCTTCCGCGCGCCCGAGATCGCCAAGCATGCGGTAAGCGTGCGCGATCAGCAGCGCCCGATGCGACTCGAACGCGGCAAGATCGGCCTCAGCCGAGCGTGTCATCGGAACGGTTTCACCTCCATGAGCACAGTAATCGCGCCGAGAAGAACGCACATTCCATATGCAATGCGTTCCACCCGCTTGAGGATAACTTCTCCACCGCCATCTTTGCCGCGCTCCGGACGAAGGGCCTTGCGCGCCTGGCCGTGCAACGCTCCGGCCGCGAACAGCAGCACCGCCGACCCGCGAAACCACCACGCTCCTCGAAACGCCCCGCCTGCGGCCAGATCCATAAGGATGCCGGTGATCAACATCGCGGCGAGGCCAAAGGCCGAATACTGCAGTAGCGGAGCCAGCAACGGCGAAACGTCTGTGGCGCTGCGGCCGGCTTTCCGCGCTGTCGCGGCTAACAGCGCGACGGACGCAACGGAACCAAGTGCCAGGACGGCCACAAGAACGTGGAGTACAAGTAAAGGAGCATAGAAACGACTCACGATGCGATTCCTTTTCCCTGCCCCAACCCGGCGATTTCGTTCACGTACGATCGATGCTCAATCGCATCCAGCATAAACGCCGCAACCGACCGGTACGACATCGATCGGCTTCCCTCCGGCAGCGCGTCGCGAAGTGCGCGGTAGCCCGCTTCCGGCGATTGCTTTAACCGGGGTGGCCTCGCGATCGTCCAGGCGAGACTGCTCGCGCGGACAATCTCTTCCATCCCCCGCAGATCGCGGGCGTGGTGCCTGAGAAGCCATCGAAAGAAGGCAAAGAACGAACCTTTCTCTGGAAATAGTACGGCGGCGGACACAATCACGAGGCGGGCAACTCCACTGGAGGTCATCGCGTTTACCGTCGCGCGGGCGCAATCGGTGACCAGCGTATTCGCTCGGAATGCCTCGCGCGGAGGCGGGCCGATCGCCGACAGTACGGCATCATGGCCCGGAAGTGCCGCCGCAATCGCTTCCTGGCTGAGAGGATCCCCGCGAACGATGGTCAGTGACGCGGTGGGCCGGAGTTTCTGAGGGGACCGGACGAATGCCGTGATTTCGTGTCCCCGAGTACGCGCAAGGTCAATGATCTCCGTACCCGTTCTTCCGGTCGCGCCAAGCACGAACAGTCTCATATCCACAAGACCGGATAGCCAGGCACTTTGTGACACGGGGCCTCGGGCCGTAGATTTATCAATGCCACGAAGAGCTGCTACCTCGGCCACTTCTCAGGAAAGCGTTTGCAATGTTACGTTTCTAGCCCTGCGCGCCGGAGAAATCCTATCAAAAAGGGGCAATTGTCTGCCCGAATAGTACCATCTTTTTCCGAACAAGGTACTATACTCATAAGGTGATCACCCCAAGCGATTACGCAGCATATACCCTACCAGAAGTCATCGCCTTGCAAAAGGAAAATCACATTGCATCCCGCGAGCTTTTTCGGAAGATGAGACTGCTGGTTGATAAAAGACTGTCAAAAGAGATTACCTTGGAGAGATTCAAGGTAGATCGCCTCGAGGCTATGGAATTACAAGCCGTTCTCCACGCTCTTCATGAGAGTCTCCTCACTGAAATTCAATTCCGCAGAGGGAAGGGCTACGCGCAAGGTAAGCTCAACCCGCAAAACTAGCTGAGCGCGTGCCAACCCCAGTGTAACTTGGGGACGCGGCACTCCAGCCGTTCGACAAGCTTTCTGGGGGCGTACCGCTACGGCCCCAGTCACACTTCCCGGCTCTCCTTCTCCCTGGCCGTCTGACAGGCAAACGCAAACGAACTGTGCGCAGTTGGAATTTGATCATCTCTCCTCGAAGCAAAAATGGTAGCATCGCAGTTACATAAAGAATGCACGCTCTTGATGTTCTCTGCAATCCGGTCCGCCGCAAGGTCCTCCGCAGCTCCGGAACTCCCCTCTCTCCGTCAACGAACTGGCGGCGTGCTTTCCCATCAGCCGCCCCGCCATTTCCCGGCATTTTCTCGTTCTAGTCAAAAGCGGCCTGGTCGAAACCCGCAGCCGCGGTGCCCGCCATCAATATGTACTCCGTATAAAAGGCTTCACCCCAGGCCGCGAATTTCTAGATGAGTTCTGAGACTCCGCATTAGCGCGCCTGGAGGAGCTTTCCCGAAAGTGACGGAACTTTCCCGAAATGATTGAAAAATCGATTCTCTTGCGTTGCCCGCCCGATGAGGCATCCCAACTCCTGGAGTCGACGGGCCGGTTCTGGGAGCGCAGCAGGGGAGGGTTCCAAATCGAACTCGGTCGCGTGTTGGCCTGGGAACCGCCCCGGCCCACCGCCTCAGAGCTGACCTTCACCTCAGAGGATGGAGGCACACGAGTAACCGTCCATCACCATTCGAAGCCGGAAAGCGGCGATTTGTGAACATGACGCGCACGGGTGTTCGAAAAATCTTGGAAGAGGTACTCGGCGCGTTGGCGGCTCGGTAACCGCTATGTTACGCTTCCCCGCTTCGAAATACACGACGTGGAACAAAACTATCGACAAGATGGAGGGCCGCATCGCTCCCGACCGCGCGCTTCGTGTGATGGCACCGAGTTCGACCCCGGAAAGAAGATGATCTGGACAGGCCGCATGCCTCTCGGCCTCTTCAAGGGCGAGCGAAGTCTTTCACTCTCTCCGGGAGCACGCCGCATGCAGTCCGTCTTGGGGCAGGAAGTTCCTTTCGATCATGGCCGTCCACAAATGAACTCCTTGCTGATCTAGAGGTAACCACCAAAGCCGTGGAGCGGACAGTCAAGTTGGGATGCGCCTTCACCCAGACTGCCTGGGCCGACGGAACCCACGTACGCGGGCGCGTCGAGACTGCCGAAGAATTTGGTAAGCGCATCTAAATTAAAGCGCAGCCGCGACTTTCACCCGAAAATACTCAATGGTCTCCCGAATTCCCTCGTCTAAAGAGACCACCGGCTCCCAACCCAGAATACGTTGAGCCTTGGAAATATCCGGACGCCGCCGTTTCGGATCGTCCTCTGGCAGAGGCTTGAATTCGATCCGCGCGTCCGCACCAATCAGCCTCTGGATGGCCTTCGCAAATTCCAGGATCGTCATTTCCCGCGGATTCCCAAGATTCACCGGATACCGCTCGTCCGATCTCGACAGCAGCACCAGTCCGCGAACCAGATCCGAAACATAACAGAAGCTTCGCGTTTGTGAACCATCGCCGAAGATCGTCATCGGTTCGCCGCTCAAAGCCTGATCGAGGAAGGCCGGAACCACCCGGCCGTCCTTCAACTGCATGCGAGGGCCGTACGTATTAAAGATGCGCGCAATATTGGTCCGCACTCCGTGAACGCGATTGTAGGCCATGGTGATGGCCTCCGCATAGCGCTTGCTTTCGTCGTAGCACGAGCGCGGACCCACCGGATTCACGTTGCCCCAATAGGTCTCGCGTTGAGGGTGCTCGAGTGGATCGCCGTAGCACTCGGAAGTGCTGGTCAAAAGGAACGTGGCCTCGTGAGCGCGCGCCAGTTCGAGCATCTTCTGCGTTCCGGTGGAGCCTGATTCGAGGGTTTCAATCGGGTTGTCCAGATAATCTTTCGGGCTGGCCAACGATGCCAGGTGCATCACGCAATCCACAGTGCCGGCCACATCGCACCCTCGGGTCACGTCGGCCTCAATGAATTCGAAGTCACGATGAGCGGTCAGATGGCGAATGTTTTCGCGCGAACCGGTGATCAGATTGTCGATACCGGCCACCGCGTGGCCATCGTTCAGCAGGTACTCGCAAAGGTGCGACCCGATGAACCCAGCCGCTCCAGAGATAACGTAGCGCAAATTCCCTCCAATACATAATGGTACAGGCGCGGGGATGGGACCTTCACGGTGACAACCGACACTGTTGTTCTGACTGTCCTGCTGCTGCTTTCAATTTCCGTTTTCTATCGGCGCGTCGCTCCCGTTATCCGCGCGATTTTGGCATCGAAGAAAGACGCCGGCTTCACACTTCAACCGGTCTCGAGGCGGGTCAGGGATTTCGTCTGGGAAGTGCTGCTGCAAGCCAAGGTGATCCGCGAGCGGCCAATTCCAGGCATCGCCCACGCCCTTGTATTTTGGGGTTTCGGTGCGTTCGCGCTCATCACGGTGAATCATTTTGCCACTGGTTTTGGCTTCCCGTTTCTGTCGCCGGAGAGCGCTTTCGGCCGCTTCTATTTTCTACTGGCGGATGTGTTTGCTGTCGCGGTAATTGCCGGTATCACGAGCCTCGCCATCCGGCGCTTCATCATCCGGCCGAAATGGCTCGGCCCCGTGTCGCTCGAGTCGGGACTGATCGCCTTCCTCATCCTCGCGCTGATGGTCACCTATCTGGTGCAGTTCACTCCGGCAAATGGACACATCAATTGGTGGCTGCACACCCTCACCATCCTGATTTTCCTGCCGCTGATTCCGCACACTAAGCACCTGCACTTGCTGCTCAGCCCGATCACGATCTTTCTTCGCCGAGGCAGCTTTAGCCGGATCCCTCCGCTGGTGGGCGATGAAGATTTTGGTATCGATACAGGGAAAGACATTTCGCAAATCGTTGCGCTGCAGGCATTCTCGTGCGTGGAGTGCGGACGCTGCACCGAGCACTGTCCGGCGAACAACACGGGCAAGGTGCTCAACCCGAAGGAAGTGATCCTGGGAGTGCGCCAGTACCTTCGAGATCACGGACCGAACGCCGAAGAGCCGCTGGTTGGCAAGTACATTTCCGAGGAGGCGATCTTCCAGTGCACGACGTGCGGGGCTTGCGAATATCAGTGTCCGGTGGGCATCGAGCACTTGCCGATCATCGTCGGACTGCGCCGGGCAATGGTGAACACCGGGAAATGGAAAAACGAATATGGCGGCAAGCTCTTCCTCGCCCTCGAGCGCAACGGCAACGCCCTCGGCTTCGCATCGAGCGAGCGGGACAAGTTCATCCAGAAGAGCGAACTTCCGATTTTCGACGGCACGCAGGACTACTGTCTCTGGCTCGGCTGCATGGGAGCCTACGATCCGCAGGGGCGCGAAATCATCCAATCACTGGCAAAGGTGATGCGTCATCTGGGAACGACATTCGGGGTGTTGCGAAAAGAGAAGTGCACCGGCGACCCCGTGCGTCGTCTCGGGAACGACTATCTGTTGAGCCAGCTCGCCGAATCGAATTTAGAGCAGATCAAGAACTCGAAAGTGATAAAGCTGTTGTCCATCTGTCCTCACTGCGTGCGAACAATCGCCGAAGATTGGAAGGAGTTCGGCGCCGACGTTCAGATCGAGCATCACAGTGAATTCCTGGCTCGCCACGCACCTCGACTGCCTGGAGCGAATGGAACGAAGGAGCCGGTGGTATTTCACGATCCGTGCTATCTGAGCCGTTATCGAGGAATGGTCGACGCGCCCCGCAACGTAATAGCCCAAAGTGCGAACGTGGTGGACCCGCCGCGCAGCCACGAAAGATCGTTCTGCTGCGGAGCAGGTGGCGGGATGGTATTCCTCGGCGAAGAGAAGGGAAAACGGATCAGCATCGAGCGAGCCGAAGAACTGGTAGCAACCGGCGCGCCGACGGTCGGCGCGGCGTGCCCATTCTGCAACACCATGTTGCGCGATTCGCTGGCGCAAGTTTCGAAGACTCCACCGAAACTGCTCGATATCGCGCAGATCGCCGCCGCTTCCTTACGGGCGAAGTGATGTTATACTGAAAAAGCCTTATTTTTGCGGTTCCAACCGGCGTCGGGCGCGTAGCTCAATTGGCAGAGCAACTGACTCTTAATCAGTAGGTTGAAGGTTCGATTCCTTCCGCGCTCACCACTCAAAACGAATTTTACCCTCGGTGGCGATATAGCGGCAGATCAACCGCCGCCGCTTTAGAATCGCTGCTGTGGCACCATTCTGAATCCGGCGAAGCCGTTGAGTTTGTTTGCCAAGCGCTCCCCGGCCTATGTCACGCCGAAATCCCGCCGCCGAGCTTCGGCGACCTTAGAGGGCCAACTGGACTTTAAGGCCCGCAGCACTGGTTTGTGTGCGTCTACGGCGTTGCTCTCAGAAACTTAGTTGACCGCAGTGGCCGGGGGTAGGGAGATCACGAGCCCTAATTCCATTGCCCTCTTCTGGATCCACTTAATCTGTTGCTGTTGGTATCGTTGCTGGTAGAACTCCATGCCTTTGTCGACGTGTTCCTGTCCGTACTTGAGCATTCGGTAGACCAGCCGTGCCAGGTTGTGCGCCATCGCGGTAATCGCCTTCGGTGCCCCGAGTTGCGACCGCAGCCGTTTGAACTTGGCGCCGAAATAGGTCTTGCTTCGCCACAAGCTGGTGGCGGCCATACGGAAAGCTGTGACCGCTCGATTCTCTAAGTGGCGGCTGCCGCGACGATAGACTTTGCCCCCGGTAATCTTATTGTCCGGACACAGTCCCAGCCAGGAAGCAAAGTGCGCCTCTGAGGGCCACCGGCTCATGTCTAATCCTATTTCGGCGATAATCGTCTGCGCGTTCATCACATTGATTCCATCAATTCGCGTCAGATCGATTCCGCTGATCCGGTACAGTTCGCTGCGCAAATCGAACCGCGGCGCGTTGCCGCCGGCCCGCTTGCCTGCTTTGGGCAGTTCCGGTTTGCTGGATCGCTTCATCGCATTCCCCGATCCGCTTGTGATACTCGCGATAGATGTCTCTTTCCTGCCGGGTTACAGGAATCGCTATTCTGGATGCGATTCTAAAGGGCGAACGTGACCGGTACAAGTTGGCGGAATTGGCGCATCCGCGCATTCAAGCCGGCAGAGAGCGGCCGGAGTTGCTGTTTATCCTGCGGCTGACATCGCTGATCACGTTGGCGATCTGCACGTTCATCTCCGTCAGCACTTTCTGCATCCGCTGGACCGTCGCGCTGGCCGCCTTCACGTGCTCGTCCCGCTGCCGCCAGTAGGTTCGCGGCACGCAAAGCTCTTCTGTTGGCCGGAAGGAATCGTTCAGCAGCCCGTAGGTATGCAGCTTCATGAGCCACTGGCATTCCTGTACATCCGATTTTCGTCCCGGCAGATTCTTGGTGTGGGCGGCATTCACCAGAAACACCCGAAATCCCCGCTCCGCCAGAACCTCGTACACTGGCAGCCAGTACACTCCGGTGGATTGCATCGCCACCGTATCGATTCCGCACTGCGCGAGCCACTCCGCCATCTTCTTCAGGTCCTCGGTAAAACGCTCGACGCGCCGAACCGGCTCCTGGTCGCGTTCCGGTGGCACGGCCACGTAGTGGGCCGCATTGCCGATGTCAATGCCCGCGGCGTTGGGGTACACCACCTCCAGGCTCAGCGCATCCTTGCCTTGTTGGATTCGTTCCGTCATCGTTCGTTCCTCCTCTGCGATGACGCCAGCCCGGTTGCGACTGGTTTAAGAATCTCCTCAACGGGGTCACAGCCACCAAGTAAGCGATCGCATGGAACCGGAGCCACGCTCCTAATCGGGCACGAAAGCACCATCAACGCCACGGCTTTAGCTGCTGACCGACGTCTGATCCAGCTTCGCGCCGCCCGTCCGCACTTGGCAACTTTCTGCCCTTGGGGGCGTCCCCTCAGGGTCGTCCGACGCTCCTAAGTAACCGCCCGCAAAACGGAGCCTGGATCGCGGACTCGCACGGGCGTTGCTTGCGAATACCGCGGGCCCCGCGATCGGCCCTTTGTGGGCTAGCTGGCTCTACCACTGGAGCCGTAAGCCCAGCATCAGATTCCTTGCGTTTTTGGCTGCCGTGACCTTGCCGAATGTGCTCGGCGTCGAATAGGTGAGTCCCACCGTGTTGAACTCTGTGTG